>Ga0306921_10001311_pt1 | contig 23989 bp, 21 predicted proteins | sample sta12Cox44000080_FD_203760 | JGI IMG/M metagenome (GOLD analysis project Ga0306921, IMG submission 203760) | Lab enrichment of tropical soil microbial communities from Luquillo Experimental Forest, Puerto Rico - statoxic.12C.oxic.44.000.080 (v2)... | ecosystem: Environmental > Terrestrial >...
CAGGCAATCCACTCCTGGCCGCGGGTCCCGCCGGTCACGACCGCGTTCGTGCAGGTGAGACACAGACTCACCTCACGGCCAGCAACAGTCCGATCGCACCGCGCAAAGCCGACGGCCGCCCCGATCGCGTAGACATTACCGCTGCAGCAAACTCCCTGTCTCACCTCCTTTCCGCTGTCACACACAGCAACCCGGTGCTCGCGTTCACCAAATTCATGTTGCTTCAGTCAGACCCGTTGACGAACCCTTGAGAGCGGACCGCTTCCCACAGATGCTTGCTGCAATACCGCAATTCGCGGGTCCGGCAGGGATTTCGGCCCCTGCGCTCTTTTGGGCGAGAGCATTAGTTCGCCAACGGAACTAACCCATCCTCACGGCGACTCCCCCCGCGAGGATGCTTGGCTAGCGAACCAGCGCAACGGCTTGCCGGCTCGAAGCTCCGCCCAAATGGAGCTTCAGCGAAGTAACCCGTCTACTTCGCACTAGCCAAATCTAGTGTTTGGAGAAACAATCATCCATCGACTTCTAGTCGATAATGGATAAGCAGTGTTCCCCAGTGAGTTTCTAGCTATTCGAGGTTGCGTAGGATCAATCGCCAGGAGTTAGCGACGACTTCCGAATAACGCCCAGCGGAGCCAAAGACTGTCTTCAGTCGCGGCATCCTACGCATCGAGATGTGTGGTCTTTGTGACATTTGGGCGTTCTCCTACGCGAGTACTATCCTGCAGTAAGTTTCGATAATTTGCAAGTGGAAATCCAGCTTTTTTGCAATAGTTTTATTTAACTAGATCTGACTACTCGATTAGCAAAGCTGAATAGCCGGTACTATTTTCCACCCTCGCACAAACTATCTGCCTGACGGTGCCATACTTACCCCAACCTTCGCGGCTGCGCGTCAGGCACACCTTCGTAACATCCCGTACATGACCGGCGTATGATCGACCTCAGAATCGAGCACTCCTACCATGCACTACCGCAACTTCGGCAAGACCGGACTCACTGTCAGCGACATCGGCTACGGCGCCTGGGGCATTGGCAAGGCCATGTGGATCGGCGCCGACGACAACGAATCCCTGCACTCTCTCCACGTCGCCCGCGACGCCGGTGTCAACTTCTTCGACACCGCACTTGTCTACGGCGACGGCCACAGCGAAAAGCTCATCGCCCGCGCCTTCGGCAAATCGCCCGACATCATCATCGCCAGCAAAGTTCCCCCGCGCGACTACGTCTGGGAAGTCCAACCCGGTTCGCCTCTGCGTCGCACCTTTCCGCGGCAGCACGTCTTCTCGTCGCTTGACAAAACTCTCGGTAGCCTCGGCCGCGATCAGATCGACATCTACCAGTTCCACACCTGGCACGACGACTGGGCCTCGGAACCCGAATGGATCGAAACCGTCGGCAAGCTCAAGTCCTCCGGCAAAGTTCGCTTCGTCGGAATCTCCATCCAGAACCACCAGCCGGCCAACGTACTCAAGGCGCTCGATACCGGACTCATCGACAGCGTACAGGTCATTTACAACATCTTCGACCAGTCCCCGGAAGACGAACTCTTCCCCTACTGCGAAAAGCACGGCATCGGCGTCATCGTCCGCGTTCCCTTCGACGAGGGCGGGCTCACCGGGAAGCTCACGCCCGATACGAACTTCCCCGAAGGTGACTTCCGCCACAACTACTTCCGCGGAAACCGCAAGCAGGAAGTCTGGGATGCCGTCGAAGCCATCCTCCGCGACACCGGAATCACCCTCGACCAACTTCCGTCGCTTGCCCTGCGCTTCTGCCTCACGCCAGCCGCCGTCTCGACGGTCATTCCCGGCATGCGCAACACTCGCCACGTGGCCGCGAACGTCGCTGCCTCCGACGCTGCTCCCCTACCGCCCGACATGCTCGCGAAACTCCGTTCCCACCGCTGGGTGCGCAACTTCTGGCACTGAGCACCCTGAACCAACCCTATCGTTGTTCTTGCTGTGTTGCTCAGGTCAGCCGCGCACGCCCAGGATTTGGCTCTTCCAAAAAGAAGTCACGCTTCACCGCAAACTGCCACCCGCCGCGCACCTCAGCGGCTCCGCCATCGCAGTTCAGGTCGCCGGCAATCCGATATAGCCAGCTCTCCAGGTGACATGCTCGAGGCCGAGCTGCTCAAAGACGATCACCGTCTGCGTGCTGACGACAAGCATCCCGACTCCACCATTTCTTGCAACATCACCGAATCTGTGCCGCCCCGGGCCCAGACTATGTCGGGCACTGGCTGCTGGCGACTGCCTCCATTTACCATTCCTCTTGCGATGAAACTAAAACTCGCTTTCTTCCTCCTGCTTGCCTCTCTCACATCTCGATCCCAAACGCCAACCCCTCCTGCCATTACATCCCCCGAGGTTCAATCCGATGGCAAGGTGACATTCCGCTTCCACGATCCCGGTGCGAAAGAAGTGAAGCTCAATTTCGAAGCCAACCAGCAACCAGTGGCTATGACGCGTGATGACACTGGCGTCTGGAGCCTCACTCTCGGCCCCTTAGACCCTGACATCTACGGCTACGATTTCATCGCCGATGGCGTCCACCTCATGGATCCAAACAACGCCACCATCAAACCCAACCTGATTAATCCACAGAACATGGTGCACGTTGCCGGCTCGACGCCTCAGCTTTGGGAGGTCGCCGAAGTTCCTCGCGGCGTCATTCATCACCACTTCTATAAATCGAAAGTGGTCGGTGATCAGCGCGACTTCTACGTCTACACGCCGCCCGGCTTCGATCCTAAAGCCACCAAGAAGTACCCGGTCTTTTACTTGCTGCACGGGTATAGCGACAGGGCTGACGGATGGACCGCCGTCGGCATGGCCAGCATCATCCTCGACAATCTCATCGCCCAGGGAAAAGTGAAACCCATGATCGTCGTTATGCCGCTGGGCTACGGCAATCCAGAGATCCTCAAAATGAAGGACAAAGGGTTGCAGAACCCCGAAGCTCGGCAGCTCAACTACACCCGGTTCCGAGAGTCCCTGCTTACGGAAGTTGTTCCCCTCGTCGAAAGCACCTACCCGGTTTCCGCGAGGCGGGAAGATCGCGCCATCGCCGGCTTATCGATGGGCGGAGCCGAAAGCCTACTGACCGGACTCAACAACATCGATAAGTTCGCCTATGTCGGCGCTTACAGCGCGGGAACCGTCGGCCCGGACTTCAATGCCAACTTCCCCGGACTGGATTCGACTCATGCTGCTCAACTGCACACGCTGTGGATTGCCTGTGGTACCGACGACCACCTCATTGACGAAAACCGCACATTCAAATCGTGGCTGAAGTCAAAGAACATCGCTTTCACCGACATTGAAACTCCCGGCGCCCACACCTGGATGGTGTGGCGCCGCAACCTGATCGCGTTTACTCCATTGCTGTTCGACGGGAAATAGTTGGATGCCGGTAGAGGTGTCATCCTGAGCGAGGTCGGCGCAGCAAACGGGTCGAAGGACCTGCTTTTCCTTGAAACTTGAAACTAAAGACCGGAAACTAATTGCCATGAAGATCGCATTTATTGGACTCGGCAACATGGGATCGCACATAGCGCGCAACCTGCTCCGCGTCAAACACGACGTAACCGTCTGGAACCGCACTCCCGCCAAAGCGGAAGTGCTCCGCGCCGACAACGCCAAAGTCGCCAAATCAGTAGCTGAGGCTGTTCGCGAAGCTGAAATCGCCGTGACCATGCTGGCTGACGACCCCGCCGTCGCGGCGGCGGTGCTCGGTACGGGCGGCATCGCCGAAAATCTCCCACCCGGCGGGACGCACGTCTCGATGAGTACCATCAGCGTCGACCTGTCGATGCGCTTGGCCGCCGAGCATGGCAGGCGCGGGCAGCAGTATGTCGCCGCGCCGGTTTTCGGACGCCCCGAAGCGGCGGCGGCAGCGAAGTTGTTTATCGTTGTCGCCGGAGATCCCACTGTTGTGGAGCGAGCCGAGCCTATCTTTGACGCCATCGGCCAGGGCACCTTTGTAATTGGCCCGAAGCCCGAAATGGCAAATGTGGTCAAGCTCACCGGCAACTTCCTGATCTCGTCGGTGATCGAGTCCCTCGGCGAAGCCATCGCGCTGGCGCGCAAGTACGAGATTGACCCTCACCGCTATGTCGATTTCCTGACCAACGCTATGTTTGCGGCTCCGGTTTACAAGACTTACGGCGGGATCATTGCCGACGAACGCTATCAGCCCGCCGGTTTCACAATGAGGCTGGGACTGAAGGACGTCCGCCTGGTGCTGGCCGCCGCCGAGGCTGTGGATGCGCCCATGCCGGTCGCCAGCCTGATTCGCGACAATCTCTTAACGGCGGTTGGTCGGGGAATGGAGGCTCTGGACTGGAGCGCCACGGCCAAGCTCGCGGCTGAAAACGCTGGGCTAAAGTAAAGCAAAATGTTCCACGTAGAACATTCTTAGTTAACAGTCGGCTGGGAATTTCACTTCCCATTTTGTGAGTTCTCGGATTCCTGTGCTGTTTGCCGGGTTTCATTTTCGGAAGCTATTCGCGAAGGCAACATTTACTTTAATGTTGTAGTATCTTCATATGGCTGCGGACTCCAAGTCTTCTGAACAACGTATTGCCCTTGCAACCTACATCCGTCTCCTGCGGGCGGCCAACGCCGCCCGCACGCATGCCTCACGCCAGCTCGAAGGCACGGGACTGACCCTCACTCAGTTCGCTGTGCTCGAGGCCTTGTACCATCTTGGTCCGCTGTCGCTCTCAGACATTGCGCAGAAGATCCTGACCACGGGCGGCAACCTGACCATGGTGGTGGGAAACCTGGAAAAAGGGGGGCTTGCCAATCGTCAGAAGTCACCGCAAGACGCCCGCGTTCTGATCGTCTCCCTTACGCCAAAAGGCAAGGCTTTGATTCGCCGAGTTTTTCCCGCTCATGCGGCCGCGATTACCGAGTTCATGGCCGCGCTCACCCCTGCTCAACAAAAGCAATTTGGCGACCTGTGCCGACAGCTGGGTAAAGAAGCAATCGCAGGTTAGCGGTCTGCTCAGTTGTTCAGTTGCCCGTTGTCAGTTTTCGGAACCCACCCTTGGCGCCAAAGTCGGGCGCCAAGGATGGGGCAATCACGAACATGGATGGCTGAATCTTTCTTTAATATTAAAGCATCTTATGGCTGTACCAGAGAGGAAAAAATGATCAGAATTCGCCCCTCAGAGGCTCGCGGACATCGAAACCACGGTTGGCTCGACACCTTTCACACTTTTTCGTTCGCCAACTACTATGACCCGAAGCACATGGGTTTCAGGGACTTGCGCGTGATCAATGAAGACTGGATCAGCGCCGGCAAGGGTTTCGGTGCGCATCCCCACAATGATATGGAGATCATTACCTACATCGTAGACGGGGAGCTGAGCCATCGTGACAGCACCGGACGCGAAGCGACGATCGGGAAGGACGACGTGCAGCGCATGTCGGCCGGGACGGGCGTGGTGCACAGCGAGTACAACAACTCAAAGGCGCCGGTGCACCTCCTGCAGATCTGGATCATGGCGGAAGCCGATGACTTGCCGGCGAGTTACGAGGACCGCACCTTCCCCCGCGCGGAGAAGCAAAACCGCCTGCTGCTGATCGCTTCCCACGACGGACGCGAGGGCTCGACGCGCATCAACCAGGATGCTAGCGTCTTTGCGTCACTCCTCGATAGCGGCAAGACACTCGAACTCGATCTGAAGCCGGGACGCTATGCATGGGTGCAGTTGGTGAAGGGCGAGTTGGACGTGAATGGAACGCGCCTGAAGATGGGCGACGGAGCCGCCATCAGCCACGAGACGAAGCTGACGCTGGCGAGTGTGAGCGGAAACGGAGCGGCCGAGTTTCTGATGTTCGATCTGGCGTAAGTTAATTTCATAGAGCGGGAGGCGAACGGGCCTCCCGCGTTTATAGTGCGCTCGGATTTTAAAGTCGCTTCGTGATGACAAAAATAAAGAGCTTAACGGCACGATTGAAGTCGTGCCCTGATACGAAACCCCACGGGAGTGACGGCAAATATCGAGGTCCAAGATCGGCCTATTTACTCTCGATGAGCGTGAATGACTTCGCGAAGCTGTCGAAGATGGGCGCAAACTTGTCCGCGTTCGCGGCGTCGATAGTGCCGCTCAGTTGCACCTGCGTGTCGCCCTTTCCGTGAAACAGGTAGTTGTTGGTTACATACTGAGACCCATTCTGAGACTTAATGGCCCACACCAGCTTGTATCCTTTCTCACCGCTGGTGGTCACAAAATCGCCCTTCGAGACCAGCACACGATCGGCACTGGCGGTCTTGATGGTGCGCCGGATCCAGTCGTCGTAAGAAAAGTCGGCGCGCGCCAACACCGCGTGAAAGTTCGCGCTTGGCACGGTGGGATAGACCAGCCAGTCCAGTTCCGTGGCACTGCCGCCCTTGCGAGGACCTTTGGTCCAGCCGTCGGAGTAGTCGAACGAGAATACGCCCGCGACTTCGTATTTGTGTTCCTGGGCGACGCTGATCGACGCAAACCATGTCAACATCGCCATAATCGGCAGAAGCTTCTTCAATGGGGATTCTCCTGGGATTGGTTGCAGCCCCCAACCGGGGGAAGGCGAGCTACGCTTGATTGTACATGGGCCGAGTGGCGGCGGAAGAAATGGGTTGACCGATGGTCGCACGACCGGCAAGAAATAATGGACCTCAGGAGCACGACGAAGAAATTCTAAGAAACTTCCCTTCGAGCGATCGCAGTGGGTTAAAACCCAACCCATTCTTCTCTTCAATTGTTTGCGGCATGACTGAAGCCATGCCCTGATACAAAACAGTCGAAACAAGATGTCTTCGTCTATGAGGTCGTCGTCTTTACCGACGCAGTAAGAAAGTTTCTTCATTAGGCTGTCAGTATGAGCGGATGGCCACGCTTCGTTTACCATCGCTGCGTGAGCAGTCTGCAGGCAAAGCCGCACGCTGCATCAGACAGTGCCTGGGCATGGATTCGCGGGACTTTCCGTACCCACGGCGTGCTCGGTGGTCTGACCTACTACTTCGCGGGCTTCGTCGAGATGCTGCGCGACCTCACGCCCGGTCGCCGGCGCTCGCGCTACGGCGACATCGACTACGACTTCGACCACGGCGTTGACACCACGTGGGCGAAGATCTCGCTGCGGACACGGTTTCGCGAGTTGTTGTCGGGCGGGCAGTACCAGGCTTCTGAGCCCGAATTGTTTCGCCAGATACTCAGGGCACTTCCGACATCGCCTGACGGATTCACGTTCATCGATCTCGGCTCGGGCAAGGGTCGCACGCTGCTGATGGCGTCTGACTATGCGTTCAGCCGCATTCTGGGTGTTGAGCTGCTTGCTGAGTTCGAATCGATCGCCCGGCGAAACATCGATCGCTACCGCGGAGAGCAACAGGAGTGCTTCGCTCTGGAGTCACAACAAGGAGACGCGCGAGGGTTCTCCTTTCCGGATGTACCGACCGTGCTGTACCTGTTTAATCCGTTTCCTGAGCATGTTCTGCGGGAAGTCCTCTGTAATTTGCGGGATTCGTTGAGGAGCTCGCCACGACCGGTGTTTGTGATCTATCACAACCTGGTGCACGAGCGGATATTTATCGAGTCGGAGTGGCTAGAGGCGGAGTATCGTACGCCGCAGTTTGCGATTTATCGGGCGGTGCCGATTTAGTGGTTAGTCGCCGCGTGGGGAGGCAAGCGCTCGATCACGCAGGGCAATCTTCTGCACGAAAACTACAACACGACGTATCTCACGCCGGGGCTAAAGCTGAAGCTGCTGCCGGGGTCGTTCATCTCTCCGTATCTCGCCGGAGGCTTGGGTTGGGGCGGATTTCGCTCGAGCAACAGCAGCGCGACGTCGAATCAGTTTGCCGGAGATATTGGCGGAGGCGCTGACTTCAACCTCCTGCCAATCCTGAGCTTGCGTGGCGAAGTTAGCGATTACTACACCAGTTCGCCAAGGTTGGACGTGCAATCGGTATTTCACGGGAACGTGAACAACGTGGTGATCAGCGGTGGCGTGGTGTTTAGGTTCTAGGAAGATGACAGGTGCTATATGGCGATACAGCTTTCCCGAAGATGTCTAGTCTTTGATCTTGTCGTACTCGCTCTGGGCCAGGTGAAGGAGTGCAAGCTCGGAATCGGCGCCTCGCCACAAAGAAAGAAAGTCCTGATACGCACGTCTGGCGGCGGCATTGTCTCCGGCTAACGCCTGGGAGCGCGCCAATTGTAGCTGCGCCAGTGCAGCGATAGGAGCGTTCTGCGCCAACCCACGATGGCCCAGCATCTTCTGGAACTGCGCAGCAGCTTCACTTCCCTGCCCGGCTTTCTGATAAGCGAGGCCGCGGAGGTAGATTGGCACCATGACGCTGACGTCCTCGATGCCCAACTCATACGGAATTGCGGCTTCCAGCAATGTGACCGCTTGTTGGGCATCGCCGCGGTGCAGGGCCTGGGTGGCGCGAATGGATGGCAGCCAGTAGTTCTGGATCAAGGTGTTCAGAGGAAACTCTTCGTTGAGCTGGTTGGCGAGCTTTTGCGCCTGTGCGGCATCGCCCAGCAAACCCAGCGTCAGCGCCGCTCCGATACGGACATCCCGTCCGGGCGATAATGCCAGGGCCTCGCTGGTCAACTGACGCGCCTCAACGGTGTTACCGAACAACGCCTCACGCACAGCTCCGTTAGCCAGAAAAAGGGCGGCACCTTCGCTGGCGCCGTCGCGCCTGGCCGCTGCCACCGCGCGCCGCATCGCTTCCCGGGCCTTCGTCAGGCGTCCGTAGTATGCGTCGGTGTCAGACTGCAAGCCTTCGAGCGGCGCCTCAGCGCCTGGAATCGAAAGGGCGGCATCGACCTGCCGTCGCATTTCTGCCTCGTCGTTCTCGAGAAATGCGATGTCATAACGCATTTGCCGGAGATATTGATTGTCGAACTTATGTTGCTTGGCCTGATCGTAAATCGTCTTGGCTTCGTCGATGCGGTCGAGCGCGAGGTAGGCCGCGATCAGGTTCGCGTAGCCGGTGACGGACGTGGCGGCGATGTCCATGGCGGCGCGCGACTGCTCCGCGGCCTTGTCGAAGTCACCCATGAACTCATAGTTCAACGCCAGGTTGCTGTGAGGGGCGACATCGGCGGGATACTCCTCCGCCCACTGCTTATAGACCTGATCGGCCTTCTCCAGTTCGCCGGTAACGAAGCTGTAATAGGCGGCTTCGATGTAGAAGCGTTCGCGCTCACTCACACGGTCGCGCAGCTCGAAGGCTTTGCGGAAGTTGGCACTGGCGGCAGTGGTCTCCTGCAAGTTGTACTGCGCCATGCCCAGCGAAGCGTAGGCGCGGGCAAAGTTGGGATCGAGCGTCACCGCGCGCTGGTGATACGGAACCGACTCGGCATCGCCCTTCACCGCCTGCATCGAGCGGCCGATCGAGTACGCCTGCAGCGCATCCAGAGATGATGTCGTCACCTGATCCAAGGGCTTGTCGAAGCGCTTGACCGAGATCAGCGACTCGCCCAGCTTCTCGCGCAGTTCGTCGCCGACGTTGCCGAGTTGCTTGAGCACGCTGTTGCGTTCGGCGGCTTCGGCCTGAGCGCTGGCGATCGTGTCGCCCGTCTGGCAGTTGACCGCCTTCACGCCGATCATGTAATGCGTGCCAATCTTGCTGATGGAGCCTTCGAGCAGCGCCTTGCCGTCGGCACGCACGCAGACCTCACCCGCAACATCGTGGGTCAGCCGCTCGTCGGCAGGACGGCCCATCATCTTCAGCGTCGAGCTGACCCGACGTTCGCCGAGTACGTTCAGGAAGGGCGACTGTTCCAACTGGATGGCAAGCGCCTGCTTCAGTGTGCCGTCGAACACCGTATCGCCGGTTGTGTTTACGAAGTCGGCGATAACCACGGTGTCTTTCTCGGCGAGCTTGGCGGGCCTGTGCGCCTGCTGGTAGAGCCAGGTTCCGATGGCTACTGCCACGAGCAGCACCGCCGCACCAATTCCGGTGAGATGCTTCCAGTTCCAGCGCCGCCGCGGTGGCTCTTGGTCTTCGCTTGCCGGCGGATAGCCGGAGATTGGTCTCGACCGCTCGAGCGATTTCCGACTCGGAGTCTGGCTCCCGGAACGCGGAGTCTTTATTCCGGACCTCGGTGTTTTGGCCCCAGAGCGCTCGCCGGTTGGTGAAACCGTGAAGTTTTGCGTCTCGCTGGTGTCACGCTTGATGCGCTTCAGGTCGGCGCAGATTTCCGAAGCGTGCTGGTAGCGCAGATCGCGGTCCTTCTCCAGACACTTCGCGATGACGTCCTCCAGTTTCGGCGGAATATCAGGGTTCAGCCGCACCGGCGCGATGGGCTCGGAGTGGAATAGCGCGTCAAACATGTTGGCCGAAGTGCCACCGCGGAACGGCAGCAGGCCCGTGACCATCTCGTAGAGAACGATGCCGAAGGAAAAAAGGTCGGTGCGGGCATCGAGTTCCCGGCCGCGTGCCTGCTCGGGAGACATGTACGCCATCGTTCCCATGAGTTTGCCGGGGTTGGTGAGGCGTGCCCCTTCGGGCGCGGTCTGGGTGCTGCGCTGCGCGTCGACGAGCGGCGAGGGCATCACCTTCGCAAGGCCGAAATCGAGGACCTTGGCGTGTCCGCGGCTGGTGACGAAGATGTTGGCAGGCTTGATGTCGCGATGAATGATGCCCTGTTGATGCGCGGCATCGAGCGCTTCGGTCACGTCGAGCGCAATTTGCAGGGCGCGGTCGATGTTCATGGGATGGCCGGCGAGAATCTGGAATAGCGTGTGCCCTTCCATGAACTCCATGGCAATGTAGGGACGGCCGGCGTCCTGACCGATCTCGTAGACCGTGCAGATGTTGGGATGGTTGAGTCCGGAAGCGGCGCGGGCCTCGCGACGGAAGCGTTCCAGCGCGGTAGTGTCTTCGATCGCCTCGTCGGGCAGGAATTTGAGTGCCACGAAACGGCCAAGGTCGATGTCCTCGGCCTTGTAGACGAGCCCCATGCCACCACCGCCGAGCAGCTCAACGATGCGGTAATGCGAGATGATCGTGTCGATCATTGGTGGGGATTGACGCCAGAAGCCGTTATGTCCTGCATGTTAGGGAGTGCTGCAACCGCAAGTCAAATCATAAGATTGCGACTCCACGTTGGTCGGTGAATGCGTACCCTGAAAGGGACGACATCTGTTGAACGAAGGTATTGGTCATTCCGCGGTTAGTCTGAGCTGTCTAGTCGGCCGTCGCAGTCGCCGCAATCGGCGCCGGGCGGGTGTCCCGCTTCGGACGCAGCTTACGGCGTGCGGGCTCCTCGATGAAGCGATAGACGAGTGACGAGATGATCAGCATCATCACCGTCCAGATGGCGATCCCGACTAGCCCGTTATTGCGCACTGCCTGAGTCTTGAAGTCATGGAAGAATGGCCAGACGAACATGCTGTGCAACAGATAGAAGCTGTAACTACCGTTTCCGAACAGGACCAGCAATCGATTGTTCAGCCATGAGGCCCACTTCGGCTCCAGCGCGATCCCATAAACCACGGCGGCAAAGGCGGGGCCTGACATTGCCGTGTGCACGACCAGATAAGGAACGAACTTGGAGGCCGCTGCTACCACCGCGACGCCGAGCAGACCCAGCCCCACGATAGGCAGCGCGAGCTTCGGATTCCGCTCGCTACGAACAAACAGATAGCCGCAGGCCATTCCCATTAGGAATTCCGGCAGTCGGACCAGCGGAAAGAACTTCACAAGCTGCACCGCGCCTGACCAGTTAGCGCTGCTGACATACTCCACGCCGGCGGGCCGCATGGCCAGGTAGCCAATCGACACCGCCAGCCCTGCAATCCAGCAGGCCGGAATGATGGCCCACAAAACGCTGCGTGAAAGCTTGCCGAACCGGGTCAGTGCGAACGGGAAGATCGCGTAAAAGAAGGCTTCGACGGAGAGGCTCCATGCCACCGCATTCCATGACAGAGCGGCCTGGGGAACCCACGACTGCAATAGCAGCAAGACGAGCACGGCTGCCAATGTGAAGTGCTGCTCGGCAAAGTAGAAAAACGGGACGTGCATCTTCAGCGCTCCGAAGTAGAAAAACGGAAACGTCAGCACAAGTGAGAATAGATAGGCGGGATAGATGCGCGCGAAGCGGGTCTGGTAGAACTCGCCCAACACGATGTTGCGGCTGGCATAGGTGTAAACCAGAATGAACCCGGAAAGAACGAAGAAGAAGCTCACACCAACGTAGCCGATGCCGGCGAACGTCTTGAGCCAGTGCGGGCCGGTGATGGCTCCCATTTCGTTCATGTGAAAAAGTGCGACGTGGAAGGCCGCAAAGAAGCGCAGCGATGTGACAGCAGGCAGGCGCGGACGAACGACCTCGAGGCTCATGTCTCAGTTACGAAGTAACTACAAAATCGGTTCCCTGATGCAGCGAGTTTAATCGCAGACGCTCGCGAAATTGTTAACAAACACTGCGTTAATGAATGGCAGTCGGGCCCAATTCTTCAAACGGAACATTCATGATGGGATACAGCCGCCAGTCCTTGTAATCGAAGTGCCACCATTCCTCGGGGTTGACCTGAAAACCCTCTGCTTCCATACCCTTACGCAACAACCCGCGGTTCGCGTTTTGCTGCGGCGTTCCACCTGCGTAGTCCGAATGCGCGCGTTCCGACATTTCGTCGTAGCCACTGGGCATATCGAGCGGCTGGCCAGCGCGTAGGTCATAGATCGTGAGATCAACAGCACAGCCGCGATTGTGCTTGGAACCTTGCGCGGGGTTGGCGACGTAGAGATGATCCTCGACGGGCGTGCCGTCCCAGAACATCTTGGTCACGTACCACGGACGGTAACCGTCGAAGATCAGCAAACCGTATCCCTGCTGATGTAACCTGATGTTGACACGCACCAGCGCCTCCGCCGCCGGACGCTGCAGAAACGCTCTCGCCTGGCTGTAGAACGGAGTGCCCATGAAGTTGTTGGTCGAAGCGTAGTGGATATCGAGCTTGATCGTTGGATCGAGCTTTACGAGTTCCACCAGATCGGGCTGGCGGAAACGACCCGTCTCGGCCGGAGGGTTGGCCGCGAGCGCCTCGGCGCGCAATTCGGGTACAGGACGTAGCGGCTGGATCTTGAAGGTTTGCTGCTGCTCCTGCGCGAAAAGCAGCGAACCACTCACAATCCACAATAGAAGAATGCGATGCAACATGGCGACCCAGCATAGCGCATCGCCTGACCGTCGGGGCTGCCAACTACGACCAAACGCTGAAGCCGGGGCGTTGAACACGCTTCAACCTCCGCCGAACTGCGAGCGTCGCTTACGTACCGTTAGACAGCTTGACTGCCGCAATTGCGCGTAGCGATTCCTGCGAAAGCAAGTCGTAGTTGACGCACTGGCGATGGCGCACAAAGTTCTTGGCAATCGAATCGGTAAAGAGCACATCAACGGCCCTGAAGTCGTCTTCTGTCGCAATCGGCAAGTGCGAGGCCCAATTTCGGGCATTCACGGGATTTGTGCCATCAACAAACGGTGAAACTGGCGAAGACACTTCTGCTTTATCAGCACTACTTACCAGACAACTGGACCTGGGTGCTCGTGCGCTTGGACGATTGGCCCACGATCCTCGAAGGCCTGAATCTGCACCCCGGCAGCCCAGCATTTAGCGTGCTCGCCAAGCGTCAAACCTTCCTGAACGAGGTTTTGATTGATGAAACCGCGCGGGACAGGGCAGAGCTACTCCGTACCTTCCGCGTACCGATCGACCAGATGCTGGACATTGCCGTAAGCCATGAATTGGCCCACGCCTTCTGCATGGAGGCCAGCGAGCACGGAGGCCGATCGTTTCGCTGAGCAACTCAGAAAGGCCGGCGTTGCCCAGTGTACGGTGCGCGAAATCGGACAGCACCCGATACCATGCGAACGCTTGGGCCTCCGAGATGAGCCAAGGAAATTTGCGAATTTTTGTGGGTATGAAATGAGTCAATGCGCCGCCTGTGCCGGCGGCGGGCACTTGATGCCCTTCTCCTTCCTCCATTGGGTCACGTTCACTGGCTTGCCCTGCATGCAGGTCGTCATGCCCTGATGCTCGGTGCCTTTGAACCAGATGGCGGTGCCGTTCTTCGGAACCTTTCCGCTGAAGTGCAGGTTATAGAGCTCGCCGGTCTTACTGTCGGTTATGACGTGGCAGCTGGATTCAACCGCCTTCTCAATGCAGCCTGAACCCTGAATCGTTTTTGGCTTGGATGACTGCTGAGTCTGAGCTACCGCAAACGCGGCCAAGAGCAACACGATCGGGGGAATTAGTTTCAACGTGCCATCTCCTCTTTGACGAGATCATAGCGGCACGCTCGCGACCTCGACAAATTGCACGTATTGTCAAAGGGATGCGGGCCACTCGTACCCACCGAACGAATGGCCCGCGCGCCAACTACGCTCCGCACTTCATTGCGCCTTCGGAGCGCCCCCTTTACAGCGTCAGGAGAACTACTGCAGGGTAAAGTTGGCGACAGCGACAGAGCTCGTTCGATACCCACCCGCGGAGGCGACGGCCTCGACTTTTGCCGCGCCAGCTTGGGTGAGTGAGAACGGCCCTTGATAGATCGGTGACGACAGCGTTGGCATGGTGCCATCGGCAGTCACACGAATCACGGCGCCGGGCGTACTGTCGCCTAGGTGACGGTCAGGGGCCCGGCGTACGTTCCGGAGCTCGGGGAAATTTGCGACGGCGCGGCCGCCGTCATACCCATACCCGACCCGGAGCCGTAACCTCTGCATCCCAGATTGATCAACAACAACAGACTGACTGCCAACAGCGACTCATGGTTCACTCGCCGACTCTGACACCTGTGCGACCTTTTATTCCGGCGGTCCTCGTCGTCACACCTCGACGATAGGCGGGCGGAGCCCGTCAGTTGTCATCGGGAAGCAAAATGAATGTCACAACCCGTTCACGTAGGTGGACCACGCCTATCCACTCTGAAACTAATTCGGGTATTCCCGACTCTCTGCTGGATTAAGTTGCGTTACCTGACTTCGTGACGGTGGGCAAGACAACAGTGGCGCAAGGAACGGATCTGCCGACTGACGGTGTGTAATAACAACACTATTCGATTGCTGTTGACTCGCAATGGTTGGAAGAATTCCAACTGCTAAGGTAAGGACCCTACGAGAACACGAACGCAAGGGGAGTCAGATCCAGGATGGTTTCGTGATACTCCCCATACACGTGGCGCATGGCATCGGAGATTTCCCCTCCCGAAGCGTTTGCCTCGACCGTTTCGACGACCCCTGGCATCAGGTTTCCGGTTCGGCGGGCGGTGTCTCCGATGTGCCGGATCGACGCCCATCGCACCGGGCTGCAATCAACCTAAGAGGGCACTTTGCCATTGCCCTCCGCTTCCCGTTTCATCGAAGCAAGTCGTGCCCGCGCAATAGTCCTTTGCTGGTTGCGTTGTAAGTACATACCGGTAATTCGAATCGTAAACGCGTTTCCTTGCTGGGAAATCTGGAACTCGTCCCCGTTCCGCGTCGTGCCACGTCCCAGCGATGTTAACGGCTTGCAGAGGTTCCGATTGGTTGATAGCGGTCTTTCCCGACCGGGTCTGACTGCTCTGCTTTTCTTGCGCTTCGCTAGTATTCGGGGAGGTTGACTCACCCGATTTTGAGACATCTGAAACGGTCTTTCCACCGTCCGCGGCGGATTGAAATAAGGACTTGTCCACGGAGGTGACCAATCCTATCCCAATCAGAATGACACCCAGCAGGCCGGCGAAAACGCGGCCAAATCGCCCAGGCGAGCCGTCAACTTCCGCGCCAAAGATCTTGAAACCGCCGCCTTGCAGGATGGCGATCAACAGCAAGACAGCACCCAACACAAAGAAGGCAATGGTGATGCTCTGTGGCATCGGGTGTTTCCCCAATGGGCAATGCTACATCGTCAGATGACGACCGTCTCGTGATACTCGCCATAGACATGGCGCATGGCGTCAGAGATTTCCCCTACGGTAGCATTTGCCTCGACAGCTTCGATAATTACAGGCATCAGGTTCCCGCTGCCGCGGGCGGTCTCTTCCACCTGCTTGAGGGCGGCCTTCCATTTCGCTTGATCACGTTTTGCGCGTAAGGCTTTGACACGCTCCACCTGTTTGCGTTCGAGCGCCTCATCGATGCGCTGCAGCGGAATTTCGTGCTCCTGGTCGACGCCGAGCGCGTTCACGCCGACTACTACTGCCTCCAGGCGGTCGACCGCCTGCTGGTAATCATAAGCGGCATTTTGGATTTCCTGCTGAATGTAGCCACGCTCGATGGCCTTGAGCGTTCCGCCCATGGCATCGATCTTGTCGAGATATGCGCGCGCCGCTGCTTCGATCTGGTCCGTAAGCGATTCGACGTAGTACGAACCCGCCAGCGGATCGATGGTCTGCGGCGCGCCCGACTCGTAGGCAATGATCTGTTGGGTGCGCAGTGCAATGCGCGCTGATTGCTCGGTGGGCAAAGCCAGCGCTTCGTCAAATGAGTTGGTATGCAGCGACTGCGTTCCACCGAGCACGGCAGATAGTGCCTGCAGCGCCGTGCGGACGATGTTGTTCTCCGGCTGCTGCGCCGTCAGCGTAGAGCCCGCAGTCTGAGTGTGGAAGCGCAGCATCTGCGACTTGGGATTCTTGGCATGGAAGTGGTCGCGCATGATGCGAGCCCACATGCGCCGGGCGGCGCGGAACTTGGCCACCTCTTCCAGGAAGTTGTTATGCGCGTTGAAGAAGAACGAAAGGCGTGGTGCGAACTTGTCGACGTCCAAACCGGCGTCAATTGCGCCCTGCACGTAAGTCATGCCATTCGCCAGCGTGAACGCAACTTCCTGTACCGCCGTCGATCCCGCCTCGCGCATGTGATAGCCGGAGATGGAAATGGTGTTCCACTCAGGGACGTTCTGGTTGGCGTACCAGAAGATGTCGGTGATGATGCGGATCGCCTGATGAGGCGGGTAGATGTACGTCCCGCGTGCGATGTATTCCTTCAGTACATCGTTTTGTACGGTTCCGCTCAGCTTGCGAACATCACGCCCGGTACGACGGGCCACCACAATATACAACGCCAAGAGGATCGATGCGGTGGCGTTGATGGTCATCGAGGTGGAGATGGTTTCGAGGTTGATGCCATCGAACAGCCGCATCATGTCTTCGATGGAGTCAATCGCAACACCGACCTTGCCAACTTCGCCTAACGCCCACGGGCTGTCGGAATCGAGTCCGATCTGCGTTGGCAAATCGAAGGCGATGCTGAGGCCTGTCGTGCCCTGGCTCAGAAGGTACTTGTAGCGGCGGTTCGACTCCTCCGCGTCGCCCATGCCGGCGTACTGTCGCATGGTCCACAGTCGCCCACGGTACATTGACGCCTGCACGCCGCGTGTATAGGGAAATTGCCCGGGGTAGCCGAGGTGGCGATCATAATCCCAGCCCTCGAGATCGGCAGAGGTGTAGAGAGGCTTGATGCCGATATGGGAGGAGGTTTCTTGCTGCTCCGCGAGTTTGCCGGAGACGCTCTTAATCTTAGTCATGGTTTGGGGCATGGTTCGGCGGCCCTCAAGGAAATCTCAGCGCACGCATCGCGCCTGTTTCAATTATTGGCTCGCCGGGCCGCCCGCGCTGTGAGCCGAATCACAGATCAGACTGGCTGGTCGGCCGGCCTACCCGACCCAGAATAAATGCGAACACGATGGTGCAGACCACCACGATGAACCAGAAACGCGGGGAATGCAGGGCATAAACCAAGCCTCTAGTAGCGGCTGCGGTGTCCCCTTGTTCCAGCGCCAGTTCCGTCACCCGGTGGACGCCTACAACAGCCCCGAGAACCAAACCGACAATTGCTCCAAGGATCACTTTCCCCGTATTTCGCTCGCTCATCTGACCTCCTTGCGGTCATCCGCAGGAATCGTAGTTCAGATTGGGGGCCCAAGCAAGCAGCGTCCCAATTGCCCATCCTCAGGACCGGCTCGACGTGCGAGTTCACCCCTCCACCAACGCGCTCAGACTCGTCTACCAATCCGACCTGCGGGCCAGAGGTGCTGGTGTTTGCTGAACAAAGCTTGGGTCCGGTTGTACGCACCTTTCACATCAGACACTTCCGCCCCGCTGACCTCACCCTCCAGGCATGGGAAGAGCGTGGTCTCTTGCCGGCGCGGGAATAGCGTCAACCTTTACCTTTCCGCCTTGAGCGCATGAAAGAGTCGATTCCGAAGTAAAGAAAAAGCAACGCAAACGCCGCCGCGATGGCAATTCGGCCGATGGTGGCCGAGCCAGCGACATAGCGGTGATACTCGCGAGCCGCCGCCCCCGCTCCGATCACAGCCAGCACCAGGAACAGAAATCCCGTCACTTCCAGCCACAAGATGTGCAATACCCGGCCGACCCTAGCGGAGACCGCTTCTCCGGCCCGATAAAAGGCCCGCACCCACCGGTTTTCACCGCTCTTGCGGGCGGCGATACGCAGCGCCGCCCGGCCCTGCCGTCCTAAGCCGGGTGACACTGCGGATTTGCGTTCGCCTGATACCGCCATTTGCACCAAAGGCGTATTCTAGCAGCGAGATGTGGGGCAGCCTAAGGCGCCAACGAAGAGGCGCCCGTCCCCACGGGGCACGGCTCGTACGTTTCGAGACACTTAGAAACCTCAGGTGGCGCAGTGGATCAGGAACTCAAGAATCTGATGAAAGAGTTGGGAGAAGCCATCAATCAGGCGGTGGCGGAGTCGGATCACATCTCCGACGTAATGTCGCGCATCAAGGCCGGGGGTCACGATGTCTTCCTCGTTTTGGAAGCGACCATCGGGTTCAACCAGCGCGAAGGTGGACCCGACCCGGCCTCTCGGAAGGACACTTCTTCTTCCGGCAAGCTGGATGTCACCTCGCAGGACCTGAAATTTCTGCGCTCCATGCGCATCGCTATGAACGACGAAAGCTGATAGCTTCACCGCGACCAGGCCGGCGTCGACGTTTGTGCTAAGATTTCGTCGCTTTTCGAACCGAGCCGGTGTGTTGTGCCAGGCCTGGCAAGCTACCCAACAAATGTTTACCCCTATCGGGGAAAGCAGTGGTCGAGAAAAGCCATTATGAGAGACACTCTTGGAGTCTTACTTGCCGGCGGAGCGGGTGAGCGTCTCTACCCCCTGACGCGCGACCGCGCCAAGCCCGCCGTTACCTTCGGCGGCATCTACCGCATCATCGACATCACGCTATCGAACTGTATCAACTCCGACCTGCGTCACGTTTACATCCTCACCCAGTACAAGGCACTCTCGTTGAACCGCCATATTCGCGAAGGATGGGGCAACGTGGTCGGGCACGAACTTGGTGAATTCATTGAGATCCTACCGCCGATGCAGCGCGTGAGCCAGAACTGGTACATGGGCACGGCAGACGCGGTGTATCAGAACATCTATTCCATCGGCTCGGAAGAGCCGAAGTATGTCCTGATCCTCTCAGGCGATCACATCTACAAGATGAATTACGAGCTGATGCTGCGGCAGCACAAGGACTCCGGCGCCGACATCACGCTGGCTACGATTCTGGTCGAACCGTCGGAAACTCGCCACTTCGGCGTGGTCGAAATTGACCGTACCGGCCGAGTGGTCGGCTTTCAGGAGAAGCCCGAGCAGACCGAGTTACGCTCTCCGTACAACCCGCGCATGGTGTCGGCCTCAATGGGCGTCTACATCTTCAATGCTGATGTCTTGATATCAGCGTTGTTAAAAGATGCGGACGACGCCAGTTCGCGACACGATTTCGGGCACAACATCCTGCCGCGGCTGGTCGACGGCTCGAGGGTTTACTCCTTCAATTTCGTAGACGAGAACAAGAAAGAAGCACTGTACTGGCGCGACGTAGGAACGCTCGACGCTTATTACGAAGCCAATATGGACTTGGTGTCGGTCGCTCCGGTCTTCAACGTGTACGACAAAGACTGGCCGATCCGGACCCATATGCGGCAGTATCCACCGGCGAAGTTCGTCTTCAACGATCCCGGACGCATGGGTGAGGCCCACGACTCGGTCGTATCGATGGGATGCGTGCTCTCCGGCGGTTCGGTAAGAAACTCGGTGTTATCACCGGATGTCCGCATCAATTCCTATAGCGAAGTTGACAGCAGCATTCTCTTCTCGCACGTTGATGTCGCCAGGCACTGCAAAATCCGTCGCGCAATCATCGATCGTGACGTGCACGTACCGGAAGGAACCGTGATCGGCTACGACACCGAAGCCGATCGCCAGAAGTATCACGTCACCGACACCGGCATCACTGTGGTGACGCGCGACTACTCGCTGTTCGAGAACCCGGTCGCGGCGAATTATTTCGATCCGGAATAGCCTCCTTCAATGACCAACGCCTGGAGCCAGTTGCGCAAGCTCCTTCTCTATCTTAATCGGCTTCGTCTTCGCCGTACGCTTGCCACTCGGCGCGGACTTTACGGCGGGCTCTGTCTGGAAATTAAGCGGCAATCTGTTAGAAGAACGCTATCGCCTCATCTCCCGCACAGTTCGAAAGCAGGCGCGTTCTGGACGCCGCCTTGCGCGCTTGGACGCCTGACGACCCGTCCACCCAGGACCGCCGTAAACTTGCGCTCCAGAAAGGGGAAGAATGCGAGAAAGCTGGCCGCAAATTCGCCGGGTGGTTTGTGAGGCTCTTCGATGACGACTATAAACAAGATAGCAAGGAGTACGACGTAACCCGGCTGACGACGTTTCGGCTCAAACTGGCCGAAACTGCGGCTTGTGTAATGAAAAACATCATCCTGCCCGAATGGCAGCAGGATCCGAGCAGCATGTTGCGCTCCGCCGACGGCAAAGAGCTTCAAGGCAAATTGTTTTGATAAGCAAGTCGCTGCTCTTCCGCCTTACATTAGCGCCGCCGAGGAGTTCTTTCTCCTGCCCTAGATGGGTTTTATCCAAAACATTCTTGCACGGATCCGCGCCATCGCTCTCTGCATCGTATGCGTTTTCGCCACAATGACTTTAGCTGTCTCTGTCTACCCCTTCGATCCGCTCCCCTTATCCGTGCGGTGTTTCTTGTTCTTTTTTGCTGTTGTGGGCGTTTCTCTCCTGCTGGCCTACGCCGAAATGTGTCGCGACGCCACACTGAGCCGAATCGCCGACACGAATCCTGGAGATTGGGGACTTGTGTGACGACATTCTCCGGGCCGTGCGCTGCTAGCACGGGACAGATTAACTTTGGGAAGGTCCGCATTTGCCCGCGTTGGGAAGTGGACTTGGAGTTGGTGTCGCTAATTGCTAGCTGCTAGTTACTTTTCAGCTCGTCAACAGCTTCGCCTTCATCGTGACTGCTCCCACACACCACAGCAGAGCGTCTTCCACGTGTTGACGCAGCGCGTCGTTGGTAAAGACCTTCTTGAGCGATTGCCCTTCGGTGAGCCGCCCTGCCAGCTCGGTCAGAATTGACTGGTACCGCTCTGGCATACTGATCTGTGTTGCGCGTACGAGGTCGTCGAAAATCAGCAGGCAATCCAGTACGACTCCATCGGGATCCTCGTCCTGGGAGTTCACGAGGTAGAGGGTCTGCGCCACGTCGCACATCGTCTCGACATCGCGCGGCGGATTCCCCAGCACGGCGAGTGACTTGTCCATCGCCAGCGCTTTGTGCACGAGAGTCGTTCGTGCGAAGAAGATGATTCGTCCGTCGGCAGTCAACGGCCGCTCATTATCACCGCCTACGGCGAGCAACGTGTAAAACTGCGGGCCGTCGTGCGTGTGATCGATACGGAATCCTGCCATCGCCAACTCTTCGGGGCGGCTCGACTCTGATTGATTCAGGACGGGTAACTGCGACATAGCCCTAATGGTACAAAACCATCGCAGATTTGGAACGCGGAAATCCGCGCGCCTTGTTGGCGCGCAAAGCCCGGGACATGGTACTTTCATCGAACGGGCGGTAAGACTTACATTTCGCTAGGCGAAACGCAACAAGGGTGCCTAAGCTGCTGAAAGCTGGCTGGATATAAAGTCCGATCGCCGGGTAGCGAATGTGCCGTACGGGGAGATGAGCCAGGCTGGGGTGTCCCGGCTTGGCTCATTTTGCTGTTGCGGTGAAGCTGTCGGGATCGGGCAGGTCGCCTGTTACAATTCGTCCGAAGCTCGACGGGCGGGCCCGATCTTGCAGGAACTCCTGAACCCGACTATTCGTACAAGCCTTTTGTTGTCATAGAGATTTGGGCATAATAGCCCAGCCTTTTAGGGAGCCTGTTTTGGACGACAACCAAGCGGTCAATGCGCTGGTCCGGCGATGCGTGGCCGGTGACGGGGCCGCATGGCAGGAAATCGTCCAGCAGTATAACCGCCGTATTTACAACATTTGCTATAGGTTTTGCGCTTCTTCTGACGACGCGGCTGACCTTACCCAGGAAGTTTTCATCAAAATCTACCGCACTTTGAACACCTTCGACGGCACGCGGGCTGCCTTCATGACCTGGGTCACGACCGTAACCCGCAACCTTCTGGTCGACCATTTCCGGAAGGGCAAATATGACCGCATCACCGACTCCCTGGAGGCAACTCCCGGCAGCCAGGAAGACGGTCTGAGCCTCGCTGAGCAATTGGAAGACCAATCCGCCAGCCCGGAGGAGCGGGTCAGCAGCTCAGAGACCCAAAAAATGGTACACCAGGCACTCCAGAAGTTGTCCCCTGAGCTTCGTGAGGCGGTGATTCTAAGGGACTTACGGGACATGGACTACAAGGAAATCGCCCAAGTCTTAAAAATACCGGAGGGGACCGTGAAAAGCCGGATAAACCGTGGCAGGACGGAACTTTCAAGGCTACTCCAACGTAACTATAGGCAGGTGAATTGATGTACGGCGAATCCAAATCCGGAATGCAGTGCGCGGACTTCGAAGCGTCGCTGTCTGACGCTCTCGACGCCACGTTGCACGGCGCGACACTGGCGGCCTTTGAGGCGCACCAGCAGTCGTGCCCGGCCTGCGCAGCGATGTACCAGGAAGCTGCGGCAGGCATGCACTGGCTTAAGGGTCTTGAGGACGTCGAGCCACCAAAGCATCTCGTGCACAACATCTTGGCGCAGACCATCGGGTCGGTGCCGGAGGCGAGCGCGCAAGCGGCCCCGATCGGCGAAAGTTGGATGGAGAAGCTCAAAGCGCGCATTACTCCGGTGTTCGCGCCGGTAATGACGCCACGCTTCGCCATGTCGTTCGGCATGGCCTTCTTCTCCATCACGATGCTGGCCAACGTTGCAGGTTTCCATGTCGCCGATTTGAAGCACATGGATATCAGCGCGAAGGGACTGCAAAAGACCTACTACTCCACGGAAGCTCGGGTAGTCCGCTATTACGAGAATATTCGGCTGGTGTATGAGATTGAATCTCGAGTGCGCGATTTGCGCCGCGCCGCTACACCGGAGAAGCAGGAGGAGAACGCTCCGAAGACCCCCGACAACAAGAAGGGGAGCTCCAACGAGCAGGAACACAAGTACCAGAACTACAGCCGGGACGTGAGCCAGCCGGTGCTGGCCCGCGGTCCGGCGGTAGATGAGCAAGTCATCGAACAGGCCCGGCTGAACAGGAGATTCGCATGAACTGCGCCAACCATGTCGAAGTACCCGCAGTGGCATACTGCCGCACTTGTGGCAAGCCCTTGTGCGGCGCGTGCACGCGTGATGTGCGTGGCGTCATTTACTGCGAGGAGTGTCTTGCCTCGCAGATGAGCGGCACAATTCCCCCACCGCCGGGCCCGGGGACCGTCCTGCCGGGCACTCCCCGTCGAGCCTACGACAACAGCCCCGGATTGGCTGCCATACTGGGATTTATTCCGGGCGTAGGCGCCATGTACAACGGTGAATACGCCAAGGGATTCATTCACGTGCTCATCTTCGCCAGCCTGATCTGGGCAGCCGATCACGTGAGCGGTCTCTTCGGTGTCGGCATTGCAGCGTTTGTGCTATACATGCCGATCGAAGCGTACCGCACGGCAAAGGCGAGACAGATGGGCGTTCCACCCCCCGATCCA
>Ga0306921_10001312_pt1 | contig 23964 bp, 18 predicted proteins | sample sta12Cox44000080_FD_203760 | JGI IMG/M metagenome (GOLD analysis project Ga0306921, IMG submission 203760) | Lab enrichment of tropical soil microbial communities from Luquillo Experimental Forest, Puerto Rico - statoxic.12C.oxic.44.000.080 (v2)... | ecosystem: Environmental > Terrestrial >...
CTTCGCCAAGGCTACTTACGGGCAGATTGACATCGTCGTCAACAACGCCGGCGCAACCCGTCGTGGCGCCTTTCTGGAGCTGAGCGATGCGGACTGGGCCGACGGCTTCGCACTCAAGTTCTTCGGCGCCATGCGGCTCACGCGCGCCGCTTGGCCGCACCTCAAGGCCAGTTCCGGGTCGGTCGTCAATATTTCCGGGGTCGGCGGCCGCATGCCCGACGCTTACTTCGCCATCGGCGGCTCGGTGAATGCGGCCCTGCTTTCCTTCACCAAAGCGCTGGCCGACTTAGGCATTCAAGACGGTGTGCAGGTCAATGCCATTAACCCGGGAAACGTTCGTACCGCTCGCTACCTCCAAAGACTGGAACAGGTGGCGCGGGAAGGCGGGATCGGTACCGCCGCCGCCGAGCAGAAGATCGTCGCCGGTGCCAAGGTGACTCGCATCGGCGAGCCGGATGACATTTCCTCGCTCGTCGCATTCGTGGTCAGCCCGGAGGGACGGTTCCTGCAAGGTTCGCTGATTGATATGGACGGCGGTGCCACCAAGGTGATTTGAAAGGGGTCTTCGCATTGCCGGGCCGTAGGAACCGTGTTGATCGTTCATCCGGCGATCCCCGCGGATGACTGTGTGTGCTCGTATCACGGAAACTCTGACCGTATGACTGAAAAGGAATCCCGGCTACACGGCGAGGGCGGATCGCGACTGCAGACCAAGCCGGCGGTGAGCACGTCAAGAAGCGATAGGAGGGCTGGATTTCGTCCGATCCATTCCGAGTCGGAGTGCGGGCTTCAGCGGGCGGCAGGGCCTCGAGCGGGCTGTGCCGTTCCCTTTGGACGAAGATCCGGCGGTCACGACTCGATGAGTCGGGAGACGATCGACGAGTAGACTGGCAGCCCGGTGTGCGTGACTTCTATCCGCATCTATCGGAGGAGTAAGATCTAAAGTCGGAGGTGTCATGGGGAAGAAACTGTTGTTCCTAGCGATGAGCCTCATCGTCACATTACCGTCCTTCGGTCAAAACGTGCGTTTGAGCCGTGACACATCGGGCGGCTACGTCAGTGTGTACACAATGACCACCGGCATCCCTTACACCGATGCCGTGCTCGCAGAATGCTCGATCGCGCGGGGCCGTCAAAACGAGCCGGCCGTGGCGGTCGATCCACGAAACACCAGCGTCTTGATCGGCAGTTCGAACGACTATTGCGGCGTGTACGCGGGTTCCACCACCACCTTCGTTCCCGCCGGTCCGATCTGGCTGGGTTACTACCGCTCCGAAGACCGCGGTCGAAGTTTCCAAAGCTCGCTGGTGCCGGGATATCCCGACGATGCTTCGCCCTACGCCGCGTTGGCGAAGATACGGACCTCGTCCTCGGGCGATCCCGTGATTGCCTGGGACGCTCATGGGCGTGTCTTTGTCGGAGCGGAGAGTTCGGGAGATCCTGCCGGCACGAAGAAGACTTTTGGGGACGAGTGGGTGGCGCGCTTCGACAACCCCGGCGGGGAACATGGGGCGACGATTGATGACGGCAAGCGGTTCCTCGGCTCGACGACGGTGGCTCAGGGATCATCGGCGCCCAACCTGTTGGGCAAGTTCAATGACAAAACGGCGCTCGAAGCCGACCGTACGGGAGGCGCCTGCGACGGCAATGTCTACTTCTCGTGGTCCCGGTTTACAGGCATCGGAGTGTCCAATATCTATTTTTCGCGCTCCCTCGACCATGGCGCCACGTGGTCGAGCCCGATGCTTCTCACCAACAACATCGCCAACGTGCAGGATCCCAGCATTGCCGTGACCGGTAACGGACATGTGTACGTGACCTTCGACATGGGCGCAACCCATAACGGGCAGCCGAACGCGGCTGGAATTGCGAAATCCACGGACTGCGGGGGGACGTTCGCGAAGCCTGTGGTAGCCGTTACGTACACTCCCTATAATGCACAGGACATTCAGGCGCCCCAGCCGATTCCTCTGCCCGGCAGTGCTGTCGACGATCCGATGCTGACGGCCGTGACTGCGCCGGGCTCCCTTGCGCGCGACTGCGGGGATTTCAGCGATGCGTGTCAGTCCGGTTATACTTTCTTTCGCCACGGGACCTCCACGCAGGCCAAGGCGGATCAGGCCGACAAAACCAGCGAGGCCATTTTCATGGTCTACGATGCGACTATACCGGGCACGGAGGTGGCCTCCGGAACCAGTTACGGTTCTATCGCACCGGGAACGGCCAGCCAATCGGGCGCCTACTTCGTGCGTTATGACGGTGTGAGCGGAGTAGCAACCGCGCCCAAGCTGATTGATCCCGAACCGGCGGGTCATCAAGTCTTCCCTGCGATCTCTGCGGATGGCGGGGTTTTGCACGCGTTGTGGTGGGACAGCCGCAACGATCCGAACTACTCCGCAAAACGCCCGATCGGGAATGACACACTGGGTAACGTAGGAGCCTCCTTGGAGGTGTTCGCCGCAAGATCGACGGACGGCGGCTCTACCTGGACTACCGGGGCGGCGATTACGGACACCAGCACCAACCCCAACTACGAACAATTCTCCAATCGATCCGCGCCGTTCGCCGGCGACTATTTGTGGATCACGTCGCTAGGCAATTTTGCGTTCGGGGCGTGGACGGACTGGCGCGATACCGTGGCCGGGCCGGACCCGCGCGAAGCCGGTAAATCGAACGAGGGTGCGGATGTAAGGCAGTGCCGAACATTTAACCCGGTGACCGGCTGGAGCGGCGATCAATGCCCGCACGATGGCGGGCTGGACCAAAATATCTATGGAAGCATTGCACCCTAGCCTGTAGGCTAGCCCATGGATTGCCGGTTCGTTTTCGAGGATTGCCGCGCTGCCACACGATCGTCCGCGATCTCGATTGCCGGACGGATCGAGTTCGGCGGCGAGCAGTGTGCATCGAGAGTCTGGTAACCGTACTACGTGAAGATCCGGCTGAACATGCCGAGGCTCAGGACGCGACACTGGCCTAGGTCGACAATACGGAATTGTTCCGTAGTCTCGTTCGTCGGTCGGATCGCCGGCCGAGCTACGCCTGGACCGGCCTACAACGCCACCGAGCGGGCTGGTGAGCCGCACACAGGTCCAGAAGGAGATCCGGCAGACTACCTGGAGACGGCCTGAGCGGCTGTCGGGCAATCCATTCGCACGGCGTTCGGGACGCCTTGTTCAATGAGCAGGTTTGGGACGACCTAAAGCGGCAGCGATTCCATCTCGCTGAAGACTTGGAGGTAGCGATGGCATGGATGGGAGGGTTCGAGGCGTCGATGGTACCTCGCGTCGGAATTGAGACTGACGGGGAATCCTGCGAGTCCGAATTCGAGGAACCGTATCGACGGTCCGGACCGAAGACTGGACGGAACGATCCGTGTTGCTGCGGTAGCCGCATACAAGTTCGAGAAGGGCCGCGAGAGTGGCGCCGAGAGTTACCCCGAGACGTCGCCTCTCCAGGAGCGTGAACGGCCCGCGGCCGGGCCAGGATCGAGCTCGCGATCGAAGTAAAGAGGTTGGTGTCTGCGCCAGTACCCGATAGCAAGCGTCAGAGTCAGACAGGAGTCCGGTTCCCGACTGCGCGTCCATTTCCGAAACTGCCGCTCATCGGCGCGCTTACCTGCTAAAGTCGATGAAACCGCGCTCCGGATCGGTGCCAAGCAAGGTTACCTGGATGCGGTCGCCGACGTCCAGCCCGTGCTCGCCCCGCATGAGGCGGCCTTCCACAGGCGGATCGAGCGCCCGCAGGAAGACGCCTTTGGGCGTGACGCCGGTCACGACCGCTGAGAAACTCTGCCCGACCCGGTGCTGAAGCGCGGTCGCCGCGATTCTCTTGCCCATGGCGCGCTCCACCTTTCGCGCGGCATCCTCCTTCAGCGTGCAATTGTGGGCGATGGTGTCGAGTTCGGCATCCGTATACGGGCGGGTCCCGTCGGCCAGCGATTTGAGAAGCCGCTGCGTGACCAGGTCGGCAAAGCGGCGGTTGGGCGCCGTCGAATGTGTGTAATCTTGGGCGGCCAAGCCAAAGTGGCCTTCTGCGGGGTCGCCCGGGCGGGCCACCACGTACTCACCGGGCCCCATCAGCTTAAGGACCGAAAGTGAGACATCGGCGTAGTGCAGCGGATCGGCATCGCGCCGGTGCAAGAGAAACCCGTTGAGCGCTCCGGCGTCCGGCGTGCCGGGCAACCGCTCGCCATATCGTTGTGCGAGTTCCACAATGCGCGGCCAGCGCTCCGGGTCCCTGACGACGCGGCGAATCGAAGAGATACCGGCATCGCGCAGGACGCGCGCCATCGACTCGTTGGCAGCGATCATGAAATCTTCGATCAACTGGGTCGCCCGGTTGTGCCGGCGGGTGCCCAACTGGCGTACCTGGCCATCACGAATGACTGGTTCGGCCTCCAGGCGGTCGAAGCTCAACGCGCCGTGGCGGTGCCGGGCTTCGCCCAAGAGGCGCGCCGCTTCGTCCTGCAATCGGAGCTGGGCTTGGAGGTCAGCCGAAGCGGCAATCTTGGGCGGCGCAGCCGCCGATCCTTCCAACCATGGCCCGGTGTCGTTGTAAGTCAGTTGCGCGTGGTTGCGCACCAGCGCGTGATAGCTGCTCGCCGACTGAATCTCGCCCTCGCCCGAAATCATCATATCGACGACCACCGCGGCGCGGTCCTGGCCTTCGCCGAGCGAGGTCAGGTCAGTCGAAAGCCGCTCGGGCAGCATCGGAAATGTGCGGACGCCGGCGTAGACGGTCGTGGTTTCTTGGGCGGCGTAACCATCGATCGGCGTTGCCTTCGCCACGCAAGCTTCTACGTCGGCTATGGCCACCCGCACGCGGATGCAGTTGGCCGTTCGCTCCACCCATTCGATCTGATCGAGGTCTCGCGAATCGTCGTTATCGATCGAAGACCACACGAGCGAACGGAGATCGCGTAAGGAGCCGTCGGGCTGGGGTTCGATCGAGGCGAGCTGTTGCTCGACCGTGGCCGGAAAGTCCGGCACAAAGCCGTGGTCGATCATTTCCTGCCGCGCCGCGGCGGCCAAATCAAAACTGGCGTGTGTCATGGTTCGAACCCCTGCCTACACCAGCCCCAGTCTCTTTCCTATGCGCCGGAACGCCTCGAGCGCCCGGTCCAACTCCTGCTGAGTGTGGGTCGCAGTCACGATAGTGCGTACCCGCGCTTTGCCTTTTGGCACCGTGGGAAAGCCGATGCCGGTGGCCAGCACTCCTTCCTCAAACAGCAGCCGCGAGAGCTCGTGCGCCAGCTTCGGTTCGCCGACAATTACCGGCGTGATGGGCGTCTCGCTCATTCCCGTGTCGAATCCCGAAGAGGTCAGCCCGGCCTTGAAATATTTCGTATTGTTCCACAGGTTTTGAATCCTCTCCGGCTCCTGCTCGAGCACGTCGAAAGCCGCCAGGCAGGCGGCGGCCACAGCGGGTGGATGCGATGTCGAAAACAGGAACGGCCGCGCCCGATGATACAAGAATTCGATCAGGTCGCGGCTGCCGCAGACGTACCCACCCAATACACCGATCGCCTTCGACAGCGTTCCGACTTGCACCTGCACGCGGCCGTGGAGCCCGAAGTGATCGATCGTTCCGCGCCCGTTGCGGCCGAGCACACCGGAGGAGTGCGCGTCGTCAACCATCATGATCGCCCCGTGCTTCTCGGCCGCCGCAGTCAGACCAGGGAGCGGACCGATGTCGCCGTCCATCGAAAATACTCCATCGCTGATCAGCAGTTTCCTGCCGGCCGCGCGGTCCAGCTCCGTCAGGATATTTTCTGCCGCCCGAGTATCCTTGTGTGGAAACACGTGAATCTTCGCCCGCGACAGCCGGCAGCCGTCGATGATGCTGGCGTGGTTCAGCTCGTCGGAGATAATGTGATCCTCGGGGCCGAGGATAGCGGCGACCGTCCCCGCATTCGCGGCGAAACCCGATTGAAAGACCACGCACGCTTTTGCGTGTTTGAATGCCGCGATTCGCTCCTCGAGCTCCAGGTGAAGCGACATGGTGCCCGAAATCGTTCGGACGGCGCCCGAGCCCACGCCGAACCTACGCACTGCCTCCAGAGCCGCCTCGCGCAGCTTGGGGTGGGTCGTCAGCCCGAGATAGTTGTTGGAGGCAAGGTTGATGACCTCCTTGCCGTCAAATCGGGAATGGGCGGCGCTCTCCGACTGGAGAACGCGCAGCCGCTGATACGTGCCCTCCTGACGCCACTGGTTGAGCTGTTCGCTGAGATACGAGAGGGGATTCTCCACGTGTTCAGTCTAACCCCCTCAGTCCGACACCAGCCTGCGATAGCGGCCCGCATAGTGAATCAGCGGTGGACCGTCTTCCACCCGCGTCGACACCACGCATCCCACTAGCAGATCGTGGTCGCCGGCGGTGAACCGCTGATGAACCTTGCATTCCAACGCCGCCAGAGCGCAGTCGATCAGTGGCACTCCAGTCTGTCCCCGGCGCCAGGCAACGCCCTCGAACCGATCCTGCCCAGCAGTGGCGAAGCGCCGCGAAAGCGCGTGATCCCCCTCTCGCAGGATACTGATGCCAAAATGAAAAGCGCGGCGGAACACGTCGATCATCGTGGCCTCGTGTCCGAGGCAGATCAAAATCAATGGCGGCTCGAGCGAAACCGAGGTAAAGGAACTAACAGTCAGGCCATGCGCGATGCCACGGTCGTCCAAAGCCGATGCGATGGTTACGCCGGTCGCAAACCGCCCGCAGGCATGCCGGAATTCCGCGGGGGAAACACTCGCCAGCCGCGCCCTGGGCACCTCGCTTGACATCAAGATAAATTCAATCCTATCATGTGGTTGTCGTTAACGGGAGCCAGCTCGCCCCGTGCCGCTGGAGGAGGCTGATTTGATCAAGTTGGACATCATTAATGAAGTAGTCAATCGGACGGGCATCACAAAGACGAAGGCCGAGATGGCCGTCGAGACTGTCTTCGAGTCCATGAAGAAGGCTCTGGAGCAGGGCGACCGCATCGAACTGCGCGGTTTCGGCGTTTTTAATGTGAAGCCACGCAAGACGGGCATCGGGCGGAACCCGCGCACCGGCGCGGAAGTCTCGATCCCGCCGGGAAAGGCCGTGCGCTTCAAACCAGGCAAGGAGTTGCAAACTCTGCAATAATCCGCGCATCCCATCACAGTGTCTTCCCCGGATTTTTCTCCTGCCCCCTATCCCTTCTACGCTGAGGAAGGGCCGGCCACGGAGTCCGTGCCGTCGTTCTCCGGCCCGCACGAGCGATATTGGCTGCATGCCCTACTCTTTCTGCTGACCATGTTCACCACCAGCATGGTCGGTGTCGCCCTCCAGACAGACTTTGACCGCAACCTGCCGTTCGATGTAGCGCACAGCTTCGACATGTATGCGGTGGTCTGGAGGCATCCGTCGACGATACTCGCGGGCCTTCCGTTCTCGCTCACGCTAGCTGCAATTTTGCTGGCGCACGAGTTTGGGCACTACCTGGCCTGCGTGTATTATCGAGTGAACGCGACGCTTCCTTATTTTCTGCCGGCGCCTTCGCTGATCGGTACATTCGGCGCGTTTATTAGGATCCGCTCCGCGATCTACTCCAAGCGCGTGCTGTTCGATATCGGGGTGGCCGGACCTCTTGCCGGCTTCGTGTTCCTCCTGCCGGCTCTCGGAGTCGGGCTGGCCTTTTCCAAGATAATCCCCGGCATCGCGGAGCAGGGAAGCTTCCACTTCGGTGTGCCCCGGCTGGAGTGGCTGCTCGAAAGACTGATCTTTCAGGGAGCGAACTCAGCGGATATTTACCTGCATCCGGTGGCGCGGGCCGCCTGGATCGGGATGTTCGCGACCGCTCTGAACCTGCTTCCTATCGGGCAGCTCGATGGCGGCCACATCCTGTACTCTCTGGTGGGAGACAAACATCGGCGCATTTCGATGATCGCGATCGCCGCCCTGATTCCGCTGGCTTTGTTTTGGTGGGTTTGGCTGGTGTGGGCCGCGGTTCTGTTCTGGATGGGCCGCCGCCATCCTGCGATCCTCGATTCCAGTGAAGTGGGCGCTGGACGCCGCAAGCTTGGCTGGATCGCGCTGGCGGTTTTTGTGCTCTGCTTCATGCCCGCCCCCATTTCCAACGGCGGGCTGTAGGCCGCCATGAAGATCACCGCCACGATCATCACTCTGAACGAAGAGAGGAATATCGTGCGCGCCATCGAAAGCTTGCGTTGCTGCGATGAGATCCTGATCCTGGACAGCGACTCGACGGATCGTACGGTCGAGCTCGCCCAAAACCTCGGTGCCCGTGTCATCGAGTCTGGCTGGCGCGGCTACGCCGGGCAGAAGAACTGGGCAGCCGAACAGGCCACCTACGATTGGATTCTCTCGCTCGACGCCGACGAAGCGCTTAGCGAGGCCCTCGAGGCCGAAATCTGGAGTCTCAAAAAGAGAGGCCCAGATTGCGACGCCTATACCATGCCCCGTCTGGCGCGGTACCTGGGACGATGGATCCTGCACTCGGGCTGGTATCCCGATCGCAAAGTGCGCCTTTATCACCGCGCAAAGGCCCGCTGGTGCGGAGACGTGGTGCACGAAAGTGTCCACGCCGATGGCCGCGTTGGACACCTCGAAGCGAACATCCTCCATTTCACGTGCGATTCGCTCTCTGAGCACGTCAAGAGCCTGGACCGCTATACCACTCTCGCGGCGCAGGATCTGGTTGCCCGCCAGGCGCGCATTGGCCTGTGGCGTCTCATTTTCGATCCACCTTGGACGTTTATCAAAACCTATTTCCTTCAGCGCGGATTTCTCGACGGCCTGGAGGGGGTGATCATCGCCTACATGGCGGCGTTTTACACCTTCCTGAAATACTCCAAAACGAGAAACATGAGCTGATGCGGATCCTGCACCTCGATTCCGGCAACGAGATGCGCGGAGGCCAGTGGCAGGTATTGCGGTTGATGACCGGACTCCGGCGCGAGGGCGTGCTCTCGACGCTGCTTGCGCCGGCGGCGTCGCCGCTGCTTCAAAAAGCGCTCAAGGAGCAGCTGCCGGCCGAACCGCTCGGGTTGCTGCGCGTGTCCACGCTCGCTCGCCGGAACGATTTGGTGCATGCCCACGACGCGCGCAGCCACACGCTCGCCTTGCTGGCCTCCAGGTCCCCGTTGGTCGTTTCGCGCCGCGTCGCCTTCCCCATCCGATCGCGGTGGAAGTACCGGAGTGCCGCGCGCTATCTGGCCGTCTCCCGGTTCGTGAAGTCAGTCCTCGAAGCCGGCGGCGTGCCAGAGGAAAAAATCGCGGTGGTCTATGACGGAGTGCCGTTGCTCGCGCTGGCGCAAGGCACGGCTGTGCTCGCCCTGGCCGACAGCGGCGATTCGCAGAAAGGTGCCCATCTGGCCGCGGACGCGGCCCACCTTGCGCACATACCGCTGCACTGGACTACGGATTTGGAAAACGATCTGAAGCAAGCCGCCATATTCGTGTACCTTACCTACAGCGAGGGCCTCGGCTCGGCCGTGTTACTAGCTATGTCGGCGGGGGTGCCGGTGGTGGCCAGTCGCATCGGCGGTCTGCCGGAAATCATTTTCGACGGCGGCAACGGCCTGCTGGTGGATAATTCCGCCGCCGCCGTTGCGGAAGGCATCGGCAAACTCCGGGACTCGCCAGCGCTTGCGGCGCGGCTTGGCGAGGCTGCCCGCCTCACGGTTCAGGAAAGATTTACCACAGAGCACATGGTCCACCGTACCATGGAGGTCTATCGAGAGGTGCTCGCCTGATGGCCGGCTTTCTGGCCCTCCTTTTCGGCTTGATCATCGGCAGCTTTCTGAACGTGTGCATTTATCGCTGGCCGCGCGATCTCTCCGTAGTTCGGCCGCGCTCACATTGTGTCGCCTGCCAAAAAACCATCGCCTGGTACGACAACGTCCCCCTGTTGAGTTACGCACTTCTCGGCGGCAAGTGCCGTCATTGCGACGCGCGCATCCCCCTCCGGTACCCGCTCGTGGAACTGCTTACCGGTCTCGCCTTCTCCTCTTTCGTCTGGACGCTGGGCCCGACCCCGGCCGCGCTCAAAATGTGTGTCTTCGCGGCTTTGTTGGTGGGCTTGATCTTCTCCGACCTGGAGAAACGCATTCTTCCGGACGAACTGACCCTCGGTGGCGCTCTGGCCGGAATGGTGTTTTCGATCTTCGTGCCATTGCCGGAAAGCATCGTCGGCCTCCTTCTCCCGAGGATGGAAGGGCCGGCTAGTGATCGAGTGGAGTCGATTCTCGAAGCGGCCGTAGGCGCGGCCCTGCCGGCCCTCGTGCTGTGGGTGGCGGGCTGGGTCTATCAGCTCGTCCGCCACCGCGAGGGCCTCGGCTTGGGCGACGTCAAGCTGATTGCCATGGCGGGCACCTTCCTCGGCTTCGGTGGAGCTTTGTTCACCTTGATGCTGGGTTCCATAGCCGGCTCGGTCATCGGCTACGGATACATCCGCGCCACGGGAAAAGATTCATCCACGTACGAGCTGCCGTTCGGCAGCTTCCTCGGTGCGGCCGCTCTGGTGATTGCCCTGGCCGGCAACAAGCTCGGTTAACACCGCAAGCGCGCCGATTCGTGATTGGCCGCCACGCGGCGGGTCGGTGTTTATCCTGCGTTGAGGGGGACCTCGGTCCGCTTGATCCAGCCCGGCGCCGAGTCTGTGTGCTGTCGCAAAAGAAGGTTGAGTTGGGCGGCGTGGTGTTGCACGTGGCGCATACTGTGCAACAGTAGCTCGGCAAAGCTCAGATCGAGCGATCCCCACTGGCACCGCTGGCACGCTTTCCAGACTGCTGGCGGCCGAGGGCATCGTCGGCGTAAGTGCATACCATGCTCAGGCTTTTCAGCGCTGCGCGCCGCAGTTCAAGCCACTAACTGCAGAAACGCCGTAGCCGCGTGGCTGAGCCCTCGCCGCGTAGGGTAAACCAGCCGGATCTTCCGTTCCAGGTGCATCTCCTTGACCCGAACCTCGCGCAGCGTCTTCTGCTCGATTTCCTGCTCCACGCACATCCTCGGCAGGAAGGCCACTCCGAGGTTGTTCTGCACCAGTTTGCGAATGGTATCGATGGTCGGCATTTCGACATCGATTCCGAGCGGAACTTTCCGTTCGCGGAAAGTGCGGATGACGACCTCACGGTACGGCGACACCACGTTGTGGGCGATGAAAGTTTCCGAGCCCAAATCTTCGATGGAGACGGTTTTGCGGTGTGCCAGGCGGTGCTTGGGAGAGACCACGAAGGCCAGCGAATCCGAGTAGATCACTTTGGATTTGAGGCGCTCGTCGGAAGGATCGTAGCTGATGACCCCGAGTTCCAGGTTGCCGTCGAGCAGCTCATTTGGAATACGGCTCGAAAGACTACGGCGCACCGTCACCTTCACTTTGGGGTATAGTTCCCGGTACCGCTCGATGTGCCGCAGCAGGTACAGCGTCGTCGATTCATTGGCGCCGATCACCAAGCGGCCCGCCGAATTGTCGCGGAGTTCGGCCAGCGAATTGTCCAGCTCCTGCTGCAGGCTCTGGAAGCGGCGGGCGTATTCAATCACCGTGCTCCCGGCGTCGGTGAGGACCAGCTCCTTGCCCGAGCGGTCGATCAGCTTTTCGCCCAGCTCCTGCTCCAGCCGCTGCACGGCCAGCGAGACGGCCGGCTGCGTGCGCAGCAGCTTCTCGGCCGCCCTGGAAAAACTCTTCTCCGTAGCCACCGTTAAAAAAACCTGCAATGAGTACAGTTCCATGAAACCCGAATTATAACATTGGCTAATGCAGACCCGTAAAATTATAAATTTGCCAAATTCCGGATCCAGCCGCCATAATGACTCCTATCGGTGATAGCCATGAGCGACCGCGTATACATTTTCGATACGACGCTGCGCGATGGGGAGCAATCGCCCGGCTGTAGCATGACGGTTCCGGAGAAGCTGCGCATGGCGCGCAAGCTGGTCGAACTGGGCGTGGACGTGCTCGAAGCCGGTTTTCCGATCGCCTCCGAGGGAGATTTCGAGGCCGTCGAAGCCGTCAGCAGAGAGTTTCCATGGGTACAGGTGGCGGCGCTCGCGCGCAGTTGTACGCTCGATGTTGAGCGCGCGGCGCAATCGCTCCGGCACGCCCGTCGGCCGCGCCTTCACACGTTCATCGCCACCAGCGAGATTCACCTCAAGCACAAGCTTAAGAAGACGCGGCAGCAGGTGCTGGAGGAAGCCGTGGCTGCCGTCGAGCTGGCGCGCCGTCACGTCGATGACGTCGAGTTCTCGGCCGAGGATGGCTCGCGCACGGACGCGGACTTCCTGGAGCAGATCTCCAAGGCGGTGGTGGCTGCAGGGGCGCGCACGGTCAACATCCCTGATACAGTCGGCTTCTCGGTGCCGGCCGAGTACGGCGAGATCATCGGCCGCGTCGTCCAGGCGCTCGGCGATTGCGCGGTGGTGAGCGTGCATTGCCACGATGATCTTGGCCTCGCGGTGCCCAACTCGCTCGCGGCGGTCCAAGCCGGTGCGCGCCAAATCGAATGCACGATCAACGGCATCGGCGAAAGGGCAGGGAACACATCTCTCGAAGAGATGGTCATGATCCTGAAGACGCGGCCCGACTGTTACCCGTACCACACCGGCATTCACACCGAGCACCTCTACTCGGCCAGCCAAATGCTCAGCTCCATCATTACCTTCGGACCGCAGCCCAACAAGGCCATCGTCGGCCGCAACGCATTCGCGCACGAAGCCGGCATCCACCAGGATGGCTACCTCAAGGAAAAGTCCACCTACGAGATCATCGACCCACGATCGGTGGGCGTGCCCGAAGGCAAGCTGGTGCTCGGCAAGCATAGCGGCCGGCACGCGCTGCTGAAGCGCTGTCAGGATTTGGGCTTCGACCTCACTAAGTCCGAGCTGGACGATCTCTATCACCGCTTCACCACCATCGCCGACCAGCGCAAAAAAGGGCTCATGGATGAAGAAATCGTCGCGCTGATCCACGCAGGTCAGAAGGTCCTGGGGGCGGCAGCCGACTAAGGAATGGACCTCAACATACTCGTTCTTCCTGGCGACGGGATCGGCACGGAGGTGACGCGCGAGGCCCTCCGCGTTCTCCGCCACGTCGCCGCCAAGTGGAATCACAAGTTAAACGTCACCGAGGCCCTGCTAGGCGGGGTGGCGATTCACCAAACCGGCAATCCGTTTCCGCTCGAAACCGAGCGGCTCGCGGCGGAGGCCGACGCGACGCTGATGGGCGCCGTGGGGCTGCCGGAATTCGACAACGCGCCTCCGGAGAAGCGGCCGGAAAAAGGCCTGCTTGGCATTCGCAAGGCGTTGGGCGTCTACGCCAACCTCCGCCCGGTGCGCGCTTACGCGTCGCAACTGGATTCGTCACCGCTCAAGAATCACCTGGTGGAAGGCACCGATATGATTATCGTCCGCGAACTGACGGGCGGAATCTATTACGGGAGTCCGCGTGGCATTATCGAAAGCGGCGCGGAAGTCCGGGCAGTCAACACTATGACCTACACGCGGTCGGAAATCGAGCGCGTGGCGCGCATGGCCTTTCGCCTTGCACAGGCCCGGCGAAAAAAGGTCACGTCAGTAGACAAGTCGAACGTGCTCGAAAACTCGCAGCTCTGGCGGCGCGTGGTCACCGAGGTAGCGAGGGAATTTCCTGACGTCGCGCTAGACCATATGCTGGTCGACAACTGCGCCATGCAGTTGATCCTGAACCCGCGGTACTTCGACGTTCTGCTGACCGAGAATATGTTTGGGGATATCTTGAGCGATGAAGGCGCCGTGCTGGCTGGGTCAATCGGTATGCTGCCCTCGGCCTCGATCGGCGACCAGAAGCCCTCGGGCGCGCTGGTGGGTCTATACGAGCCGGTGCACGGTTCGGCGCCCGACATTGCCGGCCAAAATAAGGCCAACCCGCTGGGCGCGATCGGCTCCGTGGCCGCGATGCTGGCCTACACGTTCAGTTTGAAGAAAGAAGCGACCGCCGTCGAATCGGCCATCGAAGCCGTATTGAAGAGCGGGAAAATGACCGCGGACTTGCGTCCGCCCGGCCCGCCCGCCACCACCGAACAAGTCGGCACAGCCGTGTGTGCTGCCGTGGGTTAAGGCTCAGCATTGCGCGGCGCCAAGCGCCGTATATTTGTAGTAAGGACTTTATGCCTGCTACCATCATCGAAAAACTCTGGGATTCGCACGTGGTCTACGAGCAGCCGGGCGCACCCGCGCTGATCTACATCGACCTGCACCTGATCCACGAAGTCACTTCCGCGCAGGCCTTCCAGGGCCTCCGCGAGCGCGGTTTGAAAGTCCGCTGTCCCCAGATGACACTTGCCACGGTCGACCACAGCATTCCTTCGACCGACCGCTCGCTGCCCATCGTCGATGAGCTGGGCCGCAAGCAGATCGAGCAGCTTGACTACAATTGCCGGGAGTTCGGCATCCGCCTCTACGGTATTCATAGCGATCGCCAGGGCATTGTGCACGTGATCGGCCCAGAGCTGGGCCTGACCCAGCCCGGCATGACGGTGGTTTGCGGCGACAGCCACACGGCCACTCACGGCGCATTCGGCGCCCTGGCCTTCGGCATCGGCACCAGCCAGGTGGAATACGTGCTTGCCACGCAGTGCCTGCTGCAGATGAAATCGAAGACCTACCAGGTGCGGGTGAACGGCACTTTGAAGAAGGGGGTCTTGGCCAAGGACATCATTCTCGCCCTTATCGCCAAGATCGGCACCGGTGGCGGCACCGGTTGCGTATTCGAGTACACCGGGCCCGCTGTGCGAGCGCTTTCCATGGAAGAGCGCATGACGGTGTGCAACATGTCGATCGAAGGCGGTGCGCGGGCGGGCCTGGTAGCCCCGGACGATACTACCTTCCAATACCTCTATGGCCGGCCACATGCGCCAAAGGCCGCCGAATGGGACGCCGCCGTGGCGCGCTGGAAACAACTGCCCACCGACGACGGCGCTCGCTATGACCACTCCGTCACGATCGAAGGCGACAAGCTGGAGCCCATGATCACGTTCGGCACTAATCCCGGCATGGGCATCCCGATCAGCGCGCCGGTTCCGGCGCCATCGCAAATTGCCGACCCGGACGCGCGCGCCGCTCTGGAAAAAGCGCTGAAGTATATGGGCCTCGAGGGGGGCAAGCCGCTGGTCGGACACAAGGTAGACGTGGTCTTCATCGGAAGCTGCACCAATTCGCGTATCTCTGACCTGCGCACGGCGGCGTCCGTGCTGAAGGGCCGCAAGGTGAATCCGAAGGTACGCGTGCTGGTGGTTCCCGGTTCGCAGGAAGTCAAACGCCAGGCAGCGGCGGAAGGCCTGCCTGAAATCTTCCGTGCGGCTGGTGCCGATTACCGGGAGCCCGGCTGTTCCATGTGTCTGGCGATGAACGGCGACATGGTTGAGCCGGGCCAGTATAGTGTCTCGACCAGCAACCGCAACTTCGAGGGCCGCCAGGGCCCGGGTGCGCGCACCTTCCTGGCCAGTCCCCTCACCGCCGCCGCCAGCGCGATTACCGGCGTGGTCACTGATGTAAGGTCCATGTTATGAAATTCGAGAATTTCGAAAGCCGCATGGTGCCGCTCCCGGCCACCAATGTGGATACCGACCAAATCATCCCCGCCCGCTTCCTGAAGACGATCACCAAAGATGGCTTGGGCGCGAACCTTTTCTGCGACTGGCGCTATGACGCGCAAGGCAAGCCGAAGCCGGATTTCATTCTCAACCAGCCGCACGTGCAGGGCGCCCGGGTGCTTCTGGTGGGCGACAATTTCGGTTGCGGCAGCTCGCGCGAACACGCTCCGTGGGCACTGACGCAGTTTGGATTCCGCGCCGTGATCAGCACCTCGTTCGCCGACATTTTCCGGGGCAACTCGCTCAAGAACGGCCTGCTGCCCGTGATCGTGCCGCCCGACGTCCACGCCGAGCTGTTTGCCGCGGTGGAGAAAGAGCCCAACGCTACTGTGAAAATTGACTTGGCTCGCCAGACGCTCACGACGCCCGCCGGCCGCCAAATCGGGTTCCCGGTGGACGGTTTCTCCAAGCATTGCCTGCTCGAAGGCGTCGATGAGCTGGGCTACATGCTGCAGCACGAAGCGAAAATCGCGGCTTTCGAAGCCAAGCGGACGGGCTCGATCGATACGCTAACGTGACGTGAGTGGGTTTCGAATCCCATCGGCATGCCGCGGTTGACGCCGCTCGGACGGCGGCGCTTGAAGCCGATCGATCCGCGCCTTAGCCGCCGCGTAATCGAGTCCGATCGGGCGGGTGGCTTGGCCTGCCAGTAGCGAAACATTCGATGCGTCCTCAGCGACGCCCCCTCCGAGAGCCCGGCGGGCGCGGCAGTCGGAGGGAGATTGACGGCGCCTGAGTTCTGTTCGCGAATGTCTTCGACCTTCTGCAAGCGCTCCTGCACGTGGAGCCGCGCCAGCAACTGTTAATCAGAATGTGGCCTGGTCCGAGGTGGCGCTCGACAACCCGCAGCTTCGTGACCTCGGCGTTCTGCGCCACGTCCGCATACAAGGGGCAGTGGTGCGCCGCTCCATCTGTTGAATCTTAGACGCGGCGCTTGTCGCATCCTCCTTGCGGTCGTGGTAATCGACGGCCACGTCGTGGCCTGCCTCTGGCGAGCGCCAGGGATGAGGCTCCCCCAATGCCGCGCCTTCTACCCGGGACCAGCGCAATTTTTTCCCGCGCTCGCAGTACTCGCCCGCCAGCAGGTGGCCGTCTTCAAACATAGACGGCTCAGGCCGCCTACCCCACTCGCGGCAGCGAGCCCGAATAGAGCAAAACCTTGGTGGATTGCCGCGTCCATCAATCCCAGCAGCGCATCCAACCCGGGCTCGTCTGGCCTCGTGATGAAAAGCGTACGTCGCGGTCCGGAAGTGGACCCCGGGACCGACATATTCTGCAACAATAAAGTCCTTGAGGAGATGGCTGAAGCATGGAAAAACGAAATGTGGTTGGGCTGACCATAGTATTGGCGGTGACGGGCGCCCTGCTAGCGCAAAACCCCGCTATTAAACGTACAGTGGTGAAGAGCGGGGATATATCAGTCCCTGGGCGCGAGGCGATAATTGCCAATGTCGAGATTCTCCCGGGAGGTTCCGCCGGCCGTCATACCCATCCGGGCGACGAGATAAGCTATGTACTGGCGGGCGAGGGTGAGATCCTTATGGACGGGACCCCACCGTTGAAGGTCAAGCCCGGCGACGGTTTCATCATACCGGGCGGTACGAAGCACGACGCACACAATACCGGCACGCAGCCGCTGAGGCTGGTTGGGGTGTACGTAATCGAGAAAGGTAAGCCGCTCGCGACACCTGCGCCCTGAATCTGTTAGACGCGAGCGCTCCTTTCCACAACACTGATGGCTGAGTGCGCACTGCGATAACATAGCAACGCAACTCATGTGGCCGGCGCGCGGGAGAACGCGCTCTCCGCGTTGAACCCGCTCGGCTTCCAAAGAAAACGGAAGCGGTCGCGGAGGCCTGAAAGTTTGGGCGCGGGCGGAGTATTGGCGAATGACAGGTGCGATCTTCGTGATCTGCTCGCCGCCAAGCCCGATGAATATTCGGACTATATGACTATGGGCGCCGGGCAGGACCGTTCAAATGCCGGCGGTCCCTTTCGTTCTCATTGCAAATGTATTCCAATAACTCATCGTTGGGCTGGAGGCGATGCGAACTAGTGATGGTAAAGGGCCGTGTGTATGCGCCTGAGTCCTCGATGGTGACCGCCTCGATCAGCGTCCCCAGGCTGGGGCGTGTATACCGCTCGATGGTGTGAAGCTGTTTGGTGTGCGGGTGGCCGACAAAATCAAACCAGAATCTGTCGTTAAAGCCCACCGTATCCACCACCAGCGCGTCGCCTTCCCAGTGTCCAACGGAGTGGCCGTACCAGGTCGGATCGGGATCAGAAGGATGCTTGCGCCCGTCCATGAAAATCTGTCGATAGCTGTGAATGTTGCCCTCGAATAGAAAAAAAATGAGCCCCGGAGACTCCACGATGCGCCACGGGTAGGGCGCCAGGCGGGGTACGCCCGTGGGCAGGCAATTGACTTCAGGGTCGTCGGTGGAAAGGCGGGCTTGCTTGATCTTCTCGGCATCCGGCTTCAGGGGCAGGGCCTCGCCGTTCTTCAAGCCGAGCGATATGTCCTCGATGAGGGAAACATCCGCGGGACGCCATAGTCCGGAGATGTCGACTCTTCCGCTGGCGAGCTTGGGCGCCGGTCCGGCTGGCGCAGGGGGCAAGGGATTCAGGTTGGCGAAGGAGTTGACGTTTCCGGCGCCGGACGGGGTCTGGCCGGCAAGCGAACGAGCGAACAGGATTGCTCCCGCCATGACCAATCTCAACATAACGGGATGACTCGAGCGGAGCTTCACCAGCCGCGATTATACACTGCGTTGCGCCCAAATCGCGCCGGGCGACGTTTCCATCCACCGATGCTGTGGCTGTCGAGTGAGATACCCTCAAGGCAGCTGATGTAGGACGATCGCCATCCTCGAAGACATTTCCTCGTCCGGAACCCAGCAAGAACTTCGCGCGATCGGCGCGCCGCCGGATACCGGCCGGATCGTGACGGTGAAACAGGTTGTGAATGTTAATCGCAGCCGTGCTCCGATTGTCGCCGACCTGCGCTGGATGGCAGGGAAAGCCGGCCTTACCGGCGGTGGAAGACTTGTGTATCGGCAGCCACCGGAGTGGGGAAGGTCCCGGATATGTGGTCTTGCCAATTAAGGCTTTCTTCGTCGGCGAGCGACCACAGAAGACCGATCACGGTGCACAAACCCAGACAAGACCCTACAAACCGCAAAACGCGCTGCCGGTGTTCCGGTGGATAGCCGTCAAACGTGGTGATCCGCAACTGCGCCCAGCGCTGGCCGGGTGTTTCGGTCGCCGCCACGGTCCAGAACACCCCGTAGGTAAACGCCACCAGGGGCAGGACGCCGGCGAATAGGAGGGCATTTGTTTTGGTGAGTACGACGGCTCCGCCCGCCAGGTAGAACGCCAGCATAAACAAGCCGTACGCGATCAGGACCATCGACCAGTCCAGCGCGGCGGCTATCGCGCGATGCAGCGTGGTCGCCACAGGCGCCTCACAGCAAATCACGGCTTCGACGGCCGTCCCCAGCGTCCGCGGTCCGGCAGGAGCGGGCGGCAGGAATTCTAAGCTGGTCTGGCTTTCCGGCGCGTGCGGCGCCGGCCGGCGAGCCGGTGCGTTCGAGACTTCTTTGGGAGCCGGTTCGGAGGGTGGACGAGCCCGGTATTCGACGCGCCCGCCAGCGTACGATTCAATCGGGATCACGTTCGACGGCGGTCTGGGGGTGAACAGGTTTTCCTGGACCGCGCGGCTCCAATCCTTCCGGCTCGGAATGGCGGCCGCCGGCGACGCCTCACCTTGGGAGGTGACCCCCACCGCCGCCGCTCGGGGCGCCGCCGCCAGCGCTCCATCCGTGCGGTGTACCGTGAAGGGTCCCTGTAGGCCATCGCCCGGCTTGCGGCCGCAACGCCGGCACCGGCGCTCCCCTTCGCTATTCCGGAATCCGCAATAGCCGCAGGTCATTGGCCCGACGAAACTGCCTTTCCGAAGACCGCGTCTCCCAATGTTGTGTTACCTTCCGAAAGAGGGTTCACCCTGAAAGGCTCTTCATCTATAGTTTACATGTCGATTCAGGATTGTCACGTTTTTTGTTCCCTGCGGTCCTGCATATTTCGGCTTACCTCGTTGGTATTGTTGGCTGTTCCGGCTTTGGCCCAAACCCCCTCGGCGCTGCTGCCCAATCTCCGCATCAATCCCCCCCGTAGCAACGTGCCGCCTCCCGGGGAGTGGCGAACCACGGCCCTCGTGGAAGAGTCCGAGGGCAGAGTGTACCGGCTTCACGGCAAGGCGCAGGTCGAAGGCGCGGCGGTCTTGTTTGCAGCCGACGATATCGAGTTTAACGAAGACACCGGCGACTTGCGGGCGACCGGAAACGTGTACTTTCACGATTTTGGAAAAAACGAGCAGCTGTGGGCCGACCGTGTGGAGTACAACACCGAATCGGAAACCGGCAAGTTTTACAAGGTCCATGGAGAGACCTCGCCCCGCATCGATGCACGGCCCGGCATCCTTACCACCAACAACCCGTTTTACTTTGAGGGAGACTGGGCGGAACGGGAGGGCGAAAAGTACATCGTCCATAATGGCTTCGTCACCAACTGCAAAATACCCAGCCCGTGGTGGACCTTGCGGGGCCCACGCTTCGACATCGTCCCTGGCGAGCACGCCGTGGCCTACCGCAGCGTTTTCCGGGTTAAGGGGCTGCCGCTGTTTTTTACCCCGTTCTTTTACAAGTCACTCGAAAAAGAGCCGCGCAAGAGTGGTTTTCTGATTCCCAACATCGGCCACAGCTCGCGGCGGGGAATCATGTTTGGGGCGGGATACTTTTGGGCGATCAACCGCAGCTACGATGTAACTTACCAGGTACAGGACTTCACCGCGCGCGGCCTGGCGCACCACGCGGACCTTCGCGGCAAGCCCCGGTCGGGGACCGATTACGACGCCATTCTGTACGGCGTCCACGACCGCGGCATTGAGCAAGGCAAGACGCTGCAAAAATACGGCGGCCTGAGCCTGTCCGCCGTCGGGAAGTCGGATCTGGGCGATGGCTGGTTTGCTCGTGGGACAGTCAATTACATCAGCTCCTTCCGTTTTCGCCAGCAATGGTCGGAATCGTTCAACGACGCTATCGGCTCGGAGGTACAGTCAGTCGGGTTCATGAACAAGAATTGGTCGAGCTACACATTCAACGTGGTCGCCGCCCGACTGCAGAATTTCCAGAGCTCCGAGATACAGGTTACCGATCCCATCACTCAGCAGGTCAAAGGGCTCCAAGCCAACGCCGTCACCATCCGAAAACTGCCGGAGGTTCAGCTGGACGGCCGGGAACGGCAGATTTGGAAGAACGTGCCTCTGTGGTTCTCCTTCGATTCAGCGGCCGGATTGCTGTATCGCCAGGAGCCGCTCTTCAGCGGCGATACGCTGATCGATACCTTCCAGACCGGCCGACTCATGGACCGCATTCACCTTGCGCCGCACCTCCTGAGCTCCTTTCACTTCGCCGGCGTCCACATCGTGCCCCGGTTCGGGCTCGATGAGACATACTATTCTGAGAGTCAGGCGCCGAATCCCGACGCCAGCCAGGCCCTTCAACTCCCTGTCTACCGCGTGATCGGAACAGACTTGGTGCGGAGCGCACACGATTTCTCGATGGACCTGATCTTTCCCACGCTCGCGCGTGTGTTCGACAACAAGACGATCTTTGGCGACAAGCTGAAGCACGTCATCGAGCCGCGTGCCACCTATCGCAATATCGCCGGCATCGGCGACGACTTCATGCGTTTTGTCCGCTTCGACGATACGGACTTGCTCTCCAATACCGACGAGCTCGAGCTCTCTCTCACCAACCGGTTATACGCCAAGCGCGGCGACACTGTTCGGGAGATCTTTTCCTGGCAGCTTTGGCAGACGCGTTATTTTGATCCGACCTTCGGCGGCGCGCTGGTTCCCGGCCAGCGCAATGTGCTGCTCACGACCGCCGAGTTGACGCCATACGCCTTCCTGGTGGGCCCGCGCAACTACTCGCCGCTCGTCTCGGTGCTGCGCATGAGCCCTGTCGGCCAGTGGAGCGCGGAGTGGCGCGCCGATTACGATCCCCTGCTCGGCCGCATGGTCGACAGCACCGTATCGGTGGATTATCGCTGGTCGAAGTACTTTATTTCCGCCGGCCACAACCTGGTGCATACCGACCCGATTCTGACCACCCCCGCTAATCAACTGCGATTCCGCCTCGGCTTCGGCGAGCCCAACCATCGCGGATGGAACGCCGGCATTGACGGTGTCTACGATTACCACCAGCAGGTGCTGCAATACGCCACCACCCAGGTCACCTACAACACCGATTGCTGCGGCTTGAGCGTGCAATGGCGCCGCTTCAGTTTTGGCACGCGCAACGAAAACCAGTTCCGCGTGGCGTTCGCCGTGTCCAACATCGGAACTTTCGGGACCTTGCGCAAACAAGACCGGCTGTTCTGAGTTTGGGCGAACAGACAGGCCCCGAGCGAAGGAACTCGGGGCCTCGACTCAGAGGGGAAGGCGGCGGGAGGGACTCGCCGCTCGATGCTGTCTGTTGTTTTTATACTAGCATTTTCGGATCTCCTTGTCCAGTACTGGTCCAAGAAAAATCTGTGCAAATATTTCAACAGTGAAGGGCCTGGAACCGGGTTACCGTGCCCGGACCGAATCCCACAAACTCGTGCGTCGGTCCCAGTTCGGCAACAGCCAAATGTCGGCTCTCGCCCGGAACACCGAAGTCAGAAAGCTCTTGCCGTCGGGGTGCAAGCTGAATCCGCGGTACGCGAGCTCTCCGCGGAAGTTACCGAACTCCATTGCGGGGGGCAGCGGCCCCAGGTCCGCGATTCGCGTTTCCTTTCCCGCAACCAGTTCCACGCGCTCAAGCAGTTGCCTTCGGTCTGGTGTGACCACCATGCCGTAGAGGACGTTTGGGTCGACAGACCAGCCGAAGGTCTGCCAATCCCGAGGGCTCACTTGACGGCCACGCTGACCGTCGGCGCTGATGATACGCAGTCCGCTGGTATCTGTAAAGGCGATCCAGTCTCCCCATGGGGTCCAGCGGACCGGACGCACGGAACTGGTGTAGACCACCAGATCGGACCGCTTATTGGCTCCCACCCGCGCCTTCAAGACGGCGTACCTGCCATCGCGCGTCGAGTTGTAGGCGATCCAGTTGCCATCCGGCGACCAGGATGGGCCGCGCTGCGGTGCGTGCTCCGGATCCTCCCACAACGGTACCGGCGGCTCGCCGGACAAGGGCGAAATCCAGATCTCGATCGATCCAGCGGTTTCCCTCCGGTAGGCCACGCGGCCTCCGTCCGGCGAGATCGCGCACTCCAGCAGTTCTCTGGTTGGGTCGGGAAAATCCTGCGGGCCGGCGAGCCGCCGTTCCGATCCATCCTGCCGGTTGCGCAGCCAGATTTCATAAGCGCCGCTGCGATTGGTGGCAAAAGCAAAATGCATGCCGTCCGGCGCCCAGGCGGGTGACACATTCAAGCGCCCGGTTGCGATTACACTTCGTGCGGCGGACCCGTTGAGCGGGACCTCCATCACGTCGTAGCTGCTGGTACCGGTCGCGAACGCCAGCATGTGCCCGTCCGGAGAGAGGGTGGGGAATTCATCGCGGAGCGCGCCGGCGGTCACCGGTCGCGCAGAGCGGGCACGGAAGTCAAAGGTCGTCAGGTGCCCGTCGCCGGCCCCCGCCGCGCTCCAAATCACCCGATGTCCGTCGGGAAGCCATGCGAAGGGTCCGATCGCGGGAATCTCCTTGCCGTGGAGCAACTCCTGAGGGGCCGCGCCGTCAAGCGGAACCTTCCAGAACTCCGTGTGGCCGTCACCGTCGGTGTAGACCCCGAGATCCGTGCCCCTGCGGTTGAATTCGAGATACGCCCCAGCGCCGACCGTACGCAGGCTGGCGAGGGGCTCCTGCGGGTAGGGCCGCGGGGCTGCGCCTGGAGGCGCGGAAAACGCCAACCGGTACAATCCGGTGGGCTCTCGGATCATCGCGGCCAGGGTCTTGCCATCCGGAGAGAGTGCGGCTTGATTGGTCCGTTCGAGGATCTTCTCGGCTTGGCCGCCAGCCACGCCGATCGACCACAAGCTTGAGTTTCCACTGCCCTGATATACCAGGTAATACACGCGCGTGCCGTCCGCCGACCAGAACGGGTTGTAACACGAGGCATTCTGCCGGGTGATCTGCGTCGGGATCGAGCTGCCTAGTTTCCTGGTGAAAATCTGGAAGGTCCCTCCGGCATTGGCCGCGTAGGCGATGCGGTCGCCGTTGGGCGACCAGGCGGGCATACTGGCGATGTCGGTCTCGGTGGCGAACGGGGTTGCGTCGGCCGGGGCCGAAGGCAGCACCGGCCACAACAGCGC
>Ga0306921_10001313_pt1 | contig 23945 bp, 18 predicted proteins | sample sta12Cox44000080_FD_203760 | JGI IMG/M metagenome (GOLD analysis project Ga0306921, IMG submission 203760) | Lab enrichment of tropical soil microbial communities from Luquillo Experimental Forest, Puerto Rico - statoxic.12C.oxic.44.000.080 (v2)... | ecosystem: Environmental > Terrestrial >...
CACGCAGGCCATTGCGCAATTTCAGCATCACTCAACACTCTCAAGCCTTGCCTGGGCCACCAAATTACAAATCCACCATCAGCACGAACATCAACACCATCGGCAATGCGGCTAACAGAGTTGCGCAATCCATCAACATGCCTAAAGAAAAAGTGTCTGCCCCCGCTCCTAGTCGCATGTGCTCGAGTTGGCGGCAGCCGGTCCCACACGCTATCGAGCCAACCGAGACCGGCAACATCAACATCAAGCACATCAAATCCGCTCACACTGCCAGTTGGCACTCCAACCAGTTGCCATCCCTTAATGTCGGCGTCCTGCCTTGCAGTCCTGTTCCATTGCGTCAGGGGTCGCTTTTGAAATGTGCATGGAAACTTCAATAAGCCTTCAAGCATCGACGTGCCCGCTGATACCGAACCTTGGATGTTTCAACTGTTGCATTGCGTGTTTTCTAAAAGCTGGATCAGGACACCTTCTCGCCACGCAATCCAACAAGTTCGCAATCTCCAACTCAGCCAACATGATTGCGAACTCATCGGGCAACCACTCACCTTCTTCACCAATCCACTCCCATCGTCGCCAGCTGTTCCCGCACGTGCACAAGGGCCACAGCACGCAATAACGATCATCGTCACTCATTCACTCACTCCACCTACGTTGACGGCGCACGCACAGGAGCCGCAAGACAGAAGGGCTCAACCGTGCGTGCGCCAGCACAAGCCTAACATCCACAAACACCAATGCCGTAGTGCTTGCTCTACAAGAGGACTGAGTTGTGCCGAGTTGCGCAATCATCAATTCCTCGCTCTTGCTTCCATTGCTCTTATCTCTTCTCGAACCTGGTACCAATGAACCTCCATTCCGATCCATATCTCGGCACCCGTACGCTCGGTAGAAACCCAATTATACCACCTTTCATCCTGCGCCCTGTGCAGTTCCTCCATACTATTTACATTCGTCGGCGGTAGTTTGAGCTGATTTCGTATTAGCATGAGCTGATCTCGTATCATCAGTCGTAGCCCTCGCTCCTTTTTTACGAGCTCCTCCTTTGATAACTCTGGAAACATCTCCCTTAATGCTTTTTGTTTCAGGGCTTCTCTTTCCGCTTCACGTCTTTCTGCATCCGTTGGCATCCTCGTCTCCGTTATTAAGCTCGCCTGACAAATTTGCGCCTACCACCACCGCCAGCTGCAAGGTCAGCAGGAGTGACAAGGCTAAACTCCTGTTCTGACGGTGGTGGAGGCGCAGCAACAACGCCGGTGTGGAGGCCAATATCCGATGCCGGCGTTGCTGACTGTGAAGCTGCTATCTCGTGTGGCTCTCCAACTGCTTCTTGTTCATCAATCGCAAGTCCGAGCGGGGGTTCATCTGGCAACTCGTTTCTGGCCCAAGGACTATCTGCGGGTAATTGGGGGTAGCTGACCGGTGAGTTTCCAATCACAGTTGTTGTGTGGACTTTGGCGTACCTGCCACCAAGATCGAGGTCATCGGCCATTGCTTGACCCATGTAAGTCCTGCCTCGGCGTTCTTTCAACTGGTTGCTCTCCAGCGTTTCCTCATCCCATCCACGGACGCACGATTGCGCTCGTCGTTGAATGTCGGCTGCTAACTCAACATCGGCTTGCGTGCGTAGCTTGCGCCGTGCCCACTGTTCGACCGGGTACTGATAGGGAACGCGCATTTCAGGCTCTCCTCCGTATCGTGTTGTGCTCGTGCGTTTCATCAGCCGCAGGTTGTAATGCAGAGCTAAAAAAAGAAGTTGGACGTTCGAGCCGTTGCTGCGCTCTGTACGCTGCCAATGCCTTCCTGCGCTCATCGATGTGATAGCGATCATGACAGGCTGTGCAGCAGAACCTCGCGCCATCCCTACGTTGAGTAAACTTGCGTTGGCACCAATCACAAAGCATCTAATAACCTCCCGTGGTACGATGTATAACCTTTAAACTAGAGCACACATGGAGTGCCCATTGTACCAATTATATCATACTTTGGCCTAAAAGTCAAGTCATTTGTTTCCATCCAATACTAAGTCCGACTTAATGAAAAGCCGCCCAATAACTCGCTAAAACTGATCCAAAACCCATGCTTTCACCGATGTTGGCTGCCTTCATTATTTCTTGCCTTACTTCCGCCGTAGTATCGAAGCGGCCATTAAGTGCCTAAAAGCCCACTCTAACTCAAGTCGAGCTCGCTAATACCTATCTCTGCGTTGGATAAAACCAGAGAACAAAGTCCAACCATATTGGCGCTGTATACAACACCACCAGCGAACTAGCGAGGTGTATACGGCCGCAACGCAAATGGCGAATGGGCGGCCACCTAAGACCGCCCATGCCACACGTATTCACAATTTCAAAGAACCCTAGGCGGAATTTCAGATACCCCGCCTAGTAGATCGTCTTAGAACCGTCGCACAACCCCACTCGCTGCGCTTGATGCAAGTGGCTGCATGGTTGGCTGTGTTGGATGTAAGGTTTCTTCCAACGCCGCCGCAGGCATCAACGTCATGCCGAGACTTGCAGCGAGCCGCCGGGTCAACTCAAGCAACTCGTGTTGCCGGTTCTCGTACACGTTACACAGCGTGTGGAACACCTCATCAGTTTCCAAGCCTTCCAACGCTGCATCAGGCGCAATCGTTCTTGGTGTTGGTTCATTACCCGGTTCCTCAACGCCACCTTTAACAACACTAGCCGGTTTACCTTTGTCGGTTTTGTCTGTGTTGGACTTGGGCTTTGCGAGGGCTTTCCGGGCTTCATCGATACCCAAATCTGTAACCTTTACATTTTTGGTCGCCGAATACGCCTCCAGCTTACCGAAATTCTCGACAAACCGAATGCATAGGTTCGCTGTCTCGTAGCTGACCTGCGGACAGTGCAGCTTCAACTTGGCTTGCCATTCCCCGTGCTTTGGGGCGATGCGTGGGCGCAACGCAATGAGCTTTTCTCCCATTGCTAAGTAACGCTGGAGAGTTGTGCGCTCGCTCTCAAGGATCAACTCGTAGTCAGCGTTGATCTGCTTGGCCAACTCGGTAGTGGAGAGGTCGCCGTAATCAGTCATCATCGTGCAACTCCGTCGCTAGTGCTGGAGACAACCCGTGCTGCGATCCACTCTTCGAGGTCGCACTCACGATACCGAACGCTGCGGCCTGCCTTGACGTAGAGTGGACCGCCGCCACTGAGCCGAAGTCGCTCAAGTGTCCGCTCAGATAAGCGCAGCAACTTCGCTGCATCTGACTGCGTTAACAGCCTGACCATGGGTCGCTTCCGGGGTTGCCGTTCCGCCGGGTGCTGGTGGCGGCACTTGGCATCGTACCCTTGACGGGCTGGGTCGTGTTGGGTAAAATACGATCCGTAACACGATCTGACACAAAAAATGGACCCCCCAAGGAAAATTCTGAAATGCCCGACCTGACGCTGGATTTCACGTGGTTTAAAGACCCCAAGGGCTACCGGCTGGTCCCGGCCAAGTTGCCGCGGCGGCCGGGGCAATCAATCAATGACGTGCCCATGCGTGACATCGAACCTGCCCGTGTTGTCCGCAACCGTGGGGCGCTTCAATCGTATAGGCCGCTCGAACATTTCCCGGCGCTGTTCGACCGCTTCATCAACACGGCAACGTCGGAAACTGGAGTGCTCGAATTTATAAAGAACTTCGGGCCGCTCACTCACGACGGGCTGGGAGGCAAGGGCGACGTTGTGCCGAACATTATCGATCAAGCTAGAGCTATGGCCGGTGGCCCCGGGACTGCGTTGGTGAAGAAGCTCAATGCCTCAATCACAGTCGAGCGGGATGGGGTGCGCCTTAAGCTCTGGCCAGCTTGTTTGCTCGATGCTCTGTGGCTCCAACTCGCTCAGGCCAACGCAATATCGAAGCAATGCCCACAATGCCGTAAGCCGTTTCGGATTGGTGTTGCGGTCAACCGGCGGAAGGATGCGAGGTTCTGTTCGGATGATTGCAGGATCAAATTCAATTCGCTGGAACGGAGCCGCTAACTTCGGGCTTGGTTCCAGCGTGCTTGCTATTCGAGTGCTAACGCCCTCAACGCCAATCAAACATTCAACACAATCAACGCCTTAACTCCATATTAATACAGCCCGCTTGACTGGACGAATCCCGCGGTTTACCCGGCAGCGCACTGCGGGGGCTCGGCGCCGGATCGAATCGGCGCAGCCTTCGAGGGGGCGGCGGGACTCTCAAAATCGGATGCCGCAAGCATGACGACGATAGACGCGCCGAACGGCGCTGCTCGCTGCAAGCCGCGTTGGCGCGCCGCTGCACTGCTGTTGACCGCAGTGCTCGCGCCGCAGGTCGCAGCCGCGCAGGACAAGGGCACCCTCAATCCGCAGCCGCTGCCACCGCTCGCCAAGCCCGACGATCCCGCGACCCCTGCCAAGGAGCTGTTCGGCCGCAAGACCGCCCCTGCGAATTTGCAGACGCGCACCATCGGCTTCTATTCCAAGGGCTGTCTCGCCGGCGCCATGGCGCTGCCGATCAACGGCGCGACCTGGCAGGTGATGCGGCTCTCGCGCAACCGCAACTGGGGTCATCCCAACCTGGTGCAATTCCTCGAGCGGCTCGCCGCGCAAGCGCCGAAGACCGGCTGGCACGGGCTGCTTGTGGGCGACATGTCGCAACCGCGCGGCGGCCCGATGCTCACCGGCCATGCCAGCCATCAGGTCGGCCTCGACGCCGACATCTGGCTCACGCCCATGCCCGACCGCGAGCTGACCCGGCAGGAGCGCGAAGAAATGTCGGCGACCATGATCGTCGCCGAGGATCGCCTGGACGTCGACCCGCAGGTGTGGACGCCGGCGCACCTGGCCGTGATCAGGGCGGCGGCAAAGGACCCGCAGGTCGCCCGCATCTTCGTCAACGCTGCGATCAAGAAAGCCTTGTGCCGCGACGCCGGCAGCGACCGCCATTGGCTCGGCAAGGTGCAGCCGTGGTGGGGACACGACTTTCATTTCCACGTTCGGCTCGTCTGCCCGTCCGACAGCGCGGAATGCAAACCGCAGCCGGCGCGACCGGCGGACGATGGCTGCGGCCAGGAACTCGCCTACTGGTTCACCGACGCCGTGCTCCACCCCAAACCGTCGCCGCCAGCCAAGCCCAAGCCGGGGCCGAGGATGGCCGATCTGCCCGCCGCCTGCCGCCAGGTCCTTCTGGCACCGTAGCTGCTTGCGCCGTAGGCCGCGATCCCGTCGCCGCCGCTCGCGCATTCAATCAGGGAACACGGCAGAGTTGTATGGCTCCCTGTAAATAACAGGCCGGAAACAGGGACGCAGCGGCGCGACCCCATTTCTGCAACCGAAGATTGCGGGACATGAGCGGGCCGAACGAGGTACGCCTCGGTCTGAAATCCCCCATGTCGTCCCTTTCAATCCCCAACCGAAACCGCATCGCCGGCGCTCGCATGCGCGCAACAAAAACCGGCAACAGCTCCCGCCGGGCCGGCTCGCGTAGTTTTGGTGAATACATTTCTCTGGAAGATTCTCGTTACGCGAGTCAACACAAAAATATGCGGCGCAAGCGGATTTATCCGCCTTTCGCGCTGAGGTGCCGAGCGGCTCACCGAGATTTGCTGCCTCGGCTGATTTCGCTTCGCCGCGAAGCGCTGTAAATATTGTGCCGATGGCCGACGGCGCCGAGACCAAGCCGAGCGCGAACGAGCTCGCAATCCTGGGCGAGCTCGAGAAGAAGGTGCTGTGGCTCGCGAGCTGGACCATCCACCACGCCAATCACCTGCGCGAGAACGTCGATGGCGTGAAGGTCGGCGGGCATCAGGCCTCGTCGGCCTCGCTCGCCACCATCATGACCGCGCTCTATTTCCGCGCGCTGCGCCCGCAAGATCGCGTGGCCGTCAAGCCCCATGCGAGCCCGATCTACCACGCCATCCAATATCTGCTCGGCCGCCAGAGCCGGCAAAAGCTCGAGGACTTTCGCGGCTACAAGGGCGCGCAGAGCTATCCCTCGCGCAGCAAGGATACCGACGACGTCGATTTTTCCACCGGCTCGGTGGGCTTGGGGGTGGCGCAGACGCTGTTCTCCTCGCTCGTGCAGGATTACGTGCGCGCCCATGGCTGGGGTTTGCAGCGCCCCGAAGGCCGCATGATCGCGCTCGTGGGCGACGCCGAGCTCGACGAAGGCAACATCTTCGAGGCGATCCTCGAGGGCTGGAAGCAAGGCCTGCGCAATTGCTGGTGGATCATCGACTACAACCGCCAGAGCCTCGATGCGGTGATCCGCGAGGGCCTGTGGGCGCGCTACGAAGCGCTGTTCAAAGCCTTCGGCTGGGACGTCGTCATTCTCAAATATGGCGCGCTGCTGCAGCAGGCCTTCCGTGAGCCCGGCGGGGAGCGCTTGCGCCAATGGATCGACAATTGTCCGAACCAGCTCTACTCCGCGCTCGTCTTCCAGGGCGGCGCCGCCTGGCGCAGGCGCCTTCTCGACGGGATCGGCGACCAAGGCGCGCTCACGCGGCTGATCGAGGCGCGCTCCGACGAGGAGCTGGCGCGGCTGATGACCAACCTCGCGGGGCACGACCTGCCGTCGCTGCTCGAAGCCTTTGCAAAGATCGATCACGACCGCCCGATCTGCTTCATCTGCTACACCATCAAGGGCTTCGCCCTGCCGTTTGCCGGCCATAAGGACAACCACGCCGGCCTGATGACGCCGGCGCAGGCGGAAAGCCTGCGTGCGGCGATGAACATCCGGCCGGGGCATGAATGGGACAAGTTCGAAGGGCTCGCCATCGCGCCGGCCGAGCTGCAGCGGTTTCTCGAGCGGGTGCCGTTCGCGGCCGGCCCTCGCCGTCACCCGGCCGCGCGCATCGAGGTACCGGCGGACGTGCCGGTCACGATCCAGCCAGTGATGTCGACGCAAGCGGGCTTCGGCGCGCTGCTCAACGAGCTCGGCCGCGCGCAGAGCGCCATCGCCGAACGCGTGGTCACCGCCTCGCCCGACGTCACCGTCTCGACCAATCTCGGCGCTTGGGTCAACCGGCGCGGCCTGTTCGCGCACGAGAAGATGGCCGACACGTTCAAGAGCGAACGCATCCCCTCCACGTTCAACTGGGATTTTTCGCCCAAGGGCCAGCATATCGAGCTCGGCATCGCCGAGATGAATCTGTTCATTCTGTTGTCCGCGCTTGGGCTCTCGCACGCGATCAACGGCGAGCGCCTCATTCCGATCGGCACGCTGTACGATCCGTTCATTCAGCGCGGGCTCGATGCGCTCAACTACGCCTGCTATCAGGAGGCGCGCTTCATCCTGGTGGCGACGCCCTCGGGCATCACGCTTGCCCCCGAAGGCGGCGCGCACCAGTCGATCGCGACGCCGCTGATCGGGCTCGCCCAGGACGGGCTCGCCGCCTTCGAGCCGGCGTTCGTCGATGAATTGGCCGCGATCCTCGCGTTTGCCTTCGACTACATCCAGCGCGACGCCGAGGGCGAAGCCTCCGAGCGCAACTGGCTGCGCGACGAGACCGGCGGCTCGGTCTATCTGCGCCTCTCGACGCGGCCGATCGAGCAGATCAAGCGCGCGATGACGGGCGAGCTGCGGCAGGCGATCGTCGACGGCGCCTATTGGCAGCGCCCGCCGGGTCCGAATTGCCAAGTCGTCGTCGCCTATACCGGCGCGGTGGTGCCGGAGGCGATCCAGGCGGTCGGGCTGATGGCGGAGGACCGCCGCGACGTCGGCCTGCTTGCCGTCACCTCGGCCGACCGGCTCAACGCCGGCTGGACCGCGGCGCAGCGCGCGCGCGAGCGCGGCCTCGTGCACGCGCGTTCGCATATCGAAAAGCTCATGGCCGATATTCCGTCCCATTGCGGCATCGTCACCGTGCTCGACGGCCATCCGGCGACGCTCGCCTGGCTCGGCGCCGTCCGCGGCCATCGCGTGCGCCCGCTCGGCGTCGAGCATTTCGGGCAGACCGGCTCGATCCCTGAGCTTTATCGGCACTACGGCATCGACGCCAATGCCATCGTCGCGGCGGCGGCGGCGCTGACGCCGGGTCGTCCGATCCGGCATCTCAAAGCGCTGCCGTAAGATGGCGACCAGCGACATAAGGCCGATCGTCGACTGGCTCGTCGATGGCGCGCGCTCGAAGATGCAGGCGCACGAGATGCTCGCGGAGCTGTATGAGCGGCTGGTGGGTTGCGGCATTCCGCTTTGGCGGGTGGCGGTGTTCGTTCGCACGCTCCATCCGAACATCATGGGCCGTCGGTTCGTTTGGCGTCCTGGCGCCGACATCGAAGTCCTCGACGCTGCCTTCGACCTGTTCGAGAGCGCGGAATTCCGCAGTAGCCCCGTCGCGGAGGTTTATGCCAGCGGGATGCCTATTCGGCGGCGCCTCGCGGACGCCGATTGCCCCATTGATTTTCCAATGCTCGCGGAGCTGCGGGATGAAGGGGTGACGGATTATTTGGCCTCGCCGCTCTTATTCACCGACGGCGAGATTCATTTGGCGACTTGGACCACGCGGCAGCCGGGTGGCTTTCGCGACGCGCAGATCGAAGCCATCGAATCGATCGTCGCTCCGCTTGCGCGGGTCGCCGAAGTCCGCGCGCTGCGGCGAACCGCGGGCAATCTGCTCGATACCTATGTCGGCAACAACGCCGGCGAACGAATTCTCGCCGGCCAGATTCGGCGGGGTCACGCCGAAGCGATCCATGCGGCAATCTGGCTGTCCGATATGCGCGGCTTCACCTTGTTGGCGGACCGTGTGCCCGCGCAGACTTTGGTTGAGCTGCTCAATGACTATTTCGATTGCCAGGTTCCCGCGATCGTCGAGCATGGCGGGGACGTTCTCAAATTCATGGGCGACGGCCTGTTGGCCATCTTCCCGATTGGAAACCAGCGCGACCCCGCGGAGGTTTGCGCGCGCGCATTGGCCAGCGCATATGAGGCGCGCCGAAACGTCGCTGCGTTGAGTCGGTCGACCCGAGTTGAAGTCGGCGGCGTGCGTTTTGGATTGGCGCTTCACGTCGGCGACGTGTTGTACGGCAACGTCGGCGGCGGAAACCGGCTGGATTTCACCTGCATCGGCGCCGCGGTAAATCTGGCCGCGCGCCTCGAAAAGCTCGCCGGCAAATTGGGCCGCGTGATCCTCGCCTCCGACGAATTCGCGCGTCACTGCGAATCCGATTTCCAGCCGATCGGGAAATTCCCGTTCGCGGGATTTGCCGCGCAGCAGACCGTCTTCGGCGTTTCCGACGAAGCAACGTAACGGTGTCGAACGCCCCGTAGGGAACGGCGTTTTTCGTCGGCGCTCAACTGCCGATCAACAGACCCAGACTCGCACGTAGCCGTAGCGGCCGGGATACCACTGCCAGCAACTGTAGTCGCTGTAGGCGTAGACGGGGCCGCCGTAGAAGGCAAAGCTACGAAAACCGCGGTGGAAGCGTCCGTGGTGAAACTGGCCGCCATGGAAGGCGAACGCACGCGCCCCACCGTGCCCGCCGATGGCGAATCCGCGGCCGCCGAATCCGCGAGCGCCGAACCCGCCACCCATGGCGTGCGCGCCCATACCGCCACCATGCGCAGCCATACCACCGTGTCCACCACCACCGTGTCCGCCACCGCCGTGTCCGCCGCCGCCGCCACGAGCCGAGGCAATAGCCGGGGCAAGGGCGACCGCTGCACCGATTGCGGCGATGGCGGCAATGGTCATGAAGCTCTTTCGGAACATGATTCAGCCTCCCTGGTGCCCTCCCCGCGCAGCCGATCCTAACGGCGGCGGCTTACGCCAGGCTGAACGCTCGAATCACTTGGGCGTGCCAGGTCGACGCATCGCGCGAGCGTCAATGCGAAACGATAGGCACGCCGATGGCAAACCAGCAGGGCCGGATGGCGACATACAAAGGACGACGGGACGTTGTGGAACTCAGGACGGCTGCGGGCTCAAGTCTTTGGCAATCTCAGTGCATGGAATGCCGACACTGCCACAGCATGACAAAACGGTGTGAAATCATGCCGCACCCCAATCCGGCCGGATCGGCCCCGACACCTTTTCGAACGCGCCGTCGCCGAGCTCGCAGACGAGGAGCCGCGCCGGATCGACCGGCCCCGGCATGGTGGCGCGGCCCTTGGGAATGCGCTTGAAGCCGGATTTGCCGTAGTAGGGCTCGTCGCCCACCAGCACGACCAGCCGGTGACCCTTGCCCTTCGCCTCGGCGAGCGCGCGCTCGATCAAGGCATAGCCGACGCCGCGCTCGCGAAACGCCGGCTCGACGGTGAGCGGACCGAGCAGCAGCGCCTTGGTCTCACCGATGCGAATCGGAGAAAGCCTCACCGAGCCGACTAGCAGCGTGCCGATGCGTGCGGTGAACGACAGGTCGAGCCGGTGGCCCACGCCCTCGCGCAGCCGGTAAGCCGACTTGGTGTAGCGGCCGGGGCCGAAGGCGCGCTCGTGCAGGCGCTCGATCGGCACCGCGTCGTCGGCCGTTTCCGGCAGGATGGTGAGGGAGAGGTCGGTCATTTGCGCCCGAGCGCGCTTAGCATTTGGCGGCGGGAAGGTCCATTGCCCAGACACGCGGCCTCCTGCCGATCGCGGGGAGAGGTGAAAGCGTCCGCGCCAATGATTAGATAGGCTACGGTTGGGCAAACAGGGACGTTTGGCATGGGCCTTCTGGTCGACGGCGTCTGGCAGGACGAGCAACACAGCACGCGCACGCCGGGTGGGCGTTTCGTGCGCCCGACCACGCGCTTTCGCAACTGGGTGACGCAAGACGGCAGCCCCGGCCCGACCGGCGAAGGCGGCTTTGCCGCCGCGCGCGGACGCTACCATCTCTACGTGGCGCTGCCTTGCCCGTGGGCGCATCGCACCGTGATCATGCGCATGCTCAAGGGGCTCGAAGACGTGGTCTCGATGTCGGTGCTCGAGCCGCTCTACGGTCCACACGGCTGGCGGTTCGGAACGAGCCCCGGCACCACTCCCGACAGCGTGAACGGCGCGAGCGAGCTCGCCGAGATCTATCTGCGCGCCGATCCGCGCTACACCGGCCGCGTCAGCGTGCCGGGGCTGTGGGACAGGGAGCGGCGCACCATCGTCAACAACGAATCGGCCGAGATCATCCGCATGCTCAACGGCGCCTTCGGGCGCTTCACCAACGTGCGGACGGACTATTATCCGCCGGCGCTGCGCGAGGAGATCGATCGCGTCAATGCGCTCGTTTACGAGAACGTCAACAACGGCGTCTATCGGGCCGGCTTCGCCACCGCGCAGGAGGCCTACGAGGAGGCGTTCCACGCGGTGTTTGGTGCGCTCGACGAGCTCGAGCGGCGGCTTTCGCGCCAGCGCTACCTCGTGGGCGCAGACATCACCGAGGCCGACTGGCGGCTATTCACCACGCTCGTGCGCTTCGACGCGGTCTATTACAGCCACTTCAAATGCAACCTGCGCCGCATCATCGACTATCCCAATCTCTCGAATTACCTGCGCGACCTCTATCAGCAGGAAGGCGTCGCCGCGACCGTGAACATGGACCACATCAAGCGGCACTATTACGGCAGCCAGCGCCACGTGAACCCGACCGGCATCGTGCCGCTGGGGCCGCAGCTCGATTTTTCGGCGCCGCACGACCGCGGCAGGTTCGAGAATTAGAGCATGTCCGATATGCCGAGTTGATCAGGAGCGTTTGATTGGAAAGCTCTTGACGTAATCGTCGGGTTTGGACGGATCGAAGGTCTTGCCCATGACCACGAAGGTCTTGGACGTGCTCGTGGGCGGCGCGAAGCCCATGTCTCGCATCAGCTTGGCGGTATCGGTGGCAAGAAAAATCTGCTCGGCGATGGTCTGGTAATCCACGTCGCCCTTGATCTGCCCCCAGCGCTTCATCTGGGTCAGCATCCACACCGCGAAGGAGTGCCAGGGGAATGGATCGAAATCGACGCGCTTGGGGTCCTTGCGGATGCCTCCGAGACCATCGGCATAGGTGCCGGTGAGCGCCTGCTCCACCACGATCGGGGGCTGATTCAGGTAGTTGGCCGGCGCGATGGTCTCGGCGATCTCCTTGCGATTCTCCGCCTTCGACGCGAAGGCGGTCGCATCGACGATGGCGCGCACGAGCGCCGCATAGCTGTTGGGCGTCTGCGTCATGAAGTCCCTGCTCGCGGTGAAGCTGCAACAGGGATGCCCGTCCCAAATCTCCTTGGACAGGATATGGAGAAAGCCGACGCCGTCGTAGATCGCGCGCTGGCAAATGCTGTCAGGCGCGAGAAAGCCGTCGATGTTGTCTGCCCGCAGATTTGCCACCATCTCGGGCGGCGGCACCACACGCAGCTGTACGTCCGCCTCCGGATCGAGACCGTGCTCGGCCAGGTAGTAGCGCAAAAGATAGTTGTGCATCGAGTAGTCGAAGGGGATCGCGAACTTGAAGCCCTTCCACTGCTTGGGATCGCGTCTGTCCTTGTGCTTGACGGCAAGCGTGATGCCCTGACCGTTGATGTTCTCGATTGCCGGCACGGCGAACGGGATCGCCTGCGAGCCGAGCCCGAGCGAGATCGCGAGCGGCATGGGTGAGAGCATGTGGGCCGCGTCGTATTCCTTGTTGATGGTCTTGTCGCGGACGACGGCCCACCCTGCGGTCTTGACGACTTCGACGTTGAGCCCTTGCTTGGAATAGAAGCCCATCGGATGCGCCATGATGATCGGCGTGGCACAAGTAATCGGGATGAACCCGACCTTCAGGTCCTTCTTCTCCAGCGCTCCCGCGCCCTGCGCGAACAGCTCGGTCGCGCTCTTGAGCGGGAAGAATTGCGAGAGCGCGGCAAGCGCGGTCGAGGCGCCGACCGATTGCAGGAATATGCGGCGCGCCGCATTTCGGGGGAAGATCGCGCGCATCACCGCCGAGGCAACGGCGCGCTCGTAGCGTCCCGGTCCGGCCGTGATGCTTTGCAGCCGGTGCTCCTGCGCCTGCTCGTGCTCGGTGCGGCTTGCATGCATCCCGCAGGGGCAGCGCACATCGCGCCGCCGATGATTGGGATCAAACTCGAAGGTTGCCATCGTCGTCGCCTTTCGCAGCGCGCGGCGTGTCACCGCTCCCACGAAGCGTCATGCCGCCCAAGTCGGGAGTGCCGACCCGCGGGCCGGCACTCGGTTGTGTGGTCGTGCCGCTCAGGCGGCGACGCCGGGCGCGGCCGAGGTCTTGTAGGGCAACCCGGTTTCGATCGGCAAAGACGGGTCGCGCGACCATTCGTTCCACGAGCCGAAATAGAGGGTGACGTTGTCGACGCCGGCTTCCTTCAGGGCGACCAACGTGTTCGAGGCGCGCGCACCCTTGAAGCAATAGAGCACCACCGGCGTCGCGGGCGTGATGCCCACGGTTGCGCATTCGGCGAGGATCTCCTCGCGTGACTTGAACATGGGCCCGGTCGGGGTCGGCTTCATCATCCGGTACCATTCGAGCCAGACCGCACCTGGAATGCGTCCCTTGCGCGGGCAGAAATCCTTGCCATAGGGCGAGGACGAATCGGCGATCCACTCGTCGACGTCGCGGGTGTCGAGCTTGACGATGTTGGGGTCTGCGACCGCCGCCTTCATGTTCGCCAGATCGACCAAGATGCCGGCCGCGCTCGGATCGATCGCGAAGCTCTTGCGCTCGGGCGTCGGCACTGCGGTGGAGGTGGGCAGGCCGGCCGCGGTCCAGGCGACATAGCCGCCGTGCAAGATCTTGACCTTCGGATAGCCGAGATAGCGCAACAACACGTAGCCGCGGCAGGATTGGCCAAATCCGCTGTTCATCGACTGCTCGTAGACGACCGCGGTCTCCTTGCCGGAGAGGCCAGCGGCGCCGAAAATATCCGCGAACTTGTCGCGCATGGCCGCGACGCCTTCGGGCGTCGAGGTGGCGAGATAGGTGAAGATGTCGTGGATGTTGACGGCGTTGGCCAGGTGGCCGGCGGCATAGGTCGCCGGGTCGCGTGTATCGATCAAGACGATCGGCTCGCTCTTGATCATGTCGGAAAGCTCGGCGGGCGTAATGAGGACTTTCTCACTCATGGGTAGCTCCTGGGCTCGGGTTCGAACGTTGTCCCGGCATGGGGCGGCGGGCCGCGCGGCCAGCCGTAGCGAGTGCAACACGTCTAGTGCGCCATATCGGCGAGCATCTTCTTGAGCTGCTTGATGGCGGGCGTGACGATGGCGACGAAGTAGGATTCACGCAGCCGGCGCTGCGCGGTGGCGTTGGCGACGTAGCCGCGGGCGCCGCAGTGGAGCATCGCGGCCTGCGCCGCGGTCAAAGCCGCTTCGCTGAGTGCGAGCCGCGCCTCGATCACGGCGCGCCAATAGGCCTGATCGCTTTCGAACGGCGTGGCGGCGAGCCGTTCCACGCTCGCTTCGATCGCGCCAAGCTCGGCGGCGAGGTGCTCCGGCTGAACGTCGAGATATTTGTTGACGTGGCCGAGCGGACCTTTGACCTGGTTCATCAGCGCGATGCAGCCGCGGACGAGGCCGATCCCCATGCCGGCCTGCAGCAGCACGAAGCCTGAGCGAATGCGTTTGATGAAAGCGTCGCTCGGATCCGCGAGCACGCACGCGTCGGGAATGACGGCATCGTGCAGCCGCACCGAGAACGTGCGCGTGCCGTCGAGCGCCACGAACTTGGTGTTGCCGAAAAGCTCGACGCCTTGGGTGGCGCAAGGCACGATCGCCATCACATAGCGTCTGGGCGCATCCTCGGCTTCGAACACCGCGCCGAAATAGTGGTCGTCGCCGAGATTGGAGACGTAGGGCAATGCCCCGCGCACCGCGTAGCCGCCGTCGACGCGCCTGCCCTTGAGACGGATCTGCTCGATTCCGAACAGCGCTTTCATCGGATTCGACAACGCCGTGCCGCCGAGCGCCTCGCCGGCGGCAACGCGGCGACCCAAGCCGGTTTTGAGCTCCGCGTTGTCGGAGGCAAAGATGTACCAGGCGAGCGCGTTCTGGCACCACATGCAGAACGAGGTCGAGAGGCAGTACTCGCCGGCTACCGCCATCGCGCGGATCGCGGTGACGAGATCGCCGCCGCCGGGCGCTTCGCCGGGCAGATGGCAGGCGAACGCACCGGCGCGGCCGAAGGCGCGGATCACGGCCTCGGGGTAGTGGCCTTCGCCATCGATCTTGCCGACGATGGGCGCGAGCTCACGCGACGACAGATTGCGCACTGTCTCGACCACATCCAAACCGGCGGCCGGATACGTGCGATTCTCTGCTGTAACCCAACGATCGAGCATCGGACATGCCTTCGGATGACGGACGATCCGCAGGGCCGGCGCGACTTGGGCCGCGCCCCGCCCATCGCGTTATGCCAAGCTCACCTCGAGATTGACGGGTCGCGAAAAGGTATTGGCGACCGGCGACCAAACGCGCGCGTGCGCGACGAGCGACTCGAGCTCCGCGCGCGGACGATCGGCCTCGAAAGTCACCTTCGCGCGCACGTCCGTGAAGCCGACGGGCTTGTCGGAGAGATCGCCGGTTCCCCACACGCCGGTGATGTTGAGATCGCCTTCCAGCTCGATCTCGAGCTTGAACACGGTAATGCCGCGCGCAACGGCGTTGGCGTGGATGCCGACCGCGAGGCACGAGCCGAGCGCGGCGAGCGAGGCCTCCGACGGGTTGGGCGCGGTGTCGTCGCCGAGCAGGCCCGGCGGCTCGTCGACCACGTAGGCCGGCAGGCTGCGGATGAAATTGAGGTGGCGGAATCGGCCCTCGGCGACCGTCTTGCATTTCAACGTCTTGATGGCCTTGGGATCGGCCTTGCCCTTGGCGATCAGCTCGTCGAGGCCCTTTTTGTCGATGGGGGCGAGACAGCCGGTCAGGGCGGTCTTGGCGACGGCTTGGTTCATGAGCTTCCTCTCCTGTTGTCGGTCCGATACAGACCGTTCTGTTCTATGCAGGAGCCGTGCCACCCCATCGCGAGGCAAAAAGTCGAATGGAATCAGGAGACCACGCGCCGGCAGTTGGAAGGCTATGGCTTGTTCCCGCTCAAAAGCCGGTCAGCCTTGCCTGAGTTCTGGGCGCGCCCAGGGAACAGAACGGTCGTTCCACTCAATGATTGCGGTTGGGTTCGGCCCGGGCTAAGTGGCGACATGGATGTCGCGGACGCAGCGCCGGCCGGCCAGGCCGGCGAGATCACGGCTTCCCCCCGCGATCGGCTCATCGCAGCCGCCACCCGGCTGTTTTGCCGTTACGGGGTCAATTCGGTGGGCGTCGACGACATCGTTGCCGCGGCGGGAACGGCCAAGACCACGCTCTATCGGTTGTTCCGCTCGAAGGATGGTCTGGTCGAGGCGGTACTTGAATGTGAAGGCCGCGCGTGGCGCGCCTGGTTCCTTGCCGAAATCGACGGAACGGGCGGGCCAGCGCTCGCGCGGCTGCACCGCATCGGGCCGGCGCTGCGGCTCTGGTTCGCGCGCGAGGACTTTTACGGCTGTCCATTCATCAACGCGGTCGCCGAAAGCGACAAGGCCGACAGCCGCATGCGCTCCCTGGCCATCGCCCACAAGAAGGTCGTGCTCGAACGACTTGCGACGCTATGTGGCGAAGCAGGATTGAAGCAACCGACGCAGGTCGCGCATTCGCTCGGGCTCATCATCGATGGCGCCATCGTGGCTGCGCTGGTGACCGGCGACGCTTCGGTCGCGGACACCGCAGGGCGCAGCTGCGCGGCAATCCTGTCGGAAGCGAAAGGCGGATGATTTCCTGGCGCCGCACGACCGAGGCAGGTTCGAGAATTAGAATGCGTCTGCAGCCGAGGCATCGCCATTTCTCAGGCGCTCCGTGGCGGCCAAGTCGAGCCGGCCATCCACGTCGATGACCACGCCATAGTCGCGCCGCGCTGCCTCCACGGTGATGAAGCCGTCGCGCACGTCGTCGAGGACGCGCTGCGGATCGCGCGTGCGTGGATCTCCGATGCCGCCGCCCCCGGGCAGCTCAAGCCGAATCGCGTCGCGCGGCGGCACGGTCTGCCGTCCTTTGGGCCGAATGGGCCGGCCGGAGCGCAGCGCCACCGCGCCGGCCGCGCCCGCACGGCCACCGTCGCGTCCGCGCGCAGGGTTGTGCACGCGCTCGAAATTGCACAAGAGCGCGACCGGCGCGGCGCCAGCGCCGCCGAGCTCGATCACCTGGCCGAGCCCACCGCGCAGCCGGCCTGCGCCGCCGGAGCCCTCGCGAAATTCACGCCGATAGAACACGACCGGGGCCACGCTCTCGGTCGCTTCCACGGGTATCGTGCGCACGCCCGAGGGGAAAGCGGTCGCGCTGAGCCCGTCCTTGGTGGGGCGCGCGCCAGCACCGCCGCAGTGGAAGATCACGGTGCTGAATTCCGGCAGCGCGTTCGCGTCGGCGCCCTCCTCGACTTCGTCGACCAACGAGCCGCCGCCGAAGATCTGCGGATTCCAGAGCGACGACGCGCCTTCGGCCGGCACCGCGCCCGGCATGACCTGGTGCAGACAGCCGAACACGACGTCGGGCAGCATCTGGCCGACGGTGTGCCGCGCGGCGACCGGCCACGGCCGCTTGACGTTGAGCACGCAGCCTTCCGGCGCGCTCACGCTGATCGGGGCGAGCGAGCCGGCATTGTTGGGCACCTCGGGCGCCACCAGGCATTTGACGCCGAACGCGGTGTAGGCGAGGCAATAGTTGTAGACGACGTTGATGCCGTGCGAGGAGGCCGGCGATGTGCCGTCGAAATCGACGTGGATGCCGTCATCGGAAATGGTCAAGGCGGCGTTGAGCACGAGCGGCTTGTCGTAGCCGTCCATCGTCAGGCTGTTGCGATAGGTGCCTTTCGGCAGCGCGCGGATGCGCTCAAGCGTCGCCTCGCGCGAGGATTCGACGATGGTGTCGCCGAGACGGTCCAAATTGGCGATCTCGAACTCGTCCATCATTTCGATCAGCCGGCGGCTCCCTTCGTCATTGCACGCCGCCGTCGCGTAGATGTCCCCTTCGACTTGCAGCGGCTCGCGCACGTTGGCGCGCACCAGGCGCAGCAGATCCTCATTCATGCGGTCCGCGCGGGCGAGCGGCATGACCGGAATGGACAGGCCCTCCTCGAACACCTGCCGTCCGTCCGGTCCCATGCCGAGCCCGCCGATATCCACCACATGGATCGTGTTGGCGAACAGCCCGACGGGTTCGCCGCGGTAGAAGCTCGGCGTCACCACCGTAATGTCATGCAGATGGCCGGACGTCAGCCAGGGGTCGTTGGTGATGTAGTGGTCGCCGGGCTTCATGGTGGCGAGCGGATAGACGTCGAGAAAATGTTTGACCGCGTTGGCCATGGAGTTCACGTGTCCCGGGGTGCCGGTGACCGCCTGCGCCAGCATGCGGCCGTGGCGGTCGAACACGCCCGCCGAAAGATCGCCCGCCTCGCGCACGGGGGTGCTGAACGCGGTACGCAGCATCGTCTGCGCCTGCTCTTCCACCACGGCAATCAGCCGGCTCCACATGATTTGGGTGCGGATCTGAGCGAGCGCCGCGTTGGGGCGAGCGATCATGATTCAAGCCTCGTTGCGCGTGAGTTCAATATAGCCGAACCGGTCGATCCGTGCGTCGAAGCGCGGACTGACGACGGTTGAGGTCTCGTCCTCCGCGATCACGGCCGAGCCCCTGACGCGCGCGCCAGGCGCGAGATCCGGCCGCCAATAAATCGGCACCTCCTGGAACTCGCCGACCTCCGGGTCAAAGACCGGCCGCCGCGACCGCGGTTTCGGCTCCGCTGGCTGCTCCCGCGCCGCTGCGCCAAGCTGGCCTTCCGCCGGCGCCCTCACCGCGACCACCCAGCTGAGAATCTCGATGTCGACGCCTGGGATCGCTCGGCTGTAGAGCCGGCGATAAACCGCCTCGAACAGCTCGCGGATGGTCGATCGATCGCCGGCCGTGAAATCGCGCACCGGAAGCTCAACTGCGATCTCGTGGCCCTGGCCGCGATAGCGCATGAAGGCGGAGCGCTGCTCGACCAACTTGGCGGCGGGCGCGCCGCGCCGCACGATCGCTTTCGCTTCGGTGCGCATGTCTGCGAAGAGGCGGTTGACCGATGCGGCGTCGAAGCTATCGAGACGCATCAACCTGCCGCGCACAATCTCGTAGGCCACGGGGGCGCGCAGGAGGCCGACCGCCGAACCCACGCCCGCGTTGGCCGGGACCAGGACTCGACCGATGCCCAGTTTCTCCGCCACACGCGCGGCATGCAGCGGAGCCGCGCCACCGAAGGCGATCAGCGTGCGCGGGCGCAGGTCCTTCCCGCTCTCGATGGCATGCACGCGCGCCGCATTCGCCATGTTCTCGTCCACCATCTCGCTGATGCCGAGCGCCGCATGCTCAGTAGCGAGATTCAGCGCAGCGCCGATCCGCTCGGCAGCCGCGCGCTCGGCACCGGCGACGTCGAGCAGCATCCTGCCGCCCGAGAAGGTCGTCGGATCGATACGTCCGAGAACCACATCGGCGTCGGTCACGGTGGGTTCTTGGCCGCCACGTCCGTAGCACACGGGTCCCGGCTCCGAGCCGGCGCTGTCTGGACCGACGACGATCCGCCCGAGCGCGTCGACGCGCGCGATCGAGCCGCCGCCGGCGCCGATCTCGACCATTTCGATCACCGGAACGCGCAGCGGCAGCCCGCTGCCCTTGAGAAAGCGGTAGATCCGCGCCACCTCGAAGGCGCGCGCGGTCTGCGGCTGCGCCTTGTCGATGAGGCAGATCTTCGCGGTCGTCCCGCCCATGTCGAAGGATACGACCTGATCGAGCCCGTGCTGGCGCGCGATGCAGGCCGCGAAGATCGCGCCGCCCGCGGGCCCGGATTCGACCAGTCTCACCGGAAAGCGAATGGCGGTCTCGGTGGTCGTGATCCCGCCGCCCGAGGTCATCAGCAGGAGGGGACAGCGAAAGCCCGCGCGCAGGAGCTCGCGGTCGAGCTTCGCAACGTAGCGCCCGATGAGAGGTTGGAGATAGGCGTTTGCGCAGGCGGTGGAGAAGCGCTCGTATTCGCGCATCTCCGGCGAGACCTCGCAGGACAGCGTCACCGCGAGCTGCGGCAAGCGGCGCGCAATCGCATCGCCGAGGCGGCGCTCGTGATCCGGATTGGTGAAGCTGTGCAGCAGCCCGACCGCCACGGCCTCGACGTGCTGGGCGGCGAGCGCGTCGATCGCACGGGCGACGCTCGATTCATCGAGTGGGACCAGCACCTCCCCTTGCGCATCGATCCGCTCGCGGACCGGCAGGCGCAACCGGCGAGGAACGAGCGGCGGCGGCAGATCGATGTTGACGTCGTACTGCTCGAAGCGGTTTTCGTGGCGGATCTCGACCACGTCGCGGAAGCCCTCGGTGGTGAGAAGCGCGGTCCTGGCGCCCTTGCGCTCGATGAGCGCATTGGTGGCGAGCGTCGTGCCATGGATGATCACGCCGACTTCGCCGGGCTCGACACCCGCCTCGGCCGTGACCGAGCGCAGAGCGGCCAGCACGCCCTCTTCCGGGGCGTGCGGCGTGGTCAGAATCTTCGCCGTAAAGCGCCGCGCGCCGATTTCCAGCGCCACGTCGGTGAACGTGCCGCCGATATCGACGCCGAGCCGGATTGTCGGGGAGGATGTCACGCGTGAGCGCTCGAGCCGCTATCCGGGAATGACAGTAACGTGGGCGACATTTGAGGGCAAAGTGCCCTTCCGCTCGTTTGGGCTTGGACGCCGGTCATGCTAGAACCCCCGCAGGGGACGCGGGAGGGAGATCGTCGGATGACGAACAACGCCCTCGGCGCGGCCGTTTTGACCGCCGCGCTTGCAGTATCCAGCCAGGCATTGGCGCGCGCGCCTGCGCCGCTGGTTCCCACCGCGCTGGTCGAGGACGTGAAAAGCGCGTCCGCCGAAGTCGAATTCATGGACTATGTCGGCACCGGCCAGGTGATCAAGCTCGAGCCCAGCGACGTTCTGGTGCTGAGCTATCTCAAATCGTGCGAGCACGAGACCATCACCGGCGGAACGGTTCGCGTCGGATCGGACAAGAGCGACGTGGAAGGCGGCAAGGTGGTCCGCACCAAAGTGCCCTGCAACGGCCGCAACATGAAGCTCACCCCGCAGCAGGCCAACGCCAGCGCCGCGTCGTCGTTCCGCCTGCAGAACGCGTCGTTCGAGCCGACCGTCTACGCGCTGCCTCCAGTCATCCAGATTCCCAAGACCGCCACCGGGGACAGCCGCACCCTCGTCATCGAACGCAAGAACCGCCCAAGCGAGCGCTTCGCGATCGAACTCGATGCATCTCTGGCCAATGGCGGCTTCTACGATCTCGCCAAGACCGACGCGCGTCTGCGGCGGGGCGCGTTCTACACCGCGACGCTTGGAAGCCGCACCTTCACCTTCAAGGTCGACGCCAAGGCCAAAACCGGCAAGACGCCAGTCGTCAGCCGGCTGCTGCGCTTCCCGCCGGGCTGAGCATCCGCGGCGCGCTCATGGACGGACCGCGTCTGCGCGCTGCCTTCGCAGCCTTCCTGATCGCGCTTGCCGCGAGCCTTGTTGCCGCCTCGCCGGCGCTCGATCCGCTGCGCGGTTGGTCCATCGATATTCTCACCGCACTGCGCTGGCGCATCTACGGCAATTCGCAGCCGCCGGAAGCCTCCGCGGCGGTCGTGGTCGCGCTCGACGAGGAGACCTTCCGCACGCCGCCGTTCGACGGCACGCCGACCGTCACTTGGACGCGCGAGATCGCGGAGGTGCTGACCGCGATCATCGACGGCGGCGCCCGGGTCGTCGGCTTCGACATCGTATTTCCGACCTCGATCGAGCAGTCCGCGGTGCCGTTCGGCCAGCAAACGCTCGGCGCCCGGGTGCGCGGCTTCGACCGCGATTACCTGCGCGCGCTGGCGCTCGGCGCCCGCGCCGGCAAGGTCGTACTCGGCCAGCTTCAGCATCAGGATCGTCCGCTGCTGCCTTCGCCCGGGCAGCGCGCCGCCGTCGGATTCGGGCGCAACATCCGCCCGCTCAATGTCCACACCGACCCCGACGGCGTGATCCGCCGCGTGCCGATGAGCTTCGAGGTCGACGGCGAGCAGGTGCCTTCGATGGCGGCCGAGCTGGTCGCCCGCGGTATCAAGCCGATGCCCGATCCGGTCTTTGCGCGGCTGCCGCGCCAGGTGCCGGATATGCTCACCCTCAACTTTCAAGGCGGCGCCGATGACATCCCGACCTATTCGTTCGCCGATCTCTACGCTTGCGTGGCGAAAGACGACAAGGATTTCTTCAAGCGCAATTTCGGCGGCAAGATCGTGCTGATCGGCACGGTGCTGGACGTCGAAGACCGCAAGATCACATCCAAGCGCTTCGCGACCGCGCCCGAAGGCGCGCGGGCGGAGCGCTGCGCGCTGCCGATACCCGTCGCGAGCCAGACGTTCGCCCGCGACTCGATCGCGGGCGTCTATATCCACGCGACGGCGGTGAACAACCTCGTTCGCAACGATGGCCTGATCGAGTTCGGCCGTATCGGCGCGGCGATCTCTGCATTTGCGCTTGCGGTCCTTGCCGCCACGGCGGCGCTCGCCTTCGGTCCGGTAGCGGCGGCCGCTCTTACGGTCGGCCTCGGCGTGACCTGGATCGCGGGCGCGACGGTCGCTCTGCGTTACGCGCTGGCGCTGCCGCTCATCGAGCCTCTACTCGCGAGCCTTGCGGCGCTGGGGGCAACCATCGGCTACCGCTTCGTGATCGCGGACAAGAGCAAGCGGCTGCTGCGCCAGAGCTTCGCGCTCTACCTCGCGCCGGCGCTGATCGAAAAAATGCTCTCCTCCAACAAGCCGCCCGCGCTGGGCGGCGAGACGCGCAACGTCACCGTCTATTTCTCCGACATCGCCGACTTCTCCGCGATCGCGGAGAAAATCCCGCCGACCGAATTGGTGGCGGCGATGAACGAATATCTCTCGGCGATGACCGACGTGATCGAGGCGCATGGCGGCTTCGTCGACAAGTATTTCGGCGACGCCATCGTGGCGGTGTTCGGGGCGCCGCTCGACGATCCGCAGCACGCCACGAACGCGGTGCGCGCGGCGCTGCGGTGCGCCGCCTCCCTCGGCATGCTCGATCGCGTGAGCGCCGCATTCGGCGGCACGGTGCGCCAGCGCATCGGGCTCAATTCCGGCGAGGCGCTGGTCGGCAATATCGGCTCGCGGCGGCGCTTCAATTACACGGTGATGGGCGACGTGGTGAACCTCGCTTCGCGGCTCGAAGGCTCGAACAAGCTTTACGGCACGACCGTCATGGCGTCGGAGGCGACGGTAACGCTGACCGGCCGGACGTTCGTCTGGCGCGAGCTCGATGCGATCCGCGTCAAGGGCCGCAGACAGGCGGTGCGGATTTTCGAGCCGCTCGGCGTCGCGGGCGAGGTCGCGCCGGAGCTTCTCTCCCGCGCGCAGGCCTATGGGGCGGGCCTGACCCGTTATCGCGCGCGCGATTTTGCCGCCGCGGCCGAGCAATTTGCGCTTGTCGCGCACGATGACCCGCCGTCGGCGCTATTCCTGGAGCGGGTGCGGCAGCTTGCGCAGCAGCCCCCGGGGGCGGACTGGGAAGCGGTCAGCGCGCAGGAGGAGAAATAGCGCCGGCGCGATCTCCTCCAAGCTTGCGGCGCCGGCCGTTGCAAATCCGGGCCAAGGGGACTGCAATTCAGTCCGCTTTCGCGCCCGACAGCTTGACCACCTTCGCCCACTTCTCGGTTTCGTCCGCGAACAGCTTGGCGAAATCGGTGGGCGAGCCGGGCAGAGGCGTGCCGCCCAGCTCGACAATCCGCGCCTTCATCTTGGGGTCGGCAAAGGCGGCGTTGAGTTCCTGATTGAGCCTCTCGACGATGCCAGCGGGCGTGCCGGCGGGCGCGGCAATGCCATACCACGCGCTCGCCTCATAGCCCGGCAGGAAATCCGCCACGGTTGGAAGCTCCGGCAGGGCCTGCGAGCGCGTCGTCGAGGTGACCGCGAGCGCGCGCAGCTTGCCGGCGCGTATCAGTT
>Ga0306921_10001315_pt1 | contig 23928 bp, 22 predicted proteins | sample sta12Cox44000080_FD_203760 | JGI IMG/M metagenome (GOLD analysis project Ga0306921, IMG submission 203760) | Lab enrichment of tropical soil microbial communities from Luquillo Experimental Forest, Puerto Rico - statoxic.12C.oxic.44.000.080 (v2)... | ecosystem: Environmental > Terrestrial >...
GACTGGCGGTAGATAGCTCAACCCACCGAACCGCCCGGTACGGACCCGTACGCCGGGTGGTGTAACAGGGAAAGCGGGCGACCGCCTACCTATGTTGATACGGGTAATTTAAGTGAAACAGGTCCTGGAAATATCTAAACCCTGAGCTTTCACATCTGGAGCGCGTCTGTGGAACATGAAATTTCCAGGGACGTGGTCTGGAGCATCGAGTACAGCGGATCCAAGGGGGTGAATCTGTATTCGATTGCTTATCCCAATCAGAGCGGTTTCGGCAATTACGCCTTGGGGGATCCCTGCAGTAGTGATGGCAGCGACTGCACCTCGCCGCCAAACCCGAACTACTCGTTCGCGGTTGGCTACCGCGGCAACGAGAGTTTTTCGATCTATCACGGCTTGAACCACCGACTTCTGTTTGCGCAACTTCCGCAACTCGGGCGTGGATCTGTCGCTGAACTACACCTGGTCGCACGCCATCGACAACTTGAGCACTCTCTTCGAGGCGGGCCTGGCCAGCCAGTACGGAAACTCCAACATCACCATCAACAACGGCGACTTCGTTTACGGTTTGCTCGATCCGTTTCATCCCAACCTGGATCGGGGCAATGCGGCAGTTCGATATCCGCCAGCGGGTGACCATGGCGGCCACCTGGAGGACCCCGTTCAAAGGGGCCAACGCCCTGTCGAGAACGGTCTTGGGCGGCTGGAGTCTGAACCCTCTCTTTGTCGCCCCGCACCGGGTAGCCCTTTAGGGCATCTTCGACACCTGCCAATATCAATATGGAACTCAACACCGAACGAGCCGCATTCAATGGACCGGTACCCACCAACGGCAACGGCCTCGTCGCGGCAGGTCCTGATACCTATCAGTACCTGACTTTTACAGATGCGCAGATCGATCACAACTCCTACATGACGCTGGCCCCGGGGAGCCAAATGGCCCAGTAATATGTCGGGACGTGATGCTTTCCGCGCACCCGGTTGGTGGAGCATGGACTTCGGTATCTATAAGGACACCAAGATCACGGAGCGTTTCAGCCTCCAACTTCGCGGTGAGGCGTTTAATGTCTTCAACCACGCTAATCTGTATGTGGTAGGAGCCGGGGCCGAGTTGGGGACAGGGAATTTCGTCACCGCGTGCTACGGTTGCACCGGTTCAACCCATGATCGGCGGAACCTGCAAGTGGCGGCGAAGCTGATCTTCAACAGAATTCCGTCTATCTCCAAGAGGGCCCCTCGTGGGCGCCTCTTTCTGTTGGTCGAGGCGCCCTTGCGATGCCGCGTTGTATGCTGAAGGTTCGCGGGGCGCGCCAGGCATGAGACGGGGGATCTACGTCGCAGGTGTATGGGCGGCCGGGTTTTTTTGTGCTACTGCCGGCGCCCAAGTGGCGGTGTCCGGACGGGTGGTGGATGAGACCGGCACTGCGGTGGCGGGAGCGCGCGTCGAATTGCGAGCTGCTGCAGACACGATTTCTGCGGTTGCATCTTCGGACCCGGCTGGGAATTTCAATTTCATGCTCGCCCGGGCCGGTGAATACCAGATCCATGCTTCGCGGCAGGGGTTCTATCTCTATCAAGGCGGCGGCCACACCTTCGGGGCGGCCTCGAACCAGCTCACGATCGTCCTCAACCACGTGCAGGAGTATTCGGAGCGCATCGATGTCACTGCCTCGTCTCCGGGGATCGATCCGCAGCAGCCCGCCGAACGGAAGGAATTGCACAATACGGAAATCCAGTCCGTTCCGTACCCGGCGCAGGAGGATTACCGCAGTGCCCTGACGCTCGTGGATGGCGTGGTCCAGGACAACGCGGGCCGTGCTCACTTCAACGGCGGCGGTTCCAACCAGACCAATTACACGCTCGACGGCTTCAACATTTCCAATCCGGTGACGGGAAGTCTCGATACCCGCCTCAATATCGATGCCGTCCAGTCCGTGGACCTTGAAAGCAGCCGGTTTTCTGCGGAGAACGGGCGGGGTTCGGCCGGAGTGTTGGATCTGAAAACCAAGATGGGCGATGACCGGTGGCGTTTTGGCGGCACCAATTTTTTCCCTGGCGTCTCCACCGAGAGCGGACTGCATGTGAACAAGTGGACGCCGCGGTTCGAGTTTTCCGGGCCGCTGGCGCGAGGCCGCGCCTGGTTCTACAACGGGCTGGAAACGTTTTACGATGTCGACATCGTCCATGGGTTGCCGCGCGACCAGAACCAGACGCGCGGGCTGACCGCCGGCGACCTCTCGCGGTTTCAGGTCAACCTTACGCCCGCCAACATCCTCACCGGCAGTTTTGTGATGAATTACTCCGACCGCGACCGGTTGGGGCTGAGTTTTTTGAACCCTGCGGAAACGACCACCAACGAGCGGCAAACATTCTACATGAGCACGATACGCGACCAGATCTATTTCGGCGACGGCGCCCTGGTGGAACTGGGCTTTGCCGACTCACGCGGTCTGCTACGCGTTTTTCCCCAGGGCACGAGCCTGTTTGAAATCACCCCTCTCGGCAACCGCGGAAATTACTTCGTGGGCCGGGACCAGCACTTGTACCGGGATCAATGGTTGGCCAACCTGTTTTTGCCCACGCTTCATCAGCGCGGCACGCACCAGTTGAAGTTCGGTATCGATTTCGAGCGAGAGGCGTTTCACCAGGCCGTGATGCGCCACGACTACGAAGTCCTGCGCGCAGATAACTCGGTGGCGCGCTACGTGCAGTTCGCCGGCAGCCCCTTTCAGGCGCGCCGGAACTTTGAAGCGGCACAATATATCCTGGACCGCTGGACGCCGCGCGCCGGCCTGCTGTTCGAGGCTGGGTTGCGGGTGGAGTGGAACGAGATTGTGCGTGACCTGGAAGTGGCGCCGCGGCTGTCGGCGGTCTGGGCTCCCGGTTTTCTCGGAAACACCAAGTTCTCCGTCGGCTGGGGCTTCTACTACGACGCCATCAGCCTGGGGCTGATCACCCGGCACCAGGACCAGGTCAGCCTCGCGACCTTCTTTCCGCCTGATGCTGCGCCGGCCGGTCCGATTCAGACCTCGTTCGCAGTCGACGAACAGCGCCTCTCCGCGCCCCTTTACCGTACCGCCAGCCTCAGCGCCGAGCGCGAGCTTCCCTTCGGGTTTTCCGGCCGGGCCTCGTACACCCATCGCACCGGATCGCGTGGCTTTATGTACGTGCCTTCCGATTCACTGGCGTACCTCGCCTCAGGCGCCAACCTCGTCTATCAACTCATGAATGCGCGGCGGGACCGGTACGATGCCTTCGAGCTCAGCCTCCACCGGACCTTCGCCGGCAAGTACGAGTGGTTCGGAGGCTACACGCGATCCAGTTCTCGCTCCAATGCGGCCGTCGACTTTAGCCTGGAGAACCCGATTTTCGGACCGCAGCTTCCGGGGGTGTTTGCTTGGGACACGCCCAGCCGTTTCCATACCTGGGGTTGGGCGCCGTTGCCCAACCGGGCGTTGCCTGGGTTTCTCCGGTTCCTGACCAACGAGACAACCCTCGGGTATCTGGGAGAGTACCGAACCGGATTCCCGTTTTTCGTGGTGGATCAGAACGGGTTCCTGGTGGGACGCCCTGATTCCATGCGATACCCCGGTTACTTCAACATCAATCTGTCGCTCGAACGCCGCTTTCATGTCCTCAACTCCCTCTGGGCGTGGCGTTTCGGATTCAACAACATCACCAACAACGGCAACCCCAACGCGGTGAACAATGTCATCGGCAGTCCGCAATTCCTGACCTACGAAAGGGGGCAGGCCCGCGCATTTGCCGTACGGTTGAGGCTCCTCGGCCGAAAGTAGGGTTTGGGAGTCACACCCGACTCACTCGTTCTGAATATTCCGCCGAAGATTCTGCATTCGTAAGAATTGCTTTGACCTCTGGAATACGGAGTGTTGCGCTGCTATTCCCGTGTTGTTCCAGCAGACGCGCAACAGGCGGCTAGTGATCCGTGTTTATCTTCTAGCAGCCAGCTTCCCACGGAGGGGCCGGCCCACCCTCTCCGGGTACGTCGCGGACGAGCGCGCGCTACCATGAGGGAGTCTCATGTCTTCGCCGCCCATCCCGCCGCTATTGGACCACCTGGCGACGCGGCCCTTCTCCTTTTATCCTCCCATCATCTCGATCGAGTGGAACGAGTGGCTCTACCGGAAGTCCACCTGGTCGGAGATTCTGGTGGTCAACTGCAAGAGCGGGGAAGAAGTCTGGATTCCGCGCCGGTTTGTGGGCGAGGTTTCGCGGGTGGACGATCCGGTTCTGATCGTAGGGCTGACAAAGGAATTGGAATACAAGGCGGGGTCGGTCTGGCCCTACCAGCGGCGGGTGCTTGAGATGCCGGTCGCCGTTGGCGGCGGGAGCCCCACTGCGGCCGTGGAGCCGGAGCGCAGCGAACGCGCGCCGGTGGTCGGCATTCGCGTGCCTCCGAATACAGACAGCCGAATCGTACGGCTGATCGGCGCCGCTTTAGCGGTGGGGATCCTCGTGTATCTGGGCGCGGTCAACTTGACGCGAGTCGGCGACTTGCGGCAACGTCCGGTGCCCCTTACGGCTAAGGATCAATCGTACCTTGAGCTCACCAGCCGTGATGATTACACGGGCGTAGTGAGCAAACTGGGTCCTCCCCAATCCGATCGCTGGTTGAGCGCGACGGGCGAACTGCAGTACCGCGCGCTGGCCTATCCCGAACGCCGCTACACCGTGATCCTCATGGGCACGACTCGGGGGACGGCCACCTATATCGGGGCCATGGATGAGCGCTGGCGGCCGCTCCACGCGGTGGATCTGCGGTCGGGCGGCACGACGGCGTCGTTGCTGCGCCAGCTCCAACAGTTTTAGTAGACTCATAGGGCGTGAAACTCCTCGCTCATCTCACCTGGGCCGCCGTCGCGGTGCTGGGCGCTCTGACTCTGGGCGGAATCGCTCTCAATCACGGCGAGCCGATCAACAGCATCTGGCTGGTGGTGGCTGCGGCGTGCACCTACCTGGTGGGATTCCGCTTCTACGCCAAATTCCTCGCCGCGCGCGTGATGGTGCTCAACGACAAGCGGGCCACACCCGCCGAGCGTCTGCGCGATGGCCTGGATTACGAACCAACCAACAAGTGGATCCTGTTCGGCCATCACTTCGCCGCCATCGCCGGGCCGGGCCCGCTGGTGGGGCCGGTGCTGGCCGCGCAGTTTGGATATCTGCCCGGGACGCTGTGGATCATCATCGGCGCCGTCCTGGGAGGGGCCGTGCAGGACTTCGTGATCCTGTTTGCGTCCATGCGCCGCGATGGCAAATCGCTCGGCCAGATCGCGCGCGAGGAGGTCGGCACGGTCGGCGGCTTTACGGCGTTGGTCACGGTGCTGCTGATCATGATCATCCTGCTGGCCGTGATCGCTCTGGTGGTGGTCAACGCGCTCCGGGGCAGCCCGTGGGGAACCTTTACCATCGCGGCCACCATGCCGATTGCCCTGTGGATGGGCATTTACCTGCGCTATATCCGGCCCGGCAAGGTGCTGGAGTGCTCCGTGATGGGGTTCGCGCTGGTGGTCTTGAGCATCTTCGGGGGCCAGTGGGTTGCGGAATCGAGCACTTGGGGCCCGCTTTTCTCGTTCGGAGCGATGGGGCTTGCCGTGGCGGTGATCATCTACGGCTATTGCGCGAGCGTCCTGCCGGTGTGGCTGTTTCTCGCGCCGCGCGATTACCTGAGCACCTTCATCAAGCTGGGAGTGGTGTTGGCGCTTGGGGTCGGCATCCTCTTTGTGAGGCCGGAGCTCCAGCTTCCCGCCTTCACGCGTTTCGTGGATGGCACCGGGCCGATCTTCGCCGGAAAGATTTTCCCGTTCTGCTTCATCACCATTGCCTGCGGGGCGGTCTCCGGTTTCCATTCGCTGATCTCTTCGGGCACGACGCCTAAGATGATTGCTCGGGAGTCGCACGCCTATCCGGTGGGATACGGTGCGATGCTCATGGAGAGTTTCGTCGCTGTTATGGCGATGATTGCAGCTTGCGTGCTGCAGCCCGGTGTGTACTTCGCAGTCAATTCGCCGGCCGGCGTGGTGGGCTCAACACCGGCGGCTGCCGTGGCCACCATCTCGAATTGGGGCTTTCCTGTGACCGTGGCCGACATGACGAACCTGGCCAAGGCTGTTGGCGAACAAACCTTGTTTTATCGCACAGGCGGCGCGCCTTCGCTGGCGCTGGGGATGGCGGCGATATTCGCGCGTGGCGGTGGAGGGCAGGCGGTCCTCGGCTTCTGGTATCACTTCGCCATCATGTTCGAGGCGCTGTTTATCCTCACCATCATCGCGGCGGGAACGCGTGTGGGCCGCTTTATGCTGCACGACCTGATGGCGCAGTTCTCGCGCCCGACGGCGAAGAAAATGACTGGGATCGTGGGCGTGAACGTCGTCAGCCTGGTGGTGGTGGCGGCGTGGGGTTATTTTCTGGTGCAAGGCGTGAGGGATCCGCTGGGCGGTATCAACTCGCTGTGGCCGCTGTTCGGGATTTCGAATCAGTTACTCGCCTCGGTCGCGCTGTGCGTGGCCACCACCATCGTGCTGAAGATGCACGGGCCCAAATTCATGTGGATCACCTGCGGGCCGCTGGTCTGGCTGCTGAGCGCGACGTTCACCGCCGGGTGGCAAAAGATCTTCGCGCCGGAGCCCGCCTTGGGCTTTTTGGCGCACGCCAACCAGCTCGAACAGGCAATGCGCCGGAGCCCTTCGACAACGACCGCGGCCTTGATCTTTAACGACCGCCTGGATGCCGTCGTGACCGGCATCTTTCTCATTCTGGTGGCGACCATTCTGGTGGATTCGCTCCGCACCTGGATGGGTATCCTGCGCGGAACCCGCGAATCGCGCATCTTTGAAGCGCCCTTCGTCCCCTCCCGGTTGCAGCCGGAGGAACTATGAGCCGCTTAAGGCGGTTGGGCGCGTTGGTGCTGGCGCTGTTGCGGGAGCTGTCGGACGAAAACGCGTACAAGAGGCACCTGGCGGCGCATGGGCGCGCGCACTCGGCCCAGGAGTGGCGTCATTTTTCCAAACACCGCCTTGAGGCTAAGTACGCGCGCGCCAAGTGTTGCTGAGGCTTCCCTGGCGGCCAAGGAACAAGAGGAACAGGCCGGAGCTGATCACTAGAAACATGATGCGATGGTCACGGTCGTTGGTAGCCGTTCGCGGCGCCGCGCCCACGGCCGAGCGCGGTGATCCCGAGTCATGCGCCAGAAAGGACCGGGGGGACTGGTGAGGGCGCACCCCGCGATTGATGCCCACGGACCGCTTCGTACAATTCTTCGGCTCGTGAAAGCAGCCGATCTCAATGCCCGTATGCACGGGGCCAAATACAAAGAGAGTGCGTACACGACGATGACAGGGCCCTAAGGGGATTCCGAGTCTTAGCCTAGCCAAGCGTGGACTCCTCGCTTTCAAATCTGTGACAGCGCCGGTTCGCGGCTCCCGGTAACGGACCGGCGAACCGTTGCAGGGAGGCGGAACCCCGTTAGGATCAGCCAGAAGAAACCCGGAAACCGCGTCAGGGGAATCAGAAAGAGCGCACCGGGCAAAACCAGGTTGAGCCAGCTCAACTCTCCAGCCAGCGCGAGCACCAAGCCCAGTCCGATCACCCATTTCGGCAGGAGTTTCAGGAATGCGGCGGGGATCGAAACCCCGGCCATCAGTAATCCGAACGGCACCGAGAATCCCGGACCTCCCAAGGCATACTGCAGGTAGAACAGGGCTTGGGTGAGGGTTCGGTCCCGCGCAATTCCCGGATGCGCCATAACCCACAGCACCGACGCAGAAGCCACCATGTCGAAAGCCGTCAGAAAGCCTCCGAACAGCGCGATCGAGGCGCCGGCGGCACGTACTCCCAGAAACCGTAACCGGCTGACGAGGGTGGCGGTCAACAGGCCCAGAGGGATCGCTGCGCCGAAATGCAGGAACGCGCAGGTGAGAACCGCCGAAGGGTGCGTCTGGAAGTAGCTCGCGATGCGATCTGCCGTTTCCCACGGGCCCGGAAAGTAGGGCAAGCCCGCGAAGTAGGTGACCGGATAGAGTCCTGCCAAAAACAGGATCGCGAAGACGGTCGCCAGGACTCCAGCAGGAGGGCCCGGATGACGGTCAAGAACTATTGATTCCATCATAGAATGATTATTGAGTAAACTCATTAGCATATGCAATAGTAAATTCAATGAAGAAAGCAGACCGAGGTGAGGAACCGCACGGTGCTGCGCGCGGCCCTTCGGCGGCGTTCTTGCTCGCACAGGTCGGCGCCCATGCCGCCCAAAAATTTGGCGAGCGGCTGTCGGGGTTGAACTTGGCACCGGCCCACGCAGGAATTCTGCGCATTCTGGGACGGACGCCGGCGATTACCCAGCAGGCTCTCGCCGATGCGCTGGGGATGGTGGCAAGCCGGCTGGTGGCGCTGATCGACGAACTGGAGGAGCGCGGTCTGGCGGAGCGGCGGGAAAATGCCGAGGACCGGCGCCGCTATGCCTTGCATCTCACCGCCCAAGGCCGGTCCACGCTCGAGGCGATCGGCCGCGTCGCCCGGGAACACCAGCAAGCCTTGCTGAAGTCGCTTTCGAGCGACGAGCAGCAATTGCTAGCGCTTCTTCTCGAACGAGTGGCCGCCGACCAGGGCCTGGTTCGTGGGGTGCATCCCGGGTATGCTCGATTGGGGATGCCGCCGGAGGGTCGCGAAAATCCCTGACGGCATGAGTCGATCGGCTAGTGGACTAAGAATTTTTGCGAACGGTCGCCACTAGCTTTTCCACAATTCAGACCAGACTCCGGCCCTGCCCCGATTTTTCAGTAGTTTGCAGCCGATCGAGTACGTTATCAGATGACCCGCACGCCTTTCTGCTAATGCCGCTCGCCTCAACTCCTCATCGACGGTCGCCAGTACTTTTCTTTCGCGGATCGCGATTTCCAGATAAGCGGCGTCATAAGCCGTTAGGCGGTGTTTGCGGCAGAGCGCTTGCGTTGCCGTGAAGACCGTCGAGGAAGCAGGGAGATCTACATCTATTGGTAAACGGTCCAGATCGTTGAGGTATGACTGCGTGAGGTCGGATGTCAGGCGCTTCCGCCGTTCCCCGACGAGCAGCGCGTTCAGCATCTCATGACGCCAAAAAGGCGGAACAATCACCCGGTCGCCGGCCGCGATGAGGATGCTGGCTTTCACCGCAAACGCGATACGTTTGGCTGTCACGGCCCTGGACCGATGCCGTGCACTCTTTCATCGTTCCTGCTGGTTCCCCCTACTTTAACTGATAGGCGAAAGAAAAACGAATATCACTCCCGCCTGCTCTGGCGGCGGATGCGCCAAATCCTGATCTTTTTCTTGCCGCCCCTTTCGCGCGATGTCAACTTGACGCGGCATCCTAGAAGCGCGCCGCGCGGTCAACGGCTGCCCGCGCCCGGGGGTCCGTGTTTCCCGTTCCTCGAAACGGTGACCGCCCGGCAAGTTACTTGTCGCCAAATAGGCTGCCCAACACAGTCAAGCCGCGGTATCCCAAGGTTCTGGCCGGCGAAACTAATCCATTGGCAAATGTAATGTTTCGTGCTATAACACTTGAAACAAACGTAACCGGCGGTTTTTGGGTGGCAATGATACGAGCCCAAGGCGCTCCGTTTAGCGTAGTAGGGAGCCGGCGTGCCCGGCGTCTTCAGTGCAGGGGGGTGTAGCATGCTAAAGCGAAGTTATCTGTTTTTGCTGCTTTCGGTCGTTTCGGGCGGAGCGAATTTGCACGCGCAAGCCACGGCCACTGGCATTCTTGGTGGAACGGTAACCGATCCGACGGGCGGTGTGGTGCCGAATGCTTCCATCAAGATTACGAACAAGGAAACCGGCCTCACGCGCGAGATGAAGAGCGGACAGGCCGGCTTGTACCGCTTCGACCTGCTGCCGGCGGGCACTTACCAGGTGCAGGCGGCCACAGCGGGATTCGCCACCGCCACCGCGGAGAATGCGGGCGTGTTCGTAGGTCAAACGACGACCGTCGACATTGCTTTGACGCCAGCCACGCAATCGCAAAGCGTGACTATCGAGGCTGTGGGCGCGGAACTGGTGGACACCGAGCGGTCGGATGTGAGCTTGCCGATCAACACACAGATGGTGCAGAACCTGCCGCTCAACGGACGCGATTTCGTAAACCTGGCGATCTTGGCGCCGGGCGCCAAGCCGGTGGACTCCTACGATCCCACCAAGAACCGCGTCAGCGTTTTCGCAACGAATGGATCGAGCGGGCGCAATGTGAATCTTACCATCAACGGTATCGACGACAAAGACAATACGGTGGGCGGGCCGGTGATGCAGTTGCCGCTGGAGGCGGTGCAGGAATTCATGATCAGCACGCAGCGCTTCTCGGCCGCCAATGGCCGCAGCGAGGGCGCCGCCATTAACGTAATCACGACATCGGGCACTAATCAGTATCACGGGTCGCTGTACTTTTTCGATCGGGAGCAGACCTTCAACAGCCTGAATTACTTCGAGCAGACGGCGCACGGCGGCGATGGGGAGAAGTCGCCCTTTAGCCGGCAGCAGTTCGGTGGCTCGATCGGCGGTCCGGTACGCAAGGACAAGGATTTTCTCTTCTTCGCGCTCGAGCGACAGCGGGAATCCACTAGTATTACAGCCGACGGCCAGGCGTTTGCAGAACTTACGTTGGCCGCAAACGCGGGCTTGCCCGCCCAGCCGGCCCGGACTATCCCGACGCCCTATTACGACTGGCGCTACAACGGGCGCTGGGACCATCGCATCAACGACAAGAACAATATATTCTTCAGTTACTCGAACCAGAATAACCGCGGCCTGAACGACCAATCGACCTCAACTAACGACCTCACGGCTGGCAACTTTACCACCAATCAGCTCATCGTTTCCAACCTGACCTTAAATTCGGTTCTTTCCCCAGGCGTGGTGAATTCGTTCACCGCCGGTTATCAATATTGGAACAACCTGATTGATTCCCCCACCAAGGTGCCGACCGTTAACTTCCCGAATAACGTCACCTTTGGAACCAATACGAACGTTCCGCAGCAGTCTTACCAGGTGAAGTGGCAGTTCAAAGACGACGTATCGATCACGCGTGGAAAGCACAACTTTCGCACCGGTATCGACTACCTCTGGGAGCCTAAACTGGGCGGCTTTTTCGAGTTCAACCCGACTCCGGCGGTGACCTTTATCGACCTGCCGAGCAAGATCCTTTCCGACAAGGCAACTTATCCCCAGGGCTTCGCCACGCCGGGTGCGGTCGGAGAAATCTCAGAGACTGCGGGCAATCCCTATTTCTTGCTCAGCTCGAAGATGCTCGGCCTGTACTTCCAGGATGACTGGAAGGCGACGCGACGGCTTACCATCAACTTAGGTTTGCGATGGGACAAAGACTTCGACCTCATCGGCGGGGCGGAAGAGTCCAAAAGCCGAACATACCAGTTTCTGAAGGCGATCAATAGTCCGTACGTCGGCCGGCTGCCGCAGGACGATAACAAGGATTTCAGCCCGCGTATCGGCTTCGCCTACGATTTGACTGGTCATGGGCGGCATGTAATCCGCGGTGGCTTCGGCATTTACTACGGGCAGACCTTCGAAAACATCCCGCTGTTCATGCTGCAGCAGGTGAACCCGACATTGTTCGCCACAGTGCTCGACGTTACTAGCGCCGGCCCCGGCGACAAGAACGCGGACCTGGTCCCCGGAACCAACAAGCTCCTGTCGCAGTGGCGTTATGGAGTCGACTCGCTACCGCCGGTTCCTCCGCCACCAACTAACCTGCTCGGCGGGTCGGTAGGCCGGCTAATGGATCCGTTCTATCACAACCCCTACACGGAACAGTTCAACGGTGGCTACTCGTTCCAGATCGATAATTCCAACGTGATCGAAGTGGACTATGTGCATAGCCTCGGCTTGCGGGAGTCCAAGACGCTCGATATTAATTACAAGCTGCCCTCGCTCGGAGGCGCCCGCGTCTTGAACATGCGTTTCAACGCTGCGGGCCTGCCTTCTCTTGCGCGCGTGGACGTAGAGAGTTCTGTGGGACGGTCCCGTTACGACGGGTTGAATTTTTCCTACCGGCGCCGCCTCGCTAAGCGGTTCAGCCTCAACGCGAGTTATGTACTGAGCCGGTCCCTGGCTTACAGCGGAAATGCCGCAGCTTTCCGCAACAGGCCATTCAACGAACTGAACTATTTCGCGTCTGAAGAGTTGGGCCCTACGCCCAGCGACAGCACCCATCGTGGTGTAGTGAGCGGGATTATCGAGTTGCCGTACGGTATCCGGTTCACCAGCACGATGCAGGCCGAATCCGGCCGTCCCTACAGTCCGAACGAAGGTATTGATGTGCTCGGTTTCGGCGAGTCGGGGGGGGCGAACGCTTCGGGCCTGGTCACCACTAGGCGTGCCATCGTGCCTAACGGGCAGCCCACCAACTACGCCGCATACGCGAGCGCTTCAGCCGCTGACTTGCGGGCTTGCCTGGCTGCCGGGACTTGTGTGCCGACCAGCTACGACAGCGCGCGCGGCGCGAGGTTCTTCGAGTGGGATGTGCGGGCCGGCAAACTGATCAGGATCAAGGAGCGCGCCAATCTGGAGATGTTCTTCCAGGCGTTCGATCTCACCAACCACGCCAATTTTGGCCCGAGCTACAACAGTAACGTGAGAGCTTCGACATTCGGAACGCCGCTCGGGTTCATCACTCCCGGTGGCACCACGCTGCCGCGCTCGTTCTCGGGCGAGTTCGGCGCGCAGTTCCGGTTCTAATCTGGAGCGAAAGTCAAGGTAAAGCTTGTGCCCGTTCCTAAATCGTTTCGCAAGGTACCAGAAAGCTAACACATAAGAAGGCGACGATCCGCAATCCCAAAGGAATGCGATTGCGTCCAGTCGAGCCGCGGCGGGAGACCCGCTCCGTCGGCGGCCATTCACTGGAACGTCCAAGGTTACTCGCCCCCTTGGGGCTGCTGAACCTGCGCCATGCCATTTGGTGCGCTTGGTCGCTCGCCTGGGACATCGCCTCAGCGTCCTGCTGCCAACTGGGCCAGGGAACGCTCGTGGTCCTGGTCCATTGCCGGCATACCCGCCTCGTGGGCCTGGGCGTTGCTGCTGCTTGATGAACTCTTCGGCAAACGCCCGGCTCTCGCTCACGGTTTGGGCCTTGGTCTCGACGTCCGCTATCGCGAGCTTCGCCTGGATATCCATCTCCTTGAGCTTCCGGGGATACTCGTTGTGATAGGAGCCGAGGGCCTTGGAGTTCTGAATCCGCCCGATGGCAATACCGCTCTTCTCGTTGTCGCGCCGCACTACCGTCGGCAACGACGAGATTCCCATGGCCGCCTGAATCGCTCGGCGGGAGGTATCCTTCGCGATCTCGTACTCCTGGAAGTTCGGAGTGAACGCCTCCCTCTGCGGCAACGGGAGTATGTAAGTTGGGGACGTGATCTGGTCCGCCATGCAGGACAAGCCAGGCGCGAGGTTCGGCGGCGCCAGCGCTGAGGCGGCCCAGAACATGGCTAACCTCAAAGCGGATTTTCAAGATGGCGCGGAATTTCCGATAACCAGCTCGGCGATGGCTCCGAGCAGAGACTCGATTGCGACCGGCTTCTGCATCACTCGCGATACCATCCGTTCTTCCGGGGTTCCAGATAGATCCTCAGGCCAGCCCGAGATCACGATCACCGGCGCGCGGCACCCGGACTCGCGAATCTGACGAATCAGCTTCAACCCTTCGGCCGCGTCCGGCTGGCCTTGGGAGTTAGGAAACCGCAGGTCTATGATAACGACTTGGGATGTCGCGAGGTAAGGAATGACCGCCGAGGCATGACCAGCCAGAGAAACTTCGTGGCCGCTGGCCTCGAGCAGGCGGGCGCGGAGTTGCAACTGCCGGGCGTCGTCGTCGGCAAGCAGAATCCGCGCCATACTTATCGCAGCAGGTCCTCGAGCTGGATCTTGGTGTCCGTTTGGGAATCGCGGTACTTCACGATCACCGGCGTGTATACCGAAATTCCCCAGTCCTTGCCCGGCCCCTGGGTGACCGCGCGCGAGCCGGCTACGATCACGGCTTCCTCAGGGATCACGAGCGGCTCCTCGTCGGTCGCTTTGTACACGGTACGGCGTACCAGGTCGTAGACCGGCGTGGATCGGTTGAGGATGGTGCCCGTGCCCACGACAGCCCGGCGTTTGACCACCGTGCCTTCGTAGATGCCGCTGTTGCCGCCCACCAGCACTTCGTCTTCGACGATCACCGGCAAAGCGCCCACGGGCTCGAGGACGCCGCCAATCTGGCTGGCAGCCGAGATGTGGCATTTCTTCCCGATCTGCGCGCAGCTGCCGACCAAGGCGTGCGAATCGACCATAGCGCCTTCGTCCACATAAGCGCCCACGTTGATATACATGGGCGGCATACAGACCACGCCCGGCGCCACGTACGCGCCATCGCGAATGCTCGAGCCGCCGGGCACGATGCGAACCTGCGTTTGGGCTGAAAACCGCTTCACTGGGTAGGTCGATTTGTCGAAGAAAGGCTGGCGTTCGGGATCGACTGACATGTCCACGATCGTGCCCATGCGAAATCCCACCAGGATTCCCTTCTTCACCCAGGCATTCACCTGCCAGCCGGTCGCGGCCGAGGGACAGGCTTCAGCCGCCCGCACGCGGCCTTCGTTGAGGGCCGTCTTGAACTCGGCGAAGAGCTCGAAGTGCGCGCCGGTGTATGCAGCCGGTTTTTCCTCAAAGAGACGCTCGATTTCAGCCTGCAACGCGCACCCTCCCTAACAGCCCCGCCGATTCGAGAACCTTTTCGATGCGGGTGAGGCTGGCGGCCGTGGGCGGGCACATCGGCAGCCGGTAGACCGGTTCGAGCAGTCGCATCAACCCCATGGCGGCCTTTACGGGGATGGGATTGGCTTCGATGAAGTTCACATTCATGAGCGCGAGATATTGGGCCTGGAGGTGGCGCGCGGTCTCGAAATCGTTTTGGAGGCACGCTTGGGCGAGGTGGGTCATCTCGGCAGGAATCTGGTTGGAGACCACAGAGATGACACCGCGGCCGCCCAATGCCATCAGCGGGATGGTCAGGGCATCGTCGCCCGAGAGCACGCTGAAGCTCGACGGGGTTTCGTGAATCACGTTGGCCATCTGGCCAATGTTTCCCGACGCTTCCTTGACCCCCACGATGTTTTCGATCTGGGCGAGGCGCGCCAGCGTGGCCGGCTCCACGTTGACACCGGTGCGGCCTTGCACGCTGTAGACGATGATAGCGAGGCCGACTGCCGAAGCGATCGCGTGATAGTGCTGGTAGAGGCCTTCCTGCGTCGGCTTGTTATAGTAGGGCGTGACCGAAAGGATTCCGTCCACACCCATGTGCTCGAGTTCCCGTGCCAGCTCGATGACCTCGCTCGTGTTGTAGCCGCCCGCCCCGGCCAACACCGGCACTTTGCCCTTGGCCTCTTCAAGGGTGATTTCGACAACGCGCAGGTGTTCGGCACGCGTCAGTGTGGGGCTTTCGCCGGTGGTCCCGCAGGGGACCAGGAAATTGATTCCGGCCTCGATCTGGCGCCGAACGAGCTTGTGGAGCGTGGCTTCGTCGAGCGAAAGGTCCGGCCGGAACGGAGTGACCAGCGCAGTGCCGCATCCTGTAAACATGTAAGGCCTCCCAAAGATCCGCTTGCTCGCGGTTACGCTTCGGTAAAAAGTATCTCGCTGAACTCGTGAAATCCTTTCTTGCCCACCACCCACTGCGCGGCTTGGAGCGCTCCGCGCGCAAAACCTTCGCGGCTGCGCGCCGTGTGGCGCAGGGTAATCGTGTCGGCGGAGGAATCGAATCCGATCTCGTGCGTACCGGGAACCGTCCCGGCCCGGTTCGAGCCGGTATCGATCGGTCGCGCGTATCCCGCCTGTTTCATCTCCTCGACCAGCTTCAGTAGTGTACCCGAAGGAGCATCCTGTTTGGTGGAGTGATGGATCTCCCAGGCCCATGCCCCGTATTGCGGCTGCGCGGCAAGCAGCCGCGCGGCCCTCGAGACCAGCCGGAAGAAGGCGTTCACTCCCACCGAATAGTTCGGGCTCCATACCAGGCCGATCCCGTGCCGCGCCACGGCGCCCTTGACGGCGTCCAGGTCGTCCAGCCAGCCGGTTGTGCCGATCACCAGGCTGACGCCGAGCGCGGCGATGGCCTCGACGTTGTCGCGCACCGCGGCGGGGATCGAAAAATCGACCGCCACATCGACGCCCCGGAAATTCGGTCCCGTGACGCCTTCGCTGTTGGCATTGTTGAACTCATCGAGCCTCAGCGTCACCGCGAAACCGTACTCTGGCGCCAATTGCTCGATAAGCTTACCCATCTTGCCGTAGCCGACGATGGCGAGGTTAGGCATGCACCGCCTCGTTGCGTTCGAAGACCGCCGGGTCCAGTTCAGCGAAGAACTCACCGTGCAGAGCCGCCACCGTGCGCTCGAGGTCCTTCTCCGCCACCACGAAGCTCAGGTTGAGCAAGGAAGCTCCTTGCGAAATCATGCGCACGTTGACACCGCCGAGCGCCCCAAAGACGCGCCGGGCGACACCGGGCGTGTATCGAATATTCTCGCCCACCAGGCACACGATCGCCTGACCCTTCTCGGTGTCCACCTCGGAGAACTGCTGCAATTCAGCCACGATGGCGTCCAGGCGCTCGAAATTGTCGATGGTGAGCGAGACACTGACCTCGGAGGTGGCCACCATATCGACGGGAGTCTCGAACCGGTCGAAGACTTCGAAGATCCGCCGCAAGAATCCGTGCGCCATCAGCATGCGAGTGGAGTGAATGTTCACGAGCGCGATCTTGCGCTTGCAGGCGATCGACTTGACCACGTTCCCGCAAGCCACGTTGTCGGCGACAATGCGCGTGCCCGCCACCTCCGGCCGGCGGGAATTCAGGATCAGCACAGGGATGTTTTTCTCAATCGCCGGCACGACGGTGGCCGGGTGCAACACCTTGGCGCCGAAGTAGGCCAGCTCCGCCGCCTCCGCGAATGACATTGTCTTTACGCGATGGCCCCCCGCGAGAATGGTGGGATCGGCCGTCAGCATTCCGTCTACGTCGGTCCAAATCTGGATTTCCTCGGCGCCGATGCCAGCACCCACAATTGAAGCCGTGAAGTCCGAACCGCCGCGGCCGAGCGTGGTGGTCACCCCGCCCTCGGTCGACCCGATAAATCCACCCATGACCACCACCGAGTTCTGCGCCAGAGCGGGTACGGTCGCGGCGAGACGGGCGTAGGTTTCGGGAAAATTCGGTGCCGCCTGCGTGTGGCGTTTATCGGTGAGAATCACGCGGCGAGAATCGAGATGCTCGGCGGCCATGCCGAAGTGGCGGAAGGCCAGCGTGACAATGTAACTCGAAAGCCGCTCGCCGTAGCTTGAAATCGCGTCGATCGAACGCGGCGTCAGCTCGCCCAGCACGGCCAGTCCCTTCACAAGCTCGGTGAGCTCCTGAAAGTGGTCGTCGAGCGTGCGGTCGAGCTCGGCGCGATGGTCGAGCGGCACCACGGGGCGGGCCTCCCGCGAATGGAAGTCGCGGAGGTCGTGGATCTGCCGGATATATTCGGCGCGGTTGCCCTCGATGGCCGCTGCGGCAATGGCCAGCAGTTTGTTGGTGGTTTTGCCCATGGCCGAAACCACCACTACCGGCCGGCGCGCCTCGCGCGCTCCGACGATCGCCGCGACGCGCTCGATGGCCGCCGCCGATTCCACCGACGTGCCGCCGAACTTCATGACGATCATTAGTCGAGCATCCCTTCTGAGTGCATCAGCTCCGCATTGAGCACGGCCGCGCCGGCCGCGCCGCGGATGGTGTTGTGCGCCAGCACCACGAACTTGTAGTCGAGCACCGGGCAGGGGCGCAGGCGGCCAACAAAAGCCGCCATGCCGTGCTCGCGCTCCGCATCCTTGCGCGGCTGGGGGCGATTGACTTCGTGCATGTAGATGACCGGCCTCGGCGGAGCACTGGGCAGCTTACGCTGTTGGGGAACGCTCGCGAAGTCGCGGTACGCCTCCTCTAACTCGGTCGCGGCCGGCTTGGCTGACAGCTCCACCGATACCGTTACCATATGCCCGTCGACGACCGCCACGCGGTTGCAGTGCGCGCTCACTTTGGCCGCGAGCGCTTCGATGTGATCGCCACGGAATTGGCCGAGAATCTTCTGGGTCTCCTGCTGCATCTTTTCTTCTTCGCCGCCGATGAAGGGAATGACGTTGCCGACAATGTCCATCGACGCCACGCCCGGATATCCGGCGCCGGAGATGGCTTGCAGAGTGGTGGCGATTACCTTGGTGATGCCGAACGGCTTGATTGGCGCCAGTCCCATGGTGAGCGCGATGGTGGAACAGTTGGGGTTGGTGACGATTTGCCCTCTCCATCCGCGCAAGCGCTGCTGTCCCGCCACCAGTTTCAGATGATCGGGATTGATCTCCGGCACCACGAGCGGGACATCCCGCTCCATCCGGTGATTCTTGGAATTTGAGACCACGATGTGACCGGCTCGCGCGAAAGCCTGCTCGATTTCGGTGGCTACCGAGGCGTCCATAGCCGAAAACAGCAGCCGGGGGGCGTTGCCGGGTTTTGAATCGTCGACCGTGAGATCCGCGATTGATTCCGGCGTCGCTCCCGCTAGGTGCCAGAGGGCGGCGTCCCGGTACTTCTTTCCGGCCGAACGATCGCTCGCGCCCAGCCACCGCAGGTCGAACCAAGGGTGGCCTTGCAGGAATTTAATAAAGTGTTGCCCCACCATGCCAGTGGCGCCCAAAATGCCTACTTCGATTCGCGTCTGCATAACTCGCTTACCATTTGTTGGTAGATTTGGACCGCGCGGGCCAACTCCTTTTTGGGCACGCGCTCTTCGAGCGTGTGCGCCACATGAATGGATCCGGGGCCGATCAGGAATGGGGTGCCCCAGGCGCCGTCGAACGCGGGGATGTCGGTGGTGTACGCGACCACCGTGGTTTCCATGCCTTCGAGCGAACCCAGCCAGACCGGGGGGACTTCGAGAACCTCACGCAGTTCCGCTCGTCCTTCCACGGCACGCTCTAAGGCACGCCTGGTGTCGGCGGAATCCCGGACCAGCCGCACAAAGATTTCCGCGCGCGCCTCATCGGCAATCACGTTGGGCGCCCGCCCCCCGGTGAGGGTGCCGATATTGAGGGTGCTGGCGCCGAGCACCCCGTCCACGGGCAAGGGAATACGCCGCATCTCGGCCAGCGCGTCGATCAGCTTATGGATCGCCGAATCGCCCAACTCGGGATACGCCGAGTGTGCCATTTTGCCGTTCGCCACCACTTCGTAGCGCAGCGCGCCTTTGGAACCGAGGGCTAGTTTGTTTTCAGTGGGCTCGCCGTTGATGAGGTAGCGCGAGCCGCGCGCTTCGCGGGCGGCCTGAAAGGCCCCGGCGCTGTTGCGCTCCTCGCCGACCACGAACAGCAGGCCGAAGTCGCGTACGCCCGATTCGAGCAGCCCCTCGGCGGCCGTGATCATGGCGGCGATCGTGCCCTTGGTATCGCAGGCGCCGCGCCCCCAGATGTTATCGCTGTCTTCGCGCGATTCAAAGAAGGGCGGCACGGTGTCCATGTGAGTGGAAAGCGTCACCGCCAGCCGGTCGCCCCACTGCGCGAAGACGTTGAACCGGCGCGGCTCCACTGCCATCCGCTCCACGCACCCGCTGAAACGCGAAGCCATTTCCGCCAGGCAGTCGTACAGATAATTGCCCACCGCCTCTTCGTTCATGGTGATCGATTCGATATCGATCAAGGCGCGCGTGCGTGCGAACAGATCCATAACGATCATTTGGTGGAAGGAGGCGAAGGAGAAGGAAAAGACGCGTGGAACGTACCCGAGTCTTTCATTCCCGATAGCGCTCCACCCGCCGTAGCCAAGGGTGACAGTGAGCCGGTCTTAGCCGGACTCCCCAACCGGAAGGGCCTGCGCACCCCAGCCGATTTCGGCGGAAACTCCCGGCCCCTTTCACCCAGGCCTCCGAAGCGCAATCGGAAGACTAGCCCGGCTACTCATGGCCGCCGCACCTCTACCGCGAAAACCCAGGATAGCCGAGCGCCCGAGAGCAAGTCAAATCCCGAGACGCTAGAATGACGAAGGCATGGCGGTCGTTGCTGAACCCTACGCGCGCTACTTGCGCCTGCTTGGAATCGACGGCGCTCCCTCGGGTCTTGAAGGACTACGCCTGGTGGTCCGCCGGCATCTCTGTTGTGTGCCGTTTGAAAACGTGTCGAAGCTGTTGCTGTACGCGCGGGAAGGTGCCGGCCGTGCCGTGACGGTGACGGAATTCTTGGATGGCGTCGAGTACCAGGACCTGGGAGGCACTTGCTACACTTTGAATCCGCACCTCGGGCATCTGTTGCGGCACCTGGGCTACGATGTCGATCTCGTCGGCGCCGACATGACCAACCCGAACGTGCATACCTGCCTGCGCGTTCGCCTGGATGGCGTGCCGTATCATGTGGACGTGGGCTATGGCGGCCCTTTCCGGGAACCGATGCGCCTCGACCGCGTTCCCTACGACTTTCAGGAAGGGGCGCTCCGTTATGTGCTGGATCGGAACCGTGACGAAGGCGCTTATGAGATGTCCGTCTATTCCGGCGAGGAGCGCCGCCACGGGTATATTGTGCACGCTCCGCCCCGCGACCTCGCGTTCTTCGGCCCGGTGATTCGGGACTCGTTTGTTCCCGGCCGCACGTTCATGAGCTGGCTCCGTGTGGTTCGCTTCTGCGACGAAGGCTCCGTCGAACTCACCAACCGGACGCTCAGGATCCACAGGGGTTCGAAAAGCTCTCAAATCGAACTGAACACTCGAGACCAGCTGCAATCGGTCGTCACTCATGAATTCGCCATGCCCCGGTGTCCCATTGACGCGGCTGTGACCATCCTGGAGCGACTCAATCAGAAGCCGTTGTTCGATTAAAACGAACGGTGTTCGATTAAATGAACGGCGCCAGAGCCGGGCGCCCGTCAAGTACGTCCGCGATCACCTCCAGCGCTTGTTGAAGCCGCGCCCGGGTCGCGGGCACACCCAGGCAGATGCGCACGGCAGACGGCACGGATTCGGCGCTTACGGAAAACACGTTCGCTGCGGCCAGGACCACACCTTTGGCGCGGACTCGCGACACGAATTGTTCGGGGTCTTGGGTAAGAGGCAGCCAGAGGTGGGCCGCAAAATGGGCATCGTGAGTGTCCAGGCCGAAGAACCGCGATGCCATCTGCCACCGCCACTCGATCTCCATGCGCTTCCATTCCGCGATGCGGTCGGCGGTGCGGTTCTCGAGCCAGCTGGTGCCGATCGCAGCCGCTAGAGGCGACACTGTGATCAGGCTCATGCGCACCATGCCGGCCACTGCGTCTCGGCCGCCGGGAGGCGTTACCGCGAAGCCCAAGCGCAGGCCGGGAAACACGCCCTTGGAAAGGCCCGTGACCAGGTAGCTGCGCTCTGGCGCGAACGCCGCCATCGGGGGTGGCGGACTCTCCACCAGAAACGCGTAGATATCGTCTTCTACGATGACGATGTTTCGGCGGCGCGCTATGTCGGCGATCGTCTCGCGCCGGTCTTCCGACATCAACGCGCCCGTCGGGTTCTGGAGCGTCGGAATCGTGTACAGGATGCGAATCTTCTTGGTCGCACACAGCCGATCGAGGGCTTCCGGGAGCAGCCCTTCCCGATCCATAGCCAGGCCGGCCACGCGTAGCTCGAGCTGACTGGCAATGGCTTTGATGCCGGGATAGGTGAGATGCTCGGCGGCGATCCAATCGCCGGGCCTGGTGAGCGCGGCGAACACCGTGAAGAGGGCATGTTGCGCCCCGTTGGTGAGGACAATCTGCTGTTCAGAGGCCGCCAGCCCCCTCCGCGCCAGCCATCGGGCCGCGGATTGCCGGTGCTCGAGACGCCCGGCCGGATCTGGATAAACCTCCATCAGCATGCGCAGGTCGCTCCGGTCCCGGATCGCCGCCCGGACGAGCTGCGCGACGGATTCACCAGGATCCCAGCGGATGAAATTCTGGGTGAGATCGATCTCTCGGCCGGGACCCTCGGGCTCGTCTGCTCTGGCGGCGACAAACGTTCCGCGCCCCACTGTACCGGTGATGAGCCCGCGCTCCTTGGCGAGCGAATAAGCGCGGCTTACTGTACCCACCGATACCCGCATCCGATCGGCGAGTTCCCGGTGGGGAGGTAGTTGCGCTCCGGTCTTCAGCTGGCCGTGGTCAATGGCCTCCGCCAAGGCCTCGACGATGCGCTGCGCCGTCGGGCCGGGGCGATGTTCGATGGCGGGCACCCACATTGTTCTAGATACAATATTTAACTTGAATTAATACATTGTCAAGAGTATTCTAGAGACATCCGGGTTGAACCATGGAATTCGTTGAAACAACAGAGGAAATCGGAGATCGAATCCGCCGCCAGCTAGCTCGGATCGAGAGCCATCCGCTGTTTGTTCGGTCTCTCCGCATGCGCCGGTTTCTCGAGTTCACCATCGAGCGGAGCCTGGCAGGCAAGGCCGACGAGTTGAAGGAATACGTGCTGGGCGTGGAGGTCTTCGACCGGCCCCCCAGCCATGATCCGCGGATCGACCCCATCGTGCGCGTCGAAGCGCGGCGTCTGCGTGCCAAGCTGCGCGGCTTTTACGAGTCCGCAGGGGCCGAGGAGGAGTTGATGATCGAGTATCCGCTCGGCTCGTACGTTCCCCGTTTCCAGCTACGGTCGACGCCTCCACGATAAAATCAAAGCTTTCCGGTGCGGATTGGCTGGCAACAGATTCGGGCCGCCCTCGCGCGGCGCATGCGTTACCGAATTACCCGCGGCGGCGCCTTGTTTACCGGCGCCATCCTGGTGGTGGGACTGGGTGCTGTTGCCTCGGCCAACAACCTGCTGTTTCTGATTGTGGCCATGATGCTCGCGACGCTGCTGGTTTCCGGTTTTGTCAGCCGGCTGTGTTTGGCCGCCTTGGAACTCGATTTTCAAGTGCCCGAGCACGTATCCGCCGGCCGTGACGTGCCCGGCCGACTCTTTGTCCGCAATCACAAGTGGTTGATGCCCTCGTTTTCGATCCGGGTCGAGGGCGTCCGGAGCGCGGAGAGCCCGGCGCTCGCATCCGGCGTTTATTTTCCACTGATCGCCGCGGGCACCGTCCTCGAGGCCCCGATCGAGATCCGGTTTCCGCGGCGCGGCACCTATCGGCAGAACAGCTTTGCTTTCTCCACATCGTTTCCGTTCGGCTTTCTGGAGAAGTCCGTCCGGGTGACCCTGGGCCGCGAAACCGTCGTCTACCCGTCGCTCGATCCGCAGCCCGGCTTCGACGATCTGTTCGTTGGCGTGGCCGGAGAGATCGAAACCCACTATCGGGGCCTCGGCAAGGACTTCTACCGCATTCGCCCGTACGAAGCCTTCGAAAGCGCCCGCCACGTCGACTGGAAGGCGTCGGCTCACGTGGGGAGCCTCCAGATTCGAGAGTTTGCACGCGAACAGGAACAGACGGTCGAGATGTTTCTCGACCGCGACATCACTCCGGAACTAGACCCGTGGTTCGAGCACGCCATCAACTGCTGCGCGTTTCTGGCCTGGCGACTTTCCCTCCGCGGCACGGCCATCCACTTCCGCGCTCAAGGCTTTGACTTCCGCCAGCCGCTCGATGGAGACATATATACTATTCTGAAGTACCTCGCTTTGGTTTACCCGCAGCGCGGGAATGTGCCGGAGTCACCGCTTGCTGAGAGCAGCTACAAGATCGTGTTCACGCCTCTACCCGCGCGTTTCCTCGATGCCGGCTGGGCCGGCGCGCGCATCCTCGGCCCGGATGTGCTCCCGACGCCTGCCGCGGACCGAAGACCCAGCCCAACCTAAGCCGAGGCCGGTTCTAAAAAGCAGCACTGAAGGAGCTAGCGATGCGTGCGTCAGTCGGTCAAAGCAGGTGGGTTGAGAGCCT
>Ga0306921_10001319_pt1 | contig 23855 bp, 20 predicted proteins | sample sta12Cox44000080_FD_203760 | JGI IMG/M metagenome (GOLD analysis project Ga0306921, IMG submission 203760) | Lab enrichment of tropical soil microbial communities from Luquillo Experimental Forest, Puerto Rico - statoxic.12C.oxic.44.000.080 (v2)... | ecosystem: Environmental > Terrestrial >...
GAGCGAAACTGGAGCAGCCTGGTCGAGGGAATGTCAGGCGTCCGCGCGATCCAGTCATTCGATGTTTCCGACCTGCCCGTCAAGATCGCCGCGCAGGTTCCACTCGGCGAAACCGCTTCCGGCCTCTTCAATGCCGATGATTGGGTGGCGCCAAAGGATCAACGCAAAATGGACGGGTTCATCGTCTATGCGCTGGCCGCAGCTGCGCAGGCGGTGGAAGACGCCGGTTGGACTCCGCAAGAGGAGGAGGCCCGCGAGCGCACCGGCGTGATGATCGGCTCTGGCATCGGCGGCTTGCCCGGAATAACCGATGGCGCGTTGACGTTGCACGAGCGCGGTCCGCGCCGCCTCTCACCCTTTTTTATTCCCGCAAACCTGATCAACCTGGCTTCCGGCCACGTTTCGATCCGCTTCGGGTTTACCGGGCCGAATCATGCGGTGGTGACCGCCTGCTCGACCGGGGCGCACGCGATTGGCGATGCGGCGCGGCTGATCATGCTGGATGACGCGGACGTCATGGTTTGCGGCGGGACCGAGGCGGCAGTCTGCCGTCTCGGTCTCGCAGGCTTTGCATCGGCGCGGGCGTTGTCTACGGCGTTCAACGATGATCCGCCGCGAGCGTCACGCCCGTGGGACCAGGAGCGTGATGGTTTCGTCATGGGTGAGGGGGCCGGGATCCTTATACTCGAGGAATACGAGCACGCCAGGCGCCGGGGGGCAAAGGTCTACGCCGAGGTGATCGGGTACGGCATGTCCGGCGATGCGTTCCACCTGACCGCTCCTTCGGAGGACGGCAACGGCGCGTTCCGGTCGATGCGCAACGCGCTGCGGCGCGCCGGCATCTCGCTGGACAATATCGATTACATCAACGCGCACGGCACGTCGACCCCGCTCGGCGATGAAATCGAGCTCGGCGCCGTGAAACGGCTGTTTGGCGACCATGCCTACGAGCTGTCGATGTCGTCGACAAAATCGGCGATCGGGCACCTGCTCGGCGCGGCGGGCAGCGTCGAGGCGATCTTTGCGATCCTCGCGATCCGCGACGGGATCGTTCCCCCGACGCTCAACCTCGATAATCCATCACCCTCCTGCGACATCGACCTGGTACCAAAACGAGCCAAGCAGCGCCGGGTGAATTACGCACTCTCCAATTCGTTCGGCTTTGGCGGCACCAACGCCTCGCTGATCTTCGCCGGGCCGCCTTGACTCCGAGTTAGGCGGCGGCGGTTGATGCGGGGCTTTCTCCGGCTTTTGGCGCGTGCGACCCTCGCCGTGTCGCTCCTATTGCTGGTTCTCGGGGGAGCCGGCTATTGGCTCTATCGTGATGTCACCGCACCCGGACCATTGACCGAACCGCGCGCGGTTGTGATCCCGGCCCGCACCGGCCTTTCCGATATTGCTTCGCTGCTGACCGAACAGGGGATCATCCGGCACCCGCGTTCGTTTGAGCTGGGAGCGATCGCTTCGGGCCATAGTTCGGCGCTGAGGGCCGGCGAGTACGAGTTCCCGGCCGCAACGAGCCCGCTTCAGGCGATGGAAATTATCGCCAGCGGCAAGACGGTCAAGCACCGCCTAACGATCCCGGAAGGGCTGACGAGCGCAGAGATTTTGGCGTTGGTGCGTTCAGCCTCGGCAATGGAGGGCGACCCCGGCCCGCCGCCCGGCGAAGGTGAGCTGATGCCGGAAACCTATCTTTACGAGTATGGCGATGGCCGCAAGGAAATGATCGACCGCATGCGGCGGGCAATGACGCGCGCGCTTGTCGACGTTTGGGCGGAACGCCGGCCGGATTTGCCGTTTACGACGCCACGAGAGGTGCTGATCCTCGCCTCGCTGGTCGAAAAGGAAGCCTCTCGCGAGGATGAGCAGGCCCGTATCGCAGCGGTGTTCGTGAATCGCCTCCGCTTGGGCATGCGGCTGCAGTCCGACCCTACCGTGATCTATGCATTGAGCGATCGAGGTTCGAAGAGGCTCGATCGCCGGCTGACCCAAAGCGACCTGACGATTCCCTCGCCCTACAACACATATGTGGCGAGGGGACTTCCACCCGGTCCGATCGACAATCCCGGGATTGCGGCGCTGCGAGCGGCCGCGCGGCCGTCCTTCACGGACGACCTCTACTTCGTGGCCGATGGAACGGGCGGCCATGCTTTTGCGACGACCCTCGCCGAACACAGCCGAAACGTTTCGCAATACCGCCACAGTGCGGCTGCGGAGCCGGAGCATGGAGCCCCGGTGCGCACGGCTCCCTACGAGAAAAAGGATCAGGCGGTTCGGTAACGTCGTATAACGAAAGGCACAAGGCGGGAGAGGCGCGGCCGTGGGTATTGCAAGCATGACCGGCTTTGCTCGGTCAGAAGGCGACGTGCTCGGCATCAGTTGGGTTTGGGAAATAAAGAGTGTCAACGGTAAATCACTCGACCTGCGGGTTCGCCTGGGGCCCGGTTTCGATTCGCTCGAGCCTCAGCTTCGTGCGCTGCTGACGCAGCGTTTCCGCCGAGGCAACGTTTCGGCCAACCTCGGAGTGACGCGCACCGCGCCTGCGGCGGTGCGTGTCAATCGCGAGACACTGGCGCAGCTGGTTGGCTTGATGAAGGAGCTCGCGGGCGAGATCGAGGCGGCGCCTCCCCGCATCGACGGACTTCTCGCTTTGCGCGGGGTGGTGGAAACGGTGGAAGACGAGGCGGACGCCGTGCTGGAAGAGCGCCGGCAGGCGGTTCTCGCCAGCTGGGCGAACGCGCTCGAAAAACTCACCGACGCGAGGGCCGAGGAAGGCGCGCGCCTCGCGACCGTGCTGCGAACCCAGCTTGCCGATATGACCCGGCTGGTCGAGGCAGCAGCAGCATGTGCGGCGGCCCAACCGGCGGCGATTCGCGAACGGTTGCAGACGATGTTGGTGAACCTCGCCGATCTCGTCCCTGGCATGCCGGAAGAGCGGGTCGCGCAGGAGATGGCGCTGCTCGTCGCCCGCTCGGATATCCGCGAGGAGCTGGAGCGGCTGCGAGCGCATCTCGGGCAAGCAGCCGATCTGCTGCAGCAAGAGGAAGCGGTCGGACGTCGGCTGGACTTCCTGTGCCAGGAATTGAACCGCGAAGCTAATACGCTGTGCTCGAAATCTGCCGATATCGAGCTGACGCGGATCGGCCTCTCGCTGAAGGCCGCTGTCGAGCAATTCCGCGAGCAGGTGCAAAACATCGAATGAGCCTTCCGGCGATCGCGCGACGCGGATTTCTGCTGGTTCTTTCTTCACCGTCCGGCGCGGGAAAGACGACGATCACCCGGCGACTTGTCGCCGATGAGCCCAGCCTCACTCTGTCCGTGTCGGTGACGACGCGTCCGGCACGGGACGGCGAAATAGAAGGGCGCGACTATCATTTCATCGACCGGCTACGCTTCGACGAGATGATCGCGCGCGGCGAACTGCTCGAGCACGCGACGGTATTCGGAAACGGCTACGGCACGCCGCGTGGGCCGATCGAGGCCGCACTCTCCGCCGGACGAGATATCGTCGGAGATGTCGACTGGCAAGGTACCCAGCAGCTCGCGAGGAGCGTTACGCAGGATCTCGTTTCGGTCTTTGTGCTGCCGCCGAGCTTGGCCGCGCTCGGGGGACGGCTGCGCGCCCGTGCCCAGGACAGCGCGGCCGTAGTCGCCTCACGCATGGCCAAATCTGCCGAAGAGCTGAGCCACTGGCCGGAATACGACTACGTAATCGTCAACGATACAATCGAGAGCGCCGTGGCAAAGGTCCGAGCCATTGTCATCGCCGAACGGCTGCGCCGCGTTCGTCAGACGGGTCTCACCGAATTCGTCAATCGCTTGGGCGCAGGCTGACGAGGCGTCCCCGCGGGAGGACGCCTGTTGTGTCAGGTCGTATTAGTAAGGCGATTTTCCGCCGTCGAGGCCGAGACCTGGCAGAATCTGGGTGCCCTCTTGTTGCACGGCAGTCAGGTTGTTGGGATCGAGACCCAGCGCCGACAGGATCGTCGGCGCGACCTGTCTGGTTTCGACTGGGCTCGTCACCGTCGAGGGCGACATCGACGCGTTGGACACCAGCATGATTACGTTGAGGTCGTCATGCGCGAAGCCGCCGTGCTCGGCGAGTTTCTTGGTGCTTCCCGAATAGGTGACGCCGATGTTCGGCTGGACGATGATGTCGGGCGTGCGCGGGTCGCCTTTTGGCGGCAACCCCGGCGGGTTGAACATCTGCGCAATCCCAGGCCCAGAGAAGATCTCGCCAATTCCGGCGATGTTGTTCGTCGCCGGCGAAGTGCTTCCCAACGTTTGCACGGCATTCGTGGTCTGTGAGGAATCCGACAGCCAGAGCAGTGAGATGTCGTCTTCGGTCGGCCCGATCTGCGGGGGATCTCCCATCGGGTTGCCGGGCGGAAACGGCTGCTCGGACGGCGGGAGGAGAGCGTCGAGGATCCCCGCCGGCGAGGTCGTGATCGGGCTGCCGGACGGCACCCCTATGCCTAGGTATCGCTTGGAGTCGATCGGGCTCTGGCCATGCTTGGCCGAAATGACGATCAACGTCCACTGGTAGAGGCCTCGGCTTTTGAGCGCGACTACCATCTTGCCGATCGACGTGTCGGCGAACTGAATCTCGCCGAGCAGTTCGTCCGACGGTCTTCCCTCGTTGTCGAGGTAGCCGCCCTTCTTCACGATGGATTTTTCAATGAGCTTCTGGCCGACGCTGACCACTTGGAAGTTCATGCCGAAAAGGGTCGGAACCGGCCGCTTCACCGCGCCGGTGTGATCCCTGCCATTGATCTCATTGAGGATCGCCTGCACCTTGAGGGTGTCGTAGCATTTGATGTTGTCAAAGCTGTCGGTCCAAGAGCCGGTATTTGTCGGGTCGGGAACCGAAGTGCAGCCGGGCACGCCGGGCAATGGCACGACATTCGAGTTGATTTCCGGCGAGTAGTAATCGTCGACATTGGTCCCGTCCCCGGGGCCGGCTACCGACGAGTAGGAGGGATGCTTGTCTGACCAGGCAGTGTAGCCGCCGGCTTGGTGGACGATCCCGAAGATCGTGTTCGTCCGCACGAAATTCCACGGATATACCGGCTTGCAGCCGTTGAACGGATCGCGAATGAGTCGGTCCTTATCGATCGACGTGATGCCGCCGCCGGAACCATCGTTTGCTCCGCCGTCCAACTTGCTCTGATCTTTGTCGATGCCCTCCTCGTATTCGGTTCTCGTGCCATTCGGCGTCTTGGACATGCATTGCCCCGCGGCAACACCGTTGCCTGTCGTCTTGGCGGGCGCGGCGAGCACGCGGTCATAGGCCACATCATAGAAGGCACCGACCGTCCGAGGCGAGCCACCGGCGACCAGCGCCATCAGTCCGGGGAACGAGTCAGAGGGCTGCGACGCCGCAGCTTCCAGATAATTGACACCGGCATCCGCAAGGTCGGCCAGATTGGGGCAATAGGGGTTGCCACCGTTGACGCCGCTGATCCCTTGCGCGCAGTTGATGAAATCCAGCGCGTGCATGCCGTCGATGCTGATCGGCAGCACCCGCCTGATGCCATTGCCGCCGTAGCCCCCACTGCCGTCGGCATCGGCCGGCAGACCCGACGAAGCCGCCAGAAGCCCCGCGCCGAGGGCGGCGCCTCCTAGGAATTTCCGCATGATTTGTCCCTCGTTTTTAAATAAACGCCGGGACGCTATGCTGCCCTCGTGATACTGGGGCGACAGTTTAATTGCAGTTCGATGACAATCGGCCGAGCCCGACTATCCGCCCCCAACGGCACGCGCGAGCGCGCAGAACTCGGCGACTGTGAGCTCCTCGGCGCGCGCGGTTGGGGCGACCCCGGCGCGCTCGAGGAGCGGCTCGACTGGGACGCCCAGCGTCTTGAGGCTGGTCCGCAGCATCTTGCGACGTTGGCCGAACGCTGCGGCGGTAACGTCTTCGAGTATACTTTTCTCCGCTGGAGCGAGTGGCTCGGCTCGCGGCACAATACGAACAACGCTCGACGTCACGTTAGGGGGCGGGACAAAGGCGCGAGCGGGTATGTCGAAAAGGAGCCGAGGCTCTGCGAGCCACTGGGCCATTACCGAGAGCCGTCCGTAAGACTTGCTGTGCGGCGCCGCAGTCAGACGCTCCGCAACCTCGCGCTGGAACATCAGCGTCAGGCTTTCGTATTCGTCAATGCGATCGAGCCAGCCGAGCAGCAGCGGGGTCGCGACGTTGTAGGGGAGATTGGCAACAATTTTGCGCGGCGCATCCGACAGGTCGACCGGGTCGAGCCCGAGCGCATCGCCGGCGATGAGCTCCAAGCGGCCCGGATAGGCCGCGGCAATCTCCCCGAGCGCGGCATGGCAGCGATCGTCACGCTCGATCGCGACGATGCGCCGAGCCCCGGCGGCGAGCAGCGCCCTGGTCAAGGCGCCCGGTCCAGCTCCGATCTCGATGACCGTCGCATGCTCGAGCGGTGCCGCGGCCCGGGCGATCCGGCCAGTCAGGTTGAGATCGAGGAGAAAGTTTTGCCCGAGGCTCTTCCGCGCGACAATGCCATGCCGGGTGATTACCTCCCGCAGCGGCGGCAGCGAGGGAGGAGATAAGCCGCTGGTCAGCTGCCGGCCGTGCGCCTGGCAGCCATCTCGGCGGCCAGCCGCAGTGCTGCGATCAAGCTGTCGGGTCGCGCGATGCCGCGACCGGCGATCGCGAACGCCGTTCCGTGATCAGGCGACGTCCGCACAAAGGGCAGACCCAATGTCACATTGACCCCACCGAGGAAGTCGATGGCCTTCAGCGGGATCAGCGCCTGGTCGTGGTACATGCACAGTGCCGCGTCATAGCCGCCGCGCGCTTCGGCATGAAACATCGTGTCGGGAGACAGCGGGCCGCGCGCATCGATCCCAGTAGCGCGCAATTCCGCTATGGCCGGCTCGACTATCTCGATCTCCTCGCGGCCGAGACTGCCGGCCTCGCCGGCGTGCGGATTGAGCCCGGCGACCGCCAGGACCGGCGCAGTGAGGCCGAAATCCTGGCGCAGCGCCGAGTCCGTCACGCGTCCGGCGTGGACAATGCCCGCGGTGGACAGGCTTTCGATCGCCTGGCGCAGGGCGACGTGGATGGTCACCGGGACAACCCGCAATCCCGGACACACCAGCATCATGATCGGAGCCTCGTCAGCCTCCGCGAGCTCGGCGAGGTATTCGGTATGGCCCGGATGATGAAACCCCGCGCGGTAGAGGCTCTCCTTGTGGATCGGGTTCGTAACGAGCGCGGCGGCGCGGCCGCTGCGAACGTCACGCACGCCGATCTGGATCGCGCCGAGGATGGCTGGAGCATCGGCAGGATCCGGGCTGCCGGGTCGGGCATGAATGATCCTGCCGATCGGGAAGACTGGAAGCGCTGTTGTGAAGACGGCCGGTGCGCGCGCCGGAGCGTTGATAGGACAAACTGGCACCTGCCAGCGGAGGTGCCGAGCTAGTGAGGCGAGGTGGTCCGGATCACCGATCAGATAAAACGGGGGAAGCTCGTTACGATGTTCGAGCCAGGCCTTGAGAACAATGTCACCGCCGATGCCGGCCGGCTCGCCCAAGGTAACCGCGAGCGGCAACGCCATTGTTGTCAAACCCGGACATCGACAAAAGCGGTACGCCGTAGGTCGCGCATATAACGCCGCGCCAGCGTGTCCAGCCGCTGCCGCATTAAGGTTTCGGCAATGTCGTCACGTGATGGCACGGTCGGCGCGCTGGGAGCTGCCGCCTTCTCGCACATCATGATCACCCCGACGCCGTTTTTTTGGACGATCGGAGGCGAGGTCTGCCCAGCTTCCAGCCCTAGAACGACGCTACGCATCCCGGGGGCGACCTGATCGACGCGCAGGCGGCCTTCGCTGGACAGCTGTGCCGATCCCTTTTCCTTGCCGATCCTTAGCAGCTCTTCGCAATTCTTCGCGGTGGTTTTGGCGTTCTGCGCCTCGGCGATGGCAGCACGCCGCACCGGCTCGGGAGCCTGGGGCGGCAACGGAAAGACAATTTGAACGAGGTGCACCAAATTGTCCCCGGGCCCAGCGGAACCACCCGCGCGGCGATCGAGGACGAGCACCAAATAATAGCCGGCCCCGGTGCGGATCGGCGGCGACAATTCACCAGGACGCAACTGAGCTACCGCTTTACCCAGCTCAGGGCTCAACTGCTCGGCGCGCACCCAGCCGATATCTCCGCCGACAGCTGCGGTCGCCGATTGCGAGAATTGCTGGGCGACTGCGGAAAAACGGGCGCCCTGCTGCATTTGCTCTGTAAGGCGCTCAGCCAGCCGCCTTACATCATCGTCCTGCTGGGGGCTGTCGACCGCGAGGAAGATCTCTGCAACCCGGCTTTGCGGTTCATTCGCGGTTTCCTTGGCGCGCTTCAGCGCATAGTCGATCTCCTCGTCCGAGACGACACTGGTTTGCGACACCAGCCGTCGCACCAGCTTCGTCCAGACGATTGAGGCCGTAAGCTGGTCGACCAACGCCCCACGCTCAATGCCGTGCGACTTCAGGACTTGGTCGAGTTGCCCTGCCTGCATGTTGTTCTGTTTTTCGATCTGCGCGAACGCCTTGTTGATCTCCTCGTCAGTCGCCGTGATGTTCTGCCGCTTGGCCTCCTGCATCTGCAGTTTCTCGTCGACGATCGTGCGCAGCACCTGAGCGGCGACGCGCTGCCGAGTTTCGGGCGAGTCGGCCAGGTTCGACGAGAGCATGACCATTCTCAGCCGTGACCTGAGGTCGGCAACGGAAATCACCTCGTCGTTGACGACTGCGGCGATACGGGTTTCCGTCATTTGGCTATCCGGCGACTGCGCGGCGGGGCGCTGCGTCGCCGGCGCGCCTGGCGGGGATCCGGTTCCGGAGAGGGCGCGGGCGGCGCTTGCCGGGCCGGAAAAGCAGGTCAATCCCACCAGCCCTACACCAAGCCAACAAATTAAAGTCATCGCTCTGGACCTTGCCGCCATGTCCCCGACAGAGGCGTGTCTCACGGTAGCGCACCACCCGAAAGAGTAGCGATCGTACCGCCGATCTCGCCGAGATTCTTGAACACAACGCTGAACAGCACGGAGTATCCGGGCGTCACGTCCCCATTGCGGATTCCCGATTGGGTCACCGTGCCGATAAACGCCATGCATTCGTCTTGATATATGGCCGCCAACGATCCGTAAAGACTGGAGCTCGAAGCCTGCGGCGATGGCACGTTGTTGACTAGGGTAGTACTGTTTGTCAGATTGATCGTTTCAGCGGCCTGCATAGACCAATAACGGGTGAGTTTTGCAGTCACGCTAAACGAGACTTGTTCGCGGTTTCCGTAAATAACGTTCTGGCCGGTGGTCGGAATTGTCACAACCTGGTTCTGCTGTTGGGCAGGAAGGTAAACAAAGTTTCCGGCGACCCGCAGGCTCGGCGGCCCGACGCTGGCAGTGACTTGCTGGTTGCGGTTTGTGAGAGGGTTGGCGTCGAACCGGAAGCGATAGATCAGATCCAGGTATGAGCTGGGGGACAACACCATCCGCCCCACCACATCCGATAGCCTTCTCTCTGCTCCCGAACCCGGCGGCAGAAACGGGTTGGGCTGCGCTCGGTAGCTCTGCCCGATCAGAAGCCGATAGCTCCCGCCGTCCTTTTCGTAGTACCCGAACTTTGTTCCGTAATCGACCCGCTGACCGGTATCGAGAATGTCATAGCCTGCCAGGCGGTCTCGTCGGAACAGGTCGGTGTCGGAGAACTGGTATGAAAGGCTGTCCTCGTTCGGGATGTTTCGCCGGTTGCCGCTGCTGGGCGCGGCGAAGCCGCCAACGATCGGCTCGATCAGCCGCGTCGTGCCCTCGTCGCGGCGAATGAGCGGATAGCTCCACACGAGGCCGGCTTGCGGGAAGGTACGACCGGTGACGAAACTCGTCGGCGTCGGCGCCAATGCCGGCTGTCCGTTCGCCGGGAAAAAGGCCGACGGCAGCTCGGGGTTCGAAATCGCGCTTAAACTGGAGACCGAATAACCATCGCCGCGCACGCCCGCGGTGAAATTGTATTGCCCGCCGAGCGGGTCGCTAAAACGCCGGTTCCACTCCGAGCCGACGGAAAGGCGGCGAGTTTGAGTGCCGACCTCGCGAACGATGTCGAGAATATTGGCGTTGAGGTTCAAGCGCCCGCCTAGGTCGTCCGGCGGACTCTGCCAATTGCGGTTTGCAACCGGCAGGACGATGGGTTGCGTCGAATCGCCGATGCCGGGAAGCAACGGTTGAAAAATGTACGAGTTGACATCGGTCGACGCGCGCGGCTCGAAGCCTTCCAGATAGGCGCGGCTGATCATCGCGTTGAGCAGCGGATTCCCGAAGCCGAACCGCAGCAGATAGGTCTGATCCGACACACGCTGGACATCGAGGCCGGTGCGGTAGGTCTCGTCCAGGTCGAAAACGCTGTGCCCATCGAAATGGCCACGCCACTGCTCCCCTTCACTCGACGAACTGTTGCCGAAGCCGACATTACTGTGGTTGAGGCTCCCGGTAGCGCTGAGTGTGCCGTTGCTAAACCGCTCGCGGTATTCCGCCTCCAGCAACGGACCGGCCCTGGTGTAGAACCGCGGCGCGAACGTCACATCCTTGTCCGGTCCAAGCACCAGGTAATAGGGTATCGTTACATGCGCGCCGAGCGTGTTGGAGCTCCCGATCGACGGCGGCAAAAACCCGCTTGCCCGCTTGACTGACGGGTCCGGGGTCGAGATGTAGGGAGAATAAAATACCGGCCAGCCGTCGATCTCCATCACCGCGTCGCGAAATTCAACCAGCTGCAACTCCGTGTCGTGGCTGATCTCGCGCGCTTTGAGCTGCCATAGAGGCGGCGCGCTCGGATCGTTTTTGCAAAGGTCGCAAGGGGAGTAGACACCGCGCACCAGCTCGGTGTGATTCGCATTGGTGCGACGCATTGCATTGGCTGCTAGCCGCGAGCGGTCGGCCAGCAGCATCCTAACGTTTTTCGCGAACCCCTCAGTCATCGAATCGCGCAGCTCCATGAAATCGGCAAAAACGATTTCACCGGTCGGCTGCGTGAGGCTGACGTTGCCCGATGCCGTCACGGTATCGGTGCGCTGGTTATATGTAACAGTATCGGCGAGCAAAACCTGGCCGTTCTGTGAAATTTCGACGTGACCGCGGGCGATCGTCAGGGCCAATTGCTCGTCGTACTGAATCTCATCGGCACGAAACAGGATCGGGGCATTTTTGTCCTGCTGGGTGCCGCCGCCAAAGTTGAATTGCGCAGCAGCGGGAGTTGCGACGCTCGTTATCACGAGCGCACCAAGGAGGGTTTTCGCAAGCCATCTGGTAATACCGCGGCGGCTCAAGCTTGGACCGACGGGCATCAACCGTCTTCGAGATGAAGCAGCATCGAGGCGCCGAAAATCAGGCTTACGCCGGTCGGCGTCCAAGCTGCCAAGGCGACTGGGATCTTGGTGGAAAGCCCCAACGCAAAAACAATGTCCGACACGAAATACAAGAGGAATCCGCTGGCGACCCCGCCGACGATCATCAACGTCGCGCCGCCTCGCCGCTGCATGCGCAGACTGAAGGTCGCGGCCACCAGCACCATCGCGCACAACAAAAACGGGCGTGCGAGCAGCACGTTGAAATGCAGCCGGTGGCGCTGTGCCGGGAAGCCCGACTGTTCGAGCAACTCGATGAACCCGGGCAGGTCCCAGAATGACATCGTGTCCGGAGAGGCAAAGCTCTCCTCGATTTTCCGCGGTGTCAGAGTGGTGGCCAAATGAATTTCGTCGAATGGTTGCGGCGGCTCATCGGGCGCCCAGCGAGTACCGCTCTCGATCACCCAATTACCGTTTTCCAGACGCGCACTCTGCGCGTCGATGCGCGAGGTGAACTGGGTCAGGTCGTTAAAGAAGAAGAGCGTCACCGCATCGAGGACCAGTTGCTGTGAAGCGATTCTGCCGGCATGGATCACGATTTGATTGCCCGCCTGGTCGCTTTGTCGGAGCCACAGGCCAGAGTTAGAGAGGGCTAGCTGGTCGGAACCCTGACGGAGAATGTGACTTTGGAGCTTTTCGTAGAGCCCCTCGGTCAGCGAAGCGATCGGGTTGAAAATCGTCACTGCGACCAGACCGATCAGAAACGCGACGATGACGGCCGGGCTCAAAAACTGCCAAACGGAAACCCCTGCCGCCCGAGCCACGACAAGCTCGTTGTTGCGCGTCAGCCGCCAGAAGGCGAGCATCGTCCCGAACAGGATGGCGAAGGGCAGCACCTCTTGCGCCGTATGCGGCAGCTTCAAGGCCGCCATTTCGAGCAGCAACCCCAAGGTTGCCTGGATTTTGGCCCCGCCGCGGCGAATCAGCTCGATGTAGTCGAGCAGGAAGGTGATGATGACCATTGCCGCAAAGACGCCGCCAAACCACGCCGAGAATTGCCGGGCGATATAGGCCGAGAAAGTCTTCGCGACGTGCAACGCCCCCTCCGGATCGCCGCAGGATGTCAGTGCGCCGGGCGGGCAGCGGGCAGCGGCCAGCGGAAGCCGAGCTTTATCCCCCCGCGCACCAGGATTCCAAACCCGAGCACCAACGGCAAGAGGTCGACCGCATACATCAGCGGGATCGCCGCCGGCGACCGCAAGGCCAGATTGTTGACGCCGAGGTCGAGCATCTGGAACGCAAAGGCGAGGCCTATTGCCAAGAGTACGCGCTTCAGCTGGCCGCGCCGGTTAAGCTCGCCCGGCAAAAGGCAAGCCAGCGGGATCAAGGAAAAGCTAAATGCCGAGAGCGGCACGAGAATCCGCTGATGCGCCTCGGCCAGGAAGACGGCGCGAAGCGAAGCATCCGCGTCCGCGGGAGGAGCGAACAGCTCGCCGAGAAACCGTTCCTGAGCTTCGCGAAAACGAACAACCGGCGCATCGCGCCAAGCGTCGAGATCGAGCGTGTAACTCTCGAAGGTTAACAGCGAGAGCTTGCGGCTGTCGGGATCGAACTGCTGCCGGTTACCGTTGACCATGACAATCCGGGCGCCGGTCGGCGAATCGACAAAGACGCCGCGCTCGGCGAGGATCGTGACCGGTTTCTCCGGATCGCGGCTGTCACTGATCAGCAACCCTGTGACCTCGCCGCGATCGTCACGGCTGCGAATGTAGATCGTCAGCTTGTCCGAGATCGTCGTGAACGTCCCTTCCTGGATCAGGCTGGAGACAAAGCGGTTGCGGATCTCGAATTGCAGGTCTTTGAAAGCCCGGTTCGACGCCGGGAGAAAATAGACGGACAGGCTCATCAGAACCAGAAAAGCAATTCCGGCCAGGAGCAGCACGGGCTTCGCCAGTGCGAGATGGCTGAGACCCGCCGATCGCATCACGACGAGCTCGCTTTCGCCGGTCAGCCGGTTGAACGTGAAGAGAACAGCGATGAAGACGCCGATCGGCAGTACGATGTCGAGAAACCGCGGCAAGATCAGCGCCGCGAGATAGAGAAAGACCTCGATCGACAGGCCGCGGTTGACGATCAAATCGATCAGTCGCAGCGACTGGGCGAGCCAGATCGCCGCGCTGAGGGCGGCGGTGACAAAGATCATAACGCCGAAGCACTGACGCAGAACATAGCGGTCGAGCCTTTTCATCGTCGCGGATCATAAGGGCTGCGTCCCAGGTCAGCCAGATCGATGTCCGCGAAGAACGGCGGGCAACAATGCCGGCGTAGTGCGACGCCAGGCTAGTTTGCGCAAGAGCCCCATTCCTCCTGGCCATCGAACTTCCGACCACAAACGCGGTACTCCATCGGTTTTGGGCAGCCTGGAGTCGACCGGCGCTCTCCATTATGTAACGATAACATCATTGCCGGAGCGCCGAGCGCCCACCCATCAACTCCCGGAATAATCGAGGTCGCATAATGAAGATTAGCTTTGCCGAGCCGGACCTATCCAGCTCGGGGGCCGTGGCAGTCGGGGTATGGGAAGGGAAGGTTTTGACGCCTTCCGCCAAACGCCTCGACGAGACGGCGGGGGGTACGATTGCCCGTGCGCTTTCCGGGCCATCTCGCTTCACCGGCAAGAAAGACGAAATTCTGCCAATCGTGGCTCCTCCTAATCTTTCGGTGAACCGCATCATTCTTGCCGGTCTGGGAAAGCCCGAATCGGTCGACTCCCGATCACTCCAGCAGCTGGGCGGAAATTTGTTGGCGCATCTGAATGGCGCCGGAGAGGAACAGGCGACGTTGATGATCGATGTTGCCGAGGCAATGCCGATCGGCCAAGCGGAGGCTGCCGCCGAGATCGCCTTTGGCGCCAAGCTCAGATCCTATCGTTTCGATAAATACAAGACCAAGCAGAAGCCGGAGCAAAAGCCGTCGCTGGCGCATTTGACGTTCGCGACCAACGGCGCAAGCGCCGCGAAGCGTGCCTACAAGCCGCTGAAAAAGACGGCCGCAGCGGTGTTCTTAACTCGCGATCTGGTCTCGGAGCCGGCAAATGTAATCTACCCCGAGACACTGGCGGCAGAGGCCGAGCGGCTCGCCGAGTTCGGTGTCCAGGTCGAAATCCTCGACGAGCAAAAGATGCGAGAGCTGGGAATGAATGCCCTGCTCGCAGTAGGACAGGGCAGCGCCCGACCGTCCCGCGTCGTCGTCATGCAATGGCGCGGCGACAAGGGCTCGGGCGGGGCGCGGAGTAAGCCCGTCGCCTTTGTCGGCAAGGGCGTCACCTTCGACACCGGCGGCATCTCGATCAAACCGGCCGCCGGCATGGGCGATATGAAATGGGACATGGCCGGTTCCGCTGCGGTCATCGGCCTCATGCAGCTGCTTGCCGCGCGCAAGGCCGCCGTGAACGCGGTCGGCATCGTGGGCCTCGTCGAGAACATGCCCTCCGGTACAGCGCAGCGACCAGGCGACATCGTCACTTCGATGTCCGGTCAGACCATCGAGGTCTTGAACACTGACGCCGAGGGCCGGTTGGTGCTGGCCGACGCGCTGTGGTATTGTCAGCATCGCTTCAAGCCGCGCCTGATAGTCGATCTGGCGACCCTGACGGGCGCGGTCATCGTCGCGCTGGGTCATCATCGGGCAGGCCTGTTTTCGAACAACGACGAGCTCGCCGACCGGCTGAGCGAGGCTGGTAAAGCAGTCGGCGAGCGAGTCTGGCGGCTGCCGCTCGCCGAGAGTTACGACCGCGAGATCGACAGCGATGCCGCCGATGTCAAGAACATCGGCGGGGGCCGCGCCGGGGGTAGCATCATCGGAGCCCAGTTTCTGCAGCGTTTCGTAAACGACCTGCCGTGGGCGCATCTCGACATTGCAGGCACGGCATGGTCGACAAAAGACGCACCAACCGTGCCGAAGGGTGCCACCGCATTTGGCGTCCGGCTCCTCGATCGGCTCGTCTCGCAGTATTACGAGAAGGGGTAGCGGCGCCAACCTATACCGGGGATATCTCCAATGGCCGAGATCGGCTTTTACCACCTACAGTCGATGCCGCTCGAGCGAGCCTTGCCGAAGCTTCTCGAACGTGCCTGCGCGCACGGCCATCGGGCGGTGGTCCGGGCCGGGTCGCCGGAACGGGTCGAACATCTAAATGCGGCGCTGTGGACGTATGAGGACGCCGCCTTTCTGCCGCACGGCTCGGCTCGCGACGGCAATCCGACGGTACAGCCGATCTGGCTGACCCATCTCGACGAAAACCCGAACGGGGCCTCGATGATGGTCCTCGTCGACGGCCTCGAGGCGGGGGATCTAAAGGCGTTCGCGCGCTGCGCTGATATCTTCGACGGCAACGACGGGGATGCCGTAGAGGCGGCGCGCGGCCGCTGGCGCCGGGCCCGCGAAGCCGGACACAGCTTGACATATTGGCAGCAGACGGGGTCGGGCTGGGAGCAAAAGGGTTAAAGCGGCATCGTTTTAGCGCCGGTTGCCGGTCATTCTCGCTGCCGTTATAACCCGCGGCTCCGGAACATGAGATGCGGATGACCATCGAACGGACTTTGTCGATCATCAAGCCGGACGCGACCAGGCGAAACCTCACCGGGGCGATCAACGACCGCTTGGAGAAGAGCGGGCTGCGCATCGTCGCTCAAAAACGTATCCGGCTTTCGCAGATCCAGGCAGAGCGCTTCTACGAAGCGCATGCCGAGCGGCCGTTCTACCGGGATTTGGTAACCTTTATGAGTTCGGGGCCGGTAATTGTTCAGGTGCTCGAGGGGGAGAACGCGGTCGCCCTCAACCGTCAGATCATGGGCGCCACGAACCCGGCGGATGCGGCCTCCGGCACAATTCGCAAGGACTTTGCGGAGTCTATCGAGGCGAACTCGGTGCACGGCTCTGATTCGCCCGAGACTGCCGCGCGCGAGGTCGCGTTCTTTTTCTCTGCCATCGAAATCTATCCTTGGTGAGGGCCGCCGATCCTTCCGAGCCCGGCTCTACGTCGCCGGGCTTCATGGTGGCGATGGAGACGGGGAGTTCACGGTCGTGGCTCTCTCCCTACTTGCCGACCCGGTTTGCGAGGCGGATCGCCGCCTGGTCCGAGACCGGTCTCGACACCGCTGCGGTGTTGTTCTTTCCGCTCCTCGTCCTGCTGCCGCGCGGCACGGCCGCGCTCGTCTCGGCTGCCGGGCTGTGTGCCGGCGGCTTGGTGCTGGCGACCGGCCGAATCAGGCTGTCCTCGCCCCTCGTCGCTGGGGCCGCAATGCTAGGAGCGCTTTTGCTGTGGGGGGCGGCGTCTGCCTTGTGGTCGATCGATCCGATGCGCAGCTTCGCGGTAGCACTCCGATTGGCCGGCCTATCCCTCGTTGGACTCGTGCTCGCCGGTGCCGCCGGTCTGGTCGTCGCGACGCGGCGCCTGGGGTTCTTGCTGCTCATCGGAATGGCGCTGGGGATCGGCCTCGTGGCGATCGAGCTGGCTACGGCCGGGCGGCTGAGTTCGTTTCTGTCTGATCGAGTGTTTTGGCCAACGCAGCTCAATCAGGCTTCGATCTCGTTTGCGCTCCTGATATGGCCTGCGAGCGCCATGCTGGTCTGTCTCGGCCAGCCGATCATAGCAATACTCCTCGCGGCCGCGACCGCGGCGACGGTCTACGGATTGGCGGGGACCACCGCGAAAGCAGTGTTGCTCTTCGGCTTCGTTATGGGTTTGCTGCTCTACCAAGCGCGCACGCTCGTGGCGCAAGTTGCTATGGTAGTCTCGGTAATCGTTATCGTTGCGGCACCTTTGACTTTTGCGCGGCTCGAGCGGCTGCCCGGTCTCGGCGAGACGGCCGACCGCTTTAAAATTTCGGCTGGACACCGGCTGCTGATCTGGTCGTTTGCCGGAGATCGGATCGCCGAGCGGCCGCTCACCGGGTGGGGCTTGGACTCCTCGCGCGCCATCCCGGGCGGCGACGACCCCATTAGACCCGGCGAGACTTGGATGCCGTTGCATCCCCACAATGCGGCGCTCCAGGTTTGGCTCGAGCTGGGCGCGCCGGGCGCGGCCTTGTTCGCGCTGATCGTCGCGATCCTTTGGAGCGCTCTCGCCCGCGTCACATGGCCGCCTTTGTTTGCTGCCGCCGCGGGTGCCGGCCTTACGATCGCGATTATCGGCTGCTTTGGCACCTACGGAATATGGCAGGAATGGTGGCTCGGCACCTTGTCGCTCGCACTTTTCCTGGTCCTCGTCATGGGGCGCCTGAGCGCACGCTTTTCCGCACGCCCCCGGGCTACAAAGTGAAGATCGCCAGCCCGACCAGGATGAGAATGATGATCGCCAGCGCGTACCTGATCAGGCGGGTGAACCCGATCCAGGTTTGACGATGCTGTTCGAAATTGGGATCGACTAGCGCCATCGCTTCCCCATCCGCTAACAAGAAACGCCGAGGTATAATCTAAGCGCGGCGCTAGGCAAGCGCGTCACCCGGGCAATCCTGCGGGTTCAGCGCCGTTACAACCGGGGCCCTGGCGCTCACGATTTCCACCCGCTCGGAGACAACCCGAACGCGTCTCTCGGCGATCAACCGCAGGGCCAGCGGGTAGAGCCGGTGCTCGACTGCGAGTATTCGCGTGGCAAGCGCCGCCTCATCGTCGTCGGCGTGAACCGGCACAACCGCCTGACCGATGATCGGCCCACAGTCGAGCTCGGGTCGGACGAAATGAACCGTGCAGCCGGCAAAGCGCACCCCGGCCGCGAGCGCCTGCCGCTGCGCGTGAAGACCGCGGAAGGCGGGAAGCAACGAAGGATGAATATTGACCATCCGGTCGCGCCACGCCTCGACAAAGCTGGGGTCCAAAACGCGCATAAAGCCGGCCAAGCAGATGAGCTCAACCTTGTGCTCGAGGAGCAGCGGTTCTGCGGCGGCCGCGAAGGCGCCCTGGTCCCGATGCGGGATCACCGCCGCGGGAATGCCGGCCGCGCCTGCGAAACCGAGGCCCGGCGCTTCGGCATGGCTGCTGATCACGAGGACGACCTCGGCTCGGCATGCCTCGGCCGCACAGGCGCCGATCAGCGCCTGCAGATTGGAACCCCGACCCGAGATGAACACACTGACCCTCAGGGGCGTCATCGGGTTCTCCGGTTTGGGGACGCCTCTACGTGTCGAGCGCCGGGCGGGTCCGGCTGTCGATAGCATCCTTGTAAAAACTGCTGTATGACCACGGCGCGGCGGCCGGCAGCCGCGAAAAATAAACGGTCGGAGGCGGTTTGCAATGGCTGTGCGGTTGATGACCGCGATTGCCGGGGATCAGGCGCTTCGAAACCTCCGGTACGCCCTCCTGCTGGCGGTGATGCTGGCGAAAACGGTATCTCCGGCCTCGGCGCAAGATGCTGACGAGACCTACACGGCGACGGTTAAGGTGGATGCGACGGCCGAGAGCGCCGGGGCGGCGCGGGAGGCTGCGCGCATCGATGGGCAAAGGCGGGCCCTCACGGCCCTGATCGAACGCCTGTCCAGCTCGACTGAAAATGGCAAGCCGCCGAAGCTTGACGACAAGACGATCACCGACATGGTCGCTAGTTTCGAGGTGGCAAACGAACGAATGTCGGCGGTGCGTTATGTCGCCGACTTCACCTTTCACTTCCGCCCGGCCAAGGTGCGGCGGTTGGTGCGCGTCACCGAGAGCGTGCCAGCCGAAAGCGCCAGCAAGGGTCCCACGGAAGGCGGCGCGAAGCCCTCTGCTGGGAGCGGTAATCGGTCGGCGGTTGTTCTGCCGGTCTACAAAGACGGGTCGAATCTGGTTCTGTGGGACGATCCTAACACTTGGCGTGCCGCCTGGTCGCAACGGCCGGCGGGCCTCGGGTCCGGCCAATTGGTATTGCCGCTGGGCGATGCCGGAGATGTAGCGGCGATCGATGCGGACAGGGCCGAATCGGGCAAGTCCGAGGCACTGACCGCGATCGCACACCGAAATCGCGGATCCGAAGCGGTGGTCGCGCTTGCGACGGCGCGACGCGAGGGGACCAGGCTCGCCCGCCTCGACGTTACAGTGAAGCGGTACCGCTCGGGGCGTCTTGTCGATACGCAAGAAAGATCGTTCGATTCCGATCCCGCCGAGAGCGAGACCGACCTTCTGAGGAGGGTGGCAGATGCAATCGCCGCGGACATAGAGAGCGGCATCAGACGGAATGCCGGCGCGAGTTCCGACCAGCCGACGAGTCTCGCCGTGACGGTCCCCATCACCAGTCTCGGAGAATGGATCCAGGTGCGCGACCGGCTCGCTTCGGTCAGCGCCATCCGCAAAATCGACTTGTTGTCGCTCAGTCGCCAGGAAGCAAAGCTCGAGGTGAAATATGTTGGCAGCCAAGACCAGCTGAAGTCCAGCCTCGCTGAGGTCAGCCTCGATCTCGGCGGCGGCGATCCGCTGTGGCGGATCCAGCCCGCGGGCGCGACGAGTGCGCGGTAGGCGCTTCCGATGGAGCCGTCCGTTCGACTTAGGAGGCGCACTTTATCGTCTTCCTCCGAGATTTGCTTTCAGCTCGCGCGGGTTTGCGCGGCATCCTTGCTGAAGCTGCCGTCGGCAATGGCGATGAGGGGGCTCGGGCTCAATTTACCCAATCTCATCTCGCTGGGGCGCCTGTTGTTGGTTCCCCTGGCGATTTCCCTCATTCTCGATGGGAAATACTGGAGCGCCTTCTGGATCTTTGTTGTCGCAGGGGCTTCGGACGCGCTCGACGGCTTTATCGCGAAGCGCTTCGACCGGCGCACGAGGTTAGGTGCGCTGCTCGACCCGCTAGCCGACAAGGCGCTGCTGGTCAGCGTCTATGTCACCCTCGGCATCGCCGGCCAGATTTGGACTTGGCTTGTCGTGCTCGTCGTGTTTCGCGACATCATGATTGTCGGGGGCTTTTTGTTGATTCAAGCTCTCGCTGGGTTGCCGAAACCCGCCCACCCGCTGTTTATCAGCAAGGTCAACACCGGCGTTCAAGTTGCGATGATCGGTTATGTGCTGGCTCGCCGCGGCCTCGGTGCCGGAGCCGGCCCGTTGGATGTCCTGCTGGGTACCGCAGTCGCCGTGACCACCGTCGTGTCGGGCGTAACCTATCTCGTGCGGTGGGCCCGCATTCTCGCCCACTCGGAGCAGGCTCTGTGAGAGCGTCTGATCGAACTCCATTCCCCGCGGCCTCACCGGCTGGAGGTCGGGGGTAGTCGTGCAGCTCACTTTCGACTTACCGCGCCGCATAAGCTTGGGCCGATCCGATTTTTTGATTTCGGACAGCAACGTCAAGGCCATCGGCTGGATAGACCGATGGCCCAATTGGCCGTCTCGAGCTCTGGCGCTCTACGGGCCGGCGGGATGCGGCAAGACTCATCTCATCAATCTCTGGGGCACCCAGGCATCGGGTGTCGTCGTACCCGGCGAATCGCTGACCGAGGAGCTGGTGGCAAGCCTCGTCTCGGAGCGGCGCTACCGGGTTGCAATCGACGATGCCGATCGTGCCCCCGAGCCTGAGCTCCTGCATCTGTACAACTGCTGTCTGGAAACTCGGGGACAGATTTTGCTAGCCGCCCGACAGGCGCCCGCCTCGTGGATCGTCGCACTGCCCGATCTCGCTTCTCGACTCCGCGCGGTCTTGGCCGTCGCGATCGGACTGCCGGATGATCCGCTTCTCGGGGCGGTCCTGATCAAGCACCTTGCCGATCGGCAGCTGCGCGTCGGCCCGGAAGTGATCGCTTATCTGCTTACACACATGGAGCGGTCTTTCGCGGCGGCCGCGGACATTGTAGCCCGGCTCGACGCGGTTTCTCTGCGCGACCAGCGTGCCATAACTGTCCCTTTGGCACGCCAGCTGGTCTCCGAGGCCGGGATTTACTCGTCTTCACCGGCCAGCGATGCGGGCGTGACGTAACCAGTCAATTCGTGGCGCGAACAACCTAGAGCCGACCAGTCGGCTGGAACTCGAAAGCTCGCACACGCGGCGGTCGGAAACTTGCCGGAGGCCAGCGCTCGGAAATCCGGTGAACCTTTTTCGGCAAGGGCGACGGCCAGTTCGTGCAGCCCCGGATTGTGCCCGATCAACAAGACGTTGGTTGCTCGCGGCTCGAGACGGCGTAGGCGTCTAGCTAGTCTTTCTGGAGAAGCGAGATAGAGCCCGTCCTCGATCACGATCCGCGGGTAGGGAGAGAACTCTGCGAGGACCAGGTCGAGAGTCTCGCGAGTCCGTCGGGCGCTCGAACAAAGCACCAAGTCGACAGCACCGAGCTTTGCGGGGAGATGTTCGCCGATCTGTCGTGCGGTCGCGCGCCCACGTCGGCTCAATGGCCGCTCGTGATCTTCAACATCGTCCTTGGCGCTTGATTTCGCGTGGCGGAGCAAGTGAAGCATCTTCATTAAACGCGTCCTCGCCGGGCGCTCACCAAATCCGAACTCGGGCACCACCGTTGCACTCTTTTCTGGTATCCGCCACGTGTGTTCGCCCATGCGGTCTCCAACCTGTGCACAACCGCAATGACATGACAGGTTTTAACTTGAGGGGTAGAACTCATTCGACCGGAAACCTTCCAGCTCCATCCGGAGAGCGGCAGTGAGCACCAGCGCCCAGCCCGTCGAGATCGCATCGGTCGATTTTCATTCCGACGCACGCTTTATCAATCGCGAGCTTTCCTGGCTCGCATTTAATGAGCGGGTGCTTGCCGAGGCCGACAACTTGCGTCACCCGCTGCTTGAACGGCTGCGCTTCCTGTCGATCTCGGCAAACAATCTCGACGAATTTTATATGGTGCGGGTGGCCGGGCTTAAAGGCCAGCATCTCGCCGGTATAAAGACGTTGAGCCAGGATGGGCTCACCCCGGCGCAACAGCTCGACGCGATAAGACAAAGAGCCGGGAAGCTGATGGCCGACCAGCAGATCACCTGGCTCGCTTTGCGCCGGCAACTCGACGAAGCCGGGATCAGCGTGATCGACCCGACGGACCTGGAACCGGGTGATCGGGAATGGTTGGAAGATCGGTTTATGGCCGAGGTGTTTCCGGTCCTGACGCCGCTGGCGCTCGATCCGGCGCACCCATTCCCGTTTGTCGCCAATCGAGGTTTCGGCCTGGCGCTCGAGCTCGAGCGGGTCAGCGACAATATTCGTCTGCAGGCGCTGACCCTAATCCCTTCGTCTATCGACCGATTCGTTCGGTTGCCGGGCGTCCGTATCCGGTTTCTCCCGATCGAGCAGATGATCGCGCTCTTTCTCGACCATCTTTTCCCGGGTTTTGCCGTCGTCGCTCAAGGCGTCTTCCGACTGCTGCGGGACAGCGAGGTCGAAATCGAGGAAGAAGCCGAGGATCTGGTCCGGCTATACGAGACAGCGTTGAAGCGGAGGCGCCGCGGTCACGCGATCCACTTGGCGGTCGATTCGACGATGCCGGCCGATCTGCGCCGCTTTCTGATGGACAAGCTTGATGCGGCACCGCCCGACGTGTTCGCGACCGACGGGATTCTCGGTCTCAACGACACCGTAGAGCTGATTGTCGATGAGCGCTCTGATCTCGTCTTCGTCCCTTACAATGCCCGCTTCCCCGAACGCATCCGCGATTCCGGCGGGGATTGCTTTGCGGCGATCCGGCAGAAAGACATCATCGTCCACCACCCGTATGAGAGCTTCGACGTCGTCGTGCAGTTCGTCAGACAAGCGGCGCGCGACCCGGCCGTCGTGGCTATCAAGCAGACGCTCTATCGCACAAGCGAAGACAGCCCGATTGTGCGTGAGCTTGCCGCGGCAGCCGAAGCCGGCAAGTCGGTGACGGCAATGATCGAGTTAAAGGCGCGTTTTGACGAGGAGGCCAATATCCGTTGGGCGCGGGATCTCGAGCGGGCCGGCGTGCAAGTGGTCTACGGTTTTCTGCAACTGAAGACGCACGCCAAGGTCTCGTTGGTCATGCGTCGCGAAGCCGGTCAGCTCTGCTCTTATGTTCATTTCGGAACGGGCAATTACCATCCTTACACAGCCAAGGTTTACACGGATCTATCGTTCTTCACCTGCGATCCGGCGCTGTGCCGCGACGCGGCGCGTCTGTTCAATTTCATGACGGGCTACGCAAGCCCCGCGAGTCTCGAGAAAATCGCCGTCGCCCCCCTCACTCTGAGAGCCCGGCTCGGGGAGCTGATCGAAGCCGAAATCGAAAACGCAAAGCAAGGCAAGCCGGCGCAGATTTGGGCGAAGATGAACGCGCTTGTCGATCCGACCGTAATCGACCTTCTCTACGAGGCCTCGATGGCGGGGGTTAGTGTCGATTTGGTGGTGCGCGGCATCTGTTGTTTGCGGCCAGGCGTTCCAGGCCTTTCCGAAAACATTCGGGTCAAAAGCATCATTGGTCGATTTCTGGAGCATGGTCGTATTGTTTGCTTCGGCAACGGCAACAAGTTGCCCTCGGATCGCGCCAAGGTGTTCATCAGCTCGGCCGATTGGATGCCGCGTAATTTTGATGGCCGCGTCG
>Ga0306921_10001320_pt1 | contig 23848 bp, 25 predicted proteins | sample sta12Cox44000080_FD_203760 | JGI IMG/M metagenome (GOLD analysis project Ga0306921, IMG submission 203760) | Lab enrichment of tropical soil microbial communities from Luquillo Experimental Forest, Puerto Rico - statoxic.12C.oxic.44.000.080 (v2)... | ecosystem: Environmental > Terrestrial >...
TGATGGCGGTGGTGATCGAACCACTGCCCAATGCCATGTTTAAGGTGGAGCTGGAGAATAAGCACCAGGTTCTGGCTCATGTCTCCGGCAAGATGCGCAAGAATTTCATTCGTATTCTTCCTGGCGACCGGGTGGCTGTGGAACTTTCGCCCTACGACCTGACCCGGGGCCGCATCGTTTATCGCTACAAGTAACGGCGTTTGCCCTGGGCGCGAGCACGGGGAAGCGGTCCCAGGCGCAGCGAGCGGTTTGAAAACAGAGAAGAGCAAGCAAAGGGAATCGAAGTCATCATGAAGGTTCGGGCATCAGTCAAGAAAATCTGCGACAAGTGCAAGGTGATTCGCCGTCATGGAGTGGTGCGCGTGATTTGCGAAAACCCCAAGCATAAACAGCGGCAGGGATAAGAGAGCAACTAGCGACTAGCAGCTAGCAGTTGGTGAGCGGTACGAAGCCGAGTTCGTTTAACAAGGCACTGAGTCCGGGACGCCTAAAAAGTTGATACAGGGCAGTGACTAGTTGCTAGTAGCTAGTTGCTAGCAGCGAATGGAGCAACTATGGCACGTATTGCAGGCGTGGATCTTCCGCGCAACAAGCATGTAAGCATTGCGCTTACCTATATCTTCGGGATCGGAAACTCCCGCTCAAAGAGCATTCTTGCCTCGGCCAGCGTCGAAGGCACGAAGAAGGTCAGCGTTCTCAACGAAGATGAGGTCAACCGCATCCGCCAGGTCATCGAACAGGAAGGCAACGTCGAAGGCGACCTTCGCAAAGACGTTACGATGCACATCAAGCGGCTCATCGAAATCGGTTCCTATCGTGGGTACAGACATCGCCGGAGCCTGCCGGTTCGTGGTCAGCGTACCCACACCAATGCCCGCACCCGCAAGGGTCCGCGCAAAGGTACGGTAGCCAATAAGAAGAAAGCGAGCGCGAAGACATAAGCCATGGCGAAAGCAGCTGGGTCCGCAGCGGACAAAAAAGGCAAGTCTGGAAAGAAGTTCAAGCGCAAGGAACGTAAGCACGTTCCGCACGGATTGGTACACGTGCAGGCGTCGTTCAACAACACCATTGTCACCATCACCGACCTCGCGGGGAACACGGTCTCGTGGAAGAGTTCCGGTTCGCTGGGCTTTCGCGGATCGCGCAAGGGCACGCCGTTCGCCGCACAGCAGGCGGCCGCCAACGCGGCCAACCAGGCGCGCGATCATGGCATGCGCAGCGTGGACGTGGTAGTGAGCGGCCCTGGCTCGGGACGTGAGTCGGCAGTTCGCGCTTTGGCATCATCCGGGCTCGATGTACGCTCGATTCGTGATGTCACGCCGGTTCCGCATAACGGGTGCCGTCCGCCGAAGCGTCGCCGGGTGTAATGCGTCCGGGGCCAAACTGACAACTGGCCACTGGCTAGACAACTGAATTCGATCGGGAAGAAAGGTCGCCAAGCGCCCGTAAACCGATCCATAACCGGATCCGCTGCCAAAGCGGTCCGCTGAGGAGAAAGTAACTTGGCACGGTACAAAGACGCAGTATGCCGCCTTTGCCGCCGCGAGGGCATGAAGTTGTTCCTCAAGGGCGCAAAGTGCTACACAGATAAGTGTCCCATCGAAAAGCGCAATTTCGCGCCCGGCCAGCACGGCAAGGATCGCAAGGCCAAGATCGTGGGCTACGGACTTCAGCTTCGCGAGAAGCAGAAGGCGAAGCGCATGTACTTCGCCCAGGAAGGTCAATTCCGCAACTACTTCGAGCGCGCCGCCCGTTCCAAGGGCGTGACGGGCGAATTACTGTTGCAGCAACTGGAACGCCGCCTTGACAACGTGGTGTACCGCCTGGGCTTTGCCGTGGCGCGCCGCCAGGCCCGTCAGATCGTGCGTCACGGGCACGTTACGGTAAATGGCCGGAAGGTTGATATCCCTTCGTACCAGGTCAATGCGGGAGATGAAATCGCAATTCGCGAGAAGAGCAACAAGCTGGTCGTAGTCGAGGGCGCGAAGGAATTCGCCAGCCATCAGACTCCGCCAAATTGGCTGCAGGTCGATCGCGACGCATACAAGGGTCGGGTCCTAGCGCTGCCGAAGCGTGAAGACATCAACCTGCCGATTAACGAACAGTTGATCGTGGAACTGTACAGCAAGTAGTTACCAGCGGCGCCTACCCATGGGCGCCGCGTTTCCTACAATGTCGAGCCAGTTCAGCCGGCGTGATTCCTTCCAAAGTCACCCGTGCAGCATGGCCGAACATACAGACAGGAGTTAAGAATGCTTTGGAAAGGTTTTCAGAAACCGAAACGGCTAGCCACCGACACCGAATCCTTGACCGACAAGTACGGTCACTTCTGGGCACAGCCGTTTGAACGCGGATTTGGTACCACCATCGGCAACGCGCTGCGCCGTGTGTTGTTGTCATCCATAGAGGGCGCTGCGGTAACGGCGGTGAAAATTGAAGGCGTGCTGCACGAGTTCCAGTCGATCCCCGGAGTAGTGGAGGATGCGACGGACATCATCCTGAACCTGAAGCAGATCCCCTTCCGTCTCAACGGCGACGCCCCGAAGGCGATTTACCTGCGCGCGGATCAGCCCGGCGTGGTCACTTCCGGCATGATCGAGGCCGATTCCGACGTCGAAGTGCTCGACCGGGACGTCTACATCGCGACTATCAGTGAGGGCGGCAAGCTCGACATGGAGATGCGGCTCAAGAAGGGCCGGGGCTATGTTTCCGCCGACAAGAACTTCGACGAGGATCTGGGACTCGGATTTATTCCCATCGACTCGGTGCACTCGCCGGTACGGAAGTGCAACTACTCGGTCGAAGCGGCCCGTCTGGGGCAGATCACGGACTACGACAAGCTAGCCATCGAAGTGTGGACTAACGGCTCGGTGACTCCGGCGGATGCGCTGGGACTGGCTGCCAAGCTGCTGAAGGACCACATGTTCATCTTCATCAACTTTGAGGATGAACTGGAGGCGGCAGCCGCAGCCGATGCCGGTAAACCCGAGATTCGCAATGAGAACCTGAACCGCTCGGTCGAAGAGCTGGAGCTTTCCGTACGCAGCTACAACTGCCTGAAGAACGCGAACATCCAGACTATTGGCGAGCTGGTGCAGAAGTCGGAAGCGGAGATGCTGAAGACCAAGAACTTCGGCCGCAAGTCGCTCAACGAGATCAAAGAGATCCTGGCGACCATGGGCCTGAGCCTTGGCATGAAGATCGACGAGCACGGCAATGCGGTGCCAGGAAGTTCGTCGGCTTCTCAGGCCTCGTCGCTGCATTCGGCTTTGAACTACGGCGGAAGCACGGAGCCGAATTTCTGAGGGGGAGCGGCCTCGCGCCGCTCTCTTTAATTTTGATGTTTGTGCGGCGTAAGGGCCGCAACTTTGCAGGATTGTGAAGGATCACGGAAATGCGTCATCGCAGAGCAGGATGGAAATTAGGACGGAACACTGAACACCGGCGCGCGCTGCTGCGCAACCTGGTGACCGCGCTGATCGTGGAAGAGCGCATCGAGACCACGCTCACCAAGGCCAAGGCCATGCGTCCGCATGTGGAAAAGATGATCACTTTGGGCAAGCGCGGAGACGTTGCGGCGAGACGGCAGGCATTGGCCTACCTGATGACACGCGAAGCCGTAGACAAGTTGTTCGATACCATTTCGCCCCGCTACGGGGACCGCAGCGGTGGCTACCTGCGGATCGTCCATGGCGGCTTCCGCCAGGGCGATGGTAGCGACCTAGCCTTGGTCGAGTTGCTGGGCAGCGAAGCCACCTTGGACGAGAAGCGCCAGAAGCGCAACGAGCTGCGTGCCAAGCGTGCGGAAGAAAATCGCAAGGCGATGGAAGAGGCCACCGCCGAGGCCAAGCAGGCCGAGGGCAGTGAAGGAACATCCGAAGAAAAGTAAGCAGCGACAACTCACGATCGTCGGGAAATCAGGCGCATCCGCCACGCGGGTGCGTTTTGTTTTGCGGCAAGCACAGGCGGCGATCTCGATCATTGCGAATTAGTGTTAGTTTTTGCTATACCCGGAAGCTGGTTTTTGTGCCGCCGGCTGAAAAGGCTGCTGAGAAAGTCTTCGAATGGCGTCCCGCGCGGACTAGAGTCCACGCTGGGAATGAAAATAAATGACCAGCGGCACGACTGAAGTCGTGCCCGGATACAAAGCCTTACGAAAACGAGTTTTTCAGCAACCTGTGAAGCCGGCTCTGTTTCCTAGCAATCATTCGGTTTATGCCGCGCTGAAGCACGGGTCTACCCAACAGCGGAGCGGGTACACTTTTCGAATCTCTAACCGAGCTAGTTGGTGAGAGAGAGTTCCAATTCTTTCTCAGCAGCTTGCCGGCGTCGGCTCATGGCGTGTGCCGACAACGCGTAAATCAAGAGCTGCATGACCACAGCTCCGCTGGTATCGATGGCTACATCCTGCCAGCGCCCGGTGCGCGACGGGAGATAAGTCTGATGGATCTCGTCGAAAGAAGCGGTAACGAGAGTGAACAACACAGCGATCACCGCCCAGTGGAACTGCCACATGTCGCGGAAGAAAATTCCCCAACTGCGTTGTAGCATAGGTTTCAAGCGGTCGCGATTGGTGTGTTTTAAAGCCAGGAATACCAGCGCACTCAGGATGGCATAGCCGAGGAAGTGTCCACACTTGCGCAAGACTTCATCCATCTCGAAGATCAGGTGGACATCGACCTGGCGGAAGACCATCCTGCATATCTCATACAGCAAGCTGAAGGTGTTGCCGGCGGAGGCGTACTCAGTGGACTCCATCCGGATGATCACCAGCCAGACCGCGACCGGCCACCAGTTCGTGGCAAGGACCTTGCAGGAAGGCTTCAGCAAGCGGGGGAACTCCTGCCTATGTGACGCCCGGCAGACGGTGCGGGAGGGTAGTTGGCGCACTGAGGCCTATTCGACACGGTAGTTGGGGGCCTCACGTGTGATCATGACGTCGTGCACGTGGCTTTCGCGCAAGCCGGCACCGCTGATACGCACGAAACGCGCTTTCTGCTGGAGTTCGGGGATGTTGCAGCAACCGACGTAACCCATGCCGCTCTTGACTCCGCCGACGAGTTGATAAACGATCATGCCCACGGTGCCCCGATAAGGAACCCGTCCTTCGATGCCTTCCGGGACAAGCTTGGCGAGACGGTTCGTATCGGAGCCGTTCTCCGAGAGCATCTGGGTTGATGCGTCGTCGTCAGTCGTCTGGAAGTAGCGTTCACTGGAACCCTGCGACATGGCGGCGAGCGAGCCCATGCCGCGATAGGCCTTAAAAGAGCGGCCCTGATAGAGAATCGTTTCGCCGGGACTCTCTTCGGTGCCAGCGAAGAGCGAGCCAATCATGATGCAACTCGCGCCCGCCGCGATCGCCTTGGTGATGTCGCCTGAGTATTTGATTCCGCCATCGGCGATGACCGGAATATTGCTGTCGCGCGTGGCGCGTGCCGCCTCCGCGATCGCCGTGATCTGCGGAACGCCAGCACCAGTCACGACGCGAGTGGTACAGATGGAACCTGGACCAATACCGACCTTGATGGCATCGGCGCCGGCGCGAGCCAGTTCGCACGCGCCTTCAAAGGTCCCGACGTTTCCGGCAATGAGATCTACTTCGGGGAACTTGGCTTTAACATGCTTGATCGCGTCCATCACCCGCGTGGAATGCCCGTGGGCGCTGTCGATGGCGAGCAGGTCCGCCTTCGCCTTGACCATCTCGTAGGCGCGTTCCAGGAAGTCTCCGGTTGCACCGATGGCCGCGCCCACCCGCAGCCGGCCATGGTCGTCCTTGGCCGCATTGGGATATTTCAGGCGCTTCTGGATGTCTTTTACCGTGATCAGGCCCTTGAGCCGGAACTGATCATCCACGACCAGCAGCTTTTCGATGCGGTGCTGATGCAGGATGGCCTCGGCCTCCGTCAGCGTGGTACCGACTGGAACCGTGATGAGGTTCTCCTTCGTCATCACTTCGCTGATGGGAATGTGGGTGCGGGTTTCGAAGCGGAGATCGCGGTTGGTGAGTATGCCGACCAGTTTCTTGTCCTTCGTGACCGGCACGCCCGAGATGCGGTAGTGGCGCATGACTTCCAGCGCATCGGCGATTCTGTCGTCCGGCGACATGGTGATGGGATCGACGATCATGCCGCTCTCCGAGCGCTTGACCTTGTCGACTTCGCTGGACTGCTGCTCGATGGTGAAGTTGCGATGGATGATCCCGAGCCCGCCCTGTTGCGCCATTGCAATAGCCATGCGCGACTCGGTCACGGTGTCCATGGCGGCGCTGATGAGGGGAATCTGGAGTTGGATGTTGCGACTCAGGCGGGTTGAGGTGTCTGCCGCAGCGGGAATGACATCCGACTTGGCCGGCAACAGCAACACGTCATCGAAGGTAAGCGCCTCAGGAACCGGGAAATGAATCATGGCGATTGGTCCGCGGAAGGATAATCTTCATTGTAGAGTTGGGCTGCCGGTTAGGCAAACGCCGTTGATGACGGGGAGGTAGCATTACTCTTCTGCCCACCAACGAGCCAACGTGACTGGCACCAGGTTCCGTGTCCACGGTTGAAATCCCACGATTTTGGGCGTATATTTAAAGAGGTATCGCTGTGTGTTACGGGCTCCGGTCACTCCCATCGGGAAGTGACGGACACCTCCAGCGTACTCGGCGAAGCACACCGGTGGGCGCGAGCCCACTTTATTATTCCCACCCTGCAATCCGCTGGTGCTTGGCGAGTCCGGGCGGCAACGAGAGCCTGTGGGGCGAATTGTGCTTTTTCGCTGGTGGCGAATTTGTGGAAGAAAATGGCGGCTGGGTTAGACAAGATTCAGGAGATTGCCGAGCGGGTCGCGAAGTCGAGCGGCCTGGAAGTAGTCGAGGTTGAACTGCGCGGTGGCGGCAAAGCACGCATGCTGCGCATCTTCATCGACAAGCCGGAGGGAGTGACGCATCAAGACTGCGCCAACTTCAGCCGCGAAGTGGGAACGATTTTTGACGTAGAGGATGCGGTGCCGGGCAGCACCTACACGCTGGAGGTTTCCTCTCCGGGATTGGACCGCAAGCTTTCCAAGCCGGCGGATTTCGAGCGCTTCACCGGAAGCCTGGTGAAGCTCATGACGCGCGACCCGGTCAATGGCAATCGGCATTTTGAAGGACGCCTGGAGTCTGTTCAAGACGGCCGGCTAAGCCTGGGACTGACCGGCCGGAGGAAGAGCAAGAAGCATGAGGGGGTCGAGGCGGGAGCCAGGGTTGAAATCGAGCTGGCGAACGTGGAGAAAGCCAACCTCGTTCCCGAGTTCTAGTACGCAGCTGAACCAAAACTGAAATCAGTTTCCAAGTAAGGTGGCAGGTGTGTTATGGCCAGTGAACTGTACAACGTAATCGACGCTCTGAGCCGCGAGAAGGGCATCAATCCGGAGATCGTCGTGAGCGCGGTGGAAGATGCCATTGTTGTTGCCACCCGAAAGTATTACAAGACGCAGGAAAACCTGCGTGCCGAACTGGACAAGGAAACCGGCCACATTCGCGCCTACGCGGTGCGAACCATCGTGGAGAATTCTGAACTCGTCGAGGACCCGAATGCGCAGATCTCACTCGACGATGCGAGGCGTGTTGATCCAGCGGCGGAGGTTGGCGGCGAGTTGCGTACCGAAAAGCCGACCGAAGTGCTGGGCCGCATCGCGGCGCAGCTGGCGAAGCAGGTCATCTTCCAAAAGGTGCGCGAGGCCGAGCGCGACACGGTTTACAACGAATATATTGGTCGCGTGGGGGAAGTGATCAATGCAACGGTCAAGCGTGTCGAAGGCCAGGACGTCATCGTCGACCTCGGCAAGGCCGAGGCACGCATGCCGAAGAAAGAGCAGTCGCGTCTGGAGTCGTTCGCTCCCGGGGAGCGTGTCCGGGTGATCATCGCGCGTGTGGAGAAGGCGTCCAAAGGCCCGCAGGTAGTGGTTTCGCGGGCGGTGCCGGAACTGGTGTCGCACCTGTTCCAGACGGAAGTCCCGGAGATCTACGACAACACGGTGGTGATTCGCGCCATTGCGCGCGAGGCCGGAGAGCGCACCAAGATCGCGGTCATGTCGAAAGACAAGGACGTTGACCCGGTAGGCGCCTGCGTCGGCATGAAGGGAATGCGTGTGCAGTCAATCATTCGCGAACTGCGCGGCGAGAAGATCGACATCATCGAGTATCACGAGGACCCGGTCACCTTCGCGGAGAAAGCGCTGCAGCCGGCGAAGGTCAGCCGAGTGACCGTACTGGAAGGGCAGGACAAGCACCTGGAAGTGATCGTGGATGACAGCCAGCTTTCCCTGGCCATCGGGAAGAAAGGGCAGAACGTCCGGCTGGCTGCCAAGCTGCTGGGCTGGAAGATCGACATTAAGAGCGAAGAAGAAAAGCGCCAGGAAGTCGAGGCCCAGATGTCGCAGGTGATGGGTCAGCCGACGACGCCTCTCGAGAGCGTGCCAGACTTGGAGCCGGGCATTGTCGAAAAACTGGTTGCTGCGGGCATCACGACCGTCGAACAGGTAGCTGACATGACGCCGGAGCAACTCGAAGAAGTTCCAGGCGTCGGACCCAAGACGGTGGAAAAGATCAGTATCGCCGTCAATAATTACTTCTCGAGCCTAGAGGCGGCGGAAGCGCCGATGGAAGCGGAAGAGCCGCTCGAAGACGAGGCGATCGACGGCGAAGAAGCAGTGGTCGCTGAAGAGGGCGCAATCCTTGAGGAAGAGTCCGTGGTGGCGGCGGAAGGCGAAGAGAGTGCGCCAGGTGCCGACGTTCAGGCTGGAGACGTAGACGGGTTGTCGACTGAGGCCGAGGCTTCGGCAGAGTCAGTGGAAGAGCTGGTTGAGTCTGGGCAGTATTACGAAGCTGAAGTCGTGGAAGGCGTGGAAAATGTTCCGCCGGCAGATGAGGCGGAAGTCACGACCCACGAGCGGCCGAGTGTCGAAAATGAGAACGTGCCGGACGAAGAATTGCCCGGTGAGCAGCGTTAAGATTCAAAAATTCGCGGTGCCTTACACCCTCGCTGGTGCCATTGGCGGAGTCCGAGCCCGGTCCAACCGCGGATCAACAAACCACAGCGTGAGGATGCTATGAACGCGTAAGCGCACGGGACAATACGGAGGATACAGGGCGGCATGCAGCAAAAGATTCGAATTAACGACCTGGCGAGAGAACTCGAGGTCAAAAGTAAAGTGATCCTCGATCTGCTTCTCAAGGTTGGGGTCACGGAAAAGAAGACGCACTCCAGCTCCATTGAGGTGGACGAAGCGGAGCGCGTCAAGAAGTACTACGCCGAACACGGAGAGCCCGGCAGCAGCTCCCGCAGTGTGCGTGTGCAGGCGGAAGAATTCAAGCCCAAGATCGATCTGTCGCACATTTCCAAGCCGGGAGACGTGTTGAAGGCGATCACGCAGAAGGCCGCTCAGCCGCAAGTATCTCCGCGTGCTGCCGCGGCCGCACCGCCACTGCAGACGGTCGCTCCTCCGTCAGCGGTACCTCCACGTCCGCCGAGCAGCGTCGCCAAGCCGCCTGCAGCCACCGCCAGCACCGCACCGGCTGCTCCCGTGGAGACACCCAAGCCGGCGCCCCGCCTCATCACTCCGCAGTCGGTGGCGCGTCCCTCGGCAGCGGTCATCATTCCCCCGAAGCCGCCCTTGGCCGTTCCGCCCACCGCGCCGGTTGAAGATAAAGCCGCGCCGGTCGAACATCGGGCCGAGGAGCAGGTTCCTATCCCAGTTGAGACCCAGCTAGAAGTTGCAGACGCGGAAGTTGAAGTCTCGGAAACCGAAGCCCCAACAGCCGACACGGCCGCGAACGATTCGCCAGTGAGCCACGCTGCAAGGCCGGCGGCTTCGGCCGCCGCACCGCATGGCGCAAGGCCGGCGACCGGCACGCCACGGTCAGCGCCGCCACGGAGATTGATCGTTCCACAGACCGGGCCACGTCCCGTGTATGCGGCCCCACCTCCGTTGCCTACCCGGCCGTCGCCTGTTGCGCCCGTCCGCGGAGGAATGCCTGAGCGGGGTAAACCGATCTTTCAGCGTCCGCGTCCGGGGGTGCAAGGACCAAGCCCAGGCCAAAGCCCAGGGCCGGGCCAATTTACCCCAGGACAAAACCGGCCGCCGGTGCGACCCGGAGAACGCCGTGGGCCGCATCCCACGCGCTCCGGGGCGCCGGGTACGCGTCCAACATTTGGTGCAGGTGGAGGAGGTGTAGGGGCAGCGCCACCGCCTCCCACAGGACAGCGCCCCATGGGACGTCCTGCGCGGCCGGGACAGCGTTACGTGCCGCGTGGGGTGAAGGAAGGACCAATGAAGGGCTTCGTTCCGCCCCCGCGATTGTCGCTGTCGAGTGAGCCGCTGCCGATCACGCGGAACATTACGATTCCGGAAGGCATCAGCGTGAAGGACCTGGCCGAGAAGCTGGACATTCGCGCCAAGGACTTGATTGCACGGTTGCTGGCGCGAGGCGTGTTTGCGACCGTCAACCAGACACTCGACGCGGAGCTGGCCACAGAAATGGCACGCCATTTCGGAGCCAGCACCGATGTCATCAGCTTCGAAGAACAGTTGGCCAAGGACACTGCGCCGGCAGAAGGAGCGGGCGAGGATGGTGGCGCATTGGCCGTGACCCGTCCTCCAGTGGTCACCATCATGGGGCACGTCGATCACGGCAAGACCAGCCTGCTGGATGCGATTCGATTGACGAGTGTCGCCGAAGGGGAAGCGGGCGGAATCACACAGCACATCGGCGCCTACAAAGTGTCGATCACCGACAAGAATTCGCCCGCGTTTGGCCGCGAGATTGTCTTCCTCGATACGCCGGGTCACGAAGCGTTCACTCGTATGCGGGCGCGGGGATCAAAGGTCACCGACATCGTCGTGCTGGTGGTTGCGGCAGACGACGGCGTAATGCCCCAGACGCTGGAAGCCATAGATCACGCTAAGGCGGCAAACGTGCCGATCATCGTGGCGGTTAACAAGATCGATAAGCCAGATGCCATGCCCGAACGGGTCAAGAAGCAATTGGCCGACCGCGGCCTGATGCCGGAAGACTGGGGCGGCAGCACGGTGTTCGTGGACGTCTCGGCTAAGCAGAAGACAAACCTCAACCTGCTGATGGAAATGATTTGCCTGGTTGCCGACCTGCAGGATCTGAAGGCGGTGCCGGACCGTCCGGCAAGCGGAACCGTGCTGGAAGCCAAACTCGACCGCGGACGCGGTCCGGTGGCGACAGTGCTGGTTCAGAACGGAACGCTGCGGGCTGGCGACAACTTCGTCGTCGGCAACGTGTTCGGGAAGGTCCGGGCCATGTTCAACGACCGCGGTGTGGCCCTGGAGACGGCGCCTCCGTCAACTCCGGTCGAAGTTCTCGGCCTTGACGGATTGCCGCAAGCGGGGGACCAACTGGTGGCGGTCGCCGATCGCGAAAAGGCGCGCGACATCTCGGAGTACCGCGAAGCCAAAGCGCGCGAAGCCCAGCTGGCGAAGAGTTCACGTGTTTCGCTGGAGGGTTTGGCGGAACAACTGAAGACGGCCGGTCAGAAAGATCTGCCGATCATCCTGAAGGGCGACGTGGGCGGCTCGGTTGAGGTGCTCACCGACCTTCTGAACAAGTTGTCCAATGAAAAGGTGAAGGTGACGATCGTGCGTGCCAGCGTGGGTGCGATCACGGAGTCCGACGTACTGCTGGCGTCGGCTTCGAATGCCGTCATCATCGGCTTCAACGTCCGCCCCGAACGCAAAGCGCAGGAACTGGCTGAGCAGGAGAAGGTGGACATCCGCCTGCACTCGATCATTTACGAGCTGCAGGACGAGATGAAGCGCGCGATGACTGGCCTGCTCGAGCCGATCATCAAGGAAACCTACCAGGGACGCGCCGAGGTACGAGAGGTCTTCCGCATCCCGAAGGTGGGCACCATCGCCGGTTGCCTGGTGGTAGACGGCCTCATCAAACGCGACTCGGACGTGCGCTTGCTGCGCGACAACGTGGTTGTGTTCAAAGGCAAAGTCGGATCGTTGCGGCGCTTCAAGGACGACGCCAGCGAAGTACGTAACGGCATGGAGTGCGGTATCGGGATCGCAAATTACGGTGACATCAAGGTTGGAGATGTCATCGAGGCCTATGTGATCGAAAGAGTGGCGGCGGTAGCATTCGCCTAAGCACAACAAACGAATGCGGCGTCCCGGGACTTATTCCTCGCAGTAAGGAGTCTAGGTTCCGGGACTTGCTGCAACAGGACCACGGAATGATCGCGCATCTCACGCTGGAGATCCGCATCGAAGGCGCACACTCGCTGAAAGACAAGCGGCAGGTGGTGCGCAGCGTGAAAGATGGCCTGCGGAATAACTTCAATGTTGCGGTGGCCGAAATCGATCCCAGCGATGCCTGGCAGCGCGCCACCTTAGGGGTGGTGAGTATTTCTTCCTCACGCGATTACCTCGACGGCCTTATGCGAAACGTGGAGCGCTTTGCGGTGCGAGCAGCCAATAACAGCGGCGGGGAAGTCACCGACTCGGTTCTGGATTTCGTGAACGAAGCGGAGTTCGGAGACCGGTTAACCGGGGAATCGTGATGGTCATCGCCGCCGGCTTGACACTAAGGCGTATCCTCTAACGTTCACCTTTTTTGCTGTGTAGAGCTGGAGCGATGGAGAACCGGACACAGAAACATCATCGAGCCCGCCGAAGCGAAGCACTCCGGGAAGAAATCACCACGCTGGTCGAAGGTGAACTGGAAGATCCTCGGATCGGTTTGGTGGCGGTGAACGAAGTGGTTTTGACCGCTGATGGCAAGATCGCGCGGGTCTTCATCGAAGTCGCCGGAAGCGACCAGGAGGTCGTGGAGAGTCTGGAGGGCCTGAGTGCTTCGCGCGGATTTATCCGGCATGCACTAACGGCGAACCTGGGCCTGCGGCGTGCTCCGGAACTGTTGTTTGTGCTCGACAACTCCCAGCAGCACGGCCGCCGGGTTGACGAATTGCTGAAGCGCATCGAAAAAAGGAAGCGCCACAGCTGAGCCGGGACGTAAGGGGATGCTCGAAGAAGTTCTGAATCAGATAGGGAGAAGACAGAAGTTCATTCTTACCTCGCACGCGCGGCCTGACGGCGACGCCGTCGGATCGGCCCTGGCGTGCTGCCAAATTCTGCGCAGTATGGGGAAGCAGGCGGCTGTGGTCCTCAGCGACGGAGTTCCGGGCATCTACCGCCCGCTGCCCTATGCTGATTCGGTGTTGCTAGATATTCGTCAGGCTCCCAGGGCGGAAGCCGCCATCATCCTGGAGTGCGACGGCATCGCGCGTACCCGGCTCTCAGGACTCGAGAAGCATTTCCTCATCAACATTGACCATCACGCCACGGCGCGGCCCTTTGCCGACGTGAACTGGATCGATCCCGACGCGTGCGCTACCGCCGAGATGATCTTCCGGCTGGCGCGCGAGGCTGGCGTGAAGATTTGGCCCGAGGTGGCGACTTGCTTGTACACCGCCGTGCTGACCGACACCGGTTCATTCTGCTTTACTGGCACCACCGCGCGGACATTTGCGCTGGCGCAGGAATTGGTGCGCTGCGGTGCCGATCCCGTGAAGATCGCGCACAGCGTCTACTTTTCGACACCACTCTCGAAGATGCGGCTCCTTGGCGCCGCCCTCAATTCGTTGCATCGTGACGGGAGCCTGGCCTGGATGCACGTTTCTCGCAGGACGATGGAAGGCTGTCAATCGCAGGAAGAAGACTGTGAAGGGCTGGTCAATTACGCCCTGGCCATCCAGGGGATCGAAGTTGCGCTGTTTTTCCGCGAGCAACCGGACGGGCGCTTCCGGGTGAGCCTGCGCAGTAAAGGCGCGGTGAACGTTGCCGCGGTGGCCGAAGCCTTTGGAGGCGGTGGTCACGAGTGTGCCAGTGGCTGCGCCATCGAGGGTCCATTGTCAGTGGCGACCGAGCGGCTGCTGGCCCAGTTGAGGATTCGCGGTTATGAGAGTAAGGTGCAATAGTCATCGCGTTGACCACCTCCAAATTGAGAGATTCGCGACCGCTACAGGACCGTGCCCGGCGGTCCACTGACGTGCTGGCGCTCGTCGCCTTCTGCGGATTCCTGTTTTTCGCGGGATTGCAGGTGATCGGTCTCGTCGGGGCCGATGAGCCCCGCTATGCCCAGATCGCCCGCGAAATGCTGCAGCGCCACGACTGGGTGACTCCGGTGCTGTTCGGGCAGCCGTGGCTGGAAAAGCCTCCCCTGTACTACTGGGGAGCCATGCTGGCATACAAGGCAACGGGCGGGGTGAGCGATTGGGCCGCCCGCTTGCCCTCCGCCGTGTTGTGCACGCTGATGGTCTTCTTCATTTACGCGTGGGCGCGCCGTTTCCGAAAGGGCATGCAACTGGATGCGGCCCTGATTACCACGTCGTCGGTTATCATCATCGGCTTCGGCCGAGGTGCGAGCACGGATATGCCTTTGGCCGCCACGTTCACCATCGCCATGCTCTCGTGGTACGGCTGGTATGAATCGCAGAACGGCGGATGGCTGCTGCCGTTCTACTTCTTCGCCGGACTTGGAACTCTCGCGAAAGGCCCTGTCGCGACGTTTCTGGCAGCGCTGATCGTCTTGGCCTTCGCTGTCCTGCGGCGCGACTGGCGACTGGTGCTGCGCACATTGTGGCTTCCTGGCATCGCACTATATGCCGCCGTTGTGCTGCCGTGGTTCATCGCTGTGCAGCGAGCGAATCCGGAATTCTTTCGGGTCTTCATCCTCGAGCACAATGTGGCGCGCTACACGACGGACGCTTTCCGACATAGGCAGCCGTTCTGGTACTACCTGCCGGTTGCCCTCGGCGGGCTGGTGCCATGGACGGTGTTCGTCGTCACCGCGCTGGTCGAGGCGATCCGTGACTGGCGTTTCTCCGTCGAAGAGCCGCAGGGCAAGGAAGACCTGCGAACTTATCTGGCGCTGTGGTTTCTGCTGCTGATTGTGTTCTTCTCGCTTTCGCAGTCCAAGCTGCCTGGGTACATTCTGCCCGCGATTCCTGCAGGAGCAATTCTGCTGGCCGATTTCGTTCTCCGCCGCGAGCAGGAGGGTGACAAGCCAAGCCTGTGGCTGGTGCTGACCCATACGGCCGTGTGTGTCGGGCTACCTGTTGCGGCGCTGATCGTTCCTTTCAAGCTGGTGCAATTGGAAATCAGCAAACCCGCCATGATGGTGGCAATCGCGCTGGCGATCATCACAGTGCTTACGCTTTGGGTAAGCTTGCGAATGCAGGGCTACCGTATGCTGCGCTTCACGACGATGGTGCCATTGCTGATTGCCTTCGCTCTGGTCTTACGCGGCACCGCGCCGATGATTGACGTTCTGCAGTCCGCTCGCCCCGTGCAGTTGACCCTCTCCGATACGGCCCTGGGAGGGATTCCAGCGGTTGCTGTTTATGACGTTCCGCGGAGCGTCGAATACGGACTGGGGTTTTACCGCAACCAGAGGATCGCCAGCTACCAACGCAATGAAATTCCCGCCAGCGATCATCTGGTAGTGGCTGCCGCTGGATCCAAAACTGAACTGGAATTTCGCCTGAAAGGCCGACGCGTCACCCGGATTGGCGGTTTTTCGCCCCAACATCTCGACTTCTACCTGATATCCAGCACCGCTATGGAGCAACCGAAGCCACAGTGATCAGGCTTGTTCCACCGTTTGCTTAGCTCCCAGCAGCGGCCATAAACTGGCACAGCATCTTTGGGCGTATGACGTATGGCGGTACGCGATCCAGTCAGACCAGCTACGGGTGGGGAAATCCTCGACCTAAGGCACTTTTCCTCGGCCGACTTGCGACCCTTGCTCGACGAGGAAGTCGAGACCTGGGGAGACGTGCTTGCGTGGGACTACCGCAGTTCGTCCGACATGATCCTGCGCTATGTCGATGCCAAGATCCTGCCCGGCTACGCCGCGGTCGAGCGCGGCAGCGTCGTTGGCTATTCGTTCTTTGTCTATGAAGGTAGCAAAGGCGTAATCGGCGACCTTTTCGTGTCGCCACGGCGACCCGACGTGCGTGCCATCGAGGTGCGCGTGATCGACCACGTGATCGACACGCTGCAACAATCGCCGGGAGTTCATCGTGTCGAGGCCCAGCTGCTTGCGCACCAGACCGGAACGCTCGCCGAACCGTTCACCGGCAACGGATTTCACCGTTATCGCAGGCTGTTTCTAGGTTTAGACTTGACTGGCAAGGACCCGGCCAAGTTTCGTAGCGCGCATGCCTTGCACCGCATCCAGGTTCGCCACTGGAGGGAGCAGGACTACCAGCACGTTGCCGCCGTCATTACCGCGTCCTACCGCGCGCACATCGACTCGGAGATCAACGATCAGTACCGCACCAGCGCCGGCTCGTTGCGTTTCCTGAACAACATCGTGCGTTTCCCGGGTTGCGGGGTCTTCGATCCGGAAGCATCGTTTGTCGCAATCCACCAACCGACGAACGAGCTGATCGGCCTGATTCTTTGCTCGCGAGTTCGAGACGACGTAGGGCATGTGACCCAGGTATGCCTTGTACCGGAGTATCGTGGCGAAGGGATTGGGGAGAATCTGTTGGCTTGCACATGCGACGCCCTACGCCATCGCAAATTTAATCTGCTGACGCTGACGGTTACCGAGGCCAACCACCGCGCCGTCGATCTGTATCGCAGGCTGGGCTTCGAGGAGAGGCGCGTGTTCGACGCATTTGTATGGGAAGGGTGAAAAACGTTTCCAGTTTCGAGTTTCAAGTAACCCACGGTCGCGAATGACGCTCGAAGGCCTTAACTTGAAACCTGAAACTCGAAACTTGAAACTGCTTTTTAGTGTTTCAACAGCCACATCGTCCACGAAGCCACGACCACGCCAACCACGAACAGCATGAAGCAGTAGGCGCCATAGCGAATCATTTCGCGGGCGGTGCTGCGTTGCGTGATGCCGAACACCGTGGAGGCGCAGGCGGCGAACAGGATGGCAGCAGTGAAATGGGAGAGTTCGAAGGTCATTGTTTCTTGCCGATCGCGATGTGGTAGGCATCTACAGAAGAGATGATGTTCAACAAACCCGCTACGACGATGAATTTGGTACCGTAATCGGCCACGGCGCGGTGAATATTTCCGGCGCCCCAGTCCATGGCGCGGGCAATGAAGTAAAGTAGCCCCGAGCCAATGTCACCGACAAAGCCAAGTATGTCGAGGAGGTCGCCGGTATTAAAGGCGTAGACCTTACCCTGCATTCCCAGCCCGGCGAAGAACATGATAAAAATCGCCAGCAGCAGCAGCAGCCCACGAATCCAGCGGCGCTGAATGAGATGCCCGAGGCCGGGCAGAAGCCATCCTGCAAGCGGAGCGATGATCGCCATCGAACCGGCCGCGGCTGTGCTGTTCTTCGCAGCCCGCCCGCCGACCGCGGTAGTATTTTGCAGGTTCGCCATCAAATGAGCACCAACTCGTTCTGGATCCGCCCTGTCACTTCGGCCTTGCCGTTGCGGATCATCATGTCGACTTCGCTGCGCACGCCAAATTCCGGCAGATAGACGCCCGGCTCCACCGAGAAGCATGTGTTGGGCAAGATCAGCCGGTCGTCTTTGGTCTCGAGATTATCCAGGTTTGCGCCGTTGGCGTGGATGTCGGGCCCGATCGAGTGGCCAGTGCGGTGAGTAAAATACTGGCCGTAACCCTTGCCGTCGATATGATCGCGAACCGCCTGATCGACCTCCCACCCGCTAATCCGGCGCCCGGAATCAAAGGCTTGCTTCACCTTGCGGATGCCCACGTCGCGGGCATCGCGTACGACGGTGAATACCTCCCGCTGTTTGTCGCTCGGAGTTCCGATAACTCCCGTCCAAGTGATGTCGTAAAACACGGAATCCGGCTCCTTACACTTGGCCCAGATGTCGAGCAGCACAAAGTCACCCTGGCGGATGGGCGCTGATGTCTCCGCCGTCGGCTCGTAATGCGGATCGCCGCTATTGGCGTTGACGCTGACGTTGGGCGGGTCACAGGTGATGAGATCTTCGCGGCGAAAGGCCTCGAGAATCCACTGCTGAATCTCGTATTCGTGGGTGCCGCCGTTGCGGACCCGCTTGCCGATCTCCTGAAAAGCCGCAGCCGTAATCTGGTCGACCCTGGCTTGCGCTTTGTAGTGGGTCGCGATCTGCGCGTCAGTCAGCGTCGCCTCGAAACGGGCAACCAGATTGGCAGAAGTTACGATCTCTTTGCCGAAGCTGCGCACTAGTTCCAGCGTGCCGCCATCAACCAGCGAGATGTAGGGAATCTGGTTGTTGGGCGAGTACTGCATTACGACCTTGTGAAAAGGCTTCACCATCGATTCCAGGTTGGCCCAGAGTTCTTCCCAGGCCGAGTATTCGAGCTTGCGGCCAGGGAGGGAGTCGAGATGGTGGCTCTCGATGCGATGCACCAGTTTGACCGGTTCACCGTTGGCGGGAATCAGGTAAAACCAGCGGCGACTGGTCAGGCGGTCGGGAGGGAGTCCCAACACGCGGTAGGCGATAGGATCGCGATGATGATGATCGTAAAAGAGCCAACACTCGTGGTGGCTGTCTCGCAAGGCAGCCTGAATTTCAGGAAGGTTCATGTGTACTCCATTGTAAACGAGAGTCGCTGAAGCCATAAGCCACTAATTGCTGGCAGCGCCGCAAAGGCTCGTAGCCACGGATTGGCACGGAAACGGCAGATTACATCTGCCTTCGCTTGATCCGGGTTGATCCGTGGGAATCTGTGGCTGCCGGTTTCTTTCTTCCCAGCACCCGTTTGCGTGTCGCCTCCGGCAGCGTCTCGCACGCCGTACGCAGCACCAGTCGTGACGCGTCGCTGCGGATGGTCATCAGGTATGCAACCGTTTGTTCCGGATTGGCCTTTGCCGCTTCGCGCAGCAGCCAGCCCAGTCCTTTCTGCACCATGTCGTCATCGCTGGGCAGGAGTAGTTCAGTCACCCACTGAATCTGGTCAAAGTTCTGGTGCTGGCGCGTGCTGTGAATCAGACTGACAGCGGCGGCCCGCTGATGCCACCGGCTTTTCTGTTTTGCCCACCGGGGCAGTCGCGAAAGATAGACTGCGTTGGCTGCGACCATGGGGCCGATCAGGTAATGTACTAGTGCGTCGTGGTCGGCCCAACTGCTCACGCGATCCAGCCAGCCTTCAAAAAGCTTGAACTCTTTGCGGCCGAACAGTTCGGTCATGTCTTCCAACAGCAGCACAGCAAAATTCCTCTCTTCCAGAACCTCGCCGGTGAACAACTGATCGGCGATGAGCAGCAAGTAAGGCAGGCCGTGCTCGGCAAGGATGGCGCGACGGAAGCGTCTGGCGACCTTGCGTAATTCCGGAGTGTACCAGCCGCGGGATTGCACTTCGTTCTTGAAGAACCGTTGGACCTCGATGGTATGCGGGGCAGAGCCACCGTTCTTGAGGACGGTGCGGATGTGCTTCGCGATATAGGCAGGCGGTTTTTTCAAGGGGCCCATCCGCTTTGGTCGAAATCTAATTTACCGAACTCGGCGGCAGAAAGCAGTGATGCTAGCCTCCCGAACGCAACTCGTGGTTCATCCTACTGCCACGACCGTGGCCTCCGCAGCAGGCAGTGGCATAACGAATTTGTCATACATCCACAGCACAATGGCCGTGAGCACGCCTACGCCTATGATGACCCACCACATCCCCGCGGGCTGGTGCTTTACTTCGCCAAAATGGTGGATGAGAAAGCCGCCGAATCTGCCACCGATGAGCGAGCCGATTCCCAGCGGCAAGAATGCGAATCCCATGTACGTCCCCTGCTGACCTGAGGGTGCGAGCCGCGAGATGTATTCGTAGTAGCGCGGCGATTGCGTGATCTCGCCCAGCGCGATCACGATGAGTGTCAATACCGCGCCCCGTCTGGTGGGCATCATAATCAGGACAATCCATCCCGACGCCGTGATGAGCGTTCCTACGGTGATGGCGGTGAGTGCTGGTATCTTCTTGGTGAGAATGTTGATCACCAGGGTCAGTGCAATGACCACCAGCGGGCCAGTCATCAGCAGCAATTCCGTATCGATCGCCGGACTGATGTAATCGTGAACATATAAGGGCAGGGTGATGAACACCTGCCAATAGACAATCCAGTAGCCGGTGAATATCAAGAGAAACAACATGAAGCGCGGGTTAGTCAGGACCGTCCAGAAATTTCTGCCGGCCTGGGCCAGAGTGGTGGTCTGGACTTCCTCTGTGCGGCGCGGTTCGCGGAAGAACAACAGTACGCCAAGGAACATCAGAAAGACGCTCAGCGCCGCTACGCGAAAGACATTCTCGACGCTCATGCGCTGGTGCACGAATGACGCAACAAAGGGACCGGCTGCGCCGCCGATGTTCACCAACGTGTAGTAGATGGAGTATCCGATGGAGCGAACATTCTCCTTGGAAGCGCGTGCGGTGGTGCCGACGACACTGGGTTTCACTAATGCGACGCCCCAAGCCGGAAGAGCCAATACAAACGCCACGAGGAGGCCAAGCGGCACGGCTTCACGCAGGGGAGCCAGCCACGGCGCGCCCAGCGATCCCAATAGGAAGTAGGCACAGCTCAGGATTAAGTAAGCCAGCGCCAGCGCGCGGCGAAAACCCATGCGGTCGGCGAGGGTTCCGCCGAATACCGGCAGAAACCACACCAGTCCGCCGAAGAAGCCGGTGAGAGTGCCGGTCTGCTGGGTGGGGAAGTGAAGCACTTCGTGCAGGTATCGCGCCAGTGACGCGAACGCCGCATAGTAGGAAAGCCGCTCGAACAACTCGCTGATGTTGGCGACCCAGAAGGGACGCTCAAACCCATGTCGAATGTCGTGCCAAAGCTGCACCAAGCTCAATCGGGTCTCCCTTATCGCAAACTTAGCCGAGAACGGCGCGCAGCTTCTCCTGGATTTGCGCGGCGGACAATCCTGCGACACGAATCAACTTTTGACGGCTAGTTTCTCCGGCGGCTATCGTAACTGACGAACGCGCTACATTCAAAAATTCCGCGAGAAAAGCGATGCAGGCTTCGTTGGCCCGGCCTTCCACCGGTGGCGAGGTCAAGGCCAGTTTCAAGGCATCGCCGACAACCCCAGTGAAAGCGTTCTCACGTGCCCGGGGATGGACTCTCACCGGAAAGGTCGCACCCGTCGCTGTGTCGCGGACCCGGATCATGGCTTAGGGCGCTCTCCAAAAATTGCAGTGCCAATGCGGACGCAGGTCGAACCTTCTTCGACCGCGACCTCGAAATCGTGCGACATCCCCATGGAGAGTGCGTCGAGGGCGACCGACGGCAGGTTGCGAGGGGCCAGGAGATCAGGTAGCTCGCGCAGTTTGCGAAAGTACGGCCGGGCACCTTCTGGGTCTTCCGTGTAGGGCGGAACCGTCATCAAACCACGGATGCGCAGATTCTTCCACTCGGGCGCGTGAGTGAGGATGGCGTCGATCTCGGATGAATCGGGTTGTAAACCGCTCTTTGCTTCTTCGTCGCCGATGTTGATTTCGATGAGGACGTCGAGAATCTTATCTCGTTGCTTGGCCGCGTCGTTGAGTCGCCGGGCGAGCCTGGCGGAGTCGATGGAATCGACAGCATGAAAGTTCTCGACAGCCATGGTCGTCTTGTTCGACTGCAGGTGGCCGATCATGTGAAACTCGGCATCGGCCAGCGTCGCGAGCCTGGGAAACTTGTCGGCGAACTCCTGCACGCGGTTCTCGCCGAAAAGGCGCTGTCCAGCCTCGTAGGCGGCGAGGATGGCCTCCGCGGGCTGGCTTTTCGAAACCGCCATCAACGCGATGTCTGCCGGGGAACGGCCAACGCGCTGTGCTGCTATTGCGATGCGCTCGTGGATGGCGGTGAGATTGGAAGCGATATTCACGGGAGTCTAAGTATAGCCAAGGATACTTGAAATCTTATGGGCGAAGCTTTCAGCTCTCAGCGGTCAGCGTTCAGCTTTCGCATGAGTGCCGTCAGCATGCGTTTCAATTCGGTGGTCCGCTGGTGCAGTGCGTCATAGTCCTTGGGCTGGATGAGCTTCAGATCGCGCGCCAGCAGCAGGTGATATTCCAGCTCGCTAGCCGATCCCATAGCGATGGAACAGAAGCGGGCCAATTCAGCATCTCCGTTGCGTCCGCACCCCTCAGCCAGATTAGCCGCGATGGAGGAACCGGCGCGGCGTAATTGAGCCGTCAGCCCATACAACTCTTCCCGTGGAAAGCTTGCCGTGATCTGGTAGACCGCCAAGGTCAACTCATGCGCCTTCCGCCAAACCTGGAGTTCTCGGAAGTCTTTCACCTCGTATCCTTGGCTGCGGTCACTGGATTTCCACCGCCCCCCTATCCGATGATCTTGTTGTCAAGGCAAGTACGCCGGAGAGGAGGACCGATGGAAACCTTCCACAAGCTGTTTGCCAGCTTGCTGACGTTGATATATCACGGTTTCGACCGTGTCGTCATCCAGGGCTATCTCCCCCTGCTCACTCCTCCGGAGCACATCGTCTATTTCTTCCGCGACCTGCACGGCATCTACCCCATTACCAAGCAGGCCTTGCGGCAGAGAACGCGCGACTACCAACATTGGGTGGAGGCCTTCGCTCGCAACCATCGCATCCCCCTGCAGTGGCCCGACCCCGACAGGAAGAAGAAAGGCCTCAGGCAGGAAGATTACGTCCGCCCCTATCTCCTGGCCATGGAACGGCGCCAACGCTTCGGCGTGTACTTCATCTTCAAAACGATGGAACCGGGCCCCAACTTCCGCTCCTGCCCGCCTAAGTACCCTACCCAAGATCCTGACTATCGCATCATCAAGCGGCAATGGTCGCGCTATACCCACTACTATTTCTACCTGCGCGATGAGGTCCTCGGGCCCATGATCCTGTGCGTCGGTTCCTTTCTGCCGTTTCAGACTCGCTACTGGATTAACGGTCATTCCTTCATCGCCGGGGAGCTGCAGCGCCAAGGCCTCCGTTTCCACAAGGATGACAACGCCTTCCTCTCCGTCTCTGATCCGGAAGCGCTGCAAGCCACCGCCGATCGCCTCAGCCCCGAGATCATCCGCCAGCGCCTGGACTACTGGACTCTGGTCTTGGGTCCCAAGTTCTCCAAGAAGGAGCGGGCCGCCATCCACTTGCGGCGTAAGTATTCGCTCAATCAGGTCGAGTACTGTCTCAATTTCATTTTTCGGCGTAACTTTCCTATCCACAAGATCTTTGAGCGCTCCGCCGAATTGGGTCTCTTCTGCCTCACCGCCGACAAGATCGCGCAGATCTTCGGGGTGCGCAAGCACAAGCGGCTGCCTGGCAAACTGCACAGTTTGCTGGAACGCCTCGATCATGGGCACCATGTATTGCGGATCTATTGCAAAAACCTGGTAGCCCGCCTGTAGGAAAAGTTTTCTACCTTCTTGCGGGTGGAGATCTGCGTCAATCGGCTCAAAGATCTGGGTCTCAACAAGGGATTGGAAAATCTCCATGCCCTCCGTAAGAAGCTGGTCCCCATAACCTATCGTCTAGCGGATTTTCAAGGGGAACTCCTCAATGTCCATGTCGACTTTCCCCTGTTCCAGCGTCTGGCTCTGCCCGTCGCTTGCGGCCAAAACAAGATCCCTGGCATCCGCATCCAGGACACGCGCATGATTCGCCTCATGGAAGTCCTGCTCCACGGGGGACCACAGTTGAACGGCTGGCGTACCCTCCAGATCGGAGAAGCCATCCGAACAACCTTTGCTCTTTCCCCGCAGACCTACACCCGCAATCAGCTCCGCTATGATCTGCGCAAGATGAAAGCCCACGGCCTGCTGGAGCGGGTGGGCAAGCATTACGCCTACCACCTCACCCACAAGGGAGTTCGCGTCGCCGCCATGTTTGTGCTTTTTCAC
>Ga0306921_10001321_pt1 | contig 23839 bp, 24 predicted proteins | sample sta12Cox44000080_FD_203760 | JGI IMG/M metagenome (GOLD analysis project Ga0306921, IMG submission 203760) | Lab enrichment of tropical soil microbial communities from Luquillo Experimental Forest, Puerto Rico - statoxic.12C.oxic.44.000.080 (v2)... | ecosystem: Environmental > Terrestrial >...
CCAGAATGCTGTTCTGGACTCCTGGTGTTTGGATGCCTCCTTATCCTCAAAGAGGAGGCAGTCTGTTGGACACTGGTCATAATTTTTGGGACGACAGAAGCTGTGCTTTTCACAAGACGGTTGCCACGGCTTGGAAACATAGTCGTCGGTCGTCATATAGTCACGGATATTTATTACCGTCAGGTGAACTCAGTCTTTGAAATCCCCAGACCGGATCATCTTGGCGATGTATTGGTGGGCTTCGTTGGGTGTCCTGAACATCTTGCCCACTGGATACCGCCTTCGGCATCCCGGTGGCTTTTGGCAACCATTGATTTTTGGGTTAAAGGCCGTAGGATCAGTCTGAAGGAGGGGTTTCAGAGTTTCCTGCGTGTGAAGCAGGCGCTCTAACCAACTGAGCTACGCGCCCGGTGTGGGAAGCTCTCTTGATTTTAAACCACTTCTTGAAGTCCCTGAAACCGTGCTGCCGCCCAAATCGAACCAAGAACGCTCCGACCGCGGCAAAACCATTACATCCATGATAAGGGCTTGTCCAAAAAAAACACTTCCCCCTGAACTTGACGTAAGGTTCCTGAAGCACCCTACGTGCTGTAACTCGTTGCCGTCACGATTTGCTTCTGGGACCCGTTGGCGATGGGGTCCACGGCGTCGCGGGACCAGACATCCGTGTGCGGGAACAGCACGAAGCCGTCCACAAAGATTGAATTGAAGTGACCGGCCGGCCTCGAAACAAAACTTGTGGCCCATGAGAGTTCCTCCCTGTGGCAGTCACAGTTCGGCGAGGAACGGCAGGTGGATCGCAAGCAAATGGCAGCGGTGCTGTTTTGGTTTTCCCGCCGGCGGGCCACCCGCTCTCTCCCAGATCGCCGCGTCGGAGTTCAGGTGGCGCCTCGTCGATAAGCCAGCGGTTCAGCAAAACCGCATCACCCCCGACCCCTTAAGCTGCTAGACCCCTCGGAGCGGCACAGAAAATTGACCCACAGTTTCAATCGGCAGTGAGCGAGGCAAGACTCGCTCACGAAGAGCGAGTAGGCCAAGCTCCACGCCGCGCGGACATAGCGAGAACGAAAATGAACCGCCATTCTTTTCGGAGCATCAAGGGATTAGATCACCTCTGAATGTATGTCAAAGGATGAGATCAACTCCAGTACGCGGCTCGGATTCATCGGACTCGGATACCTTGGGTCGCGTATCGCGCGTCGCCTAATCGCCGCCGGATTTCCGGTGACGGTCTTCGATCGCGATCAGGCAAAGGCTGCACAATTCTCGGCGGCGGGCGCGAAAGTTGCGGCAGACCTCGCAAAACTGGCAGGCGACGTTGAGGTAGTCTTGTCCTGCCTGGGAGATGATGCCGCTGTCGAGGACGTTTACTTTGGCACGACCAAAGTTCTGGCAGCCGCCAGCCGGATCACTACCATCATCGAGCTCAGTACCGTCGCTCCGGCTACTGCCAGGCGTCTTCACGGCGCGGGAGCAAAGCTCGGAATTTCCGTCCTCGATGTCGCGATCTCCGGTAGTACGGTGGCGGCAGAATCCGGGACTCTGACCCTGTTCGGAGGCGGCGACGCTCATCTCTTCGAGATGGCCCAACCAATCTTTCGCGCAATCGCGGCACAGTGGTTCCACATGGGCCCAAGCGGTTCCGGGGAGACCATGAAGCTGGTGGTGAACACCCTCCTGGGGCTCGGGATGCAAGCCATCGCCGAAGCGATCGCCCTAGGTGAAGGATTGGACCTGCCGCGCGACCTACTAATCGACACGCTCGCCAAAACTTCAGTTGTGGCGCCGGCGCATGCCGGCAAACTCGCTCGCGCGAAACGGAATGACTACACGCCGCAATTTCCCATTCGACTCATGCGGAAGGATTTCGGACTCATCTTGAACGAAGCCGAACGCGTTGGACTCTCGATGCCGGCGACTCAAGCAGCTGCGACCCTTAATGCGGAGGAAGCCGCGAGTGGTGGCGAGGAGGACTTTTCGGCCGTGATCCGGCGAATGGAGCGCGCCAATGCGCTGCACAAAGTATAGACGAAGAGGCCTCCTGAAATGCCTGCCACTGGCGGGTATGGCGTTAATGGTGCAGAAGATTTCCGGGCAACGATCCGAAAACGCCTTGCCGACTTCAAATGGCGGCAACGAGCCATACCCAATCCCGTGGCTCGACAAGAATGGCGGCAACAATCAACCTGCCGGACCGAATCGGGAGCCTTCGCACATTTACCACTTCAAAGGTCTTGTGGGGCGGTGCAGCACATTTAGTGGCGTGCGCACGGACCACATAGGGAATCGCATCGCATTCGGCAGCCCGACCACCGATTTTGGACTGATGCAAGGCGAATACTGGGCTGCGCGCGCTGCCCAGCACGGCGTATTCGCAACTATATGACTGGCGCTGTTTCGGGGGCCGGCGGTCCCCGCCAACCAGATTCTCGATTTCCATCCTCCCATCGCACCTTCCGGATTTTACCGGGTTGCTCCCGTACCCGCGGAAGATCTGAAAATCAGCGCAGACAAAAGACAATCACCTTGGAAATGCGGGACGTGCCGGTGATCGATCAGCCTCGATGGCCGGCGCTCCATTCGATGGCCACTACGGCGCGCATGACATTAAAGATGGTGTGGAAATCAACACCGGAATTGGTGCATTACGAGAGTCCGTCCCAACAATTCCGATTCACCCGCCATCGCGCTGAATGTCAACTTGAGGCGCGGGTAGAAGCGCCCTCACGCGGGTTCTCGTGGAAATCCGATCCGCTAAACACATCGCGGGCGAACTTCGCCGTTATCGGAGAGGAACTCAGCGGCCGATACTACCCTGACATGACGCTGAAATCACCCTTCGAACCCATCTATTTCATTTAGGAGGCTTAAGGATGAAGTTACGAAAGCTCGGACAGAGCGACTTGGACATCACTCCGATCGGAATTGGAGCGTGGGCGATCGGCGGCGGTCAATGGGAATTCGGCTGGGGCGCGCAGAATGACCAGGAGTCGATTGCCGCGATCCGCACCGGGCTGGATCTCGGGATTAACTGGATCGATACGGCGGCTGGTTATGGCCTAGGACATTCGGAAACCGTTGTGGGTCGCGCCGTTGGGGGCTTACACCGTCGCCCTTACATCTTCACAAAGTGCAGCCTGATCTGGGACGACGCCGGCACGATCTCGCATAATCTGCAGGCCGCATCCATTCAGCGCGAGTGCGAGGCCAGTCTCAAGCGGCTAGGAATCGATGCCATTGATCTCTACCAGATTCACTGGCCCGCCTGGAAAGACGCCCCGGAGTCTGCGTCTCCTGGGTCGATTGAAGAAGCAGTCGGCGCGCTGGCAAGACTAAAAGACCAAGGGAAAATCCGCCATATTGGCGTGTCGAATTTCAATGTGCAGCAAATGCAACGCGCCCAGAAGGTGGCTCCCATCACTTCGCTTCAGCCACCATACTCACTTGTGGCGACTCAGGTGGAGGCTGCCATTCTCCCGTACGCACTCAGCCGGCGGATTGGCGTAATCGTCTATTCTCCGATGGGATCTGGTCTGCTGACCGGAGCTATGACCCGCGAGCGGATTGCAGCCATGCCGGAGGACGACTGGCGAAAACGAGACCGGAATTTTCAGGAGCCACTCCTCTCCCGCAATCTGCGGCTGGTCGAGACGCTGCGCTCGGTTGGCCAGCGCCACAAGGCAAGTCCCGGCGAGGTAGCGATAGCCTGGACGCTAAAGAATCCCGCCGTCACCGCAGCGATCGTCGGTGTCCGCAATGCTCAACAGGCGAAGGGCAATGTGGGCGCCGCCAGCCTCGAACTGACCTCCGATGAACTCGCGGAGATCCAGGATCGTGTTGTCCGGGAAGCGGCTTAATCGAACGGAGACAACCAATCTCGGGGCCGCAAGAGTTGTGAGGATTCCGGTCGAAGTGGAATACGCACACGATATCGAGGACGTTCAGAAATGAGGTTGATCGCTATTGCACGCTTGATGGCAGGCTGCGCTTTCGCACAGAAGGCAGAATCGCCCATGCCTGCCACAGACGCGGGAAAAATTGCGGACGCGCTGAGCGCCGGGCTCACGTTTATCACCAAAGATGCGACACTCGTCGACTGGCCTTCGTCGCCCAATGGCGAAGACCGTGTTCTCCGCAAAGGTACGAATGAATGGACCTGTCTTCCGGGCATTCCCGGGTATCCACACGACGAACCAGGATGCTTCGTCCGCGTATATTTTCAGTGGATGAAAAACAGCATTGCCGGGCGGGCGCCTCACATTGATCGAATAGGAATCGCAAATATGTATGGCGGTGCCGTCCGCCAGTTTCATCCGGGCACTGCTGAGTTCCATGTCGGTCCGTACCTGATGATCGTCACTCCCCATCAGGACAAGCTTCAAGACTTTAATCGCGACGGATCGACCCGGAATGCCGTACGTGGTGCATCTACCAAACCGCACTGAGCTGTACATGGTGATACCAATTCGAAACTGGGATAACTTGCCTGCACGGGCACAGACGTTTCGGATGGCGCTCGGCGGGCGACGCCTTGGGGAAGGGCGGTCATAGTGTCGCAGATCATCTCAAGAACCGTCGTTTCTACCTCACTATGGCGGCGCCCTGTTAAAGATACAAGACTTGTTAACAAAAGGGGGAAGTATGTTTCGCAAAATCGCGGTCGCGCTAGTCTGCGCCACTGGCTTGGGGATCCTCATCGCTATCGCGATACCGTCGGCAGACACACGTGACAGCGGCGAGCCGCAAGCGCCGGTTTATTCGCCCTATCCTTCCGGACTGATCCCAAAGGATTTGGAAGCCGAGACGGATCGCGTAAATCTTGAGATTGAAGATCTGGAACAGGAAGCAATGTCGCAGTGGCGGGCCCTTCCAAAGAACGGCGGTACGGCTATGCGGCAGGTCCAATTGCTCGGGAAGATCGAAATGTACGACAAGAATCTATCGGTCAACCGGAATCAAGCCTGCGCCTTCTGTCATATGCCGTACACCGGTTTTTCAGGCCCCATCTCGTCGCTGAACGCAACGGTTGTGGCTTATCCGGGTTCTGTCCATTACCGGTTCGGCAAACGCAAGCCACAAGGCTACACGTATTCGCCGTATTATCCCGTTCTGCAATATAACCGGGCGCAAAGCAACTTCTACGGCGGCAACTTCTGGGATCTGCGTGCTACGGGATACCGTACCCAGAGCCCTGACGCGGAGCAAGCACAAGGGCCGCCGCACGATACGCAGGAGATGGGCCTTCCGGATACCGCCTGTGTCATATACCGCATCGCAAAAGGGTCCTACGCCGGTATCTTCACCACGGTTTGGGGCACGCAGGCATTTTCAATCCGCTGGCCGGCACAGGCGGACAAGACCTGCAGCACGCCCGGTGGAGCTTTTGGGGCTAATATGTCGCCGCTCGAGTTGAAACCCGAAGACCGGGGCAAAGCCGATGCCGCCTACGATCAATACGCGCTTTCGATCACGGCATACGAGCAGTCGCCCGATATCAGCCCATTCTCTTCGAAATTTGACGCCGCACTCGCCTCTCCCGACAAGAAGATCTTGACCACCGAAGAGCGAGCCGGTTGGGATCTGTTTCGCGGAAAGGCCAAGTGCAACACCTGTCACCTGGATGGGACCCAAAACTCCTTCCAGGAATCCAGCGGCGGCTCCAACGGCACAACAACGGCCGGCAATGCTGCGGGTGTGGCCCCGCTGTTCACCGATTTCACGTCTTCTAACTTGGGAGTGCCGAGGAACCCACAAAACCCGTTCTACTTCCAGAATAAGCCGGACGTTTACGGTTTCACGCCGAATCCGGAAGGGTTGAGTTTCATCGATTTCGGGGTCGGATCGTTCCTCCGTGGAAAGTCCGGTGACCTCCCGAATTCCGAGTGGGCTCAATACGCCAAAAACTTTGCCGGCAAGATGCAAGTTACGACCCTGCGCAATGTCGACACGCGTCCTTATGCGACTTTCGTAAAGGCCTACATGCACAACGGCTATCTGAAGAGCCTCAAAGAGGTCGTACACTTCTACAATACTCGGGACGTCTACAAGGCCAAGGGTGGGGCGTGCCGGGCCGGCACAGAAAAGCTGACGTGCTGGCCTGCTCCCGAAGTCCCCGACAACGTCGATACCACCACAGGCAATCTCGGACTCACGGACAAGGAAGAAGACCAGATTGTCGCGTTTCTGCGGACGCTGACCGACGGGTATACCTACCCATACACGGACGGCAACAGCTTTCGGCCATCGCACGCCAAGGCGTCTTCATCGCGAGAGTGAGGCGACGAGACTCGTCAAAGGACGCTGGTAGGGTCGAGCCTCACGTTTCATAGTCAGCATCCTTCCGCCTGAGACCTCGCTTTGCGCCAGGTTTTTAAGTTCTGATCGTGGGAACCGTGAAGGCTGTGATCACGGGCCGGCGCATTGTTGCGTGGGCGAGGCCTTAACGTACGCGACGATGGCCACGGACAGGATCGACAGCACGATCAAAGGGGGGAGAACTAGCGAGACCCCGTCGACTTGGTTTGGCAATCCGCCCTAAGCGAAATGTTGCCTACGCGTTGATCTGGTTGTGGCAGAGCTTTGTAGAGCGTTAACCCGACATATCGGTACTCAGCCCGTGGTACGGCGACCACTAGTTTTCCGTACGCTCGCTCCTCCTCGCCTCAGCGCCACTACTTCGCGGCTGCCGGAATCGCGACTAGATTCTGACCTTGATTGTTGCGGGGAAGGGTGACTGGCGTGACCTGCCCTCGCGCCCAGGTAATCTTAACTACATTAGCGATGGCAATGACGGCAGCCATGACGAGTCCAACCTGCGCTTTCGACAGCGGCGCACCAAAACCTACAGCTACCCCTACGAGAGCCTCGGCGAGGGCAACCACACTGTTGACCACTGCTACCGGTTCAAGCGTCCTTACTGGTCCAAGCTTCATAGATGTTTTCCTCCCCCGTTCCCAAGGTTGGCGCTTTCCTGGCGGCGGCCATCGCCTTGACTACTGCCCGAGGGCGCCGTCAAGAACCGCGTGCCGTGGTTGAGCTGTTCTAGACGCCGCTCATCACCTCGGCCCCGAAAAATCAAGTGCCATTAATACCTCCTGAGTCCTCGATGCTGGCTCGGCGACCAACAGGTCGGTACTTGTGTAGTGAATATTCTTTCGAAAACGTGTCACCAGTTTTTGTTCGACTCGACAAGACTGACAGAGCCCTGGTCTGTTTGCTCGCTATCCCTTGCCGGCGGAATGCGTGGCGCTGTCAATGAGTTCTCTACCGGCCCGTGGAGTAATCATTTCCCGGGCTGTCGTGGACCGGAAGGTGATCCCGGCTTTGCGAACTGCGGCGTTATGAGGGAATATTGGTAGCCCTGCAGGACGTGGTAGGGTTTGCATTCTGCATGTCGCGATCACACTCGCGTGATATAGCGGCCGCGAGTGTCTGTGCTCATGTGACGAAGTTTCTCGTCACAGCAAAGGACTAGTACTTCTCTTCGAAGTCTTCGATCAGTATAGGCTCAAGAGCTCGACAATACGGCTCCCCTCGGCCGTACGGCGCCGCTTTTGCCAACAATTCTTTCAAAAACGGCTAGAGCTCATTCTCCTCTTCGGTCTGGATACATGTCGCAACACTCTATCGGACCAGCAGTCGCTTCGCATATCGGACTGGGATGGCGAAGTTCGAACCGGCGAAATCGCGAAGTATGGCCACGTTTATCGCGATGACCCTGCCCGCCGAGTTGAAAAGCGGCCCGCCCGAGCCACCGGACGTCGTCTGCGCGTCATAAATGATCTTGTCGGCGAGCACGTCGCCGATGTGTCCCTGAGTGCTCACCGGCCTGATCAGCTTTTGACGGGCGAGTTCTGTCATCAAACCTATCAAATCGCCATTCGCTTTCGCCGCGATCGAGCGCAGGGCCTCTTCGCTGCTGCGCGCGAGGATCGCGTTGATGCCGGTCGGATAGCCGATCAGTACAACCGGCTCTCCGCTGATCGCGGCTTTCGGGCCATCATCCATTGCCAGCGGTTTCAGGCTCAATTCAGAGAAATCACCTGTTACTACCGCTACGTCAGCCTCGGAAGAGATTTTCTGTAATTTTAAAGGAATGCCACGAGTGATTCCCGGAAAGTACGCAGTCATACCGGCCACAACCGGCTCGAGATCAGGAGCTCGGTTGAGCAGTTCGCTGATATCCTCGTCGTTCCACCAAGGCTCTACCACGTGATGATTGGTGACGATACGGCCATTTGAGGAGACCAGGAACCCGGTGCCAAAGGTTTCCATGCGTACCTCGGCGCCTCCACCTCCGATTTGCACTGGTACGTTGCTTCCGCCCGCTGGCGGTGAGCTCGGTGGAGTTGACGTCGAGTAGCGAAGAGTCTGGCCCGACACCTTGTCGCGAAAAACAGCGGCTACGTGCAAAAGACACACGCTTGGCGAATAGGATCGAATCACGGTTTCCGCGACTGTCTTCTCGCTCTCGAGTCTCTCGAGACGTTCATTGGACGCACGAAGTTGCTTCTCCAGTTCCGCCACCTGAGAAGGATCGGATCGGGCCACTTTCTCGTGAAGTTCTTCGTTTTCTCGTTTTAGAGTTTGACGTTGCGCCTCGGTGGAAGTAGCGTTTCGTTCAGTCTGGGTTTTTGCCCTGCGCGCGAGCTCAATAAGTTCGCGTTCGCTGGCGATGCCAGTCTGGAGTTTCGCCAGGGCAGAATATACACGAACAGTCTGTTTTTGCGAACGCCAATACAGGAAACTGAGGATCCCGGTGGCGATGAGAGCAAATGCGACAAGCACGACGATGCCGAAACGGAGTGCACGTCTGCCCTGGTTCAGTGCACGGAGAATGCGACGAGTCTGTTGGCGCGACCTTCTGTCGTTGCGCACTGTTTCGCGTAACTCGTCTTCGGGGCGCTTCTCGCGCACCTGCGCGCGCACGCGCGCCAGTAATTCGCGATCGTCGAAAGGCACCGAGAGGACGTCGTCTGCGCCCAGCTCAAGTCCGCGCACTCGTTCCGCGGCCCCTCCGGCAGCCACCATGATGACGCGGATCTGACGTGCCGGCTCGGATCCCTTTACAGCCGCAAGCAGGTCGCAGCAGTCGAGCTGGGGCGGGTCTGCGCCCATCACGATCACGTCAGGCATTGATTCCAGAACAGTCTTCAGCGTGGCCGCGGACTGTGCAGACACTTGATATCCAGCATCCGCCAGTATCTTGGCCAAATGGTCACGCAGGCCGGTGTCAGCCTCCAGCACCGTTACTTTCTCAGGTCCGAACTCCATCCGCTTTCCATTTCTCCGATCACAAATCGTTTCAGATGACGAGCGGCGGGCTGGCAGTTGTTGAGAGCGTGCTGTCAGGGCAGCCACCGTGCAGTCTTATTTTACGGCAGCACCGGAGTTTCAGAGTCGGGGCAGCCAAAGCTCGGACGGGCTAGTATGAGGAGGAAGAGAATGGCACAGGGATTGGGGGCGCGGTCACGACGGAGGGTGTCTCGTCAGGCCTCAATCTGGGGGGCAAACGGATTCTCGTGACGGCGGTTATGGTTGATGGAAAGAGTTGGAGCCAAATCGAAATCGAGTTGAACACTTCCAGCAGAATCGCGGCGCCTCCAACGATACGGCGACTCCATTTCATCGTCACTTCTCCGCAGAAATGGCTAGGCGCCAATTGTTCTTATCTTCTTCCGGCCGGGCCTGGAAGATTCCTGCGAAGCTGGACCGGTGGCGGAGAAAGAGAATCGCCCAGAGGATCGTTGCAACCAGAGCTGCGCCGATGCTACCCGGATCCATCGTGAGGTGATAGTTCAGGATGTTCAAAAGAACCGGCGCCAGCATCGCGGTCGCGAGAGGCACAAAACGCCCGGCGAGAAGCAACACGCCTCCGATGAGCTGGACAAGGAACGCAACGCCGATGAAGTGCGAGACCGAAACCGCGGTCATGAACTGCAGTGCGACCGGATTTGACGGCGGTGGCTGAGGGATGAAGTGCAAAAAGCCGTTGAGTCCCATGATCGTGAACAGAAGGCCCAACAGGTAGCGGGAAATAATTGCTGCTATTCTCATTTCGTTCTCCGTATGTGTGCTGAAGCAGAATTTCAGTTGCTCGAACCGGCCACCTGCGACGCCACCGCCTCTACATAGGGCTGCAGAAAAGCCGCGCGGTCGACGCTACCCGATCGGAGCGCTGCGGTCCCGCCGGCCTTGATGAATGCGGTGTCTGTAACACCCAGAAATGCAAATACGGTGCGTAGATAGGGCTCCACGAAGTTGAACGATGCCAGCGCCGTTCCTGGATCGTACTTTCCACCCGATGCGACAAGAAACGTCGCCCTCTTTCCTTGCAGGAGGCCTTTGGGCTGACCGTCCACGTACGCGAAAGTTTTGCCGGCGCGGGCGATGAGATCGATCCAGAGCTTCACCGTGGAGGGGAAGTTGTGCATCGGCACGCCAATAACGTACTCATCGGCGGCTTCGAGTTCAGCAATCAAGCTGTCGGAAACCGCCAAGAGCTGTCTCTGCTCGGGGCTACGGCTTTCTTCAGGGGTATACGCGGCACGAACCCACTCTGCGGTGACCGACGCCAGCTCGGTCCTGGTTAAGTCTCGTGCAATCAGCTTTCCACCCGGGTGGAGGGCTTCCCAGCGCCGGACGAATTCCTCCGTAAGCCGCCGCGAAACGGACGCTTGAAACATCGGGCTCGAATCGACTCGTAGTAGTGTGGGCATCACTTGACTCCTTATCAACATATGTGGCTAAAACAACATTTGTTGGCATCCACTATCGAACCACAACATATATCGCCTAGTCAACAGATGTCGTCAAACCGATTTGGATGCAGTAGAATTTGGATGAGGGCCATGAAACCTTCCTGCCGCGCTGAAGCAAGCAAGGATCTCGATCCACGGGTTCGCCGTACCCGCAAGATGCTCCAGGACGCTCTCGCCCAGCTCCTCAAGGAGAAGGAGTTTGACAAAATCTCAATCGGCGACATCGCGGAAGCGTCAACACTCAATCGAGCCACCTTCTATGGTCACTATCCGGACAAGTTCGCTCTGTTGGAGAGCCTGGTCGCCACTCAGTTCGAAGAGTTGATCGCAAAGCAGAACATCCGCTTCGACAGTTGCGAAGGCGCGCTCAAGAGCATTGCAATGGCCGTGTGTTACTACCTCGCGGAGACGATCAAGCCCGGCTCGGACGCGCTGCGGCAGGCAAGCACGCCGCTGGAGACGGCCATTGTCTCGGTAGTGCGCAGGGGCATCCTCGATGGTTTTGCCCAGCATCCCCCGAAATCCGGTATGCCGGTGGAAATCCTGTCCTCGACGGTCGCCTGGGCGATCTACGGCGCCGCGAAGGAATGGGTTCAAAGTCCTAAACGGATGCCTGTCCTCAAAATAGGCGAAACCATCGAAAGGATGATCATGCCAATTCTGCTCTCGTAGAACCGAGTCGCTCGCGGACGGTTGAACATAAACATGAGCAGACAGCATAACCAAATCGATAGCGAAGTCAAAAAAACGAACGCGGAGCGGATACGGCAGGCCGGCTCCTTCGGGTTTTCCTACTGGATTCCTGTTGTCAAGGAATCTCTTTCCATTTCGCCCCATCGTTTTATGACTGTTCCTTTTGCCGTCGCAATGCATCTGCGTCGCCACAAGTCGACAAGTCACATTTCGCTTCGTCTGACTCGGATAAACATTGAGCTGTGACGGGCGGGCCGATGGTGCGCGAGCCGAACATAGGCCGGTTTCGACAGACTCGCCTGTTCGTGTTGACGCTAGCCGCCGGAAATCCGTTGACTTCTGGTCTTCCCAGCGCGCGCATCTGAGCCGAACTGCACGAGAAAGCCTTCTCGCCCGAAGGGTGGCGTCACGTATGTCGTCGTCCTCGATAACCTCCGCGAGCGAGTACTCAACCTAGACACTTACGGTCCCGGGCTCCAATCCGCTGTGCCGCGACGTGCTGCAGCGTTATGGCGCGGTGGCTCTACCGAACGCACCGTCACCTGGACTGCAACGGCAAGAAACGTTTGATACCCTCGGATTTGGTAGGGTGAGGAGATCCAGTTCCGACGTCCGCAGGAATCCTGCGGGTTGAGCGGGCGAGGGGGCAATGCCTAGACCAGTAATGCTTGCCGTTGATGATGACCCGGATGTGCTGCGGGCCGTCGAGCGCGACTTAAGACAGCGATACAGCGACCGTTATCGGGTGATGTCTGCCGATTCGGGTTTGAGCGCGCTCAATATCCTGACGCGCTTGTCTCAGCGAGCTGAACCGGTAGCGCTCCTGATTGCCGATCACCGGATGCCTCACATGACCGGCATCGAATTCCTCACTGCCGCAATACGCGATTTTCCCGATGTGCGGCGTGTGCTGCTGACTGCTTACGCCGATACCGAAGCCGCTATCGGAGCTATCAATGTCGTCAAGCTCGACCACTATCTGTTAAAGCCTTGGGATCCGCCTGACCGGAATCTCTATCCGGTGCTCGACGATCTGCTCGATCATTGGGGCGCCTCGTACCGGCCACCTTTCGAAGGCATTCGAGTTATCGGAACGCGCTGGTCCCGCCATTGCTATGAAATGCGCGAGTTCTTGGCGCGGAACCAGATTCCTTATCAATGGCTGGATATTGAAAGCGCGGAGCGCGACGCCGAGACGGCGCGGACCATCGCGGCCCACCGCGAAGGTCTCAACCGCCTTCCGGTGGTGCTGCTCACCGACGGTGCGACGCTTGTCGACCCCTCGCAAGGTGAATTGGCCGACCGGCTCGGGTTGCGAACCCACTCCGATACGAGTTCCTTCGACCTGGCGATCGTTGGAGGGGGCCCTGCCGGCCTCGCCGCGGGCGTCTATGGGGCTTCGGAAGGACTGAAGACCGTCATCGTGGAACGGAGGGCGCCGGGCGGCCAGGCCGGTCTCAGTTCGCGAATCGACAACTACCTCGGGTTTCCCTCAGGATTGAGCGGAAACGATCTGGCGCGCCGCGCGGTTGCCCAGGCCAGGCGCTTCGGGGCGGAGATTCTCGCCCCGCAGGAAGTAGTGCAGGTCAGGAGCCAAGGCCCGTACCGGGTGATCACCCTCGCGGACGGCGGCGAACTGTCGTGCCACGCCATCGTGATTGCCAGCGGCGTGCAATGGCGGAAACTCGACGTTCCCGGGATTGAGCGCCTGCGGGGCGCAGGCGTTTATTATGGGGCCGCCCCGACCGAAGCCCTCTCCTGCCGCGAGGAGGACGTCTACATCGTCGGCGGGGCGAATTCGGCCGGGCAGGCGGCGATTCACTTCGCGCGCTACGCCAAAAACGTGATAATGCTGGTGCGCGGCGAAAGCCTCGGCGCTACTATGTCGCAATACTTGATTCATGATATTGAGCAGACGCCGAACATCCGCGTGGACTTCGGCGTTCAGGTGGTCGGAGTGCACGGCACGGAAAAACTTGAAGCCATCTCGATCGCTTGCGGGCGCTCCGGTTCGGTGGACCGCCTGCCGGCCACTTCTCTGTTTGTTTTCATCGGCGCGGCGCCCCGCACGGAGTGGCTCGATGGCTATGTCGAGCGGGACGACCGCGGATTTATCCTGACTGGACAGGACCTGGTTCGTCAGGGGCAGCGTCCCAAGCGCTGGAGCGCCGATCGTGATCCATACCTGCTGGAGACCAGCGTCCCCGGCGTCTTCGCGGTGGGCGACGTCCGACACGGGTCAATTAAGCGTGTGGCTTCCGGCGTCGGAGAGGGCTCCATCGCAATCCAATTCGTGCATGCGCACTTGGCAAAGGTCTGAAATGGAAGGTTCAACAGTAACAACTTCTCTTGCCCAGCAACTCAAAACCGTCCCAGTCTTCGCCGATCTTTCCGAGGAGGACCTGGCGTGGCTTGCGGCGCGCATGAGACTGGGCCATTACAGTCCCGGCGAAATCATCGTGGAAGAGGGCTCTCCGGCCGACCGCATGTGGGTCATTCTCGAAGGCGAAACTCGCGGCCAGCGGGAAAATGCCATTGGGGACGGAAGGACGTACTCTGCCCGGGCACCCCACGTCACGGGTATGCTGCCCTATTCGCGACTGACGCATGTTCCTTTGACGATCCGAGCCATGACGCCGGCCGTCATTGCCTCTCTTGCCGCATCGTACTTTCCGGAGATGCTGGAGCGGCTCCCGGCATTGGGCCCCAGGCTGGTCGGCGTGCTGGCCGATCGCATTCGCGAAACCACCCGGACCGACCAGCAGCGCGAGAAGCTCACAGCGCTGGGCAAACTGTCTGCGGGGATCGCACACGAGTTAAACAATCCAGCCGCCGCCGTCCGCAATGCAGCTATCAATCTCCAGCAGGCGGTGCGGGCGCTTCGCACAGCCGGTCTGCACCTGGATCAGCGCGAGATGTCGGCCGAAGATCGGACCTTCCTGGCGAGGATCGAGTGCGACTGGTCGAAGGATCACCCTCCCACCGCGCTCGATTCCCTGGAACGCAGCGACCGCGAAGAGGGAATCGGCGACTGGCTGGAGTCCCGGGGCGTTCCGGACGCTCGAAAGCTGGCGCCCGACCTGGTGGATGCCGGATGCGATCTGGAGGCGTTGCGCGATCTGTCGGCAAGGTTTGACGACGGAACGCTTGCCGACGTGATCACGCGCCTCACGGCATCCTTCACGTTGAACCGCCTGGTGGAGCAGATTGAGAGCGGCACCTCGCGGATCGCCGACCTGGTCCGCGCCATCAAACAGTACTCCTACATGGACCAATCTCCGGAGCAGGAAATCGATGTTCATGAAGGCTTGGAAAACACGCTCATCATGCTTCATTACCGGCTCAAGCGGGGAGTGGAGGTATTACGCGAGTACGACCGCTCAATCCCGCGTATCTGCGCGCGCGGCAGCGAGCTGAACCAGGTTTGGACCAATCTGATCGATAACGCGATCGACGCCATGAACGGACACGGGGAGCTGCTGGTGCGGACCACAGCCGAGTTTGACGGCGTTCTGGTGGAGATTCGCGACAATGGCGCAGGAATATCGCCGGAGATCCGAGACCGAATTTTCGAGCCGTTTTTTACCACCAAACCCGTCGGCGAGGGCACGGGACTTGGGCTCGACACGGTTTATCGCATCGTGCAAAAGCATCGTGGCCAGGTGCGAGTCGAGTCAGAACCGGGAAGGACATCCTTCCAGGTGCGGTTGCCGTTCGCCACGGATTCGAAAGGTTGGCGCCATTGACGAAATCCGTGAATCCCTCGGGTGCGTTACGAAGTCAATTAACCATGGCGCCGGACAAAGGAGTGTCCACCTTCATGGGTGATGGATACCGGCTCGCCTGCCTGGAGCTGAGGGGTGGCAATCGCGCCGCGGTCTACCCGGCAGAACTGCCTGGCTTAACTGCTTGGATCTCCTGCCGGCCCCTGCATCCAGCAACTCGCGGAGGGGATCTATACTATCTCTCCGTTTGCAGCCAGGGATCGATTTCGCGCATCACGCTCGCCGACGTCGCGGGTCACGGCGAGGACGTGAGCATGCTCGCCGAGCGCCTGCGGGACGCGTTGCGCGAGCATGCTGATCACTGGGACCAGTCGGCCCTGATCCGGAGACTCAATGACAGTTTCCTCAAGGTTTCACTCGGGGGTAAGTACGCAACCGCGGTGCTGCTGGGCCATTATGTGGAGACCGGCGAGCTGTTGTTCACCAACGCCGGACATCTGCCGCCGCTCTTGTATCGCGCCGCTTTGCGGGAATGGACGTTTCTGCAGGACGCGACGCCATACTCGAAGCAGATCGCGGACCTGCCGCTCGGTTTAATTCCAGGCACGGACTATACGCAGACGGCCGTTCAACTGGAGCCGAACGATCTTGTCCTGCTCTATACCGACGGAATTAGCGAATCCTGCGACGAGCGCGGCGAACAATTGGGGCTCGATGGGCTGCTCGAGATTGCGCAAGGCCTACCGGCCGGTTCAGCTTCCGCCGCCGGCCAGGCGCTGGTGTCGGCTGTGGCTGGTTTCCGAGGTGCTGCGCCGGCGGCGGATGACGAAACCGTCGTCGCACTGCACCGGGTCCCTGCCCGCGACCGGGTCGTCGAGCGATGAGTCGTCACGAAGCAGCGTCGGCCGGCCTCCCGATGCATGTGATGTTCGACATGTGCAGCCAGGCGCGCTGTCTTCCCATCGTAAGAGCCGCCGTAAACCAATTGGCTGCGATGGTCGGCTGGGATGAGGCCGACTCCAGGGCGATCACGATGGCGGTCGATGAGGCGCTGGCTAATGTAATCCGCCATGCATACCACGGCTCCGGTGACCGCCGCATCGAACTGCACTGCTGCGCTGGCGAGGGTGAACTGGAGTTCCGGATTCGGGACACGGGCGATCCGCCCGATCGCTCGTTGATTTGCGCCCGCGAAGTGGGGTGTGACAAAATCGGCGGACTGGGCACGCACATCATACGGGACGTGATGGACTCGGTGTCCTATGAAGCCCGTCAGGAAGGAAACTGGTTTGTCGCGGTGAAGCGGCTCCAAAGGAAAACATGACAGTATCTGTCCGCGAATGTGGCGCCGCGCGCGTTGTTGATCTCGAGGGGGAGGTGGATCTGGGCACATCGCCCAAGCTGCGCCGGACCCTGTTTGATTTATTGGGCAAGACGTCCAGGCTTGCGCTCAATCTCCGAGCCCTGCGATACATCGATAGTTCCGGCATCGCCACGCTCATCGAAGTGCTGCACGATGCGCAGCGCCTGGGCAAGGAGTTTGTTCTATTCGGTCTTAGTCCTGCCGTCCACGACGCTTTTCGCCTCACTCACGTCAATCGCGTCTTCCGCATATTCGATACCGAAGAGCAGGCCGTAACATCCGCGTGACGGGCCCGCCATGTTTCCGACACGCCCCATCCTGCGATCGTCCGCCGCGATTGAGCTCCTCGGCAGAATCGGCGCCGATGCCGAGCGAACCCTGGCGTATCTGGGTGGACTCGCGACGCTGATCGGGAAGACGTCCGCGGCGCTTTTCTCCTCGCCGTTGAAGCGCGGGCGCAGCTTGCAAAGAGCCGTTCACCAGGCAACGATCGTCGGGGTTCAGGCGATCCCGATCGTCACTCTGATCACTTTTTTCGTAGGCGTGATCATCGCACTCCAGGGCGCGTACGGTTTACAGCGTCTCGGCGCCATGCACCTGGTCGCCGGCCTGGTGGCGATTTCGATCACGCGGGAACTGGGCCCGCTGGTGGCCGCGATTGTGGTGATCGGGCGTTCGGGCTCCGCCTTCGCAGCCGAAATCGGCGCGATGCGAGTGTCCGAGGAACTGGATGCGCTCAAAACGATGGCGTTGAACCCGATTGATTTCCTGGTGGCACCGAAGCTTGCGGCCATGGCCATCATGTTGCCCTGCCTGACGATCTGGTCGGATCTGATGGGCGTCATGGGCGGGGCTCTGTTCGGAGTCGCGGGCGCAGGTTTCACCCTTGGAGGCTATTTCATCGCCACTCGCGAGGCGCTCGCGCTTCGCGACGTCACCACTGGAATCGCCAAGAGCCTCGTCTTTGGAATCGTGATTACCGCTGTAGGCTGTTACGAGGGGTTCACCACGAGCGCGGACGCCGAAGGGGTTGGCCGCTCCACTACCTCGGCGGTCGTCATCTCGATTCTGTTGGTCGTGCTGATCGATCTGATGTTCACCTATCTCTTTTATTTCGCGAGGCTGGGAGTATGAGCCTGGCGCCGGCTGGACGCGCAACGCCGATCGTCTCTGCCCGCGACCTGCGCGTGAACTATGGTGATCGCGAAGTGCTGCACGGGGTCGACTTCGACGTAACGCAGGGAGAAACGGTCGTGATCCTGGGCGGCTCCGGGTCTGGGAAGAGCACGCTGTTGCGAACGCTCGTCGGACTGGAAAAACCCTCTTCCGGCGAGGTGCGGGTGAAAGGCGCCGACCTGGCGAACGCCACCGCCCGTGAACTGGACGCAATCCGCAAAAGAATCGGACTTTCCTTTCAGGGCGGAGCGCTCATCGGCTCCATGACTGTCGGAGAGAATATTGCGCTGCCGCTGCTGGAGCACTCCGACCTCGAGCCGTCCACCATCGAAGTCATGGTCCGGATCAAACTGGAGCAGGTGGGGCTCAGCGGATTTGAGCACTTCAGCCCCTCCCAACTTAGCGGCGGCATGAAAAAGCGTGCCGCCATCGCGCGCGCGCTGGCAATGGACCCGGAGATCCTGTTCTTCGATGAGCCGTCAGCCGGGCTGGACCCGATTATGGCAGCCGGGATCGACGATCTCATCCTGAATCTGAAAAAGGCGTACGCCATGAGCATCATCGTGGTAACCCACGAACTCGCTAGCGCCTTCCTCATTGCCGATCGCATTATCCTGATCGATCGCGGCGCTATTCTGGCGATCGGGCCGGCAAAGGAGATCCAGCAGAGCGCGCAACCTCGCGTCCGGCAGTTCCTCGACCGCATCGCCGATTCGAGCGCGGATGACGAGGTAGACCACCTGCGAATGTATACGGAAGGGATTTAGGTGACGCAAATGGAAGCAACACGCGAACGTGCGCTGGTGGGTCTATTCGTGGTGATCGCGGCGGCGTTGCTCTTCGGATCCTTGCTCGCAATCTCCAGCGGAATGCGAAGCGGCGCCGTGCCTCACCGCGCTTATTTCAAGAATGCCGCTGGCGTCCAGCCCGGCGCGCCGGTGCGCTTTGGGGGCCTGCTGGTGGGCAAGGTTGACCGTGTCCGCGTCGATCCGGCGAACTCGACGCGGATCGAAATCGATTTCCTGGTGGACCGCACTGCACCGGTAAAGACCGACAGCTTCGCCAAAATCACCACGCTCGGCCCTCTAACCGACAACTATATTGAGATCTCCACCGGGAGCGAACGCGCGGCTCTGCTGCCAAGGGGCGCAGACATTCCCTCGATCGAGACGTTCGGCCTCCCACAGATCGGCGAGGCCGTTCAGGCAATGCTCCCTGACGTACAGCGCGCGATTCTCAAAGTCAACAACAGCCTCGACGGTTTGCAAATTACGGTGGCGCGCGCGAATGACCTGCTGAACGATCAGAATCGGACCGCGATGGCGCATTCTCTCGCAAATGCCGATCAGTTGCTTTCGGAGACGCGGCCCAAGGTGAACGAATCCCTCAACAACGTGAACCGGATGTTGAACGACGTGCAGCCCAAAGTCTCCGCGAGTCTCAGCAACGTACAGGAAGTGACGGCAAAAATGTCGTCGCTGCTGGATGAACTTAAAAAGGTCTCAGCTCAAGCGAATGACACGCTGGCGCACGTCGATGCGGCACTGCTCGAGAATCGAACGGATGTGCGAACCTCCGTCACCACCTTACGCGACGCCCTAGCAAAGTCCACGGTTTTGCTCGATCACCTGAACCAGGCCCTAAACCAGAATTCAGACAACATCGACGAGTTGCTGGACAACGTCCGGATCTCGACGGAAAACCTGAAGGGGCTGACCGAAACACTGCGAGCGAGGCCCGCCAGCCTGATTCGGGGAATTCGCGCGGAAGACCGCCAGCCTGGAGGGGTGCGTAAATGAAGTTCAGTCCGCTGATCGGCTTGATCGCACTACTCTGCGTCGTCGCTGCTGCCTGCGTCGGCGGGCGCCCGATTCATTACTACGCCATCAACCCTCCGGCCGCCTCGGCTGCTGCTCCCAAGCCTGACGGCCCCACATTGCTGATCGGACGGATCGCCACGCCGGAGACGCTGCAGGATGGCCGCATCCGCTATCGCTCCGGGAGCAACGAGGTCGGCGCGTACGAATACCACCGATGGACGGAACGCCCGGCCGCGATGGTTCAGGACCTGCTTTTGAGAATGCTTCGGGAATCCGGAAAGTATCGCCAGGTACAGGAGGCGTCCACCGCAGCGGTCGGTGACTACCTGGTCCGCGGAAAACTCTATGAATTGGAAGAAATCGACAGTCCCAGCATTGGGACCAGGGTATCGCTTCGGCTGGAATTGCTGGACCGGAAGACCGGAATCGTCGTCTGGAACCACCATTACGATCGCGACGAGCCGGTAGAGGGAAAGACGATCCACGAGGTAGTGCTTTCGCTCGAGCGCAATCTGCAGCAGGTCATCACCATTGCCGTATCCGGCGTCGACGCGTTCTTATCGAATCGAACCTAGCATTGGCGTGCTGGCGCCGCAGCCCTCCACCCGGCCGCCTGCTGTGCGGTAGAACAGGAGCATACGGGCCGCACCCAACTTTGGCATCGCCTTATCGATCTTGCGTTGATAGAACGCTGCCTTCTGAGCAAGGCCGCGCACAATAACACAGGCTTGGGAGACCTCAAGTCCCGCGTAACATGCTGACAATTGGGCGTGAGCGGGATAGGTTGCAAGCCAGTAATGCCGCCAACTAAGAAGGTTGTTGTGTTGTCCGCACCCTTGACAAAGAGGCACACTGTGACCTTTCGCCACTTGTTCGTGCGCCTCAGGATCAAAATTGTACTACACTGCTAGTCAAGTGCGGCTCAGAAACGCGGGAGCGAGCCTAGACTGGGCGTCATACATGTTAAGCACATCCTTGCGAAACTCGCGCGCGCTATCGGGTCGATTGTAGAACATATGACCGCCGGGATATTCGCGCACCGCGACGCGGGTCGCATCGCCCATGATCGGCATCTGGTCCACCGCCAGCACCGAGCCCATAAAGGGGCAAGCGAGATCGTCCCAGCCGTGCGGAATAAGCACGCGAAGCTTGGGGTCGGCCGCGACCGCCTGCCGCAGATCGGAGACGGCGCCGGCGCGTAAGGCGGGGCTATCTCGGTCCCACTGAGAGTTCACCTCGTCGTTCAGCGTGTGATATGGCCCATCAGTCTTCCAACCGACCACCCGGGTTACGAAATCCACCATGGCTGTGGTGGTGGGTGCGATAGAGTTCTCGAGCATCGGATCGTTGACGCGCTCCTCCGGCGAGAAGGGAAAAGGGTCGAAAGACGTTACATTGGAGTCGTAGACACTGCCGAGTTTTCCACGATCCCGGAAGACTTCCCGCAGGTATGCGCCGGTTTCCAGCCGTCCGCCCGACCGTCGGACGAACTCCTCTTCGAGCCCAGTCATCTGGGTCACTTGTTTGACAATGCGCTCTGTCGCCTCGGAATCGGATCGGCCCTTCAGCAGGTCGGTAGCGTACTCGCCGCGCGTGTACGCAATCACCGGCGCCATCGTTTCGGCGGAAAGCTTGCCCTCGCGCTCGAGGTGCGCCGCGGAAATCGACGGCAGCGTCATCATCCATGGAATCGGTGAAAGATCGCCATTCTCGCTCTGCGTTGGATTCAGGTACGGCGAAACCAGCACCAGGCCGTTCAGTGCAACGCCAAGCTGAGTCTGCAAGTAATGAGTGATCCGGGGACCGCGATAGCCGCCGTAGCTTTCACCGACAAGATATTTTCGGGAACCCATGCGTTCGTTCTTCACCAGCCAGTCATAAATTACGCGCGAGAGGTACCTGATGTCATTTTCCGTCTTGTAAAACTGCTTCTTCGTTTCGTCGGGGGAGCTTAGCGACCGGCTGAATCCAGTCCCGATCGGATCGATGAATACCAGGTCGGTGAAGTCCAGCCAGGTCCCTGGATTGTCGGTCAGGGTTGCGGGATCGGAGGGGCTGTCTCCTTCGCGGCCGAATTCGATGCGCTTGGGGCCGATAGCGCCTAAGTTCAGAAACACCGACGAGGCGCCCGGTCCGGCCATTCAGCGCGAACGTCACAGGCCGGTTCTCGCCCTTGACCGTGTAGGCAGTAAAGACGACTTCGCCAGTCTTTATGCCGTTGTTCTCAACCGGCAGGGTTCCGACGGTGACCGTGTAGGGCAGCGCCTTGCCATTCAATTGCATCGTTTGATCCACATGGGCGTCTGCTGGCAACGCCCCCGGCTTACTGGTTCTGTCCGCTGTCGTCCCCTGGGCTACGACAAGAAAGGGGCAAAGGACGGCTAGTATGGCAGCCGCTGCCTTCCTGCCTCTTGGATTGCGAAAAGAATGCAATGGATTGTTCTTCATATCGGTTTAAGGCAACCTCGGTAAAGGAGCATGCGATTGTCGGTGCCGGGCGCGGAGGAGGCTTGCTGGACTGGACCGCCTTGTTCGACCGCTAAACAGTGAGGTAAAGCGTACTGCCGTTCCGGTTTACTAGCAGAAGTGTCTCCTGTTTCGAGTTCGCGAGCGAGCGCTCAAAATCGGAGGCGTTCTTGACAGGTGTGCGGTTTACTTCCTGAATCACGTCGCCACGGCGCAGGCCGGCTTCGGCGGCGGGGCTGGACGTGCGAACGTCGGTCACGACCACGCCCTGCGTTCCGGCCGGAAGACCTAGCTCCTTCGTTGATTCGGGATTGAGGTTCTCAACCGAAACGCCCGACAGGACGTTCGAAGATCCGTGATGGTTAGATTCCATTGACGCTTCGGTAGTTGGCAGTTCACTCAACTTGACTGGCACGGTACGCTCCGCCCCTCCACGAACTACCTTGAGATTGACGCTGCTGTCCGGAGCCATCATCGAGATGGTCATCCGTAGATCATTGCTGTCCGCGACCGGCCGTCCATTGATTTCCAGAATGATGTCGCCCCTCTCGATGTCCGCCTTTTGCGCCGGGCTATCGGCGCTGACATCGCCCACCAGCGCGCCGCGGGCGTCCGTGCGGCCAAATGCCTTTGCGACAGCAGGCGTAACATCTTGAGGAACGATTCCGAGATACGCGCGCGTCACCTTTCCTTTCTTCACGATCTGTTCCATTACATCGCGCGCCAGGTTGGCGGGAATCGCAAAGCCAATACCCTGATTCCCCTCCGAGCCATGCGCGATGATCGCGGTGTTGATTCCGATCAGTTGGCCCTGATCGTTCACGAGGGCGCCGCCGGAGTTGCCCGGGTTGATCGGAGCATCGGTCTGGATGAAGTCTTCGTAGTCTTCGATTCCCAGGTGCGACCGCCCCTTAGCGCTCACGATTCCCATCGTGACTGTCTTGCCTACGCCGAAGGGATTGCCGATCGCAATTGCGTAATCGCCGACTTCCACCTTCGCGGAATCGGCGATAGTGATCGCAGGCAAATTGGTCGCATCGATCTTGAGAACGGCGATATCGGTCTTCGGGTCTGTGCCCACAACTTTTGCATTGAACTCGCGTTTGTCGCCGAGCACGACTCGCACTTCCGTGGCTCCGTCGACAACGTGGTTGTTGGTCAGGATGTAACCGTCCGGGCTCACAATGACTCCGGATCCCAACCCTTTTTCGCGGTGTTGGGGCGCTCCGGGCGGTACCCCAAAAGGTTCGCCACCTTCGCGCCCGAAGAACTGGCGAAACAGCTCGTCGTCGTGCAACTCGCCCGAAAAATCGGCCGGCTCCTTGGTCACCTTGACGGACAGAATATTCACCACTGACGGCAGAGCCTTTTTCACGACCGGGGCGAAACCGGTCCGGCTGGGAGTCTGGTTCGCATCTGCTAGTTTCAGGCCGAAGGCGGCGTGTGCGGATGTGAAATGACGGGCGCTTGCGAATCCCAAACCGCCAATCCCGATTACCAGCGCAGCAGCCACGACCGCCTGCCGACGCTTCCCTTCCAAAGATTCTCGCACTTGTAGTCTCCCGTTGAAATTTACGTCGCCACGACGTGCTGATATCGCGTTGTGGCTCTAAATATATAGACGGAAGGGCCGGAGCCTGGGTTCTCCCCGAGAGTCGGTAAAGTGAGCCCGACGATTTGGGAGTTACGAGATAACGCCTTTGCGCACCGCGTAGAGGATAAGCTCGGGAATATTGTGCAAGTTTAGTTTTTGCATCAACTTTGCACGATGAGTCTCGACAGTGTAAACGCTCAGACTCAATAGGTTTGCAACTTCCTTGCTCGACTTGCCCTCCG
>Ga0306921_10001322_pt1 | contig 23826 bp, 15 predicted proteins | sample sta12Cox44000080_FD_203760 | JGI IMG/M metagenome (GOLD analysis project Ga0306921, IMG submission 203760) | Lab enrichment of tropical soil microbial communities from Luquillo Experimental Forest, Puerto Rico - statoxic.12C.oxic.44.000.080 (v2)... | ecosystem: Environmental > Terrestrial >...
CAGGCGTATAGGTGAAACCAAGTAGCTGAAAAGCAGGGATTTAACGGTTACACGGGAGCCCCAGGCAAGGACCCTGAGGAGGGTACTGGGACAATAGGTGAAAAACTTTTCCCTGTACGAGCGACACGGCTCCTGTTTAGGGTCATTCAGACCCGGCGCGACTTTCGCTTTATGGTAGCCGGAGCCCACCCGACGGCTCCTATCGGCCCGTTAAGGTTTCGCGGCCGCAGGTTTCGCCGGAGGATCCGAAGGCACTCCAACCAGAATGTCGATGCTGATGGGTTTTCCGCCGCGAACCGCAGGCTTAAATGTCCATTGGCCGAAAGCACGTTTAGCGGCTGCATCCATTTCGTCTGACAGGCCCTGATGAACGACCAGGTCAGCAACCTTGCCCTCTTCGCTGATGCGGCCTTTCAGAATCACGTATTTGTGCGCTTTTTCCAGCGGCAGCGGCGTGCGTTTGAAGTCAAAGCGCAGTTCGGGCTCTGGAGGCACAATGGCTTCTTCCATTCGAACCACGCTGGCATAGGTTTGCTTCGGGCGCGAAGCAGACTGGCCCTCGGCCGGTGTTTGGCAATACTGCAACGTCCAGTTCTTTCCCGCGGAAGGTAAGAAGATGGTGTAGATCTTGCCGCAGTGCAGAGCGCCGTAGATGCCCAAGCCGCCGCCGCCCATCGGGCCTGCGGCGACAAGCATGGTGCTCTTGCGCAGACCCGTTATTTTGGGTAGCGCGAAGACCAGGTGTTCGACCTCGAGATTGCCAAGACTCTTCGAATTTTCTCCGCCGTTTCCGGGGATGCTGATCAGATTTGCAGAGCCGTCGTTGCCCCCGCCGCCTGCTGCGCCAGAACCTACGCCGGTCGCCTCGCTCGTTCCGCCGGTTGCGCCGCCGCCCGTTCCGCCAGCCGGTGAGCCGTTTGGCTGGCCACCAGGCGCCCCAGTTCCGTTTCCACCGGGCGCAACGGAGAAGTCTCCGTAGCGATTGCCCGGAGGCAGTGCAACCATATCCGAAGATGTGCCGGGATTGGTGCCGAGGATGAGCAGCCCTTGCCCGGGAGTACCGTTGCCTTCGATCTCCGGCGCACCGACCTCAGTGGAGCTGCCTCGCGTGCTGGAAGGCATATTCGGTGCGGGCGCTGCGCCGATGGGGACGGCGAGCTTCGGCTGGCTCACGGTGGCCAAAAGCTGATCGGTCAAGGGCTGCTGAACGTTGGCCTGAGTGAGGCTCGGAGCGATGGTTACGACCTCGCGGCTGGCCTGCTGCAGCGGTTTTACCTCTTTCGGATTGAAGTGCAAAGGCACCTTCGGAGGCTGCGGTTTCGCGAGCAGCATGTTGGGCAATTTCATTTCAGCCTTGATGCGCAGCTCGGGCGGGCTGAGCGGTTGGATGATGGTTTGATGATCGTTGTCGGGAAGCTTCGGATGGGAAACCGCAAAGAGCATCTGCGAGGAAGTCGCGCCCTTGATCGGAGGCAGCTCGGGTTGCACTCCGCTGCCTGGAGCTGCCCCCGGTCCCGGAGCCACCATGCGCGCGGGCTGGCGAATCTCGGGATTCGCCAGATGATAGTAAATCACTTGCTGATCGCGGTCGGCGACGTTGGCGGCTTGCGTGACCTGGAAGGGCAGATATCTCATTACGAACGGCAAGAGCATGAAGGCGAAGCCGTGCAATATGACGGAAGCGCCCATCTGCTTGCCCGCAAATCGCCTCGGTAGCAGCGGTATATTGTGAAAATAGCTTCCCGCGATGAAGGTCAGGTGTGCGGGATAACGCGAAAGAAGCGTACCCAGGCGCGAGAACCAAGAGGTGCGAAAAAATTTGCGTGAGACCAAAAACTCCGGTTCGCGCGCGAGGGTGGATGGGACCAGGGCGCTAGGCTTGGCCTGGGAACGGACCACTGGCCGCAGCAGGCTTTTCGCCTCGAAGACGGTAGGCGCTGAGCTGTTGCGCTCGAAGATCACAGAGCCTTTCTTTTTCCGCGGACTATGGCAGCAAGGAACGCACGCGCGAACAATGCTTGGCGGTGAATACACCCCAAGTAGACCTTAGTTTCGGTGCACGAACAATTCCAAAAAAGCGGGGTTCATGCTAAAGGTAAATTCGGCTTTCCGAAGCCGGTGCGCTCGCAAAGGGATTTCCGAGTCACCGAATGAGTACTGATGCTCGCCCTGTTGTCTGATTTTGTGAACCCGGAGCGCGCCTAGAACCAGCTGGTTACACCGGTACTATTGCGGTAACCTATTGAAATAAAAGGCCAGCGGCTGGTCGGAATTCAGCGCTGGTTTGGTTGTGCTCATGCTTTCTATTCCGCGGCCATTCTGGCACCATAGGTCTCTTTTCAAGAGGAGATCCAACTTTGACACGGATCTATCCAAAGTCGACCGCGCTCGTCGCGATCATCGCCATGGCAGTCGTGGGCGCAACGTTCGCGGCCGGAGCGCGCGCGCAGGCGATTGCTGAAGCGGCGGGAACGACATCCGTTGCGGCGTCCGCAACGGCGGCGGCGAAGCCGGTCGTGATGCCCAACCTCCCGGGCGCTGCAGCCACTACCTCGCAGCATCTGATTGCATCGGGCGCCCCGCCCGCCCAGGAAACGAATGTTCGCGACTTGCAGGCGAAGGCTGGGAAGGACGCCGGGAAGGTGCTGCTTCGGGCCACGCCAGCAGCGTCGCAAATCTGGGTGAACGGAAAGATTGTCGGCAGGACACCGCTCTTGCTGGTGCTGGCTCCCGGGAAGTACCAGGTGGAAATGCGGGGGGCACGCGGTGAAACCGGGACGAGCACCATCGATCTTTTGCCACGCGAGACGCGCGAAGTGCAGCTGAAGCTGCAATCGCTCTATCCGGCGCGGGTAAGGTACCAGCAGTAGAACCAGCGCGGCGACGCGCGAATCAGGAGGCTTCATGGCGGGCATTGAGTTCGACCGGCAGGTTTTCGCACCGGCTGTGGAAGCCGAGAGCAAGGCGTCGCCCAAGATCTTTGGAACCATCGCGCTGGTCGTTGCGCTTGGACTCGCAGGTCTGGTCGGCTACAAGATCTTCACGCAGGTCAGCCAGCAACGCGCGCTGGCCGAAGCCAATGCGCAGATCGAACAGTTGCAGCTGCAGCTTGCCGATTCGCAGAAGCAGATGGAGGAATTGCAGAAGAAGCACAAGGCGGCTCCCAAAGTGGAAGCTCCCGCACCGGTGGTAACGCCGGTGGTGGCTGCAAAAACTCCTGCGCCGCACCGCACCTATCATGTGACCGCCGGCAGCGTTCTTCCTCCGCAGCCTGTGAAGCTTCAGTCCATTTCGCAGCCCTCGGCGGCACCGGCCGTGAATCCGGAAACCGCGGCGATGAAGAGCGAATTGGTAGCAAATCATGAGGCATGGCAGGCGACGACGGACCGTCTGGCGGATGTCGTTGGCGTAGTCGGCCAGCAGCAGAACGAAATCTCGGAAACCCGGGAGGCGGTGAACCAGCTGCTTTCGCAAACCAAGCGGCGCGCCATGTCGTTCGAATTGCAGCGCGGCAATTCACAGGTGCCCGTCGGGCCGGTCTCCCTGCAGCTGAAAAACTTGGACATGAAGGGCCAGCGATACTCGGTTTGCGTGTATTTCGAAGAGCGCTGCACCGAATTGAAGGATCGTTCGCTGAACGAGGTGGTGGTGTTTATCGTCTCGAAAGACCGAGGGCCGCTCGAACTGGTGGCGACCAAGATCCTGCACGACGAGCTGGTTGGATATCTGCAAGTCCCCGTGGAACAGCCAAAAGCGCAGTAGAGTATCTCCCCTTCTTCTTCCCTGACGCGGTTGTTGGCGTTATGCCGCGCCCGGGCGTAGAGGGGCCAGGCCAAGTCGCAAGTCGCTGGTGCGAATCGCTGGTTCATGCCAGCACGTCTCTAGAGGGAGGATTGGCCCGCCAAGTGCCTGTAATTCTGCTTGAAAGCTGCACGGATCTGTCCTGGTGTATCCCCCCGTGCACGCTTTGGATGGTCACCAGCCCATGACTGACTTCTTGACGGAAATGAATTCCGGCCCGCTGGTCGTGCCCCAGCGGATCGATCGCACCGGCATCCGCCGCGGCCTGCTTGAAGATCTGGCCCTCAAGGTTCTCTATCTCGGCGGCGAGATGACCCTGATCGAGCTAAGTGACCACCTTTGCCTGAGCCTGGGCGTGGTGGAAGAGATCTTCCAATTTTTCCGCAAAGAGCGGCTGGTCGAAGTCAAAGGCATGGTTGGCGGCACGCACCGTATCGCCACCAGCGCCGAGGGTAGGCAGCGTGCGGCCGATCTGCTGTCCCTAAACCAATACACCGGTCCGGCTCCCGTATCGCTCACCGACTACATCTCGAGGATTAAGCATCAGAGCGTACAATTGAGCGGAGTACGCCCCGAACACCTCGAATTTGCCTTCCAACAGCTGGTGCTAACCGACGACATGCTTCTGCGGGTAGGAACTGCGGTCGTTTCCGGGACCTCCATGTTCCTCTACGGCCCTCCCGGAACGGGCAAGACCAGCATCGCCAACCGCATCACGGAGATTTATAACGACTACGTCTGGGTGCCCTATGCGGTCGAAGTCGACAACCAGATCATTACGGTGTTCGATCCAGGCGTGCACCATCGGCGTCTCGAATCCGAGATTGAAGACTCCGATCGCCGCTGGGTGCTGTGTCATCGGCCGTGCGTGATCACGGGCGGCGAATTGACCGGTGAAATGCTGGAACTGCAGTTCAATCCGGTGGCGCGTTACTATTCGGCGCCGCTGCAGATGAAGGCCAACAACGGAATTTTCGTCCTCGACGACTTCGGACGCCAGCGTATGCGTCCGCAGGAATTGCTGAACCGGTGGATGACCGCGCTCGACCGTCGCGTCGAATTCCTCGCGCTGCCGGGCGGACGCAAATTCGAAATTCCCTTCGACACGCTGGTGGTTTTTTCGACCAATATCGAGCCGATGCAGTTGGGCGACGACGCGTTCCTGCGCCGCATCCCGAACAAGATCAAGGTGGACTTCGCGACCAAGGAACAGTTCATGAAGATTTTCCGCCGCGAAGCGGAGCAGGTTCGCGGCCTTCCGGTTCAGCAGGAAGTGCTGGACTTTCTGGTCCGACACCTTACCGAGGAGATCAGGGTTCCTCTTTCGCATTGCTACGCGCGCGACCTGCTCGACCAAATTTTCTGGGCAGCGCGCTACCTGCACGCCAAGCCGGAGTTCACGAAGGACCTTGCGAAGTGGGCCTGCAGCAACTACTTTTTCTCGGGCCTGAACAGAGTCAACGACGACGGGAGTGCCGCCAGGGACGAGCGCAAGGCGTCCTGGTAACCCTCGTTGCGCCCTTCTCGCCGCCCAATGCCATCAGGCGGCGCCTTTCAGACCAAGCCCGGAATACACTGTGACTAAATCACCGGGGCGGTTAATAGAGACCGGCCGCCCCTGATGGATCTGGACGCTTGCCGCACTCAGTGCGCGCAGGCAGACGGATCTGAGGCGCAGGCGCTCGCGACGTCGACGAGCGACTGGCCTCTGTCGATGAGCTCTTTGGCTTGCTGTTCGTTGATCGACAGGCCGCCGAACTGCGCGCCTCGAAGCAGGTCTTTGATTTCTGACGCAATGGTGTCGCGCTCGCTGGTCCACGCAGCGATTTTGCCTTCGAGAGTGTTGTAGACCGCGTCGCCATCGGAGGTGCTTTGGATGGCGAAGGTCGAGACGGTGAGCGCGCTTTGCGCAAGCGAGCCAAACGGCGCGTTGACCTGTTTGTAGATCTGGCCCAAGCGCAGCAGGGTTTCCGAGTGCGCATGCAAGCTGCTCGGAAGAATGTTGGGATCGACCATTTCGAGAATGGCCCGACCGTCATGCTGGTAATCATCCTTGAGGCCGAGCAGCAGCATGATGGTGGGCCGAACGTCGACGTGGTCGGTAAAGAAGTCCGCCGGCTCGGTGATGCCGAGATTGCGGACGCCGGGACCTACCATGGCGATGTAGGTGCGCGCGATTTGCGGCTGAATATCGCCGTGATTCCAGGCAAAGCCGGTGCCGACAACCGGCGTCGTGTTTCCTGTGCCGGTAAAGAAGAAATTGGGATTGCCGAAAAGGGTGAAGGTGGGCTCGCGGTTGGGATCGAACGACGACCTCATGTGCAGCAGCCGCTGTCCGACCTTGTCCACGAGCGCGCCCTGCAGGTCCGAGCCAAGGCCCGTGCCAAGTATGCTCTCCGTGAGGCCGGTATGCGGGTTGACCGCAGTGATGCCGCCCATGGTCTTTTCGAGTCGCCGAACTGCGGGCGAGCTTGGGTCGGGATTGCCTTGCACGTAGGCCGTAGCCGCGTCGTCGAAATGGTAGGTGAACGGCGTGGCGTTGCCGGCGGCAACGGTGACCAGGCTAAGGTCGAGTTGAACCTCACCTACGCCGTTAACACCGTAGGCGCAGGGAACATTGATGCCGTCGCAGCCCGCCGGGCTGGGGGCTCCGCCGACAAAATGATCGCCTTCGTCGGGAGTGAAGATGAAGAGCGTGTTCGATTCGTCGATGCCCGCGGCCTTCAGGTTGGCGAAAAAGGTGCCGAAGGCGGCGTTGTAGTCGGCGAGTTGCTTGACATAAGCGGCTTCGCCGGGCCCGAAGGTATGGGCGGGGCTGAGCGTTGCGCCTTCTTGGTTGTCGTGGGCGTCGGCAATGTAGGCAAAGACCACCGGGATGCCCTTCTTTAGCAAGGTTTCGACAACGGCAAGAGTCTGCGCCGGCGTGGGATCGAAGTTGAGCTGGCTGAAGCCGGTCAGCGGAACGCCGTTGTAGTCGGTGAGGCCGCCCAGAGCCGGAGCAACGTACTTCATGCCGAACAGAGCCTGGTAGCCGGAGTAACCGCCGGGTTCGCTTGGAAGAAGATCACCCACGGCGTTGTTTTGCGGGGAGCAGAGCGCGCTGCCCAAGGCGCAGTGGACGGCGACGCCGATGAAATCGTTGGTTTGATCCGCGCCTTTTTCGGCCGCCTGAGGGGAGTTGGCGCCGAAAACCTTGCGGACGTCGAAGGGCTGACGTTCGAGCACGATGTTGGCGGTAGAGAAAGCTCCTACATCGCAACCAGCGCGAGTGAACGGGACCCAGGGAGCCGGAACATTGGCGCCGGTAGGAGTCATGAGAGCGAAATTGGTGTCCTGCGTCGCAGGCGTGATGTCGGAAACCAGATCGGTCCAGTAAAAGAACGCCGACGGAAACAGGGCCTTGCCGTTGGGAGCGTAGTCGCCAAAGCTGTTGGCGATGAAGATGCCGGAGTTGTCGGAATAGATGCCGGTTTGCGTGCTGAGGATGCCGTTGGCGGTGTGGGAGATAAGGACGGTGTGATCGCCGGTGTCGAGCGCGCCCTTCTGCTTGATAAAATTGAGTAGGATGGGCATTTGCTCGAAATCGGAGGGAACGTTGGGGTTATCGCGGGTGAAATGAACGTTGTCGAATTCGATGTAAACGACGTGCTTGATTTTTCCACCCGGCGAATTGAGCTGGCACTGAGCGCCGGCGGTTGAAGCAAAGACCAAAAACAGCAGTACGCCAACTGCGAGCGCCAGAGTAGGAAACGGTGAGCGATGCATCGGCAATTTTCCTCCTTAAGACTGGGGACGCCAAGGAATACGCGGAGAAAATGACAGCCGAATGAAGCTTTGTGGTTAGTTCGATAAACAAATCGAGGCGCGCTAGTGACAAGCCGGAGACGCCAAATCGACGTGAACGCGGCAAAGCGGTCGGCCGCTCTTCCCTGTGGTACGCTCTAGGCCGTGAAAGGCTGCGCGCTTCTTTTTTGCTGGATTTCATTGTCATCGGCCTCGCTCGCAAGTGACGGCGCGCCCGTTCCGGTTCCGCCGGCTCTGCCGCACGTCTACCTGATCACGATCGACACTCTGCGGAGCGACCACGTCCGCTGTTACGGCTATGAGCGGATCGAGACGCCAAGCCTCGATCAACTTGCAAAAGACGGTGTTCGCTTTGCCGAAGCCTTTACGCCCAGCCCCATTACCAACAGTTCCCACGCCAGCATCCTGACCGGCCTTCTGCCGTCGTCGCACGGCGTCAGCGACTTCGGCGTGCCTCTAGCAGGGGCGCATGTCACGCTGGCGGAGCTGCTCAGGAAGCAGGGCTACCTGACGGCGGCTTTTATTGGTGCCGTGATTCTGGACAGCAAATCTCTGGCCCCGGGTCTCGATCGGGGCTTCGACTATTACGACAACTTCCCGGAAAAGCCGGACGAAAAGTCGCGCTGGGGACGCGTCGAACGCCGCGGCATGGACGTCGTGCGCCGAGCGGAGGGCTGGCTCGACGCGCACCAGACCGATCCGCACTTTGTCTGGGTTCATCTTTACGATCCGCACGATCCCTACGAGCCTCCCCCGCCTTACGACGAAAGGTACAAAGAACGGCCCTATGACGGGGAGATCGCGTACGCGGATTCCGCGCTCGCCGATTTCCTTTCCTATCTCAAGAAGCAGAACTGGTACGAGGGAGCACTGATCATCGTGGTTGGAGATCACGGAGAGGGCCTTGGCGAGCACGGAGAAGACACGCATGGAATCTTTCTCTACGACTCGACGACGCACGTGCCGTTGATCCTGAAGCTTCCGCAAGCGAAACAAGCGGGGAAGGTGGTCGGCGAGCAGGTGCGAACGGTCGACATCCTGCCGACCGTGCTCGACTTGACCCAGACTTCCGCATCCCCCAAGTCCGACGGGACTTCCCTTCTGACGCTGGTCGCCGGCAACGAAGAGACGTCGAGAACCGCTTTCGGCGAGACCGACTACCCGCTGCGTTTCGGCTGGGCCCCTTTGCGGTCGATTCGGCAGAACGGATACAAGTTCATCGAAGCGCCGCGGCCGGAGCTCTATGACCTCGGAACCGATCCCGGCGAGACGCGTAACCGCTATGTGCCTTGGGACGCCACCACCGGGAAATTGCGCAAGGCGCTTTCCGAACAGCGTGGCAAAGCTCCTGCCACCGCGGAACGCTCTCCCGGCGCGGTTTCTTCCGGCACCGTCAGCGAGTTGCGCGCGCTCGGCTATCTCGATGCCTCCGATGCTCGTTCTGCAACCGATGTTCCGGAGCCGTCGCTATTGCCTGATCCCAAGGACAAGATTCTAGTGCAGAACCTGCTGCACACCGCCATGATGGCCCGGGAGGGCGGGCAGACAAAACAAGCGCGTTCGGCGCTTGAGAAGGCGCTCGGAGTTGACGGCGACTACCCGGTGGCGCTCCGGCAGCTGGGACAGCTCGAAATGGATTCCGGAAATTACAAAGATGCGCTTCCGTATCTGAAACGGCTTTGCGATTTGCGGCCGAACGATGCCGGCGCGGCGCTCGACTATGGCCGGGCATTGAGTCTCGCGGGCGATTTCGAGAGAGCGCGCGCCGTTTTGGCAAAAAGCCTGCGCCAAGAGGCGAACCAACCGGATGCGCGCCTGCTGCTTGGGCAGATGGCTCTCAAGGCGGCGCACTACCCATCTGCGGAGGACGAATTCGCGTCGGCGCTGCTCTTACAACCCGCCAATGAGCAAGCACAGATTGGGTTGGCCAAGGCTTTACTGGGCCAGAAGAAATTCGCGGACGCGAGAAAGCTGCTCGAGACCAGTACCGCCTCGGGAACGCAAAACGCGGAATTGTTCGAACTGCTCGAGCAAGCGTATCGCGCCCTCGGCAGACCGGCGGATGCCAACCGAGCGCAGGAACGGGCACGCAGCATGAGGCAAGGAAAAACGAGAAACTAAGAACCCCAGCCGCGGGCTATGGCTTCGGGAAAGGAAGTCTCGGCGAATCAGTTTCCGGCCGTGGCCTTGGTCTCGCGCTTCTCGAAAATCTCGCTGAGCGCATGCCCGTGCATCTGCTTCGGCTGCTCGATCCCGTAAATGCGCAGGATGGTTGGCGCGATATCGTACACGCTGGCCGCAAGCCCCATCACCCGGAAGTCGCGCTTGATTCCCGGACCCATGACGAAGAACGATCCGGGAACGTCGTCGCCGTCGGCAAAATCGTGTTTGGCGATGACCGGTGTGGTCTTCTCGTGATCCATGTGCGCGTGCGGGTCCTTTTCCTCAAACTCGCGCAGCGGCTTGATGCCGTGATCGGAAACGATGAACAGATAGGTTTCATCATCGACGTGCTTCAAAATGGTGCCGAGCACCTTGTCGAAGGCGATGTACTGGTTCGGGAACGCTTCCGGACGTGCGCTGTTGACGCTGGCGTTGTAGCCAACATTGAACGGAGAGATCGGGTAGAGCCAGTGGCCGACGCGGTCTTCGCAAGACTGCACCATGAAGGTGAAATCCGTCGGATGATTGCTAAGCAGGTAGTCGAAAAGTTTGTTTTGCTGGTCGCGGATGGTCTGAACCTTGCTGAGCCAGGCGTCGATTACGGGAAGCTCGTGCCCCTTTAGGTCGGCTGCGGACGGCATGCGTTCGCAATCGATGTAGAAATCGCCGACGTTTTTCATCAGCTCGGCTTGCATGGACTTGGGATAGACGGCGTCGCCGCCCATCACTTCACTGAGCTTCGGCGCACAAAGAACCCCATCCTCGCAATTCTTTCCGCGCGTCAACATGCCGCTGATCATGTAGCCATTCACCGGCATGACCGGGAAAGTAGCGGGCACGTTCGCCATGCCGACCGTGACCTGGCCAGCCGACAGCAGCGACCAGATGGGCTCCTCTTTCAACATGTTGGTATTGGCGGTGATTCCGCCGACGAGAAATCCGGTGACGCCGTGTTCTTCCGGTGCCGTGCTGGTGAAAAGAGTCGAATAGACGCGAGGGCAGTTCGGCGCCGGCACTGTGCGCAGCTTTCCGTACGCGCCTCGGTTGACCACACTGGCCAAGTTCGGCAACTGTCCCTTGAGCAGAAGAGGACGGATGATGTCGAGTTCCATGCCGTTCACGCCGACGACGATTACCTTGGGTTTGGCCTTGGCGGGCTTGGCGTCTTGCGCTGCGGCGACGCCAGTCAGCAAAAATACCGACAGAATTAAGGGAGAAAAGATACGACGCAGCATGGGGCACCCCTCTGGATAGGGTCAATTATAGGAGCCTGCAATCAGGGTGTCCAGCTAAGTGGTAACTCCTCACTTTGGTTTTTCGCCTGCAGCCGGCCCCCTGAGCCGCTGCGCCTCGGCCCGCTCGCGCGCGGCTTCCGCGGCACGCCCGAGCTTTTCATACTCGTCCGCCAGGAAGGCGTGGGCCTCACTTGAATCTGCTTGTACCGCGGCGGCCTTTTCAAGGTAAGGCAGCGCGTCGGCCAGCGTGCCGTTTAGGAACAGCATCCGCCCGAGAAGCAGGTTCGCGCGGTAATGATCCGGCTCACTCTGAAGCACGATCAGCAGGTTTTTGGCCGCATCCTGGGGTCGCCCGGTACGGGCGTAAATGGAAGCCATCGAATAGCGGGCGTCGATCCAATCGGGCCGGTTTTCCACCAAGATCTCGAAGTGGGCGGCAGCGGTATTCAGATCGCCGGTTTCATAAAGGCAGATGGCCAGCTCATACTGCGCCATCAAGGCGTCCGGCCGCAGCTCGATGGCTTTCCGCAGAGGAGGAATCGCCTGGGCAAAGTTTCCCCTGCGGGAGTAAGCGATGCCAAGGTAATACTGCGCCGCCTGGATTTGCGGATCTTTGGCCACTACGTGCAGCAGCAGCGGGATGACGGTTTCTTCCTTGCCTTCCTCAATGGCCAAGCTGGCATCGTGCATATCGTTGGCAACGTCAATGCGGTCCTTAGGATCGATTCTTGAGACTGGACCGGCCTTGGCGGAGGCCACGTAGCCCAGCGCAGAGAGCTTCTCGCGGCTTTTTTCGTCGAGCCCGTCTTGCAGGGCCTGCGGCGCGCCCGTGCTGACCCGCTTTACCAGACTGTCCAGTTGGATTGCGAAGCGCGCCGCCGCGGCGCGGCTCTGCGGATAGACGTTGGTCTTGGCTCCGGGGTCAGAAGCCAGATTGTAAAGCTCGGGCGACGGGGCTTGCACGTAGAGCTTGTTACCAACCCGCAAGGAAACCAGGGCGCTCCACCCGAAGGAACGCTCGGAGTGGTCGCCTGTAGCCATCGAAGGACGTTCTTCGGGATTCGGGTTGCCAATTTGCGGAAGGAGCGAATGGCCCTGCATCCCGGGTGGCGGAGCCTGTCCCAAACCTTCCAAAACGGTGGGCGCCAGATCCACCAGGCTGGCCGCGGCATGGACGCGCTGGCCGGCGAGACGATTGCCGGGCAGTTTGAAGACCAGGGGAACGTGGATGGTCGCGTCGTAAAGAAAGATACTGTGGGTCAGTTCCCCATGATCGCCCAACGATTCGCCGTGATCGGCCGCGACCGCGATCAACGCGTTGTCGTACAGGCCGTGGCTCCGTAGGTAGTCAAGCAGCTTGCCTACCGTGTCGTCCACGTAGGCGATGCCCGCGTTATAGGGGGCGTTCGGAAACCGGCTGCGGAACGGCTCGGGGGGATTGTAAGGGTCATGCGCGTCCCACAGGTGAAACCACAAGAAAAACGGGCCGCCCTGCTGCTGGCCGAGCCATTCTAGCGCATGCCCGAGAGTGACCTCGCCGCGCCGCTGCATGGATGCCTCGCGCTTCTCACCCGTCTTTTGCCGATGAAAACCGGCGTTGTACACGTCGAAGCCGCGCTCGAATCCCGAGGCAAAGCCATTTTTCGGGTCGAGGATGATGCTGCCAACGAAGGCCCCTGTGCGATAACCCTGGTTATGGAGAACTTCAGGAAGAAACGGAACGCTCGAAGGCAGGCGGTCGCCAAAGTTGCGGATGCCGTGGTACTGCGGGTAGGTACCGCTAAGGATGGTGGCATGAGAGACCGGCGTGATGGGCGCTTGAGAATAGGCACGCTCGAAGACCACACCTTGGCTTGCCAGCGCGTCCAGATGCGGCGTCAGGCCCTTCTTGGCGCCGAGAAAGCCCATCCGGTCGGCGCGCACCGTGTCGAGCGTGATGAGGATAACGTTGGGTTTGCCGGACGGCTGGTCGGCCGCGAACGAAGGCACCAGGGCCAGCAAAAACGTGGACAGAAAAAAAAGGCACTGGGTCGAAACACGCCGCATAAAGGAAAGGGAGTTTGCAGTGTAGCAAACTCCCTTTTCCGAGCCAAAGTTTGAGCAAGGTCAGAAAATGATCTTCGCCCCGATTTGCGCAGCACGCGGACCGCCTTGCGAAAGGAACGGGTTTCCGGAGGCGATATCCGGAGTCTGCGAATAATTGGAGAAACTGGTGTTCGGGAAGTTGTTGAGTCTGCTCTGTGAAACCGTCGCGCTGCTCGGGAACGGATTGAAGTTGGGATGATTCAACAAGTTGAAGATCTCGAAGCGAAGCTGAAGGCTCAGCTTTTCTGAGATTCTGGTGTTTTTGACGACGTTGAAATCCCACTGTCTGAATCCCGGACCGCGAAAAGCGTTTCGGCCGCAGGTGCCGATGGTGTTGGGCGCAGGAATCGTAAATACGTCGGGCATGTTCGTTATGGTGGGCACTCTCGGATCGCTGAACTGATAGATCGGCTTCACGCCGGTGCAGTCAGGCCGCTGGTAAACCCGGTCCTGCCCGGACTCGTCGGCGACCGAACTTAGCAACGCGGTCCAAGGACGCCCACTCATAACCGACACCACGGAACCCACTTGCCAACCCTGGCCTAGGCGTCCGAGAGCGTGCACGTTAGGAAAGTCGTAGACGACGCCGGTGTTGAAATTCCGCCGCACGTCCGTATCGCACGGCCCCTGGTTGCTCTTGGGGTTGTAGGGATTTTCCTCGATTGGCAGAGTCGAAGCGCCGCCACGGTTTATGGAGTTGGTATCGAGGCAATTGGACCAGGTGAAGTTGACCATGGTGTTGAGCCCATGCCAATCGCGCTGGCGATAGGTTACCTGCAAAGCGTTATAGCGAGAAAACCCATCGTTTGTCAGTTGGACGATGTAGTTGAAATTGGGCACGCCATTCAACTGGAACACGGAATCGAACGGTCGAGCGCAGGGCCCGGTGGTCAGCTGCGCGTCATTGACGGTATCCCAGCAGCCCACAGGCCGGTTATTCAGGCTTCGGTTCAGCAAGTTATCCGTTGAATGGGCGCCGAGATAGCTCACCGTGACCGCATTATTCCTGAACAGTTCGTGTTGCAGCGTGGCACTGTAATATTGGATTCTTGGCGTCTTCAGGTTCGGAACCGTTCCGAAGATGTTAAACGGCGGGGTGGCCGCAGGGTTGGCGCCAAAGGTCTGAATAGGCGAGTTCGGGTCCGGACTCCCAGCCTGCGGACCGAAACAGACAAAGTCCGGCGAAGCCGTGTTGATCGCGGGATTCCAGCATGTGTTGGGACCGAATGGCTGGAACAAGACCGGAAAGCTCGCATCCGAATTACCGGACGCGGTGACCGAGAACACTCCCAAGTCAGAGTTCGTAAACGCTCCGGCTCTGGCACCTTGGAACGTATAAGGCGCACTGATGGCGGCGAAATTGGCCACATCGTAGGCCATGGAATAGCCCAGTCGGAGAGCGGTCTTCCCGTTACCGAAGATATCCCAGGCCAGTCCGGCGCGGGGGCCGAAGTTTTTAAGGTCAATGTCATACAGCCGTGGGAATCCTTCCTGTACACGAACCAGCCCGTTCGGGAAGCCTTTGGGGGCACAGAAGGTAGGCTCTGGGTCATGGCAAGGGAAGAAGTTCGAAGCAATCTTGTCGGCGTCACCCAGCGCGCCGTTGATGTCCCAGCGCAAACCGTAGCTGACGGTCACTCGCGGAGTAACCTTCCACTCGTCCTGGAAGAACAATCCCATGGAAGGCTGGGAGAGATGGCGCGAGGTATCGCCAAAGGAACGGCCGGCTTGGTCGACGCGACCAAGAAGCAATTGGTCAATGAGCGTCTCAAAATCGGTCTGGAAGCTAATAAATCCTGTCCGCGCGCGATTCCGCAGACTGAATGTGGAAGCATACTGATAATTGCCCCCAAACTTGAAGGCATGTTTGCCCTTGATCCACGAAAGACGGGCCGATACATCGTAAGTTTGCGTAGGACGGGTGCTCAGCGGGTAGCCTTGAATGCCCCCGGGGTTGCCGTAAGTCACTGAACTGGCATAAACCGGAGGAACGCCAAAATCGGCGGGGTTGAGCGGGCCGGTATCGATGCCGAGGCTCAGAGGATCGACTTTATTATTGGGCGCAAGGATTTGCGCGTAACGCGACCAGTTGAACCGCACATCGAGAATCTTGTCGCTCGAAATGGAGTAGGTCCAGGTAACGCCAGCCAATTGCACCCGGGTGGGAGCGATGGAGTTAAATGCGTCAGGATTGAGGCCGCTGCCCGGCGCTGGCGGCAGGGTATATCCTCCAAGCGGCGCGGACTGGATGCTATCAGCGAACGTATAGCGGCCCGACAGCTGCATCTTGTCGTTCATCTTGTGGTCGATCCGGATGATGAAGCTGCTCATCTTGTCGGTGTTGGGGCTCGAAATGGTCTGGGTAAATCCACCCGTGTCCACCGCCGCGTTAGCTGCGGCGGGCGTGCATGAAACAACTCCACCATTGCCATCCGAACACGGGTAGAACTTCAGCATATTTAAACCTGCGCTGTTCAAGGGGAGGCCGCTAGGATTGACAACCGGACTGGCGAAATCCGCCAGGGACGCAGCCAGATCGCCTTGCGTGGGGATCAGCACGTCATACGGCTCGAGCGCTTTATTCCGCTGCCCTTCAAACGCGAAGAAGAAGAATGTACGGTCCTTAACAATTGGTCCGCCGATCGTGCCGCCATAATTGTGGTTGTGATAGGGCAGCGTTGTGGTCGAGAAGTAGTTCTTGGCGTTGAGCCAGTCGTAGTCGCCGAAATAGAAGCCCGTTCCGTGGAACTTGTTGGTGCCGCTCTTTAGAGTCACGTTGACAGCAGCCCCACCCTTAACTCCGTTTTCCGCCGTGGGTAGCTGCTGGACCGTGTACTCGGAGATGGAGTCGTTGCCGAGAACCGAAGCGGGCACTCCCAATACGCCGGGCTGCCCCACAACTTCGCTGCCGTAGAAACGATCGTTGTTCGGCATGCCATCGATCATGTAATTGTTGGAAGTGGTGCGCTGGCCGCTCACGCTGACGTCCAAGAACCCGCCTCCAGGCGAACGCTGAACTCCAGGAGTAAGCGCCAAAATGGACTTAAAGTCGCGACCCTCGGTCGGAAGATCCACGATGGATTTGGTGTCCACCTCGTTGTTCACGCCCGGAGAGTACTCGACCAGTGGAGTCGCTGCTTCGACTGTGACCGTTTCCGTGCGCTCGCCAAGCTGAAGCTGAAAATCGGCGGTGGTGATTTTGGCAACGCTGACCGTGACGTTGCGCACGGTGGTCTTGAATCCTTGCGCGGAAACGGTGACCTTGTAGACGCAAACGGCCATGTCCGTCATCCGATACTCGCCAGCGTCGCCGGAGGCTATGGAGCGAGTTTGGTTTGTATCGGGACAGACCGCGGAAACGCTCGCGCCGGCGACAGCGGCGCCGCTTTGATCCATCACCGTTCCGGTAATTTCACCGGTGATGTTTTGAGCGGACGCGGACGCGGCGCAAGCAAGAACTAGCAAAACGAATACACTATGACGGAAAAAAGACCAACCCTGCATGCCGACCCCCTCGAGGAACACTTTGGAGCCCGTCTTTACAACTATAAAGTGCAACAGTTTTAGGACAATTAATGCACAGAGTCAAGAAAAGTGTTTCTAAATTCGAGCCTTCGAGCGCCTCTATGAACGATCTGCAACGTCGCCAACCTATGAAAAATCGGATACGCCCGTGCCGCGCCCGACAAAAAGTTGACATTTACATCCCTGGGAGGAAGTTTTCATCACATTTGCAGAAATTTCGCTTATTTGCAGGTCAAGTCCCGCCCATCGGCTAGATTCTCGCCCAAAAAGCCAGCCAACCGGGTGCTACGTGCCGTCGAGGCGGTGGGGCGTTCCCGTTGATGGCTCCGAATGAAGCATCTTGATAGCTGTCGAAGGCGGGACCTATGTTCCTCTATGCCGGCTAAGGACTTAATTTCGCTCGCGGCATTCTGGGTGCTGTTTGCTGCGCCGGCCATCGCAGAACTGCCAGGGAGAGTGGAGAAATGTCTGCCATACCCTACGCGCGCCCAAGATATGGTTGAGATGTACCCGGAGCCGCCCGAGGTCAAAGTCAATGTGCGCGTGATCGGCGTCGAGGTCGACGCGGCAAGTGGCATTTCGTCCGAAGCTCAAGAAGAAATCTCGGGGAAGGTAGGGAGCCTTACGTTTGGCGGCGGCGCTGATGCTGACTACCTAACCGACTTTGCCAACCAAATTGCAGCAGTCAGAGTACGGGGATTTCTACAAGATCGCGGTTATTGCAGAGCGACAGCTCTGGCCAGACTTACGCTAGTGGAGCAGAGTGCGGCGGAGATTCGCGTCGCTGCGACCATCAGTGCTCAGCCAGGACCGCCATGCCAAACTGGGGATATTCGGATCGAGTTGGCGGATGGCAGTTCTCCGCTCGCTGTGTCGCAGGGGTTCTCGGTAGACTCATTTCACTCGAAAGAGGCGAATTGCTGAGCGTCGCAAGGCTTGGTGCCAGTCTGACAAGAATTATAGGAGCGTACGCGCGAGAAGGATGTAGACGCGACTATATCCTCCTGAAATTGATCGAAGGTTTCGCCACGCCCCAAGGATCAATCAGTATTTTGCAAGGAACGCCCGGTCCACGGAAACCGGCTCCCCGCGGAGAATATTCACATCCCCGACGATCACGCGAGTCATCGCTGGCCGACCTTGCACATGGCGTAGCAAACCCAGGCCCAAGCGGAAATACTCAATTATAAGTGCGCCATATGACGACGCAGGCGCATCTAAAAGAAACCGGGCCGAGGAATGCAATAGAGCGCAATAATGGGACCAGTCGGATTTTGGATCATGAACTTCAGGGACGGGAACTTGATTCGCTTCGTGCAGAGCTCGTTTTGTTTGTGTTTAGTCGTGTTTCTTTGCGGCCCGAGCGCGCAGTCAGAGAAGCTTCCCGGTTTCCGGTTGACCCCGGACGCCTCGGCAGAATCACAGGGGCCCAATGCGCCGACCGCGCAGAAACCTGCTGCGGAGCGATCGGGCAGCATTAGCGGGAAAATCGTTGACCAGTCCGGAGCCAATATCTTCGGAGCCGTAGTGAAGCTCACGCGCGAGAACGATCCTTCCGATCTCGAGACAACGTCGAACGGAGATGGTCTTTTTTCTTTCTCCCGTGTACCTCCAGGTCAGTTCACCCTCATGATTTCGTGGCCAGGCCTGGTATCGCAACAATTGTCGGTAACGCTTGGATCCGGGGAAGCTTACGTCACGCCCGTAGTCGTATTGGTCATTCCCACTCAGGTAACCGAGGTGCGAGTTCTGCCGTCGGATGTGCTCGCAACCGCTCAGATCAAAGAACAAGAAAAACAGCGGGTCTTTGGCTTGATCCCTAATTTCTATGTCACCTACCGCGATGACGCGGCTCCTCTCGCTCCGAAACACAAATTCGAGCTGGCCTGGAAGTCCGCAACTGATCCGGTCACGCTGGCCGGAGTCGGCGTCCTGGCTGGGATAGACCAGGCCGCAGATCGCTGGCATGACTACGGGCAGGGAGCGCAAGGTTATGCAAAACGGTATGGAGCGACTTACGCTAACGTTTTCTCCGCCACCTTTATCGGCGGCGCCGTCATGCCTTCGCTTCTCAAGCAGGATCCCCGCTACTACTACAAAGGAACGGGCAGCAATCGATCCAGGATTCTCCGCGCAATCAGCAGCTCGGTTTGGTGCAAAGGAGATAACGGACGCTGGCAACCGAACTATTCCAATGTGATTGGAAGTTTCGCCGGTGCAGGACTTCAAGCTCTCTATCTCCCCGCGAACGATCGTAGTGGGAGCGGATTCGTACTCTCACAAGCGTTGATCAGACTTGGTGAAACGTCTCTCGCCGGGATTCTGCAAGAGTTTGTATTGCCGAAGTTGGGCCGGAATAACAAACGCTCTCAGCATGACGTAACTGTAGGAACACCGTGAATCACAGGGCGTTCGACGAGGAAACAACGAACCACACCCAAATGATGTCCTGCCGTACGGGCGCTACAGTGGAGGTCTCTTCCCGGGTCATCCAATAGGTTTGGTAATCGGACTGTCGTATAGACGACGACCATAGCTTGCTAGCCCGCGGTTCGCCCAAGCCTTGAAGTCTGCAGATCGCCCCCCACTTTACTTTGCCGCGCAGCTTTCGGATCGAGGCTTGAGCCCGCGTTTGAATCAGCAACCTCAGTCCTGCCTCAACAGCAGCCCGAGCCGAAATCATAGGCTGTCCGCTGTATTGGTCGGCTCGCTTAGAGCACGTACGCTAAGCCTTTTACAGAGGGCTGGTATGCCAGAACCACCAACAGTCAGAATCTCGGAAGTCCGACAAGACGGACCCAATGTCTATTACCGTGTGTTCGCTAACGGAGTCGAAAAGCCGAGTTTAGTGTTTGTGAAAGCGCCGGACAGAACGGTGCACGGCGAAGTGGCTCTAAAAGAATGGTGCGAACACAATCTCGATAAGCTGGAATCCGGCAAGGTCATAGAAGCGAATCTTTCGGGCGTTAAATAACGATGTGATGAATGACTCGCCGGATGAAGCGTTGACTACCCACGACTTTCAGAATAGTGTCTGCGAATGGAATTCGTAACCCTTGGCGAACACTCGTTCGTTCATTGCCCACAATGCGGATTTCCAATTTCATTCTTGCAGGGGCAGCAACGACCGCCTGAAACAAGAGTCATTGAAGTTGCGTCAGAAACGGTTATCACTTTGGTGTGCCCGACCGACGGCAAGTTTGAAGTTTCAGCGGGAGAATTCCGCGACGATTCCCCGGACGCCCCATTGGATGCCCGCGCCTGAACGCAGATGTGGGACAACAAAACCGAGGATTGGGTTGATATTTTGAAGAAATCCCTTGGCCGCAATTTGGCTGACCCCGTTGGCAGCTTCTTGAAGTGATCCTGAGGAACGAAGGCCGTCGAATGAGGCGCCGAGAGAATTAATCAAGTCAGCGGCCAATCCCTAAATGTCGCATAGCTGACAGAATTACCAGTCGCCTGCAAGACAACGCTATTTCACACTAGAGCGCTTTCCCGCAGGGGGGTCGTGCGGAACAGATAGGACCTTGCAGACCGACAAGCGAGCCAACCCTGCGGTTTCGGGACACCTCGGCGGAGAGGAGTTTCTATGAGAAGTAGATGGATAGGTGTAGGACTGGTGGCCGCATTGGCCCTACCAACGTACGCACAGCAAAAGGAAACGGAGCGGGTCGAAGAATCTGGGACAGTGATGAAGGAAATCTTAGCTGCCCCAGACAGCATACCGCAGAGCGTGCTAGACAAGGCTGACTGCGTGGTCGTGCTGCCATCGGTCAAGAAATTTGCGATCGGAATCGGTGGTAGCTATGGACGAGGTGTCATGACGTGCCGTGGCGGAAAGGACTTCCAGGGCAAGTGGGGTGCACCGACGATGATGGCTCTGGAAGGCGCGAGTGCCGGTTTGCAATTGGGAGGCGAGGCCACCGATTTTATTCTTCTACTTATGAATTCACGAGCCGCTTCAGGAATTCTCGCGAGCAAGGTCAAACTTGGCGGTGACGCTTCGGCGGCTGCGGGACCCGTCGGACGAACAGCCTCGGCCGAAACGGATGTCACCCTGAGGGCGGACATTTTGTCTTACTCGCGGGCTCGCGGTGCGTTCGCAGGGCTCTCTCTGTCTGGATCCACTTTGCGTCCAGACAACGACGCAAACAAAGATCTATACGGGAAGAAAATCGAAGCGAAAGAAATCGTGCTTGAAGGCGCCGTTAAAGCGCCGCCAAGCGCCGAGAAGCTTCTTTCTACACTGGACAAGGCGTCGCCAGTCAACAAATCTAAGTCCTAGTCTGACGGCTAAGTAACTCTCGATGAATCAGACCCCTGTTGAGAACGAAGACAGCTCTGGGCGCGCTAATAGATTCATCGATGCGTTCAGAACATGATCGCCTATATGACCTGGCAACGCTTGGCTACAATGACGGAAAATATCGCTGTCTCTTTGCGGCGTTCAAGAACAACCATACCTGGCAGGTTCCTCCCTTTCCATGCAATGGATCAGGCTAAAAAAAATCACCGGAAGCTTTTGCTGCTGCTCCCCGGGCTGCTGTTCCTGCTATCCGCCCTTCCGACAGCTGCCAAGATCGCTACCGATTTCAATCCCAATCTCGATTTCTCGAAATTCAAAACCTTTGCCTTCATCGGTGGCGTCGAGCAGCTCGTCCGGATGCAGTTGAATCCGGATCAGCTTAACAACCAGATTCACCGCGCCGTCACTCGCGAATTGACGGGCAAGGGGCTTCGCGAGGTGAAGCCCGAAGAAAATCCGGACTTAGTGGTGCGCTATTGGGTCAACAGTCAGAAAGACGTCAATGTGGCGGGGAGTTCCAACTGGGGTGTCTACGGTCCCTACTACGGTTATCACTGGGGATTTGTCTACTATTCGATGGACTATTCCACCACCCACCAAGGCACGCTCGGCATTGAACTCATTGACGAAAAAGCGCGCGATCTCGCCTGGCGCATGTTCGCCAGCGTGAAGATCATCCACACGGACCCCGACAAGATTTGGAAGACCGCTGACGGTAACATCAGGAACGCTTTCAAAAGCTATCCGCCCTCCCCAAAAGACATCGAGGCGAAGAAACAACAGTGGTCCAAAGAAGACGCGGACAAGAAGTCCTCTAGTGCACCCCGCTGAAACTAGACTCGCCACCTAGGTAGAATCAGAGCCTCCGAGCAGAGGCAAGATGGGTAGGAAACCACGCGTGGATCGAAAACCCTAGGAAAGCAACCGGAGAAACAAACGTTTGTACCAGGAGGTCGATGGTCAGGCGAAGCGGAACATGTCGTGGCTGAGGTTTGGAAATTGGCAGAAAACTCTTGTACTCGGATGCACTCTCAGCTACAAATTCGTCTAGATTGCCGTGGAACTTGATCCCTCAAGAACCTAGTTCGCAATCCTCGCGTGCGCGAAAAATGAGAAGCAGGTCACCAAGGTAAGAGAAAATCAGCACCCTTTGCCAAGGGCGCCGGGGGATGCGAGTTGTTTCCGCTGCTCGACGTGCAGGCCACCCGCAAGTAGCGATCATTGCCGCGCCTCCCCGTGGAGATCCTTGAGCGGCGTATAAGAGCTGTCATACAAGCCGTGGGCGGCCGCCGGGCTCGTCGATTTAATCACAAAGTTGGAACCGGCGCTTGTAAACTGGGGATCGCCAGCTACGGTTCCCGTGACCGCCATGCCCTGCGCCTGGATCGTGGTATTCGCGCCGTTCATGTTGTAGTACCAGTCGAGAGCGTTGCCGTACACAAGATTGTTGCGAAACACCGAACTTTTCGAAACGCAATACGTGGGGCACTGGTCGGCGATGTAGATGCCGTGGTGGCCGTTCACGATGATGTTGTTCGTCACATCGAAATACGCGCTCGCCACTCCGCCGGGACCGCCCGTGCCGATCTGCAATCCGTAATGCACGTTGTAGAGCGTGTTATTGTGATAGTGCTGGTTCGCCGCCGCGTGCCAGCTGTGCACTCCCAAACTCCCCAGGTTATACATCAAATTGTTGTAGACGTTCCCCTCGCCGCATGAGTTATAGAGGCCGTAATCGCCGAAGGTTTCGAGCTTCCCTTGCGCGAGGTTGAATTCAACGTTGTCGTGGAAATTGCACGGCGCGCCGGTATACACACCCGCGTTAGTGGGGGAAATATTCACTGCGGCACCCAGGCCCGGCGCCAGGTCATGAATGCGGTTGTAGGCGATGTCGTAGTTCCCGCCGCCGCCCACCGCGGCAATGGCGGCCCCGGTCGAGCCCGTGCCGCCGGTTTTCCCGCCGGTGATGTCGAAGCCCCACACGTTTACGTACGCGCCCGTGATATCCCAGATCGTAAGGCAATTACTTCCGCCGTTGATTTTCGCCCCCCATTGCGTGTCCGAAAGAAACACGATCGGCGCGGAAACGCTTGCCCCGCTGCGAGTGCTCACAATGCACGTTGCGCTCGTGAGGTTGTAGGTGCCGTCGGCAACATGCACCACCGCTCCCGCGCCACTCGGAATGGCATGCGAAGCATGGTTGATCGTAAGCCACGGAGCCGATTGCGAACCGCGGTTCGCATCGCTTCCGGAGGGCGACACGTAATAGTGCGTAACGCCGCTCGGAAGCGTTGGCGGCCATGATGACCTTGTTCCCGCACTCGATCCTGGCTCATACGCGCCGATCGAGGGCGAGGTAGTGTTCACGACATAGCTGATCGTTTTCGGCGCAAGGCCCAAATGACGTACCAGATTTGAGGCTAGAATCTGCGTCCCCGCATAACGCATCTCGCCGAGTTCCGCTTCGAAGAACTGCATGCCCGGCATCTTTGGCGAGCACAGTCGACCGCCTGGCCTGTTCAGAGCATTAAATAATTGAATGATTGGCTTGCCTTGCTGCTGCGGGATTAGCTTCCGAAAAACGAGGTCGGGCGACGCACACGCGAGCCTCAACGCAATATAAGTCCCGGCAACGCCTGCTCCGATAACAGCAAAATTGCTTATTCGTCCTCCCAACTGGTTGGCCTCCTTTCTCTTGTGCTGGGCGTGGATTCTGTCGCTGGAGACTTTTCCATCGCTTGCCTGTCATGGCGGGTTTACCTGGAACGCAAGTTGCACGAGCACGCGTCAATGCCTCGGATGCGGTAGATGTCGCTTTGCGCGGCACAAAATCGTCATGCCACTCATTGGAAATTCTTGATCAGCACCGCGTCAAACCGTTCGCTGCCACGTGACAGGACCAGA
>Ga0306921_10001323_pt1 | contig 23822 bp, 19 predicted proteins | sample sta12Cox44000080_FD_203760 | JGI IMG/M metagenome (GOLD analysis project Ga0306921, IMG submission 203760) | Lab enrichment of tropical soil microbial communities from Luquillo Experimental Forest, Puerto Rico - statoxic.12C.oxic.44.000.080 (v2)... | ecosystem: Environmental > Terrestrial >...
TCGGCCTGGCCTATGGTGATTCCAGCAAATCCTTTTGCGTTGATCGCTTTGACGACGCCGCTTGCATCGAGCGCGCCGCGAAAAACTTTGAAACTGCTTTCACGAAAGGTTTCATCAAGGTCGACCAGCTCCATTTCAAACCGGCGATCGGGCTTATCGCTGCCGTAGCGATCGAGCGCTTCGCGATATGTAAGCCGGTCGAATGGCGTTTTGATATCGATGTCACGCGCGGCCTTGAAAATGGCCGCGAGCATTCCTTCGGTAACAGCAAAGATGTCGTCGGGCGTGACGAACGACGCTTCAATGTCGATCTGCGTAAACTCCGGTTGCCGGTCCGCACGCAAATCTTCGTCGCGAAAACATTTTGCGATCTGAAAATATTTTTCCACGCCCGCGACCATGAGCAGCTGTTTGTATTGCTGCGGGGCCTGCGGCAGCGCGTAAAATCTTCCCGTCATGATTCGGCTCGGCACCAGGAAGTCACGCGCGCCTTCCGGCGTACTCTTGGACAGAATCGGCGTTTCAACTTCGACGAACCCCTGGGTGTCGAGATAATCGCGCGTCGCTTTCGCGGCCCGGTGGCGAATCCGCAAATTGCGCGCGAGCCGTGGCCGACGCAGATCCAAATAACGGTGCGTCATCCGCAGATCTTCATTCTGCGGCTCGGCATCAACTGGGAATGGCAGCGGGTCGGCGCAATTTAAGATCTGCAGCTCGTTAGGAATAATTTCGATATCACCGGTCGCGAGGTTTGGATTTTGTGTGCCGGGCAGACGTGCTGCGACGGTGCCCGAAACTTGAATAACATCTTCGCCACCCAACGCATGCGCCTGCTTGGCAAGCTCGGCATTTTCCTCCGGGCGAAAAACCACCTGGGTCAATCCTTCGCGATCGCGCAGATCAATGAAGATCACGCCGCCGTGATCGCGGGTGACGTTCACCCATCCGGCGAGCGTGACTTGCCTGCCGATATCGCTTTTGCGAAGTGAATTGCAGTTGTTTGTGCGAAACATTTTTTTGTCATTCCGAGCGAAGTCGAGGGCGGAAGGCCCATGCCCATGGGCCGCTCGCTACGTTAATAGAATCGAAGCTATTAACGTAGCAATCCCGTTGCTGAACCCCGAGGTTAAGCCGCGAGATCCCTCGACTCCGCTGCGCTCCGCTGAGGATGACAAGCTGGATTGCGCTTGCAAGTGCGCAAATTAGGCCCCGAAGAGGTTTACGGGGAGGTTTGGCTAGGTTGCGAGCGAATGCGCATGATGTGCAGAGGTGATAAAATGTGGATGCTCTCGTTGTCGTCTTCGACCACCGCACGTGCCCGTCGCAACCAAACATGATCCGGGTGCGGCACCGGAATCTCTGTTCCGCTACTCAACTCGATCCAAAATGGCTCGAATGGGACCTTCTGCACCGCATTCCGCAGGTCATTAAGCATGTTTCATCTATACCCAAATTGACGCGCACGGTCAAAGAAGCTGGGCTACGCGATCCAGTACTTTGTCACACGCAACAAGTTCCTGTTGCGCTGTTCCCATGTTCTTGACTTTCACGTGCGGCCACTCATCTCCATAAAGAAGCGCGACGCGCGCGCCCAAATCTTCTGCGGCTTGGAACTGCCGCCCGACTTTGGTTGGTGTGAGCGGATAATCGACGCGGTAGCCGCAGTCGCGCAGTTGCTGGATTTGTGCCAGCGCGTCGCCGCGGCGTTGTTCCTTTGCGATAACAGCGTAGATGTCGGTCTTGGTGTCGTTCGCTATTGCTTTTTGCATCGTTTCGCGTGCTCGTGGGATTTCGCTGATCAATTCGCCAAGAATGACGTCGCCCATCGCAAAACCAAGTGCAGGGATCGAAACCGCGCCGTCGCTAAGTTGAGCGATCAAATTGTCGTAGCGTCCACCGCCGGCGATTGCCCGAAACTTCCCGGCACGATCGAACACCTCGGACACGATTCCGGTGTAATAGGCAAGCCCGCGAACGATTCCTACGTCGATGGTCACGAAATCGGCGAGACCGCGAGCGCGCAGTCCCTCAACGAGTTGCTCCAGCCTTGCGCTTTTGCCGCCGCTTCTCAGCATCGCAAAGACGGGACCGGCAAGGTCCCCAAGTTTTTCTGCGGTCTTTTCACGCGGCTCCCGTGCGGATTTATCGATTGCTTGCAGTAAAACGTCCCACAACTCAGCCGGCACCTTCTTGCCGCGGAAAAAATCAGTCCAGAATTCGCGGTCGCTGATCCGGACCACGAAATCTTTCTCGGTGAATCCGAATGTGCGCAGGATGTCGATGCAAAGCGAAACCAGCTCGACGTCGGCAGCGAGATCCTTCTCGCCGATGATGTCGCAATTGAGCTGAAAATGTTCGCGCAACCGGCCGCGCTGTTGCTTCTCGTATCGGAAAAATTGCCCGATCGAGAACCATTTGAGTGGTTTCTTGAATTCGCGTTCGTGCGCCGCAACCACACGAGCAAGCGTGGGCGTGAGTTCAGGACGCAACGCGACTTCGCGCTCGCCTTTGTCTGTGAAATTGAAAAGCTGCTCGACAATTTCCGCGCCGCTTTTCTTCTTATACAGCTCGGTTGGTTCCAGTGGCGGACCTTCCCATTCGACGAATCCGTAGCGGCGGCCGACCTCACGCCAGCGTGCGAAAATGTAATTGCGCCTGGCGCAGTCCTCAGGCAGGAAATCGCGGAAACCGGGTAAAGCCTGCATAGGCAGAGTGTTATGCTGTTCTGGCACGGGCTCTTTGATCATCGCGGACACAACCACCGGCGTTGGAATTTACGATATGATGGCGAACATAAAAAATTGTAGCCGCGATCGTTGATCGCGGCAGCCGGGGTCGACGACCCCAGCTACAAAGATACACGATGGAGAACATCCATTGAATCAAAGCAGAGGGACAAATATGAAACAAATCAGATTAACCAAAATATTGGCGGCCAGTTTGCTTTGCGCGGCATCGCTAGGCGTAGCGGTTGGGCAGACCACAACAACGACAACGACCACAGACCCGGTAACAGGCACAACGACAACCCAACAGACGACCACCAGCGCTGCGGGAAATATTGTTACCTACACGCCAGACTCGGATTACTTCATGTTCCGAACGGCGTCAGGTGCGGCGCCCGTGCGTTATTACTATACGAAGGATACGGCCGTGGTAGATCCGGCAGGTCGTATTGTGAGTTGGTCGGCGATCCGCCCGGACATGCCGGCCACCGTTTACTACTCAACAGTTGGCGATCGGGTTGTGGTGCGAAAAGTAGTATTGGCCCGACCTCAGCCTGCCGCTGTGATTAAGCACGAGGAAACGACTACCACCACTACGACAAGGCCGTAGCGACAGAGTTGTTTTCCAAGAGAAACTGCAAGCGCCCGCGAAATTCTTCGCGGGCGCTTCTTTTTGCAACTGAAGCCACTCATCGGTCGCCAATGGAATTGGTAGGGCGGGCAATCTTCGGCCTGCAGCATGGGTCCAAAAAATCGGCGCGCACCGAGTGACGCGCCCTACCTTCCAACAGCCTGCAAAAAACGCCAAGTGCGCTGAGACAGCGCACCCCTACAGCCGCCAAAGATTGTAGTGTCCGCTGTCCTTAGCGGAGGCAGAGCGTTTAGCGAGCCGGTTTCCACTCACCTGCTTCTCGAGTACATTTGCGGCCCCGTGGTTGCATCGAAAAAAGAAAAGCCTGATCTGCAGAAAAAGGTGCACGAGGTGCCGCACAGGCCGGGTGTGTACTTGATGCGCGACCGGTTCAATCGCGTGATTTACGTCGGCAAAGCGCGGGACCTACGCAAACGCGTGAGCTCGTATTTCCTGCCTTCGAAATTGGCGCAGGCCGATTTGAAAACGCGCGCCATGCTGGACGCGACATGGGATTTCGAAACGCACACTGTCCGCAGCGAAGCGGAATCGATTTTGCTGGAAGGGAAATTGATTAAGGAATACCGGCCGCGCTACAACGTTTCGTTCCGCGACGACAAGCGGTTTCTCGTGGTCAGGGTCGATCTTTCGGAAGAGTGGCCCCGATTTCGCCTCGCCCGATTCAAAAAGGACGACGGCAGCCGATACTTCGGCCCATACGCGCATGCCGGCGCGTTGCGACAGACGTTGAACTTTATGCGAAAGAAATTTGGTGTGCTCACGTTTGGGCGTGGTGCGCCGACCGAGCGCGAGTTGAAATCTTCGACATACCAGGTGCCTGTCCGCCTGAGTGAGATCGGCGCCGAGCAATATCGCGAGCGCGTCGAGCAAGCGTGCGAGTTTCTGGAGGGCAAATCGCGAGAGATGATCGCCGCACTCGAAGAACAAATGCACAAGGCTGCAGAGAAAATGGATTTCGAGAAGGCTGCCGAGCTTCGTAACATGGTCGCGGATTTGCGCAGCACGACGCGGCCGATCCGCCGATTTACACGCGGCAGTTTGCCCAGCGCCATCGATCCGATGTCCGAGGTTCAAGCGCTCGCCGACGCACTGCACCTTTCAGATGCGCCTCGAGTAATGGAGTGTTTCGACATTTCGAACATCTCCACCACACATGTGGTGGCTTCGATGGTTTGTTTCCGCGATGGGGTTCCGGACAAGAACAATTACCGGCGTTACCGCGTGCGCAGCGTGGAAGGGCAGGATGATTTTGCCAGCATGGCCGAGGTCGTGCGACGGAGGTACTCGCGGATTCTGCTTGAAGCTCGAGCCGCAAATTTTGACGCAGCGGAATTTTCGCAGGAAAATGCTTTCGAAGCAGTTCCGCGTTGTAGCGCAACCGCTTCGGTTGCCGAACCTGAGGCTGGCAAGCGGGGCGCCTATCCTACAAATGAAAAACAAACGCAATCATATCTTCGGTTGCCCGACCTGATCATTGTTGACGGAGGAAAAGGTCAGCTGTCGGCCGCTTGCCGTGAATTGCAGCGACTGGGATTGCACGAGCTTCCGATCATCGGTCTGGCGAAAGAACACGAAGAGATTTATCGACCGGGCCGTGCACTACCGTTGCAACTTCCAATGGATTCTCCTGCCCTGCGTTTGCTCCAGCGGATTCGAGACGAGGCGCATCGGTTTGCCAATGCGTATCACCAACTGTTGATGAAAAAACGAATCGAAGAAAGCATTCTCGACGATTGCCCCGGCGTGAGTCAGAATCGGAAAAGCTTGTTGTTGCAGCGGTTCGGGTCCGTGAATCGTCTCCGACGGGCAAGCATTGAGGAGATCGCAGCTACAGAAGGCATTGGCCGAAAGTTGGCCGAAGACGTGCATCTGTTTTTGCAGCGGCATTGACGAATCTGTCATGTTGAGCGAAGCGAAACATCTCGGGTTATTATACGTTTCGGCCGAGGAAATGATCAGAGATTCTTCGCTTCGCTCAGAATGACATTCATGAGAAATGCAGGTGGGCTGTGGATTGTGTTGCTGCTCTTCGCGTTGCAGCAAACTGCGCACGCGCAGACGCTGATGCCAACGCCCGCGCCGAGTCCGAGCGGTTCGCCGGAAGAGGAGACAATTGTCCCCACTTTCGAGACCCAGAAGCTGGCGCGCACTTTTATGCTCGATATTCCAGCGCCACGCGGACAGATCACGGACCGCAACGGAGTTCCGCTGGCGCAAAACCGGCTCAGTTACAATCTGGTCATAACTTTTCCAACCCCGCTGAACTTTTCCGATGCGCAGGCGCTCAGCTACACGAGAGAAAAAATAGATCAGGCCGGGCAATTAATAGGACGCAGGTTCCGGATTTCCGATCAGGCGATCCTTCGTCACTACCGCAATCGGGGCATCATGCCGTTTGAGATCGCACCCAATCTCACGCCGCAGGAGTACGAACCAATCAAAGACAAGCTGCCGCCCGGAATGATGGTGCGACCTGTTTACGTCCGGATTTACCCGAACGGAAAAGTTGCCGGTCAGATTGTTGGTTACACCGGAAAAACGGGCCGAAATCCGGACGGCATTGTCGACAACCACGAAACCATCTGGCCGCAAACGGAGGGACGCGAAGGACTCGAACAGACCTTCAACGAAATGCTTACCGGAAAGAACGGCGAATACAAACTGACATTCGACAAGGACGGCCGAAAGACATCGGAGAAACTCGTTACCCCGCCGGAGCCTGGATACAACGTGGTCACCACTCTTGATTTGCGCGTACAAGAGCTGGCCGAGAAAGCGTTGGCATCAAAAGCAAAGCGCGGCGCCATGGTGATTCTCGATCCGAACAGCGGCGATGTTCTTGCCCTAGCGTCCTGGCCTACGTACGACCCGAACGTGTTCGTTCCCTCCATCTCACCCGATCAACTCAAAGCGTTGCAATCGGATCCCGATATTCCGCTTTTGCCGCGCGCGTATCGTTCGTCCTATCCACCGGGATCGACATTCAAAGTTGCCGTGGGCATTGCGGCGCTGGAAACGCACGCTCTCTATCCGGACGATCAATACCAATGCGCGCCGGCGATTCAGATCGGCAACGTCACGTTCCACAACTGGAAAAAGGGCGATCGCGGCGCGCTAAATTTCATTCAGGCGCTCACGGAATCGTGCGACACATGGTTTTATCAGGCCGGCATAAAGACCGGCTCAGCGCCGATCATCGATTGGGCATTGAAACTGGGCTTTGGCGCTAAATGCGGCATCCCGCTGCGCGGCGAAGCAGAAGGCCGCATTCCAAACGACGAATTCATGAAGGCCACGCACGGCCGCAAAATCCTAAACGGCGACATCGCAAACATGTCGATCGGCCAGGGCGACATTCAGGTTACTCCGTTGCAGATGGCGCAGGCCATGGGCGTCATCGCCAATGGCGGAACCTTTTATCAGACGCGACTGGTTCAGCAGGTGCAGACTTTCGATAACCAAATCGTCACCGCCTACCAGGTGCGTGCAAAACGAAACGTCGACCTCTCGCCGCAGACGCTGGAGCAAGTGCGCACTGGAATGATCGACGTCGTGAATGGCGCCGGCGGGACTGCGCATCAGGCCAGCCTCGGTAACGTCGAAGTCGCCGGTAAAACCGGCACCGCGCAATGGGGGCCCAAACACAAGGAGCGCACCGCGGCGTGGTTCGCCGGATTCTTGCCGGCCGATCAGCCGCGATACGCGTTCGCGGCTGTCTACGAAGGCGACGTTGGTAGCAAAGTTCACGGCGGTTCCGCTGCGGCGCCGATGATCGCCGATGTGTTCAAGGACGTTTACAAAGACCAGATGATTGCCCGCCATTCGCGGAGGCGCGTTGAGGAACAACCCGAAATCCGTCGCGCCGAACCAGTCGAGGAACAAGACGAATCAGATTAGAGACACCAATTACACGAATTGATCTCGGCGATCGGAACAGGAAGAGGTGGTTGGAAAGGCGCGTGTGAAATTGTAGGGCAACCGCTCCGGTTGCCGTCTTTTTATCCGTTAGGCAAGCGGAGCGCCTGCCCTACAACAGGGATCTCGGTCGCGTTACACCGTCGCGGTTTCTTTGGACAGCTCCATGGTCCCCTTGAACTTCGGCGGTTCTTCTTCGATGCCGAAATTGCCGGAATAGAGGTCCTCGATTTTCGCTATCTCGTCCGACGTTAGCGGCGCGGTGTCGGGCGCTTTGGCGAATTCCACGAGCTGTTCTTCGTTGTAAATGTTCGGCAGCGTCGAAGCGACGCGATCATCCGCCAGCAACCATTGCAACGCTGCTTGTCCCAGCGTGCGCTCAGAATTTTCAAGGAAGCGCAATTGCTCGACTTTCTTGACCCCATTCAAAAGCCAACTCCGTGGCCGATGACTGCGATGATCGTTGGGAGGAAATTTGGTGTCAGCCGTATATTTGCCTTCGAGCATTCCGGACGAATGCGTCACGCGAATGAGAAACATTGTGTCCTTGCCGGCTTCCGTAGCTGCGTCGTGAAAAGCGCGCCCGGGATGTTGCTCGAGCATGTTATAGATGTGTTGCACGCTCGTGAGTTCGCGCTCGCAAATCGAATTCACGCCCTCATACAGCCAGCCAATCGCCGGCCCCAGCGCGATGCCGTAGTACCGAACTTTTCCTTCGCTCTTTAATTTCTCGAGGGTCTTCCAGAGCACGTCGTCATGAACCTGCTCCATCCGAATATTATGCAGTTGAAGCAGATCGATCCCGTCCGTCTTTAATCGTTTCAGCGCCGCGTCCGTCGCGCGTGTGATGGCTTCCGGAGAAAAATCCTGTGGGATTTCCCGCTGCCCGCGTCCGCGCGCCTCACCGTAATGCACAAAATCGTAACCAACCTTCGTCGCAATTACGATTTCATCCCGCTGATTCGGGAACGCTTTCGTAATTAATTCCTCGCTCAACCCGTTACCGTACGTGTCAGCCGCATCGAACAGCGTGACGCCGAGATCAAACGCCTGGTGCATTAACGCAATCGCTTCGCCCTCGGTGAAATTTCCCCACCAACCGGTGGAGATCGTCCATAAACCAAAGCCAACCTCGCTGACTTTCAAATCTGTATTTCTATAGGTGCGGAAACGCATCGCCTGAATTTAAACGGCGAAGGCGCAACGCTCAACATCCAACGTCCGTCGACAATGCCTAGGTAAGCTTGCCATGCTTGCTTTGCTTGCTTTGCTTGCTTTGCTTGCTTTGCGAATCCTGCCGGCAAAGGCTGGTCGGCAGACTGTCCTACAAATTCTTATGGATTGTCGACGATCCGAGACACAGGTCTGCTAAGTTCAAGTTGATCATTCACTTTCTGCAGGCCAGCAGCCAGCGTTTCAACCCGCTTCTCCAATTCCTGTACCCTGCGATGCTCTTTCAGAAACTCATTGAGCAACATCGCATTCACCGCGTCGTAACGAACGCTGTAGATCTCGCGGCTTTCGTCGCGTACGATGAGATCGGCGTTTACTTCGGCGACCTCTTCCGCAATCAAACCGAATTGTGGCGTGTTTGTCTCATCGGTGTTGTACTGAAACGCCACTGGCTTAAGCGCAAGGATCGCCTCGCTCGCTTTGCCAATCGGCTTGATTTCCTTTTTAAATCGGCGCGAGGAGAGAATCGTGCCGAGTTGCCCATTTGCATTGATCTGGACGGCTGAAGCCGCGCCGATCGTTGCGCCATTTATGCCGGCGATAAACGTCCTTTGCTCGAAGCCCTTGCCGATTCGAATGGTGTTAGACTCAATGCCGGGACCGGCCGGGCCAATACTTCCGATATAAATGTTGTCGTCTCCATTCGTTAGGTTTGAACCGGCATCGACGCCTAGCGCGATATTCGCGGTGCCGAGGCCCTGGTTGCGGAGGGCGCGAGTTCCTACGGCAGTACATCGGTCGCCAGTCGCGTTCAGATGAAGTGCTTCGGAACCGACAGCTACGTTAAAGTTTACCGCTTCGTTCCCCTGCAGCGCCCCGGAGCCGATGGCCGTGTTCGCGCTCCCCTGAGTATTATTGAAAAGTGCTTCGAAACCGACGGCTGTATTGGAGTCACCTATGGTGTTGCTGTGAAGCGCAAACGTTCCGTTGGCGCTGTTACCGCTACCAGTTGTGTTGAGCACGAGCGCGTTGTCACCGATTGCCATATTGAAGTTGCCCTCCGTGTTAAAAAGGAGCGCGCCCAACCCGACCGCCGTATTCGACCCGCCGGTCGTGTTGTTCTGAAGCGCGAACGCTCCGTTCGCGGTGTTGCCATCGCCTGTGGTGTTACTAAAAAGCGCGAAGGCTCCATTTGCACAGTTGCTCGTACCACTCGCGTTATTTAGAAGCGCCGCTGTGCCAATCGCAGTGTTTTGAATTCCCTCAGATGTATTTTGATTTCCCACGTTGAACAGTAGCGTTCCCGCGCCTACACCCGTGTTGAAAATGCCGTCGGTGTTGTGAAACAGTGAAAACCAACCGACTGCGGTATTGGCGACTCCAGTGGTGAGGCTAAGAAGAGCGTTTTGACCTTCTGCCGTGTTGAAGTTGGGATAGCCGCCGTCTGGCGGTGGGACGACGCCAATGCTTTTCGGAGCGGACAGAAGCAGAGCAGAGGTTAATGCGAACAGTATTGCTGTGAATGTAGCGTTTCGGTTTTTCATAGCTGATCCTTTTGTTTATTTGGCCATGAAAGTGCGTTGCGGCCTAACAAATGACTATTGACCGCGGCTGGTAGGATCTACGCCGGCAAACGTCAGGAAATCGATCATGCGAAAGCTTTGCGGCATGCCATCGTGCGTCGGCAACGTTGGTAACCAATCGGGTTGCATAGTCACGTAAGAGTCCGGATCCAGCTGGAGCAGACCGATGAATACCTCGGCTACGATTCGTGCGCCGACGGGGCCAAGGCGTAGCCCGTCTTCTCTTAGCTGAGCTTCCTTTAAGATGTAATAGAAAAGCGGCGTCGATTCGACAAACGAAGGCCGGATTGGCTGCAACTCAGCAAGCTCCGCATTACTAAGCGATGGGATGCCCATCTCTTGCGCGATGCGTTGACCGGATGGAGTTCGCCAAGTCAGACACCTTAATAAATTGCGCTGCATCAGCGAGTCCGGCGGCATCCCATTGAATATTGTCCCCAGCGGAAGATGGAAGAGTGGCGTCGACACTATTGTGTCGATTCTTTTGTTCGGACGTACATCGGCACTGTAGGCGCCGCCGAAGTCGAAGAAGGTTTGCCAGCCGATAAAGCGCCTCGGCGCTCTGGCGCCGCCGCGCAAGTCCACCGGATCGGGACTGCCCTCCCCCGCCGGATCGAAAATCATGCCGAAGAACGGCTGTCCGTTGTCACCATGTAGATTGGCGCGGTAAGAGGGTCGCACCATGCTGTGTCCAAAGCGGTAGGTGATCTGAAACTCTACCGGAATGAACGCCTCGCCGTGTGATGGCCCATGCGACGGGTCATAGAAATGGCGACCATTTGTTACAACATCATCTATCACTGACTGAGGGACCACATGTGGCAGGAACTCGTGAAGGATGATCCACTCGTAGTGCCAGACGGTCAGGCGATGGGCTAGTAAATAAGCGTCATTGTCAGGGATCCCCGGATACTGTGTTCGAATGAGATCTACCGCGTGATCATGGAATAACAGAAAGGCTGCGTGCAGCCCCGCGATCATCATATTCTCATCGTTCCGCGGGTCACCGATAATGGCCACGTGGTTAATGGGATCTCGCGGCAAATCCTCGAACTGGCCGTCGCTTTCAACCAGGAATTTGATTCATCAGCCGAATCATATAACTCGGGGTTACCGCCTGGTCCGTCACCGTAAACGGAGTCCAGATCAAAGAAGCAGGTGCGAGCGTTTTGTGTATGGATAGGCTGAGTGGGGAATCCGAGCCGCGACCTCTGATCAAACGTCATATCATGGTCAATGAACTGACCGAAAAAAGTAACGCCGACAGTGTCTGTTGGATTGTTCCGATTGATGACACTGAGATTGGGATCCGTGATCAGTGCCGCAGGACCTGCCGCCAGGTCGTCGTTCGCATCCATGATCCCGCCCGGTCTACCGAGATCCATCAGAGCGTCGCGAACCGCATCCGTAGGCGGTGCAAAAGACGGTAAATGGAACATTCGACCAAAATGTCCGGTCAGTGCCGGATCCGGCGGGGGTGCGGTGTTGGTGGCTTGGGCTGCTGACCGAAACCCAAAGCTGGCGAAGCCGACCATGACTAAAAGTCCGAAGGAAGCGAGCACCATTGTAGGTAGAAGCCATGCATCGCATGAGTTTGGTAGTTGAGTATTTGAAGATTTCATGTTTGTCGTTAAGCTTGGATGTTGTGGGTGTGTTTGGATTTCCGTATTGGTTTTGAAATGCCGGCGGTCGTCGGTGTCATCGAACGCGTTGGAAGTAGTGCTTATGGAGATAGTGGGCGACTTTATTGCCGAGCACGGCCCCTTGCTTGTCGGCGGTGCGGAAGTGGATGCCCGCCCACACACGGGCGTCGATTACTTCCTTAAGGATGTCTGAAAACCGATCAAAGCTTCGCCAGCTACAGGATTTGTTGCTGAACGCGCTGACGGCGATCCTGTCGGTCCCAAAGAAGTTTCGCAGCGTGTGCATGAACGCACTCGTGTTACAAGCGTGACCTGAGGGATGGTCTGGGAAGGGCGGCGTAACAAGCGGGGGCGGATTGCAGATCGGTGTTGTTGGGTCGAAGAGAGGTAGCCAGGTCGGGTCAGCCTCTGTGGCCGGGTTACCGTCGGTGTCGGCCTCGCGTATCGCCGTGATCGGACGCCAGAACTGCCAGTAGTACTTGTCGTTCCAACAACCAATGGAGGCATCGGCTGCCGCTAGGTTCTCCATCGCAAACAGGCGAGCGCTGTCGACGATATCCAAGTTCTGACTGGCGGCCAGTGCGCGAAACATCCGGTTGAAGAGCGCGTGAGCATGGTCCTGCCAGAAGATTGCAGCATCGGTCTGGTCCGGTGTTCGGGTAAGACTTGTCAGTGAGCCGATCTCCTTGATCTCGTTAAAGTCCTCCGCGTATTCGATACTGGTGAGCGCGTTTGGCCCGTCAGTCCGAAGCATCTCTGCGCTCGGAACAATGAACGTCCGCACGTTCCCGATCCACGGCGCGGGATCGTTCGCGAAGTTCGGTGGCGTCGGCCGCCAGACGCCGGGTGCCACTGGGTACGGCGTCGGTGACGGTCCGAACCGTCCGTCGTTCATGCGGGCGGTGAGCATTGCGCTAGCTGTCGCCTCGCCGATAGCGATCCCAGCTGCCTTCGACCCGGGTGGGTTGTCCGGGAGAGCTGCGATGTACGCGTCGTAAATTGGCTGCAACGTCCCCTGCTGCCCGGGAAAAATACCCACGAGCACGCGGAACGCGGCTGCAGCAGTGGCCGCTTCCTTCGAGTCGGTCGGATTTGATGGAGGCTGCGCAAGGTACGGCCGATGGCCACGGTTGGTCGCATTGACCGCGTCATATACCGCGCCGTGCACCATCGCGAAGTGCAGCACCGATACCGGTGGCGGCTGCCCCGCAGTCACTACGATCGCGTTTGACGCGATTAGGTTCCAGTCGGTCACAGCTTTCGCCCGCGCGACGCGAGGCGGCGCGACGAGTGCTAGCACGATGAGAGATAGTAGAATTCCTATTTTTTTGAACTGCGTCAGTGGATTCATTGTTCTTCCCTTCTACATGTTGATTTCGAATTGATGTTTGCTTTTCCTTTTACAAACAGCGTTCCGCAGCGCGTGCTGCACAGAATTGTAAAAAATTCTGACGACTTGCTTTTTTTCTGCCGTCTTGGTACAAACTAATGACGTGAAGGCGCTGGCAGCGAATGGGTATCGCCAGAGCGATTTCTTTCCTTCAACCCAATGGAGCGTGGTTCTCGCCGCGGGAAGAAGCCTGGCCGAGCCGGAGATGGCGCAAGCTGCGCTTGGGGAGCTTTGCCAAATTTATTGGACACCGCTTTACAGTTTCGTGCGCAGCCGGGGATACACCGTACATGACGCTCAGGATCTCACGCAAAGCTTTCTCGCCCACCTGATCGAGCACAAAATCTACCGCCGCGTCGATCGGCAAAAAGGCAGGTTCCGCTGGTTTTTGCTCGCTTCTGCCAAAAACTTCCTCGTAAACGCTTCCAACCGCGAGCGATCGCTTAAGCGTGGCGGTGGACAAAGTTTTGTGCCTCTGCACGAACAGCAGATCGACGACGCAGAGTCACTTTTTCAAACTCAACGTAGCGTGAGCAAGGGCGATCAGATTTTCGATCGCGCTTGGGCGGACGCATTGATTGCTGTTGGCATGGAACGGCTCTCAGCAGAGTACAAACGCGAGTCCAAGGCGACGCTATTCAATGAATTGAAGGTCTTTCTTACAGGTAGCGCCGACCCCCCACCAACTTACTCTGAGTTGGCACGTCGATTGAAAATAGCGGAATCCACACTGCGCAGTCACGTCACTCGCCTTCGAGCTCGCTATCGGGAGGTATTGCGAACCGAAGTGCGAAGAACCGTCGACACAGAAGCGGAAGTCGACGAAGAGTTACACGAGTTGCTTCGGGTATTAACGAGAGTTTGAGGGAGACGCGCGATGGGAACCTCGGTGGCTTTAGCTGTCGCCACCTGCTCGGTGTGCGGTGAGCCGTTAAACGCAAGAGGCGAGTGCCTGGCCTGTCTTCTTCGCGCGGCTCTCGACAAGTCAGTCGTTGAGGGTGCGCCGCCTATGTCGTTAGTTTTTGGCGATTTCGAGATTGCCCGGTGCGAGGATGACTCTCTGTGGGAACTGGGTCGCGGGGCCATGGGGATAACCTATCTCGCGACAGACAAAGTTTTGCGTCGCAAGGTCGCCCTGAAGGTAATTGAAGTGCCGGCGACCATGCGGGCGTCGCACGAAGTGCATCAACGTTTTTTACGGGAAGCGCGTTCCGCAGCTTGCCTGCGCCATCCGAATGTAGCTGCTGTTTATCAGTTCGGTAGTTTGCCGGATGGCCGCTATCGGTATTACGCAATGGAGTTAGTCGAAGGGGAAACGCTTGAAACCCGTGTGCGCAGGGATGGTCCGTTAAATGCCAAGGCAGTTCTGGACATTGCGATGCAGATTACACGAGCTTTGATGGCCGCCGCGGCGCACGGTCTGATCCATCGCGATCTGAAGCCGGGTAATATCATGCTGGCTCCAAGCGATTCGGCGGAACTCGAAGTGAAGGTTATTGATTTCGGCCTTGCCAAGGCGATTTCCGATGCCGAAAACGAAATGGACCTGACACATGGCGAATTCGTTGGGACTCCAAATTTCGCGAGCCCGGAACAATTCGAAAGTGGGCCGGTCGATGTGCGCTCCGACATTTACTCGTTAGGTGCCACACTCTGGTTCGCGCTAACCGGAAAAACTCCATTTCCGGGTCGCAACGTGGAGGAAATTCATCGAGCACAACAATCGAATCCGCTTCCCAATCGAACAACTCAAAGCGGCCCGCGTGCCATCTCGCTTCAGGTTACTGCTCAGATCGATGCTTGCAATTGAGCCAGCACTGCGGCCTGGTGTGCACGATCTGACAGCGAGCCTGCGACGTTACTCCGCGCACACAAAGGGCATGCGGGGGATTCGAGCCGTTACTGCAATCGCCGCTGCGGTACTTATTCTCGCCGTGTCCGCATTCTTGATTCTTCCTTTGCTACACACATATCGAGCAGGAGATGGGACTACGTCGGAAGTGCCCGAGAAAAGCATTGCAGTGCTGCCATTTGAAAACGCGAGCAAGGATCTAAATGCAGAGTATTTGTCGGAGGGAATTTCTGAAGCGCTGATCAATAGTCTCACCGAGTTGCAGCGATTGAGAGTGGTCGCACGCTCGACGGCTTTTCAGTACAAAGGCAAAAACGTTGATCCCCGACGAGTGGGGCGCGAGCTGCAAGTGGCTGCGGTTCTGACCGGGCGAGTGCGGCAAGCCCAAGGTGCACTGAGTATCCAAGTAGATTTGGTGGACGCCGTCACAGGCGCCCAACTGTGGGGCGAGGAATACCACCGCAAAATTTCCGACGTGATCGCAGTCAAACAGGCAATCGCACGAGAGGTTACAGCGAAGTTGAAGTTGAAACTCATCGGCGAAGAGCAGCGCCGGCTTTCCAAGGGCGACAGCACAAACACGGAGGCGTACCGGTTCTATTTGCGGGGACGGTATTTTTGGAACAAGCGCACTCCGGACGGAATAAGACAAGCGATCACTGAGTTGGAGCAGGCGATCGAGCGCGATCCGCGCTTTGCTCTAGGCTATGTCGGATTGGCAGACTGCTACACCGGGCTGACATTTTACAATTTTGCGGCGCCGCACGAGGCAATGCCGAAAGCAAAAGAATCGGCAATAAAGGCGATGTCACTCGATAACACAGTCGCCGAAGCGCACGCCTCGCTGGGACATATTCTCATGAACTACGACTGGGACTGGCGGAGGGCGGAGAACGAGTTCAGGCGCAGCCTAGAACTCAAGCCAGATTACGCGACCGGTCATCAGTGGTATGCGATTCATTATCTCACCGCGACGGATCGGTTGGAAGAAGCTGTACAGGAAATGAGAAGAGCGTTGGAGCTCGAACCGGCGTCGCTTGTAATGAACACGTTCATGGGAGGGACACTCTATTACGCAGGTCGGTACGATGAAGCTATCGATCAATGCCGTAGGACCATTGAGATGGATCCAAATTTCGCCGTCGCGCACTGGCATCTCGGCCTCGCTTATGAGCAAAAGCGGAATTTCGAACAGGCCATCGAAGAGTTCCAAAAGGCAATCTCTTTGTCACAAGGTAGTCCGTTGATGAGAGCCGCGCTCGGTCATGCGTACGCTCAGTCGCAGAAAACGTACGAGGCGAACAAGGTGCTCAATGAGCTAAATGAGCTTTCGAAGCAGCAGTATGTTTCACCTCTGGAAATCGCGGCGATCTATGTTGCACTGGGTGATGATGAAAAGGCGTTTCAATATCTCGATGAAGCATACGCGGATCACTCGTTCCACTTAGTCAATCTGAAGGTGTCACCACGGTTCAAAGCGGTCAGTTTCAATCCGAGATTTCAAGATCTGGTGCGACGCGTTGGTCTCGCGCGGTAACTCCGGGAGCAACGTTGCGTCCGATCTAGCGTCGTCCGGTAAATCTCACGCTTTGTCGGAGAAGATCTGTAACCAGAGCGATTTGAACAAAGCCATACGCAGAACGTCCTGGTGTTTGTCACCGACCACGATGTCGTTAAGGAAAACGCCTTCCAGCTCGAAACCGAACCGGCTGTTGAGATTGATATTGCGAATATTGACGTCGCGCGAGTGGATATAAACCTTGGTAAGGTTGCGGATCATGAAAGCATAATAAAGGAAGCCAAACGTCGCGCGTTTCCCGATGCCTTTGCCCTGCAACCCGGACTCACCCACCAGCTTTTTCATCTCGAGTTTACCTGCCGTCAGGTCGATGTTCTCGCCCCCGACGATTCCCACCAGGTGGTCATCGTAGTGGATGCCGAAATATTCCCGTGTCGGATCGGCAAAATAGTTTCGCAGCACGCTTTGCTTTTCCGGAAACTCCGGCACGAAACTTTCGCGAACAGCCGGGACCTTTAGCCAGTTGCTGACCTTGCTGACGTCCGGCAGGTGTAGCGGACGAAGCGTCACGTGCTGCACGCCGAGTTGTTTGCAGCCCGCCCATTCATCCCTCACAGATGCGAGCGTGAAAATTCCGTTATAATACTCTACCCCTTCGGCGGGCTTCTTTTCCTTCGCCAACAAATTGTCCAGCAAGTGCGAAGCCATGTTGATGATCTCGTGATCGCTCACGCCGTAGTTCGTGAGTTCGTTGTAGAAGCTTTTCGCGACTAGCTTCAGCATCTGATCGCGCTGTTTTTTGCCAGCGATTGCTTTGTCGCTCTGATTGTCCATCGCTGCCGCCAGTCGCACTATATTTCGCCTTGGCAACCAAAGTCCAGACTGCTCGCACTTTCTTCATCGCGATGGCTTGTCGGATAGATTTGCCAGGTTCGTCAGTTGCCGTTGGACTTGCGCTCACAGCAGGCTGCTGAAGGTTTGTTCTGTGAGATCCGACGACACCGGGCTTTTGATTGTCGCGCATGGCTCGACTGTAAATCCCGACTCGAGCGCACCGACGCTGGCGCATGCAGAGGAGATTCGGCGTCGGAAAGTCTTTGCGGAAGTGCAATGCGCGTTTTGGAAAGAGGAGCCGAGCTTGCGCGACGCGTTGTTTCTGTTCAATCCAGAATCGATTCGCGAAGTTTACGTTGTTCCCAATTTCATCAGCGAAGGTTATTTCACGCAGACGGTCGTCCCGCGCGAGCTTCAACTCAACGGACGGATTACGAAACGGTCGAATGGACAGATCTGGAAATATTGTGAGCCGGTTGGGAATCATTCACTTATGACGCGCCTGCTGCTCAAGCGCGCACGCGAGGTCGCACCCGAGGCCGATCCTGGCGACACCAGCTTGTTGATCGTCGCTCACGGAACCGATTTAAATGAAAACAGCGCAGTCGCAGCGAAACGCGAAGCGGAAAAGATCCGGGCGCTGAACAAATACGCAGCTGTGCTCAATGTTTACATGGAAGAACTGCCGCTCGTGTCTGACTGGCGCAAATTGACCGAGACGCCAAACGTGGTTGTCGTGCCATTTTTTATTTCTGACGGATTACACAGTTACGAAGACATTCCCGTTTTACTCGGGATCGCTGTAGCCGGCGTTGACCGCAGCCAGCCGGAGTCACCGCCCCGGGCTACAGAGCGTGGCGAGATCTTCCGATGCAATCCTTACGCCATCGACGGTCGCTCTCTTTTCTATGCGCCGTCCATCGGCACTGATCCCGGTTTTGCCGACATCATCCTCGAGCAGGCATTGGACGCAGAAAGTTGAAAATCGTGCTCGCGCTCGGTTTGTTTTGCGCCAGATTGTTTTCCCGCGGATGAAGGAAACCACGTGTAAGAAGCTTCAGGAGATTGGCGGGTTCGCTCTGGCCGGCGGGTGCACCAAGAAGCGAATGAAGCAACTCGTTGAGATGATCCGCGCCGCGCGCGATTATCGCTGGGTCGCAGTTTACAAGATCATCAAGGACGAATTCGTGATAATGGCCGAAACCGGCAACGAGCCGCCGGCATATGCACGTTTCCCAATTACTCAGGGGTTGTGCGGGGCTGCGCTGGAGTCCGGCAAGCCCGTCATCGTCGGCGACGTGAGCAAGGATGTGCGCTATCTGCCGACGTTTCATACAACTCGCTCGGAGATCATTGTGCCGATGCGCAACGACCACCGGCACGTTCTCGGGATGCTCGACGCCGAGAGCGATAAATTGAATGCCTTCGACGACGAAGACCTGCAGTTTCTCGAACGGGCAGGTGGTTTAATCGCTCATTGTTTGCACTAACGGATGTCACCGGCGCGCCTCGCCACGGCGAGCAGCTGTGATCGCGCCGCACCAATGCGGGATTTGATTGAGAAGATTTTCAACGGCTTTGCTGCGCCATTTTCCTTCGGTCAAATTTTGGTCCAAAAGAGACAAGGCGCCGGTTTCGTCGTGTTGCATCGCGATGACGAATCGCTCGACCAGTTGCAGACGTATCGAGACGCAGAAGATGCGAGCAAAATCGCAAAGTACGATGACGCGGGAAACTATCGCCCACTCAAAACGGCTCCGAACTTACGACATGGCTGGCGCCTGGAGCTCACTACCATTGAAGAACTGAAATGTGCGCTGGATTATTTTTATCCAGGCCGGCTCGCGATTTTCGCGGCGTGGAAAAGTGGCTACCTCAAAACGACGGCCTTGCGCGAGACACTGGATCGTCAGTCAGGACTGTATCGCGTTGCAGCAAAAATTTCCGATCCACAGATTAACGATCTTGTGGCGGGTTTTTGTCGGTCCGATCGCGGATGTCTCAGGACTATTTTATGGAAACGCGATCGGAACGGTGTGATCGCATCGACGAAATTGCCAAAGGAAAAGTTTGATCCTGCATGTGATCAAATGATTGCGTCTTGTAGCCATCGCACTGCGGGCGACGTGCACGCTTCGCACAGCGAAGCGGCTACAGTTCCGTTGCTTTGCCAGGAAGCGTGCAATCTTCTGGTCGCCGAGTGCCGCAAAGCGGTGAAAGGCGAAAACGCTTAATCTGTAGCCACCGCCCCGTGGGCGGTCTTTATATCCCAAGAGAGGACGGCGCACGCCGCCATGGCTACAGGGATATTTGACGGCGGTCCGACACTGCCGCTACAGCTCAAAGATGATCATTCGTGCGCGCCTCGCCGTTACGATGCACGGAGCGCCCATTGAGAACGGTGCGGTCGCTGTTTCGGGGAATCGGATCGTTGATCTTGGCAGGTTTGATGACATCAAGACGCGCAACACCGGCAACACTGTCGATCTTGGCGAACAAGTGTTGTTGCCCGGGCTGATCAACGCGCATTGCCACCTCGATTACACTTGTTTGCGCGGAAAAATGCTGCCACAGAAGTCTTTTACCGATTGGATACGCGCGATTAACGCGGAAAAGTCGGAGCTCTCGCCGAAGGAGTATCTCATCTCAATTAACGATGGTTTCAAGGAGGCGAAAAGATTCGGCACAACCGCGATTGCGAATTTGACCGCTTTTCCGGAATTGATCTCGCAGGTTCAGCCACCGATTCGCACCTGGTGGGTTGCGGAGCTGATCGATATCCGCGCGCCGGAGCGCGCCAATGAACTTGTCGACTCTACAATTAGAGCGTTGAAACAGACCGTTAATTGGGGCCTGGCGCCGCACGCGTTGTTCACGGCGTCGAGCAACTTATTTCGCCGGTGCGAAGAGATCGCGCAGAACGATAACGTTTTGCTCACCACACATTTGGCCGAGTCGCGCGAAGAGATGGAGATGTTCCGCGATGCTTCAGGGTCTCTCTACGAGTTCATCAAGAGTATCGGGCGCCGGATGGATGATTGTGGGACTGAGACGCCGCTGGGATTGTTCATCGGCGCGCTCGGAGATCGCGCCCTACCAGAATGGATTGTCGTACATCTGAACGAATTAACCGAGAGCGATTTCGATTTGCTGGAACGATCGAACTCCGAGTTTCACGTCGTGCACTGTCCGCGAAGTCACAACTATTTTGGCCACAGCTCGTTCGCATTCGATCGCCTGCGCTCGCTGGGATTCAATATTTGCCTTGGCACAGACAGTCTCGCGAGCAACCAGACCTTAAGCTTGTTCGATGAGATGCGCTCGTTTCACAAGAAATTCCCGAGTGTTTCGCCGGAAGAAATTCTGCAGATGGTAACAGTGAATCCGGCGCGCGCATTACAGCAGGAAAGTGCGTTAGGACAAATAATCCGAGGCGCGCACGCAGATCTTCTTGCGGTCCCATTTAGTGGCGATGACGTGCTTGAGGAGATTATCGCATTTACAGGCGAGCCTTGGATGATGATAGACGGAGAAGTGCAATAGCACGTATGGCTTTCGGGACCGCGAGGAAATTTGAGGAAACAAGTGATCTTGGGACGGACGTGTTGGGCGGGTCGAACATGGAGCGGTTCACGCGCTTGGTCCTCTTTGTCCTGTTTTTGGTGTCGGGCTTCTCCGGACTTGTTTATCAAGTCGTGTGGGTGCGATTGGCCTTTGCTTCTTTCGGGATTATTACCCCGGTCCTCTCGATGGTTGTATCGGTTTTCATGCTCGGGTTGTCGCTTGGCGCGTGGGCTGGCGGTCGGTCAGTCAAATTCCTGGTGCGCAAAACGGGATTGTCCGCTCTTTGGTTTTACTGTGGAACTGAACTGGTCATTGGGATTGGTGCGTTTGCCGCGCCGGCGTCATTCGCAATCAGCCAAAGAATGCTCTTGGGCGCAGGCGAAACAGATTCCAGTCGGTATCTTCTTTTCTCAGCGCTCGCTCTGGCATTTTCGATTCTGCCGTGGTGTATCTTCATGGGCGCTACTTTCCCGTTGATGATGGCATTTGTGCGGGAGCAAGATCCGGCCAGTACCGAGAGCTTCAGTTTCCTGTACGTGGCAAACGTACTTGGTGCGATGACCGGCACGCTTCTCAGCGCGATTGTGCTCGTAGAATTGCTTGGGTTTCGCCACACGCTTTGGATCGCAGCAGCGGGTAACTTCAGCGTCGCGATTATTGCGGGATTGCTTGCTTTCAGTCGCGCTCAGCTTCCGTCTGGCAACGAAACGAGCGTCTCCAGAATTGCGCAGCCTGTATTTGGCAAAGACCGATTGGATCGTTTCGCTCTACCCCTTTTGTTTTTGACCGGCTTTGCAGCCCTCGGAATGGAAGTGATGTGGGCGCGAGCGTTCACGCCGGTCCTTACAACGCAGGTGTATTCTTTTGCATTAGTTGTTTTTGCGTATCTCGGCGCGACGTTTCTCGGCTCATGCATTTATCGGCGAGATCTGCGGAAAAGTTCAGTCCGTTCAGCCGCGGTGTTGCTCTCGATTGTTTCGGTGGCGGTCTTTGTACCCATCGTATTCAATGATCTGCGGCTTTTTCTTTCCTCCTCGTACGCGGTCGCATGGTGGAGTCGAGTTGTCGTACTTTTGAGTATTTGCCCGTTTTGCGCTGCGCTGGGTTATCTGACTCCGAAGCTGATTGACAGCTATGCTTTGGGAGATCCGAGTCAGGCTGGGCGTGCGTATGCGGTGAACGTGCTGGGCTGTATTTTGGGACCGCTCTTTGCCTCGTACCTTTTGTTACCATGGGCCGGCGAGCGCATTGGGCTTGCCATCCTCGGCGCACCATTTTTGTTGTTGTTTATCGCGATCAGGAAATCTCTGCCGAAGTGGTACAGATGCGTAAGCGGAGCGATTGCGACGACCTTGCTAATTTGGTCGCTGCTCTTTTCTGTCGATTTCGCCCGATTCGTTTCGAAGAACTTCCAAGGGACTGAGATTCGTCGCGATTACGCTGCCTCAGTCGTTTCCAGCGGGACCGGTTTCGAGAAAAGACTGTTTGTTAACGGCGTCGGCATGACGTCGCTTCTGCCGGCGACGAAATTCATGGCTCACTTGCCACTTGCCCTGCATGACGGCAAACCAAACTCGGTTCTAATCATTTGTTTCGGAATGGGCACGACGTACAGGTCAGCGCTGAGGTGGAACGTTCAGACCACTGCTGTGGAATTAGTTCCCAGTGTAAAGAAGGCATTCGGCTTTTATCACTCAGACGCAACACAGGTTCTCACCAATCCGAATGGGCGAATCATCATAGATGACGGGCGGCGGTATTTGAATCGTACTCGTGAAAAATTCGATGTAATTATCATCGATCCGCCACCGCCGGTCGAGGCCGCGGGCTCAAGCCTGCTTTACTCCGAGGAATTTTATGCGTTGGCCAAAGCGCACCTGAACCAAGACGGAATAGTGGCGACATGGGTTCCCGCGGGCGCATCTCCCGACTCGCGTGCAGCCATCCTTCGATCTCTCGTGAATTCATTTTTGTTCGTACGTTGTTTTGTGTCAGTCGATAACATGGGCATGCACATGTTGGCATCGCAGCAACCGATCGCGAACATCTCCGCCAGAGAAATCACATCCAGAATGCCGGCTGCAGCGGCAATCGATTTATTGGAATGGGAGCGCTCGGAGACTTTGGTTGGTTACATTCAGCAAGCGTTAGTCAACGAAATGCCAGTCGAATTGGCATTAAGTCCTTACGCGCAGATTCGTATCACCGACGACCGGCCATACAACGAATATTTTTTGTTGCGCAGATGGCGTGACGACTTTGTGCATCGCTAGGATATGATATTTCGCAAAAGTGAAAGACAAAATCGCCCGGTTCATTCAGGAAACGATCGAAAATGGGAAATGGCCGGGGTGTAAAGCGACAGTTGTAGAGACAGTCCTCTCAACTGCAAATCGTAGCCCCGTAGGCGGCATGCCTGCCGCCACAGTTATCGTCGAGTCGCTTGCCCGCGACCAGCCGTGCTCGTAAACTCGGCGTATGGCCGCACAGGGAATGCAACAGAGGCAAAGCCTCGCGTTGCAGCAAGTTCTGTCACCGCAGCTTCAACAGAGCCTGCTCATTCTCCAGACGCCGCTCCTCGAGCTGCGCAACCTGGTTCAACAGGAGATGGAAACAAATCCCGTGCTGGAAGAGTTGCCGGAGGATTCAAGCACTGACGAACGTAGCGACGCTGAAGCTTCAGCCGATGAAAATTTTCGGGACGAATTCGAAAAGCTGGTAAGCCTGGATGAGGAATGGCGTGATTATATGACGCAGTCTGCCAATTCAACCTTCGATGGCCGGCGCGTCTCGAAGGAAGCAGACGAGAAGCGCCAGTTCCTGTTCGATTCCATTCCAGTCCAGGAAACGCTTCAGCAAAATCTCATCGGGCAATTGAACCAGACCGTGCTCAGCGCCGGCGACCGAAAAGCTGCGGAGCTGATCATAGGCAATATCGACGACGATGGATTTCTCCAAAGCACCACGGAGG
>Ga0306921_10001327_pt1 | contig 23798 bp, 22 predicted proteins | sample sta12Cox44000080_FD_203760 | JGI IMG/M metagenome (GOLD analysis project Ga0306921, IMG submission 203760) | Lab enrichment of tropical soil microbial communities from Luquillo Experimental Forest, Puerto Rico - statoxic.12C.oxic.44.000.080 (v2)... | ecosystem: Environmental > Terrestrial >...
ACCAACTACGTGAAGCTCAACGTCGAGGACGAGCTCAAGAACGTCGAGGGGATCGGTAACGCCACCACCTTCGGGGGGCTCCAGTTCTCGATGCTGATCCAGCTCGATCCCGACAAGATGGCCCAGCTGGGCGTCACGGTGAACGACGTCGCCGACGCGGTCCGCGAGCAGAACGCCACCAACCCCGCCGGGCGCCTCGGCCGCGAGCCCGCGCCGGCGGGCACGGAGCTCACCATCCCCGTCACGACGGCGGGACGGCTCCAGACCCCCGAGGAGTTCAACGACGTCGTGGTGCGCGCGGAGCCCAACGGCTCCCTGGTGCGCGTGCGCGACGTGGGGCGCGCCGTCCTGGGATCGCAGAACTACGACTTCGAGGGGCGGCTCAACGGGCGGCCGACCGCGCTCTGCCTGCTGTACCTGCGCACCGGCGCCAACGCGCTGCGCGCCCGTCAGGCGGTCGCCCGGCGCCTGGCCGACCTGGCGAAGAACTTCCCCCCCGGCGTCACGGCCAGCATCCCGTTCGACACCACTCCGTTCGTCAGGACCTCCATCAACGAGGTGGTGGTCACCCTCGCCGAGGCGCTGCTGCTGGTGGCGCTGGTGGTGTTCGTGTTCCTGCAGAGCTGGCGCGCCACCCTGATCCCGATGCTGGCGGTGCCGGTGAGCGTCATCGGCACCTTCCTCGGCCTGCGCATGCTGGGGCTCTCGATCAACGTCCTGACCCTCTTCGCCCTGGTGCTGGCGATCGGCATCGTGGTGGACGACGCGATCGTGGTGATCGAGAACGTCGAGCGCATCATGGCGACCGAGGGGCTCCCGCCGCGCGAGGCCGCGGACCGTGGCATCCAGCAGGTGGCGCCGGCGCTGGTGGCGATCGTGCTCTCGCTGGTCGCGGTGTTCGTGCCCGTGGCATTCACCGGCGGCGTCACCGGCGCGCTGTTCCGGCAGTTCGCGGTCACGATCGCGATCTCGGTCGTGCTGTCGGGGCTGGTGGCCCTGACCCTGACCCCGGCGCTGTGCGCTTTCCTACTCAAGGAGGCGAGGCGGTCGCACACCACCGGGCCGTTCGGCGTCTTCAACCGCCTGTTCGATCGCGGGCGGGCCACCTACGTGGGGAACGTGGAGCGGGTGCTGCGCCGCCCGCGGGCGGGCCTCGCCGCGTTCGCGGTGGTCATCGCGCTGGCGATCGTGCTGTACCGGCAGGTTCCCTCCTCCTTCATCCCCACCGAGGACAAGGGCTACTTCGCGGTCGCGATCCAGCTCCCCGACGCGGCCTCGCTCCAGCGCACCCAGGCGGTGGTCCAGCGGGTCGAGGTGTTCCTGCGCCAGGAGCCGGCGGTGCGGAACATCGTCGCGCTCGCGGGCCTCGACATCCTGAGCCGCAGCAGCCAGACCAACAGTGCGGTGGTCTTTGTGAACGTGGCGCCCTGGGACGAGCGCGGCCCGCGCGACGCGCTCAACGCCATCACCACCCGGATCTCGGGCCGGCTGTTCGCAATGAAGGACGCGCTCGGCTTCGCCTTCAACCTCCCGGAGATCCCGGGCCTGGGGGCGACCGCGGGCGTCGAGGGCTACCTGCAGGACCGCAGCGGCCGCCCGCCGAATCTCTTCGCCGGCAACGTCCAGCAATTCCTGCAGGCGGCCAACCAGCTGCCGGCGGTCGGCGCCGCGCAGGCGAACTTCCGCGCCAGCGTGCCGCAGCTCTACGTGAGCGTGGATCGCGCCGCCGCCAAATCGATGGGGGTGCAGCTCGGCGATCTGTTCGGCACGCTCCAGGCGTTGCTGTCCACGCTCTACATCAACGACTTCAACCTCTACGGCCGCACCTACCGGGTGCAGGCCGAAGCGCAGGCGCCGTTCCGCCAGACCCCCGCCGACATCGGGCGGCTCTACGTGCGCGGGGCCAATCGCGCCATGATCCCGCTCTCGGCCGTGACCCGCACCGAGTTCCGTGCCGCGCCCACGCTGCTCACCCGGTTCAACGGTTTCACCGCCGCGCTGGTGACCGGCAGTCCCCGGCCCGGCCGCAGCAGCGGCGAGATGATGGCGCAGCTCGACGACCTGGTCCGCACCCGGTTCGCCTCCCAGGGTCTCACGTTCGCCTACTCCGGGCAGTCGTACCAGGAGCGGGCCTCGAAGGGCGCCGCGGGGGCAGTGATGGCGCTCGGGCTCATCATCGTGTTCCTGGTGCTGGCGGCCCAGTACGAGAGCTGGTCGCTGCCGTTCGCGGTGCTGCTCGGCGTCCCGTTCGGGGTGCTGGGCGCCTACCTCGGCGTGTGGCTGCGCGGCCAGCCCAGCGACGTCTACGTCCAGGTCGGGCTGATCACCGTGGTGGGGCTGTCAGCGAAGAATGCGATCCTGATCGTCGAGTTCGCCAGCTCGCTGCGATCCCGGGGCGTGCCGCTGCTCCAGGCCGCCTCGCTCGCCGCCCGTGACCGGCTGCGCCCCATCCTGATGACCTCGCTCGCCTTCATCTTCGGCGTCTCGCCACTGCTGTTCGCGGGCGGCGCCGGCGCCGCCAGCCGGCACTCGATCGGGACCACGGTGTTCTTCGGCATGGTGGTCGCGACCGGGATCGCGATCATCTTCATCCCGCTGTTCTTCCGGGTGATCGAGAGCGCGGCGGAGCGGGGTGCCACCGCGCCGCCCCGGGACGTCGAGGCGGCCGGCGGTCAGCGCGGCGCGGCGCTGCGCGCCTCGCCGCCCTCGGGCCCGTAGAACAACACCCACACCACCAGGTCGTCGGTGAAGTCCTCGAAACGATGGACCGCCCCGGCGGGGACGAACAGCAGGTCGCCGGTCTCGAACCCGTAGCGCTGGTCGCCGTCGACGAACGTTCCGCTCCCCGCGACCACGACGTAGACCTCGTCGCGGGTGTGGGGAGGCTGCGGATCCCGGCCGCGCGGCGCATAGACCTCGACCGCGAGCGTACCGTGCTCGAACAGGCTGGCGAAGCGCTGGCCGCCAGGACCGGGAAGCCGGGTCAGCGCCGCGGCGGGCGTGAACCTCGGCATCATCGGATCTCGAAGCTCACCGTCACCACCGCGGTGATGTCCTTGAGCAGCGACGAGGTGTCGTTGATGCCGTAGTCGCTGACCACGGTCGAGAACGCCGGGGTGATCTGGAACACCCCCATGCGCGCCGAGCGCAGGCGCCCGATCCGCGAGCCGCTGTTGCGCGCCATCTCCTCGGCCCGCGCCCGCGCGTCGCGGGTCGCGTCCGCCAGCATCGCCACCTTGAGCTCGGCGAGCCGCGTATAGAGGTATTCGGGTGGTGGGGACTGGAAGCGGATGCCCTGATTGATGAGCTCGGTCGCCTCGCGCGCGATGGTGGTGATGCGATCGACGTCGCGGGAGCGGATCTCGACGCTCTGGATCAGCTCGTAGCCGGTCACGGCGCTGGTCTCGCGCCCGCCCGGGCCCAGGGCATGGAACACCCGGGTGTTGATCGAGCCGAACACCAGCGAATCGGCGGCGACCCCCTTGCCGGTGAGGTAGCTCCGTACCCGCCCCATGTCGGCCTTGAGGTCGGCGTAGGCACCCTGCAGCTCCGGCCCCTGGGCGCTGAACATGCCGCGCCACACGATGAGATCGGAGCGGATCTGGCGCTTGGCCGAGCCGGTGACGGTGATGGTGGCGCGCGAGTTCGCGATCCGCACGGCAGTGGCGCCCAGGATCCAGGCCGCGATGACCAGCGCCGCGCCCAGGACGAAGGCCCACAGCGACGAGCGCAATGCCGTGCCTTCCGTCATGCTCCTCCCCCGCGTCGACCGCCCGCAGTCTACACCGCGAGCTGCATCTGCGCCGGCTCGGGCGGCGGCGCCAGCCGGATCAGCCGCCGGTCGGCGATGCCGAACCGGTCGCGCAGCGCCCGGATCTGCTCGAGCGCCGGCTCGCTCGCGGCGCGTGACAGGTAGGCCCGGGTCGCGTAGAGGCGCTGGTACTCCGCCGACAGCCCGGGCCACTCACGCGCCAGCGTCTCCATGAAGTGCTCGCGGGTTCCGGGCTGCATGTGGAGCAGCGTGGCCCACACGTGGGTGGCGCCGGCGTCACGGGCCGCGCGCACCACCTCGGCGAGCTGCTCGGGGCGATCGGAGATCCCGGGCAGGATCGGGGCGATCCCGATGCCGGCGCGCACTCCGGCGCGCACCAGCGCGGCCACCGCCTTGAGGCGCTGGCGCGGCGGCGGCGCGCCGGGCTCGGTCGCCCGCCACACCCGCTCGTCGAGCGTCGGCACCGACAGGTTGACGGTGACGTTGGCGCGCCGCGACGCCTCGGCGAGCACGTCGAGGTCGCGCACCACCAGCGGGCCGCGGGTGATGATGCCGAACGGGTTGCGATGCTCGCACAGCGCCTCGAGGCAGCGCCGCGTCAGGCGATAGCGCCCTTCAGCGGGCTGGTAGGGATCGGTCGCCGCGCCGATCGCGATCGTCGGCCGGGTCCAGCCGCGGCGGCCGAGCTCGAGGCGCAGCACCTCGGCGACGTTGATCTTGACGCGGATCGAGGCGCCGTAGCGCTCGTCCCCGGGCCGGTCGGCGCGGCGCTCGAACGCGCGCACGTAGCAGAACGCGCAGCGGTGCGCGCAGCCCATGTAGGGGTTGAGCGACCACTCGAAGGCCATCCCCGTGACGCGGTTGAGCGCGCTCTTGCAGGGCTCCTCGCGGTATTCGGCACGCATGCTCGGGATCCCCTCCCGCGGCCAGGGCCCCATGGTGCCACGATTCGGGCGTGCTGCACAAGTGTGCAGTCAGGCTCACGCGCGGACCGCTCGAGTGGCGATCCCGGGCTTGCCCTTCAGGGTTCGGGCGCGGGCCTCGTGCGGTGTCTAGAGGTGCCGGCCCAGCACCTCGGCGATGGTGCGGATCTGCCGCACCAGCCCGTCGAACTGGCCGGGGAACAGCGACTGGGCGCCGTCCGAGAGCGCGTGGTCGGGATCGTGATGGACCTCGACGATGAGCCCGTCGGCGCCGGCGGCGATCGCGGCGCGCGCCATCGGCGCCACCTTGTCACGCAGCCCCGTGCCGTGCGACGGGTCGACGATCACCGGCAGGTGGGACAGCTCCTTCACGACCGGGATGGCGTTCAGGTCGAGGGTGTTGCGGGTGTAGGTCTCGAAGGTGCGGATGCCGCGCTCGCACAGCACCACCTGGTGGTTGCCGTGCGAGACGATGTGCTCGGCGCTCATCAGCCACTCCTCGATGGTCGCGGCCAGCCCGCGCTTGAGCAGCACCGGCTTGTCGCCGCGCCCGACCTCGCGCAGCAGCGCGAAGTTCTGCATGTTGCGCGCGCCGACCTGGAGGATGTCGGCGTAGCGTGACACCCGCTCGACCTGCTGCGAGTCCATCACCTCGCTCACCACCGCGAGGCCGTGGGCGTCGGCGGCGCGGCGCAGCAGCTTGAGGCCCTCCTCCCCTAGGCCCTGGAACGAGTAGGGTGAGGTGCGCGGCTTGTAGGCGCCGCCGCGCATGATCGTCGCGCCGGCCCGCGACACCGCCTCGGCGATCCGGAACACCTGCTCCTCGCCTTCGACCGAGCACGGGCCGGCCATGATGGCGAGCTGGTCGCTCCCGATCGCGCAGCGTCCCACCGAGATCACGGTGTCGTGGGGGTGGAACGCGCGGCTCGCGAGCTTGAAGGGGACCGGGATCCGGGCCACCGACTCGACGCCGGGCCAGTCGCGCACCGCGTTCCAGTCCACCCCGCCGATCTCGCCGACCGCGCCGAGTCGCACCTGGCCGTCGTGGTCGGTGCGGTGGACCGAAAGCCCCGCCAGGCGCAGCCGCGCTTCGATGTCGCTGGCCACGCCCTCGCCGGTTCCCCTGTTGAGCAGCACCAACATGTCGCGCCGGCCTCCCGCCCCTAAAGACGAAGCCCATGCCGCGCTGGCATGGGCCGGGACTTCACGGTTGGATCGAGCGTTTCAGTGGACCAACGCCGTGACCCGGCCACGCCGAGCGTCGCCGTACCAGCGCCAGATCCACAAATATCGACCTCGTTCCACGGATGCGTTCTCCGATGACCGGCGTTGAGCGTAGCATGGCGGCTCGCGGCGGCGCAACGACGGCACTCAGCCGTTCGCGGCCGACACCAGCTCGCCGATCGTGCCGACCGCGAGCCGGCGCGCCTCGAGCCCGGCCACGATGGTCGCGAGCGCGGCGACGGTCTGCCGCCGGTCGAAGTCGCGCACCGCGCTCGCGTCGTGAAGGATGAGGATCGAGCCGGGCCCGAGTCGCGCCAGGGCACGCGCGGCGATGCGGTCGGCGCCGGGCCGCGCGTGGTCGTCGGGGTACACGTCGCCCAGCACGGGCTCGAGCGCGAGCGTCCGCAGCCGCGCCGCCTGAGCGGGGCGCAGCAGCCCGAACGGCGCGCGGTAGAAACGCGGCGCCACGCCGCTGGCCTCTCGCACGACGCGGCGCCCGGTTTCGATCTCGCGCGCCAGCAACGGCCAGGGCAGCAGCGCGGGCGGCAGGTGACGGTAACCGTGAAGGCCGATCTCGTGGCCGCTCTCGGCGGTGCGGCGCGCGATCAGAGGATGGCGGCGGGCGTGGACGCCCAGCAGGAAGAACGTCGCCCGCACCCCGAGCCGCGCCAGCTGATCGAGCATCAGCGGCGTGTGGCGGGCGCTCGGGCCGTCGTCGAAGCTGAGCGCGACCCGCGCGACACCCTCGACCCGGCAGCGCATGTGGCCGCCCGCCCAGCGCAGGAACGCGGGCGAATCGAGCCGGCTCAGCGGTCGCGCCCCCGCAGCGCGCGCTGGCGCAGCCAGCCGTCCATCAGCGTGATCGCCATCATGCTCTCCGCCACCGGTACCACGCGCGGGCAGATGCACGGGTCGTGACGCCCCTCGATCGCGATGGTGCGGGTGCCGCCGCCCTGGACCGCCGCGGTCTGCGGCTTGCCGATCGAGGTCGCCGCGCGCACCGCGACCCGCACGACGATCTCGGCGCCGTTCGAGATCCCGCCCGAGATGCCGCCCGCGAAGTTGGTGAGGTACTTCTCGCCGTCGAACACGTCGTTGGTCTCGGAGCCGTGGCGCTCGGCCATCGCGAACCCGCCGCCGATCTCGACCCCCTTGGTGGCCGGGATCGAGAGCATCGCGGCGCCGAGCCGCGCGTCGAGCTTGGCCATGGTGGGATCCCCCCAGCCGGCCGGCACGCCGCTCGCGACCACCTCGACCACGCCGCCGATCGAGTCCCTGGCGTCGCGCGCGCGCTCGATCGCCTGCGCCATCGCCGCCGCCGCCGCGGCGTCGGGGCAGCGCACCGGGTTGCGCTCGACCTCGGCCCAGTCGCGCCGCGTGGCGCTCACCGTCCCGACCCGCACCGTGCCGCCCGCGATCTGCACTCCGATGGTGGCGAGCGCGGCGCGCGCCAGCGCTCCCGCCGCGACCCGGCCGACGGTCTCGCGCCCCGAGGAGCGGCCGCCGCCGCGATGGTCGCGCACCCCGTACTTCTGGAACGTGGCGTAATCGGCGTGGCCGGGGCGGAACACGTCCTTCACCGCCTCGTAGTCCCGGGAGCGGGCGTCGGTGCTGCGCACCACCATCGCGATCGGAGTACCGAGGGTCACCCCCTCGAACACCCCGGACAGGATCTCGGCCTGATCGGCTTCCTGGCGCTGGGTGGTGAGCGCGCTCTGCCCCGGGCGGCGCCGGTCGAGCTCGCGCTGGACGTCGGCGGCTGCCACCTGGATCCCGGGCGGCATGCCATCGACCACCACCCCCACGGCCGGGCCGTGCGACTCGCCGAAGGTGGTGACGACGAACAGCTGCCCGAACGACGACGACATGCGGGATCTATCCGCGGCGGCGCCGGCCGCCGGCCGCGGACACGCCCGCGGGCACGCCGGTCTTCTGGAACGCGGCGATGGTGCGCTTCCGGAACGCCTGGTGATCGGCGACCAGGCGCTCGAGCTGGTAGAGGTAGGTGGGCCGGATGTCGGCGCGCGCCCCGGCGATCCACGGCTTGCAGCGCTCCCAGGTCACCATGTGCTCACCGCCCGCGTCGAAGAACAGCTCGGCGTGGAGCACGCCGCGGTTGACCAGCGTGGCGACCATTTCCCAGTACGAGGTCACCATGCGGAAGTAGCGGTCGTCGTCCGAATGCGACAGGTACCGGGCCTTGATCTCGGCCCACTGCTGGGCGTGGAAGTCGGTGAGGAACCATTTGCGCGCGATGCGCAGCTCGGGGTCGCGGCGGATCTGGTAGAGGTGGAGCAGCAGCTCGGCATCGGCTTGCGTCGGCGTGCGCATGGCGTGGACCTCGGGGTGCAGGGAGGACGGCGGAACGCCGCGACTCTAGCAGCCGCCCCGCAGGCCGCGAAACCACGCGCCCGGCGGCTACGGGCTGGGTCGCAGCGTGCCGCCGCGGTCGCTGAGCAGCAGCTGGCCCTGCCGGCCGCTCTTCGTCATCAGCGCGGCGCCCGAGGTGCCATCGTCGGAGACCACGGTGACCGAGGGCTCGATGCCGCCATTGAGCGCCGCCCGCACCACGCCGCCGGGGCTGCGCAGCTGGACCTGCACCAGCCCGGTGGGCTGGGCCAGGATCACCGCCGCCCCGGTGTGGCCGTCCTGATTCCCGACCGCCAGCTTGACGGTGCCGCCCGGCTCGATTTCCATCCCGCCGCGCACCACGCCCCGCGTGTCCCGCAGCAGGAAGCGGCTCGCCTCGACCACGCCGCTGGTGCGGCTCACCGGCGGCGCCAGCGACGGCGGCATCACCGCGCGCGAGGCGACCACGAACGCCAGCACCGCGAGGCTCAGCAGGATCGAGAGCAGCGTGAGCGACCGCAGGCCGCGGTTGCGCCGCTCGGCCTCGTCGAGTCGGTCCAGCACCGATTGCAGCTCGGGGGTCATGGGGCCATCCTCCCTGGCGATTGCGCGACAGGCCGGCCCACGCACGGACGGGCGGCCGGGAATGAATGCCGCACATCATAGGCCTGCGGCCACCGCTGTGGTAAGAAGAGCACGGCCTCCCCCGAACCCATGAGCGCCCTGACCTTCCACTCCGCCGAGCGCCTCGCGGACGACCAGCTCGCCCACCTCTTCAACCGCGGCTACACCGGCTACTACGTCCCCGTCACCCTCGATGCCACGGCGTTCCGCGCCATGGTGACCGCGAACGACATCGATCTCGGCGCCTCGCGCGTGGGCGAGCGGGACGGCGCCCCGGTCGCGTTCGCGATGCTGGCGATCCGCGGGCGCCGCGGCTGGATCGGTGGCATGGGCGTGGTGCCCGAAGCCCGCGGGCAGGGCGGCGGGCGCGCGATCATGGAAGCGGTCCTCGAGTCGGCGCGTGCCCGCGGGCTCGCCACCGTCGACCTCGAGGTGCTGGAGCAGAACCAGCCGGCGGCGCGGATCTACGAGGCGCTGGGCTTCCGCGACCGGCGCTGGCTCGACGTGTGGTCGCGCGAAGCCGCCCCGCTGCCGTCCACGAGCGGCCCGCTGCCCGCGGTGGAGCCCATGCCGGTCGCCGAATGCCTGGCCCGCCACGCGCGGTTCCATCGCCGGCCGGCTCCCTGGCAGCGCGATCTTGGCTCGCTCCAGCACTGGGCCGACCGACTCGAGGCCTGCGCGGTGCGCGACCGGCGCGGGTGGGTCGCCTGGACCCTGTTCCGCGCCGACGGCAGGCTTCTCAACCTGGCCGACCTGGCGGCGCGCGCCCGGGCCGCGCCCGCCGCGCTCGAGGCCACGCTGCGCGATGCGCTCTCGGCCCACCCCGAGTCCACGCTCACGCTCATCAACCTGCCTGCCGATGACCCGGCGAGCAATTGCCTGCGGGGCCTAGGCGCGGTGGTCAAGCTGCGCCAGCGGGAGATGACGCGGGCGCTGTGACGGTCATGGGCGCCGCCGACGCCGGCGGCGCCGGGGGGTCTTACGATGGCGCGGATGCTCTATCTCGCCCTGTCGTTGATTGGCGGCTGGATCGGCTGGGCGGTGGGCGACCGATTCGGGATCATGTCCGCGATGTTCCTCGGTCTGGTCGGTACCGCCATCGGCGTCTACCTGGCCCGCCGCGTCAACAGCTACTTCAGCTAGCGCCTCCCTCGCCGCCGGGGTCCGCGAAGACCGCCGCCCGGTGGCTCCCGGGCAGGAACGCGTAGACCCGATTCGCCACCGGATCGAAGCCGATGGTGTGCGCGCCCGTCTCGGTCGGCACGGTCGCGACCCGCCGCCAGCCGGCCACGTCGATCACGTCGATCACCCCCGGGTCGCCAATCGCGACGTAGAGGCGATCGAGCGCGGCGTTGAGGAACACCACGTCGGGCCCCCCGCTCAGCTCGAGGGTGGCGAGCACCGCTCCCGAGCCGGCGTCGACGGCCAGCAGCCGCGCGTCGTCACAGGCGCAGTAGAGCCGGCCGCGACGCGGATCGAGGTCGAGCCCGTGGGGCCCGCGCGCCGGCATCGCGAAGCGGCCGGCGATGCGGTCGGGTGTGGCGGGATCGATCATCACGATCGCGGGCGGATCGGCGATGTTGACGAAGAACAGGCCGCGATCCGGGTCGTGGATCGCCCAGCGTGTGCGGCCCGGCATCGTGATCTGGCCGACGGCTGCACGCACCGCCACGTCCACCAGCGTCACGCTCGGCGCACCGGCCCGCGCCGGGTCGCCGACGTTGGCGCACAGCAGCAGGCGGCGTTGCGGATCGTAGGCCAGCCCGTTGGGACGCGCGCCCACCGCGACCTTCGCCGGCGCACCACCCTTCCTGAGCTCGAGGATTCCGACCGTGTCCTCGCCCCGGTTCGAGGTGAAGAGCAGGTCGGATGCCTCGTCGACCAGCGCGCCCGCCACCCCCGCGAGGCCGCCGATGGAATCGATCAGGCGCGGGTCACGCGTGTCGATCACGTCGATCGCATCGTTGGCGGTATGGGCCACGAACAGCCGCGCGCGCCCGCGGTGGACCGCCGCGTGGTCGAAGCCGCCCGGGCGGGCGTGGGCGGGGAGCGCCACGAACCCGAGCGGGTGGAGACCGGCAGCGTGGCTCGGGGCACGGCTCACCGCAACGCGCCCTCGAGCTTGCCCTCGGTCACCATCTGCCTGCAGTAGGCGTAGAGCGCGTCGTAGACGATCCACTCGGCGGCGTTGATCTCGTGATCGTTCTTGAACCCCAGCCCGCGGAAGCCCTTCGCGACCGCGCGGAGACCCGCCGACTCGGGCTGGTTCCACAGCGTGTTGTCGGTGTCCGCCCCGTTGACGATCCGCGCCAGCAGCACCAGCGCGGGATCCCGGGTCAGGCCGTACTTCTTGACGATGGCGTCGAACGAGCACTCCTTGCCATGGTGTCCCAGCTCGACGTTCTTGACGTCGTAGGGGGTCGCCCCCTCGCGCTCGGCCACCGTCATGACCTGATCCACCGGCACGAACATGAACTCGGCCCTGGGGTCGACGAACTTCCGGATCAGCCACGGGCATGCCACCCGGTCGACCTGCACGTTCTCACGCGTGATCCACTTCATGATCCCCTCCTGCTCCGGAACGATTCGTAGAGGTGGTCGAATACCGCCGAGCCCTGCGCTAGGCGCTCCTGATCGGCGGTGCGGGCGATCGCGAGCCCGGTGATGAGCCGCGCGACCCCCGCGGTCTCGGGACGTCCGTGCCTGCCGTCCTCGAGGTCGATGTCGTGGACGATCCCGGCGATCGGCGCGAGCGCCGGATCGCTCAGGCCGAAGCGCTGGACCAGGGTCTCGAAGGTGCAGCGCCCGCCCTCGTGGGTGTACTCCGCGCCCGCCATGTCGAAGCGCAGCTCGCCGGGGCGGGGGCGGTAGCCGCGGCTGGGCACGAACTTGAAGCGCGCCTCGCGGTCGATGAAGCGGCGGATCAGCCAGGCGCTCGAGATGCGGTCGACCATGATGCCGGTGCGCGTCACCCAGGTGGCGCCACGCGGCGGGCGGGCCGCGTCCGGCAGGCGCCGGCCGGCGTCCTCGACCCCCTGCAGCAGGTCCTCGGCCAGCGAGATCGCCCCGGCCGCCGCCGCGCGTCCGCGCGCCTCGAAGCGGTCGCGCTCCACGACCTGATCGAGGCGCCGCTTGAGCCGCGCCAGCGCGGCGCTCGCCGAGGGTCCGCGCCGAGGCCGCGCCGGCCGGCGCCGCAGCGCCGCCGCCAGCTGGCGCGCCGCGTCGGCGATCGGGGCGTACTCGGCGTCGAGCGCGGCGCGGAACAGCTCGGCCACCCCCTCCCCGGTCAGGCCCGCGACGAAGCGCGCCTCGCACACCGCCGCCTCGCCGCCCGAGCGATGGATCTCGCGCGCCACGCCGGCGAGGGCCGTACGCCCCGCCGCCCCGTCGGGCAGCACGTACACCGAGTTCTTGATCGGCACCGCCCCCAGCTGACGCAGCCGGCGGCCGACCTTGACCCGCAGGTAGTCGGGCCTGGCTGGCACCTGGTGGATCAGCACCAGCCAGCGCGGATCGCTTGTCACCGGCCTCGGCTCGCCGCCCGTCTCCCGCTTGCCTTCCATGTCGGGGAGTGTTAGACGGGGTGAAGCAACGTGTCAATAATCATGATTCGGTTGTGATATCCAACGGCGCCGCGGGAGGGCGCATCGCTCGCATGGGCTCGCGGCAGGGGGCACTCCGGGACCGGCGGCTGCTCTACCTGGCCGCGTTCGGGCGCGCGGTCGCGACCGGCATGATCGGCGTGCTGGTGGGCCTCTACCTCGCCCGCCTCCGCCTGCCGGCGGGCCAGATCGGCCTGGTGGTGGGCGCGGGCCTCGCCGGCAGCGCGCTGGCGACCGCGATCGCCATGTTCGGCGGCCGGCTGTCGAGCCGCCGGTTCCTGATCGTCCTCGCGCTGCTGGCCGCCGGCGGGGGCGCGCTCCTGCCGCTCGCCACCCACCCCGCCGCGCTGATCGCCATCGCGTTCGTCGGCATGGTCAACGGCATGGGACGCGACCGCGGCGCGGCGCTGGTGGTCGAGCAGGCCCTGCTGCCCGCGACCACCGCCGACCAGGGCCGCACCCGGGCCATGGCGTGGTACAGCCTGGTGCAGGACGCGGGGCACGCCGGCGGCTCGCTGCTCGCCGGGCTGCCGGCGTTGATCCAGCGCCTCGGGCCGGTCGGCGACCTGGCCGCGATGCGCGCTTCACTGTGGGTCTACGCCGCGCTGCCGGCACTCACGGCGCTGGCCTACCTGCGGCTCTCCCCCGCCATCGAGCCGCCCGCACGCCCGCGCCTCGAGCTCGACCCCGGGACGCGGCGGGTGCTGTGGCGCATCTGCGCGCTGTTCGGGCTCGATGGCATCGGCGGCGGGTTCCTGACCACCGCGCTGCTCTCGTTCTTCTTCTTCGAGCGCTTCGGCGTCGGCCCCGGCACGGTCGGCGCGCTGTTCTTCGCCGCGCGCGTCGCCAACGCCCTCTCCCACCTGGTGGCGGCCTGGCTGGCGCGACGCATCGGGCTGGTCAACACGATGGTCTTCACCCACCTGCCCTCGAGCCTGCTGCTGGTCACGGTGGGATTCGCGCCCACTTTCCCGGTCGCCGCCCTGCTGTTCCTGCTGCGCGAGGGGCTGGTCGAGATGGACGTGCCGACGCGCACTTCCTACGTCGTCGCCGTGGTGCGCCCCGAGGAGCGCACCTTCGCCAGCGGCGCGACGCTCCTGGCGCGGCTCGCCGCCTGGGCGGTGGCGCCGATGATCGCCGGAGCCCTCATGCAGGGCCGCTCGCTCGCGGTGCCGCTGGTGATCGGCGCGGTGATGAAGATCGTCTACGACCTGCTGCTCTACCGCGCGTTCCGGCACCTGAAGCCCCCCGAGGAGCGCGCCGCGGCCGGCGATTGACGCGTCGCGGCGCCTCGGCGGCCTGCGCCGCGGCCCCGGCGAGCCGGTCCCACTCGGCGAGGAACGGCTCGAGCGCGCGGCTTCCCGGCAGGCGTCCGCGGGCCAGCGATCGGCGCCGGCTCGCGCCGACGCGGACACCGAGCCCCGCGTCGCCCAGCGCTCCGAACGCCTCCTCGTCCGCGATGTCGTCGCCGACGAAGACCGCGAAGGTGCCGGGCGCGGAGCGCGCGAGCAGGAATCGGACGACGGCGCCCTTGTTGCGCCGGCCGGCGCGCAGCTCGACTCCACCGTCGATCGGCTGGAGCACCAGGCGGGCGCCGGCGGTCAGCGGCCGCCACGCGACCATGGACCGGCCAGCGACGGCGCGGGCCCGCCCGGACGGCAAACCGCGAGTGTGCAGCACGATCCCGCAACGCTTGCGCTCCAGCCGGCCCGCGGTGCCCGTGTCACGCATCAGCCGCTCCGCCCGATCGAGCAGGGCGGCCGTCGCCGCGGCGAGCGGGTGGCGCACCAGGCGCCCGTCGAGGCCGCGCTCCTCCCATCCGTGCTCACCGAAGAGGGCGATGGGCAGAGCGCCGAGCAGCGGGTCGAGCTCGTCGATCGGCCGTCCGGAGACCACCGCCACCCGGGTGTGGGCCGCGCGCGCCAGCCGCCCGAGCCGCTTCAGCACCCGCGCCGGGGGTGCGGCCTGGCCGCGGGCGACCCGGAACGGGGCCAGGGTTCCGTCGTAATCGAGCATCAGCAGGCGGTGCGGGGCGCAACTCACCCTCGTCCACAACCGGGCAGGGATGCCGTCGATATCGCGTTTGCTCATCATGGTCGTGTTGCGCGTTCGCCGGGCATCATGCTTGCTTATGCTGCGCGGGCGGTCAACAGTGGTGGGGCATGGCGCCCCGGCCGCGGGCGATGCCACTGGGACGTGGCCAGCCGGAGGAGGGTTCATGGATCCCCGGGAGCGAGCGCGCACCGCGCTCAGACGGGCGGCGGTGCGAGCGCAGCAGCGAGGGAATGGCCCGCCGCGGACCACGCGCGCGGACCTGGTGGCGTGGGCTAGGGCCCACCTTGCAGGCCGCACGCTGATCGTGGCCTCGAGCCGCGAGCCTTACTCGCACCAGCGGGACGGCGGGCGGGTGCGCGTGGTACGCAACGCGGGCGGCCTCACGGTGGCCCTCGACGCGGTCATGCAGGCGGTCGGCGGCACCTGGGTGGCGCACGGCGGAGGCGACGCCGATCGCGAGTTCGTGGACGAGAGGGATCGGGTCGCCTGTCCTCCCCACCAGCCCTCCTACACCCTGAAGCGGGTGTGGCTGACGCCGCAGGACCACGCCCGCTACTACGCCGGCTTCGCCAACAGCGCGCTGTGGCCATTGTGTCACGTGGTGTTCGTGAGGCCGCGCTTTCGCCTCTCGGACTGGGAGTCGTACCGCGAGGTCAATCAGCGCTTCGCCTCCGCCGTGCTCGACGAGGTCGGCGCCGGCCCGGCCCTGGTGTTCATCCAGGACTACCACCTGGCGCTGGCCGCGCGCTTCGTCAAGGAGCGCCGCCCCGATCTCCAGGTCGCCACGTTCTGGCACGTCCCGTGGCCCAATCCCGAGGCGTTCCGGGTGCTGCCGTGGAAGGACGAAGTGCTCGACGGCCTGCTGGCCAATGACATGGTGGGCTTCCATATCCGACGCCACGCCATGAACTTCCTGGGCAGCGTTGCCGATTCACTCGAGGCCCGGGTCGACTTCGCGGGCCTGGCCGTGGAACGCGCCGGGCGGCGCACCTGGGTGGCGGATTTCCCGATCAGCGTGGACGCCGACGAGATCGCGGCGCTGTCCGCGACGGTCGAGACCGAGCGCGCGGTGGCGGCGATCCGGGAGCGTCTGGGGCTCGAGGGCTGCAAGGTGGGACTGGGCGTCGACCGCCTCGACTACACCAAGGGCATTCCGGAGCGATTCGAGGCGCTCGACCTGCTGTACGCGCGCCACCCCGAGTGGCGCGGGCGCTTCGCGTTCATCCAGATCGGCGTGCCGTCGCGCATCGAGCTGCGCGAGTATCGCAACGTCCAGTCGCGCACCCGCCGCCTGGTCGAGCGTCTGAACCGGCGGTACCCGCGCTCCGCCGGACCCACGGTTCATCTGATCGAGGCCAACCTCGATTTCCGCGAGCTGGTCCCCTACTACCGCCTGGCCGATCTATGCACCGTGACCTCGCTCCACGACGGCATGAACCTGGTCGCCAAGGAATACCTCGCGGCCTCGCCCGATCTCGACGGCGCGCTGGTCCTGTCGCGCTTCGCCGGGGCGGCCCGCGAGCTGGAGCGCGCCTGGATCGTCTCGCCGTACGATCGCGAAGGCCTCGCCGACGCGTACCACGCGGCGCTTTCCGACGACGCGGGCGCCCGCCGCGAGCGCATGGCGGCGCTGCGTGAGACCGTGCTGCGTCGCAACATCTTCGATTGGGCGCTCGAGGTGCTCGACACCATGGTGGGTGTCGACCTCAAGACGCCGGCCCGCGAGGTCTCGGCGGCCACGGCCACCGAACCCGAAGCCACGTCGGGATGAGTCCCAGGCCACCCATGGAGGTGATCCCATGTGCACGCTGATGGTCCTTCAAGTGCAGACCCCGACCGACCTGCTGGCGCGTCTCGCGGTGCTGGGACGCGGCGCGGAAGCGGGCGCGCTCGGCCTCGGTGTGGCCGCGGCCCTCATGCTGGTCGGCTGGGGTCTCGCGGTCGTGGCCTCGCGGCTGGTGCGGGGCGCGCTCCGCATGCTGCGCCTCGACCAGGCGGTGCGCGGAGTGTTCGGGCCGCGCGCCACGGTGCGCCATGAGCCCGCGGCGCTGGCCGGGTGGGCCACCTACTGGCTGATCATGGCGGTCGCGGCACTGCTGGCCCTCGAGACGCTGGGCTTCGACCTCGCGACCCCGGTGGCGCAGCGTCTCAGCGACGTGGTGCCGCGCATCCTGGCTTCGGCGGTGCTGTTCGCCATCGGCTCGGTGATCGCCCTGTTCGCGGGCCGCGTCACCCGGCGCTTCCTGGCCTCGGCCGACATCCGGCTCGCCCGCCTCCAGGGCCAGATCGTGGCGGCGGTGCTCACCGGATTCGCGGCGCTGATGGCGCTCGATCAGCTGGGCTTCGCGGCCCAGTTCGTGATGGCGATCGGCGTGGTCGCGGTCGCGGCCGCCGGACTCGGACTGGCGCTCGCCTTCGGTCTCGGGTGCCGCGACTTCGCGCGCGACTTCGTGGTCGAGTACCTGCGCTCGCTCGACGAGGAACGCCCCCAGAGGCCCGAGTGACGGCCGAGCAGCTCGGGTTCGAGCTGCGTGCGGTGGCCCACCTGGTGCGACCGTGGGGCGCGCCGATCCGCGACCTCGAGCAGCTGCGCGCCGGCATCGGCGACGCTCCGGCCGAGGTGCTCTTCCACCATGCGGTTCAGTATCAGCTTCGGCATGCCGGGGCCGGGGAGCTGCCCCCCGACGATTTCAGCGCCTGGATCGGCGGTGTGGTTCAGGACGCGGAGACCGCCGAGCGACTCTCGTTCGCGGTCCAGAGCCAGCGCTCGTCGCCGGACGCGATCCGGTCGGCGTTGCTCGGGGTGCTGGACGCGATCCCGGGGAAGCGCCGCGCCGGGCGCGAGGCCCCCGAGGACGGGGCGTTCCTGTTCCGGTCCGCCTCCTCCGTCAGCTTCCCCACCGGCCTTCTGGTGCACGACGGCGATGAGCTGCTCGACGCCCTGGCCGGCGCCGATTCGAGCGTGTGGTTCTTCCACCTGATCGAGGAGCCGTGGTCCCTGGCCGGCCGCGCTCCGCTGCTCGAGTGGCTGCACGGTACCGCCGACCCGCGCCTCGCCGCCTGGCTCGCGAGGGCCGCCGAGTCCGGGCGGCCGATCGAGAAGGCGCGCACCCACGTCATGGGCCAGTGGCGGCGCAGCCGCATCGCGCGGCGGCTCGCGGAGGCCACCACGGCGCCCGAGCACGTGCGGCGCGCAGCCGCGCGCCAGGCGGTCGCGCGTCTGGTGCGGCGGCGACGCCGGCCGGGCGACTCCGCATGAGCCGTGTCGAGGTCGGCGCCGAGGGGCCAAGCCTCGTCGACGGCTACCGCGCGGTCATCGGCGATGGCCCGATGCGCGCCCTCGAGGCGCTGGCGCGCACCCTGCACGGGCACCGGCTGGTGATGGTCAACTCGACCTCGACCGGCGGCGGCGTGGCGGAGATCCTGCACCGCCTGGTACCGCTGCTCAACGAGCTCGGGGTCGTGACCGCCTGGGAGGTCATGCCGGGCGACCGCCGCTTCTACGAGATCACCAAGCGCATCCACAACGCGCTTCACGGCGGCCCCGGCTCGCTCACCGCCGCCGACGTCGAGCACTACCTCGACACCAGCCGGCGGGCGGCCAGGGAGCTGGCGCTCGATGGCGACCTGGTGCTGATTCACGATCCCCAGCCCGCGGCGCTCGCCGAGCTGCGGCGCCGCACCACGCAGCACTGGGTGTGGCGCTGCCACATCGACCTGTCGCGCGCCGATCCCGACGTGATGGACTTCGTGGGGACGCGGCTCGGCCACTACGACGCCGCAGTGTTCTCGGACGCCAGCTTCGTCCCGCGGGTGCCGACTCCGGGCTTCCTCGCGCCGCCCTCGATCGACCCGCTGTCCGAGAAGAACCGCGAGCTGACCGAGGCGGAGGCCACCGAGGCCCTGGCGCCGTTCGACCTGCCCGCCGAGACCCCGCTGGTGACCCAGATCTCGCGCTTCGACCGGCTCAAGGACCCGCTCGGCGTCATCGATGCGTTCGTGCTCGCGCGCCGGCGGGAGCGCGCCCACCTGGTGCTCGCCGGAGGCACGGCCGACGACGATCCCGAGGGCGCCCAGGTGCTGGCCGAGACCCAGGAGCGCGCGGGGCGGCGACGTGACATCACCATCCTCCCGTTGCCGCCCGACGCGCACCGTGTCATCAACGCGCTGCAGCGCCGCTCGGCGGTGGTGCTCCAGAAATCGCTGCGCGAGGGGTTCGCGCTCACGGTGTCGGAGGCGCTGTGGAAGCGTCGCGCGGTGGTGGCCAGCGCGGTGGGCGGGATCCCGCTCCAGGTCGTCCACGGGCGCACCGGGATGCTGGTGCGCTCGATCGAGGGCTGCGCCCTGCAGATCGTGCGGCTGCTGCGTGACCCCTCGCTCCGCCGCCGCCTGGGCGGCGAGGGCCGGGAGCACGTGCGCGACAACTTCCTCCACCCGCGCGAGGCGCGCGACTACCTGGCGCTGTTCGCGTCCCTGGCGCGCCGTCGCTGAATCGCGCGGGCCGGGGCCGCCGCGCATTCCCTGGCTGCGGACGACCCCGGGTCGCCTCCTGCGAACCCATCACCCGCGCGTCCCGACTACCGGGTGCTGAAGGTCACGCCTCCCATGAGCGCGAACTGCGAAATGTCGCTCGCCGTGTAGCGCCCCTCGAGGAAGTAGCGATGGGCGGCCGTGGGGAAGCGCAACCCGCCCACCAGGTTGAGGCCCAGGCTGGTGCCGCTCCGATCCCCGCGGTCGTCGTCGACGAAGTGCAGACCCAGCCCACCGCCCACGTAGGGCGTGACCCTGCCCTCACGGTCGAAGTGGTAGGTGAGGTCGAGATTCGGGTTCAGATCCCGCACATGATCGACGTCCCAGAACATCATGTTCGGCAGGAGGTAGATGCGGGTGCCTGACTGCTCGAACTCCGCATGCGCGCCCGCGATGGCCGTGCCGTCGAAGTCCGAGGGAGTCGAGTACCCGAGGCTGCCCCCCGCGCCGGTCAAGCCGTAGGCGTGCACCGGTCCGTTGACGGCGGAGATGAGCAGCAGCAGCGCGCCTACCAGCACCCCATGCCGATTCGAGTGCGACGGTTCATCTTCATCGTGCCCTCCTTCTCCCGCCGGTCTCCGGGTGGCGCGGCCCTCCGGTCCGGGCGGAAGGATTCGTGCCCGTGCCCACACATCCGCACCCGATCGCGGAGCGGGGGACGCCATCTGGGACGCTCGAGTCGGGGTCGGGGTTCCCGCGATCTGCCAACGCGGCGACGGGCAAGCGATTGGCATCGGCCGGCAAAGTGCGCCGAACGTCACGGAACGGGAAACTGCGGGTCCGGCGACGCGGACCGCGGACGCTATCCCGCGCCCGGCCTGATCCGCGGCCCATGGCCCCCGATCTCCCATCGCCGCCCGAGCCTGGACCAGAAACCTCACGCGTGCGGGAGTCTTGACGATGCTGGTGGCGGGGCCTAGCCTTGTACGGCTGTGCCACCCGGAGGGCCCGCCCCATGCTCCGCTCCTCTGCCACCCCATCGGCCCCGCGCGCGCAACCGCCCCCGCGGCTCGCGCTTCCGAGCGCGCGCACGTTGACACATGTCGCCGAGCTCGTGCTCCTCGCCGCGGTCTACGTCGTTGCCGGCAAGCTCGGGCTCAAGGTCGCGATCGTGCATGTCAGCGCCTCGGCGGTCTGGGCGCCTACCGGCATCGCGCTCGCCGCACTGCTGTGGCGGGGATCGCGGGTCTGGCCCGCCATCTTTGCGGGCGCATTCATCGTCAACATCACCACCGCCGGATCGATCGCGACCTCGATCGGGATCGCGGCCGGCAACACGCTGGAGGGCCTGATCGCCGCCCGGCTGGTGGGGCGGTTCGCCGGCGGCGCGGCCGCCTTCGAGCACGCCTCGAACACCGCCCGCTTCGCGCTGCTCGCCGGGGTGCTGAGCACGATGGTGAGCGCGACCATCGGCGTGACCAGTCTCGCGGCCGGCGGCTTCGCGCGCTGGGATCAGTTCGGACCGATCTGGCTCACCTGGTGGCTGGGAGACATGGGTGGGGCGCTGGTGGTCGCGCCGCTGCTGCTGCTGTGGGCCCGCAACCCGCGCGTGGAGTGGTCTCGCACCCGGGCTCTGGAGGCCGCGGCATTGCTCGCGGCGCTGGTGGCGGTGGGAGCGCTGGTGTTCGGCACCCGCATCCCCGCGAGCGCGCCCGGCCATCCGCTGGCGTTCCTGTGCATGCCGCTGCTCGCCTGGGCGGCGTTTCGCTTCGGCCCGCGCATCGCCAGCACCGCGATCGCCGTGCTCGCGGTGGTCGCGATCTACGCCGCCCTGCGATCGGCCGGCGCCCCCCCGCGCTGGGAGCTCAACGCGTCGCTGGTGCTGCTCCAGGTGTTCATGAGCGTGGCCGCTTTCACCAGCCTGATGCTGGCCGCGCTGATCGCCGAGCGCCGGCGGGTCGAGGACGCGATCCGCAGCGGGGCCGACAAGCTGCGCGAGACGGTGACCGAGCTCGAGGCCTTCAGCCATTCGATCTCGCACGACCTGCGCTCGCCGGTCGGCGCGGTGATCAACTACTCGGCGGCCATCGAGCAGAACTTCGGTGACCATCTCGACGACGAGTGCATCCGGCTGCTGCGCCGTATCCGGGCCAGCGCCGCGTCGGCCACCGGGCTGCTCGACCAGCTGCTGCAGCTGGGCTGGGCGGACGGGCAGCCGGACGCCGCGCGGCGGGTCGACATGACCTCGCTGGCGCGCGACGTGCACGGCGAGTTCCTGGCCGCTGGCGAGGAAGCCGGCGACATCCACTTCGAGCTCGACGACCTGCCGCCCGCGTGGGGCAGCCCGACGCTGCTGCGCTGCGTGTTCCGCAATCTCTTCAGCAATGCCGTCAAGTTCACGCGCGGTCGCCCGGTGCGGCGCATCCGGGTGGGGGCCGCGGCCGGCGCCCACGAGAACATGTACAGCGTGGCCGACAACGGCTTCGGCATCGCCGCCCAGCATCGCGAGGCGGTGTTCCTGCCCTTCCACCGCGTCGCGGTTACGCGCCAGGTCGAGGGCGCCGGGCTGGGGCTCACGATCGCGGCCATGATCGTGCGCCGCCACCAGGGCCGCATCTGGGCGGAGAGCGACGGGGCGAACGGGGCGCGCTTCTGCTTCACGCTGCCCCACGCGGCGTTCCCGAACGGAACCTAGGGCCCGCGCCATGCCGTCCCTCACCGCACTGGTCGTCGACGACGACGCGGATTTCCGCGCCAGCCTGGCGCTGCTGGTGAGGGCCGAGGGCGTCGAGGTGCGTGAGGCGGGCAGCCTGGCCGCGGCCCGCGACGTGCTGGGGCGCTGGCGGCCCGACGTCGTCCTGGTCGATCTCGGCCTGCCCGACGGCGACGGCATCGAGCTGCTGCGCGACGAGCCCGCCGTCGCGGGCGGCGAGTTCATCGTCGTGACCGGGAATGCGACGGTCGATTCGGCGGTGCGGGCGCTGCGCGAGGGCGCCCTCGACTACCTGACCAAGCCCATCGACCACGCGCGGCTGCGCAGCGTGCTGAAGGGCGTCCTCCGCACCCGCGGCTACAAGACCCAGGTGCGGAACCTGCGCAGCGAGCTGCGGCAGCTGGGGCGCTTCGAGGGCCTGATCGGACGCTCCCCGGTCATGCAGGAGGTCTACGACCTGATCTCGCGCGTCGCGCCGACCCAGGCCTGCGTGCTCCTCACCGGCGAGAGCGGCACCGGCAAGGAGCGGGCCGCGACCACGATCCACCAGCTGAGCCGGCGGCGCGAGGGGCCGTTCCTCGCCATCAACTGCGGCGCCGTGGCCCGGACCCTGATCGAGAGCGAGCTGTTCGGGCACGAGAAGGGCAGCTTCACGGGCGCCGACAGCAGCCGGCGCGGCTACTTCGAGGAGGCCCGCGGTGGCACCCTGTTCCTCGACGAGCTGGCGGAGATGCCGCTCGAGCTCCAGGTCAAGCTGTTGCGCGTGCTCGAGACCGGCGCCATCCTGCGGGTCGGCGGCTCGGAGCACGTGCCGGTCGACGTGCGCGTGATCGCCGCCACCAATCGGGATCCGGCCCAGGCGGTGCGGGACGGCACGATGCGCGAGGATCTCTACTACCGCCTCAACGTCTTCCCGATCGTGCTGCCGCCGCTGCGCGAGCGCGGTGAGGACATCGATCTGCTGGCCGATCTGTTCCTGGAGGCGGTCAACGCGCGCGAGGGAACGAGCAAGACGTGGTCGCCCGAGGCGCGCACCCTGCTTCGCAGCCACGCCTGGCCCGGCAACGTGCGCGAGCTCAAGAACGCGGTCGAGCGCGCCGCGATCCTCGCCGATTCGTCGATCGGTCCCGAGCTGATTCCAGCCCGGCGGTCGGCGCAACCCCGTCCCACCGCCCTGCCCGGAGCCGTGCTCCAGGTGCGCATCGGCTCGACCCTCGAGGACGTGGAGCGGCGGCTGATCCTTGCCACGCTGGACGAGCTCAAAGGTGACAAGCGACGCACCGCCCAGGCGCTCGGCATCGGCCTTAAGACCCTCTACACGCGCCTCAGCGTCTATCGCGCCACCGGAATGTTGCCGCCTGCCGAGCGACCCTCCCCCGGCGGCGAGGCGGTCGGGATCTCTGGCGAGTCGATTGTGGAATCGACAACGCCGGATCGACCGTAGGGGTTCGTCGCCACTCCGCAAGCGGCCGCTAAGTCGCTGCGCGGCAGCCGCGCACCTCGAGCCGTCGGTGTGGCACGCCTGTTGCCCTGCGCCACTGGGACGGCCGCTGAAGAGCATCGGCGCGGCTCCAGCCGGAGGGATCAACGCCCTTCGGAGCGGGTTGCACTCTGCGGGCAACGCTGGAGCCGCGCCAAATATGCAGCGTGCGTGGACTTCCCCCGGTCGACGGCGCTGGCTAGGCGGCTGTTCGACTGTCGCGATCGGTCTGAGGGCGCGGCCCCCTCGGCCGACGCGGCAGCCTGCGCGGAGCCCTCCCGCTCCACGCCACGAGGGGGCCCGCTGCCCCTGCGGGCCCCGCTTCGTGCCGGCGGATGGCCCCCGTGATTCGGCGTACACGCACCGTGATCGCGCTGCCCGATACGGCCCGGAGTCCGGCCGCCGGGCTGCGCCGTTGAGGTTCCGCCGCGGCGCTCAGCCCGCGTGTCCGAACAGTCGACCGATCGCCGCGGTGCAGCCCATGGCGACCGCGCCCCAGAAGGCGACGCGCAGCGCACCGCGCGTGAGCGGCGCGCCACCGAGATGCGCCGCGACCCCGCCCAGCAGGGCCAGGAACAGCAGCGTC
>Ga0306921_10001330_pt1 | contig 23797 bp, 19 predicted proteins | sample sta12Cox44000080_FD_203760 | JGI IMG/M metagenome (GOLD analysis project Ga0306921, IMG submission 203760) | Lab enrichment of tropical soil microbial communities from Luquillo Experimental Forest, Puerto Rico - statoxic.12C.oxic.44.000.080 (v2)... | ecosystem: Environmental > Terrestrial >...
GCGGGATCTGGCGGGCAGCGCCGGAATGTCTGCGGCCAAGGCGCACCCTTATTTGGTCAGCTTCATGCGCCTCGGCCTGATCGAGCAGGACCGCGCGACCGGGCGTTACGAGTTGGGCCCCCTCGCCTTGCAGATGGGTCTCGCCAGCATGCGGCGGCTGAATCCGGTACGCATCGCGACCGAAGCGATTGGCGAATTGGTGTTGCGCATCAACACGACCGTCGCGCTATCGGTCTGGGGCAATCACGGTCCGACGGTCGTGAGGATCGAAGAGGGCACGGGCGCCGTGCACGTCAACATGCGTGTCGGTAGCATCATGTCCTTGCTGGGCACGGCGACGGGTCGGGTGTTCGCCGCGTTTCTTCCACCAAAAATGATCGAGACTTTTATCGAGTCGGGCCTCGATCGCGCGAGCGTCGGCGATGAAGCTGTGCGTCAAATGACCCGCAAACAAATCGACGAGGCTGTGGCCGAGATCAGAGAAAAGGGTATGGCCCGTGCGGTTGAACGCCCTATTCCCGGCGTGAATGCGTTCAGCGCGCCGATCTTCGATCACAACGGCTCCATCGCGCTTGTCATCACGGCGATCGGACCCTCGCACACGTTTGATGCTGACTGGGATGGCCCCATCGCGGAAGAAGTTCGTAAATGCGCGGCAACGGCGTCCCTGCGCCTCGGCTTTTCGTCGAAGCTAAAGGCGGCGTGATCCGCCTTGAGCGCTCTCGTTTTTCTATGCGCCGATTGAACCCCTGCGATTCAGGGCCATATGCGTCCGGACAAGACAGAGCAATGTAGTTTGGTTCGGAAAGCTCGATGACGGCATTATCTATTCTCGACCTGGTCCGTGTGACACAGGAAACCGATGCGCGCGGCGCCCTTAACAACGCCCGAGACGTTGCTGTTCATGCCGAGGCGTGGGGCTATCGTCGCATCTGGGTGGCGGAGCATCACAACATGGCCGGCATCGCGAGCGCCGCGACGTCGGTAGTGGTCGGTCATATCGCGGCGGGCACCAAGAGCATCCGTGTCGGCGCGGGCGGCATCATGCTTCCCAATCATGCGCCTTACGTCATCGCGGAACAGTTCGGAACGCTGGCCCAGCTGTTTCCGGGGCGCATTGATCTTGGTGTCGGCCGCGCCCCTGGCACGGATCAACTCACCTTGCGCGCTCTACGCCGCCCGCCGGATGCTGCCGAGAATTTTCCACAAGACGTGCTCGAGTTGCAGGCTTTCCTGGCTCCTGCGGGTCCAAACCAGCGCATCAAGGCCGTCCCCGCATATGGAACGGAAGTGCCGCTGTGGATTTTAGGATCGAGCAACTTCGGCGCGATGCTGGCAGCCGAGCTTGGTCTGCCCTACGCTTTTGCCTCGCACTTCGCGCCAGAACTGCTGCTCCCCGCGCTCCAGATCTACCGGTCCAGGTTCAAGCCCTCGGAGCAGCTGGACCGTCCTCACGCGATGGTCGGTGTCAACATTATTGCCGCTGAGAGCGATGCAGAAGCACGTCGGTTAGCGACCACTCAGCAGATGTCGTTTACGAACATCTTCCGCGGCGCCCGCGGCCTCAGCCAGCCGCCGATCGACGACATTGAGACCTACTGGTCGCCTGCCGAAAAATCACAGGCGATGGGGATGCTCGCTCGTTCAATCGTGGGATCGCCCGACACCGTCCGTTCAGGTATCGATGCTCTTGTCACCGAAACTGGCGCCGACGAATTGATGATCGTCTCGGATATTTACGATCATACAACACGGCTGCGCTCGCTCGAGATCATCGCGAATGTCGCCGGAAGCGCCAACTTATAAGCTTCGCGCAGTCATCGAACGCATAGGTCGCTTGTCAACAACCCGATTGCTTGTTCCGCGAAGCCGCTCGCTTTAGCCACGCCGCCTCAAGCTCGGTTTCGCAGGGCGGCGTAAGAAGGCGCACCGCGGGTCTCCAACGCTGACGACTGGATCGCTGCTGTATTTTATGTGGGCAAGATCATAGCCGCACCTAGCACTCCTGCTGCGCGCAGTTCGGAGATTTTGCGGACCGAATAACCAGCGGCCTCCAGGATTTCACCGGTGTGTTCGCCGATCTGCGGTGGCTGACGCTCGAGGCCAAGCCGCTCGCGACTGTCGCCGAACTCGACCGGCAGCGCCGGAATCCCGACCAGTGGTCCGCCGCCCAATCCTGATACGGCCGTCGTGAGCAGGCCGCCGTTGGCCAGCAAATGTGGATCGAACGACAACTCGTCGGGCCGTCCGACCCGCGAATAGGCCACTCGGGCTGTTTCGCAACGTTCGAGAATTTCCTGGAGCGGCAATCGTGCCATCCGCCGCTCCAGTTCGGGAAGCATCCATTCGCGAGCCTCACATCGGTTAGCGTTTCCGGTCAACCGAGGGTCCTCGCGCCAGTCATCAAAACCGAACGCGTCGCAGAATCGCTGCCAGTGCCCGTCCGACGTGCAGCCGATGAAGGCTTGGCCGCCGTCAGACGCGGTGAAGACGTCATAAACACCCCAAGCGTTTTTCCGTGCAGGCATTGGCGGCATGGGGCCGCCGATCACGGCGCTACCGACGACGACGGCGCCGAGCATGAAAGCTGCGCTCTCGAACAGCGAGCTTGCGACCTTCTGTCCAACTCCAGTGACGTCGCGCTCGCGCAACGCCGATAATGCTGCCACCACTCCGAATACGCCGCCGAGGATGTCCACCACCGGCGCACCGGCGCGCAGCGGCCGACCCGGCGGGCCCGTCATGTAGGCAAGCCCGGATTGCATCTGCACCACTTCGTCGAGCGCACCGCGGCTTTCGTACGGGCCTTTCAGAAAGCCTTTCATCGAAAGATAAACGAGGCGTGGGTTAATCTTGCGAAGATCCTCCCAACTGCACTTCAACCGCTCGATGGTGCCTGGTCCAAAATTCTCGAGAACAATATCGGCATCTTGCACCAACCGATGAACGATCGCCTGTCCTTCCGGCCGCTTCAGGTCGACGGCGATCGAGCGCTTGTTGCGGTTGTAGGTCGCAAAAAATCCGGCGGCGAAGCCGGGCAACCGTCGCGTCGGATCGCCATCTGAGGGCTCGATCTTCACGACATCGGCACCAAGATCGGCGAACAGGACACCGGCGCACGGCCCCATAATGGTGTGGCCGAAATCCAGCACTTTAAGCCCGGCAAGTGGTTTCGAGGTATTCATTATGCAACCTTTCTCCGGAATGCGGTGAGTGTGCCCGATCGCAGCGCGGCGCTCGGCAGTCGATGTCCAACGATTTGTTCGGCAACGCGTCCCGCTTCGATTAGCGCGTCGATATTCAAGCCGGTCGACACTCCCATCTCCTCGCACAGCAGGGCCAGCTCTTCGGTAGCGATGTTGCCCGGCGCGCCGGGCTGTCCTGCAAATGGACAGCCACCGAGCCCCGCCACAGCTGCGTCGAACGCGGTCACACCGAGCCGCAGGCCCTCATAGGCGCAAGCGATGCCCTGACCGCGCGTGTCGTGAAGATGAAGAGTGATGCGTAAACCGTCCCAACGTTCGCGCACGGCGCCGACGGCGGCCGCGACTCGTCTTGGCGTTGCCCAACCCATCGAATCCGCGAGCGTAATATTGCGTACGTCGATGCCCGCTTCCTCGGCGAGCGCGAGCCCGTCGGCCACCGTCTCGACGACCTTTGTCGGCGCAATATCTCCGGCGAAGTTGCAGCCGAACGCCGCCATGACAATGATCTTGTCGATAGGCAAGCCAGCCTCCCGGTGCACGCGCACGTATTTCTGCATGGCTTCGATTTGCCCGGCGCGGTCGCGGTTTAGGTTTCGGATGGCGAACGGTTCGGATGCGCTCAGCGAAATGAATCCCGCAAGCGTCAGTTTTTCCTTGAATGCCAGCGCGCGTTTCAGGCCGCCTTCGTTGAACCACAGCGCGGAGTATTGGACGTCGTCGCGCGGGGTAAACCCAGCCATCACCGCCTCGGCATCGGCCCAGCCCGGCACATGCTTGGGATTGACGAATGAGCCGACCTGGATGTGCGAAAGTCCGCTGGCGGATAGCGCGTCGATCAATGCGATTTTGTCCGCGGTCGCGATCGGCCCCGGTTCGATCTGAAAGCCCTCGCGCGGCCCTTCCTCGCTGATAATGACGCTTTTTGGCAGGTCCATGCCGTCTCGCTCCCAAATCTCGTTTCACGTTTTTGCAGAGCCGAACTTGCCCCCGCCCGCTGGCATATGACAAATATAGTATGAAGATAAAATCGTTCTGATAATTAGATGGAAAAGGGTTGAGCGATGCCACTCGGACTGCGGCAGATCAAATACTTCATCGCCATCGCCGACGCCGGGGTGCTGTCGCGAGCCGCCGCGACGCTCAATATCGCGCAGTCAGCGCTCAGCCACCACGTCGCTGCGTTGGAAGCCGATCTTGGCGTCAAATTACTTGAACGGCGGCCGCGTGGCGTCGCCCTGACCGCGGCAGGCCGACGGCTTTATGAGCACGGCAGCGCCGTACTTTCGATCCTCGGCAAGGCAGAGGACGATGTGCGGACCTATAACGAAGCAGCGTCAGGGCCAGTCAGCCTTGGCCTCAGCCATACCGCCCTTTCCATGATTGCGCTCGACGTCATGAAGGCTGTCCGTGCGCAGGCGCCGGCTGTGCACCTGACGGTCATCGAGGCGCTGTCACCGGCGCTGACAGAGCGTGTCCTTTCGGGCGCTGTCGATCTTGCGCTTGCTTATAATCCGCCCAAAGACACCCGCCTGGATGTTGAGCGGCTGTGTGAGGAAGATCTCTACCTCGTTGGGCATGCCAGCCTAATTGGTCGCGCCTCAAATCCCATTGCTTTCTCCGCGATTCCGCAAAAGAGCGTGATAGGACTCACGCCGATGCCGGCCTCGCGCGCCGTCATCCAAACGCATGTTCTCCGCAACCAGATCACCCCGAGCGAGACGCTCGAAGTGGATTCCATGTCCGCATTACGCCTGGCGCTCGAAGCCGGACTCGGGTGCGCGGTTCTTTCGCGGGCAACCGTGTTCGCTGATCTTGAGGCCAAGAAATATCATGCGCGGCGTATCATCGATCCGCCACTATCGCGTTCGCTTGCGTTGATCGCGCTGGCAGAACGGCCCCAGACCAAGGCTTTCCTGGAGGTCCGCAAAACGGTCAAGGAGATCGTACGCGCAGCCGTCGACGAACGGCGTTGGCCCGCGAAAAAGGCGAGCGGCCAAGCCGACGAGCGATGAGCTGATTTCTTCTTTTAGGTTCGACAGAGGGAGTTGTGTCAGCGGCCCTCGAAATTTGGCTTGGTCTTGGCTAAAAAGGACCTATACCCGACGAAGTAATCCGAGGTGTCGTAGCAAGCAAAACCTTCAGCCAGTTCCGCTTCGGTGAGCGGCTCCGGACGTCGCAGGCGTTCGACGGCCTTTTTGTGAAAGCGGGCGGAAAGAGGCGCGCCGTCACAAATTCGTTCCGCCGTTGCCGCAACCTCCTGATCGAAGCGCTCTGGCGCTACAACGCGGTTGACGAGCCCCTTACTCAAAGCCTCGTCCGCGCCGATCACGCGCCCCTCAAGAAGTAGTTCTAGAGCAACGTTCGAACCGGCGAGACGTATCAGTCCTTCAAGCTCCGGATAAGCCAAGACGGCGCCAAGGCGGGCAATCGGCACAGCAAATCTCGCATCGGGCGTACAAATCCGTAGATCGCAAAACGCGGCAAGTTCGAGCCCGCCTCCGACGCAGACCCCTCGGATAGCGCCGAGTGTCGGGATCGGGCAGTCGCGAACGGCATGCATCGCTCGGTGGCCGTGGCGCGCGAAGTCAATTGCGGCTGCCTTGTTTGCCCGGATGGTTTCGAACTCGTCGATATCGGCGCCCGAAGCGAACGCCTGCTCGCCAGCACCACGTAGAATTATGCAGCGAAGGGACAAATCGCGGCTGAGTGACCCTATGGCGTCCCCCATATCGCGCCACATGGCTTGCGACATGGCGTTGCGCTTGGCGACGTTCTCAATCGTAATCGTTGCAACGTGGCCCTTCTGCTCGGTTCTGATCGATCCGGACAATCCGCCCTCCGCTTTTCATGTGACAGGTGTTGTAACGGACGTTCGGAACCATCTCATTAATGACCGGGCGTGTTTGCGAGAGGCAAAGGTCCTGGATTTTTCAGTGTCTCCATAACCACGGACGAATGAACGTGGGCGACGCTGGGATGGGCGAGCAGTATATTGTTCACGACGCTCGACAGGGATTTCAGATCAGGCACCACCATCTTCAATAGGTAATCGCTGTCACCCGTGAGCGCGTGTGCTTCCAGCACGCAATCAAGTCCACGCACGAGCTTCGCAAAACGGCGCGCGTTGTCTCCACTATGCGCAACGAGGGAAACCTTGGTGAAGACGGTAATATTCAGTCCGAGAGGTTCCAGGGCGAGTTCGGCCCTGTAACCGCGTATGACGCCGGCTTGCTCAAGTCTCAAGCGGCGCCGCGAGCATTGGCTCGCGGAGAGATTGACACGATCGGCAAGCTCGAGGTTGGTCAACCGAGCATCGCTTTGCAGTGCGGCCAGTATCCTAAGGTCGGCACCGTCGAGAGTCACTTGATCGACGACCATCAATCATCCTGCGCGGTAGGATATGCGGGCTTGAGACAAGGGCCTTTGTAGAAAGACACGACCGGAATTTCAAACCTGACCATAAAGCATCGCGCGGAGCGGTCGATTCCCGCCGTCGGCCGGTAAGCAGAACACACGTAGCATCTAAAAACGCGATGTCTGCCTTCATAATTCTATTCTGCTCCAATTCCCTCTCGTTGCCTATAAATCCGAACAAACAGGGATTTTCGGCGTGCAACTGCCATCATTGGCAAGGCCGCGAACCCCTGACTCTGACCAAAAACAAGCAGTCGCAAGGCTGACGCCCTGTCCAAGGTTCGCTCTGAGGGCAGAGATACGGGAGGTACAATGGCGCAGGCAACGGGCAATCCAGCCATGGTGCAAGGAGGTCGAACGCATTTCCGTTGGTTCGTCCTGGCGTTCATTTTCGTGATCTACACGATCGCCTCGGCTGATCGCGCCAATATCGGCATAGCTCTGCCGTTCATGCAAAAGGAGTTTGGCCTTACGAACACTGAGGTCGGATCGATCGTCAGTCTATTCGGCCTCGCCTACGGAATTTTCCAGATACCGGCGGCTTTTTTGGTAAGGCAGTTCGGCGTGAGCGCCGTGATGCCTCCCTTCATGATTCTCACGTCTGTCTTCACCGCCACGCTGGGAATGGTCGGATCGGCATTCCTGTTACAACTCAATCGGCTGGCCTTGGGACTCGCCGAGGCGCCCTTGGCGAACAGTCTGATGACCACGGTTAACAACTGGTTCCCGCCCCGCGAAAAGGGTCAGGCCGCGGGCATTTTCATTTCTTCCGCTAAGTTCGGCCCCGTGATCGTTCCCCCGATCGGCGCCGCAATCATCCTGCATTTTGGCTGGCAATACATTTTTTTCTTCTGCGCCATCCCTGGCATTATCCTCCCGTTGTTGTGGTACCTTCTTGTACCCAACAATCCCGCTGACAGTCGCTTTTGTTCTCCGGACGAAGTCGAACATATCGCAGATCGGCGCGTGATCGAGCCAGTAGCGGGCGGAAGGCAGGTTTCGACGACGGCTGCTGAACCTCGGTGGTTCAAGGCTCTTGACCGGCTGTTACGTACGCGTCCGGTGGTGCCCATCGACACGGTGGCGGAGTTGCTGAGATCCTGGACGGCGTGGGGCGTCACGCTCGGGTACTTCTTCGTCCAAGGGATTGTGAGCGTTATCCTCGCATTCCTTCCGCTCTACCTGACGACCGTTAAGCATTTTGAGATCATGAAGGTCGGCCTGGTTGCCGCGGCTCCTTTTGTCGGCGCGGTGATGGGCAACATCATTGGCGGCTGGCTTTCCGATCGTGTGTTCGACAAGCGCCGCAAGCCGACCATGATCATTTCGACGATCGCAACTATCTTCATGATGTATTCGTTGCGCTCGTCGCCGAATGACCCTGTCGGTTTGGCTGCTCTGCTCTTTTTAACCGGGCTACTTTTTAGCTTCGGCTTTTCGGCGTTCGGTATCTATCCGTCGACCTTCACAACGAAAAAGTTCTTTCCCGTTGCAGCGGCGCTGGTCAATGCCGGCGGTCAACTTGGGACAGCGACAATACCGTTTGCTGTCGGCGTGATTCTGGACAAGGCAAACTGGGACACCGCTTTTCTTTTCCTCTCGCTTTGTTCGCTGGCGGCTCTCATTCTACTCTTCACGATTGCTGAACCAAGAGAGGCGCAGGCCGACCCAGCGAAATCCTGAACGTTGACGATGCTCTGGCACTTGGGGTTGCGGCCACCGTCGAGAGACCTGTCAGAAAGGGACATGCTAATGACGTACAAGGTACTCTTCCTAAATCCGCTGAAGGACTATGTCGACCGCCTTGTAAAATCGGCGCCGGCTGGATTCAACGTAAAGGTGATGGACCCGAAAGCGGACGTGTCGGAAATGTGCCGTGAGGCAGCGGATGCCGACTTCTGTGTGTCGGGGGTCGAAGTACCAGAAGCCGTATTTCGTGCCGCCAAGAAAGCCAAGTTCATTCAGTATATGAGCTCCGGTTTTGGGCAGCTGCCGCTAAGTGTGCTGAATGAGTTGGGCATTCCGGTCGCTCAGATGAAGACTCATTCAATATCCGTAGCTGAGCATGCGGTGACGTTGACTCTCATGACGCTACGAAGGATCCCGGCAACCGTGCAGCTCATGCACAAGGGCGCGTGGCGTCCGGATTTGGAAGAGACCAGCTATTCTGAGCTCTACGGCAAGACCGTCGGCATTGTCGGATTGGGCAATATCGGACGCTGGATCGGCAAGATTGTGCATTACGGTTTCAGCGCCAACGTTATCTTCTATGACACGGCGGCGATTCCGCTGACTGTCTCCGAACTTGTCCCGGCGCAAGCCGTCTCGCTGGACGAACTCTTGAAAAGGTCCGATATCGTTTGCCTCAGCGTTCCGCTGAACGCGCAGTCCGACAAGATGATAGGGCGAAAGGAACTCGCGCTGATGAAGCCGAGAAGCGTTCTCATCAATATCTGTCGCGGTGAAGTCGTGGACGAGGCCGCGCTCACCGAATTTCTGCGCGAGGGTCGTATCGCCGGCGCGGGGCTTGATGTCTTTACGAAGGAGCCGTTAGACCGCGGCAGCGATTTGCTGAATTTGGAGAACGTGGTGTGCACGCCACATATGGCGGGCGTAGGCTGGGAAAATGTCGAGCGCAGGATTGCCACGGTGTGGCAGAACATCGACGCGGTGTTGCGTGGCGGCATCCCCAACGGGGTCATCACGACGGCGAAGCGCGCTAAGGAAGGGTTGGTTTGGGTGCGCGAAGCCCCATTTTCGAACGAGCCGCTGAACACCCAAGATACGAGGTGAGAGTTCGCCTGGCTCACGCCTCGTCTTTTGTATGGAACGCCTGCGCCTCGGCCTTGCTCTCAAAAATATGAGGGCGCACGGTTCGCGTGAGCTCACGGCCCAGCTTGATACGCATGAAAGCGCTTGTGCTATAGCGTGAAACCCTCGTGTAGTGCGCGTCTTCCATGTCGCGCACCATGTCGGCATACTCCTTGGCGACGTCATCATCGAGACGGAACGAGTCGTAGTTCACCACGACCGCAACCCTCTTGCCGATTTCCTCGACTTTGCGAGTGACGGTCTCTCGAATGGCGGTGACGTCCTTCGAGCCGCGGACGTGCAGTCCCTCGAAATTGAGAAACAGGATATTGCGCTCCGGATCAAAGGCCAAGCGATCGGTCAGATCGAGATCGACCAGTCGTGACCGCAGGTCGAGTAAATCGGGTCGAAAGATGCGGGCGTCCATTTCTCGAACCTGCCCGATCGTGGGACGAAATCCCATATGCGCCAAAATGTCTCGATCGATGTCTATTCCAGGAGCGATCTCGCTCAGCTCCAGGCCCGTAGACGTTAGCTGGAATACGCAGCGTTCGGTTACGAACATCACTGTCTTACCAGCTCGTGCCGCGACCGGTCCGCTAAACGTTACTTGCTGAACGCACTTTCCAAATTTCTGCGCGCGTCCTTCTTGCGCAATGCGTAGTTTGCCGTCTTCGATGCGAAGATCCAACCCGCTGGCCGTGAATGTGCCCGCAAACACCACCTTGCGGGCATTTTGACTGATGTTGATGAACCCGCCCGCGCCCGCGAGTTTTGTTCCAAACCGGCTGACATTGACGTTGCCCTCGCCGTCGACCTCCGCCATGCCAAGAATTGCAATGTCGAGACCGCCTCCATCGTAAAAGTCGAATTGCTGGTTTTGATGGATGATCGCGTCGGTGTTGACGGCGGCACCGAAGTCGAGGCCGGAAGCCGGGACACCGCCAATGACTCCGGGCTCCGCTGTGAGGGTGAAAAGGTCGCTGACCAGTTCCTCGGCCGCCACCGCGCTTACCCCTTCCGGCATACCGATCCCGAGATTGACGATGGCCCCCGGCCTTAACTCCAAGGCACAACGCCTTGCGATGACCTTTCGCTCGTCGAGCGGCATGGCCGGAACGGCGTCGAGAGGAACGCAAGTCTCGGCGCTGTAGGCGGGATTGTAGCTGGTTGCGTAGGTCTGGCGGTGATGTTCGGGCTCGGCCACCACGACGCAATCAACGAGCGCTCCGGGAATCAAGACCTGGCGAGGATGCAACGAGCCCGATCGCGCGATGCGCTCCACCTGCACGATGACCACGCCGCCGGAGTTCTTGACGGCCATGGCCATCGCAAGGTTATCAAGATCGAGTGCCTCCCGCTCGGCGCTGACGTTACCGTTTGGATCGGCTGTCGTGCCGCGCAGAAACGCGATTTGAAGCGGGAATCCCCGAAAGAGGAGCCATTCCTGTCCATCGAGCTCGATAAGCTTGACGATGTCCTCGGTGGTACGGGAATTGATTCTGCCGCCCTCAATGCGGGGATCAACAAAGGTACCTAAGCCGACGCGTGAAATCGTACCGGGTTTTCCAGCCGCTATGTCGCGATACAGATGAGAAATAACGCCTTGCGGAAGATTATAGGCCTCGATGTGGCCTTCCAGGGCGAGCCGGCCGACTTTCGGTATGAGGCCCCAGTGACCACCGATAGCGCGTTTTAAGAGGCCTTCGTGACCAAGCGCGTTGAGTCCCCGCTCCTTGCCGTCGCCCTGGCCGGCGGCAAACAACAGCGTAAGGTCCCGCGGCTCGTTCGTTTCGACAAAGCGCTTTTCAAGCGCGAGCAGCAGTGCATCGGGAACGCCGATGCCGACAAAGCCGGACGTGCAAATCGCGTCACCGCTTTGCACGATGGCGACGGCTTCAGTCGCAGAAGTAATCTTGTTACGCATCGGAACCCCGGGGGCCTATTGAGCGGTCCATCCTCCATCCATCGCAAGGGCTTGCCCGCGTAGTTGGGCCGCCCCCTCGGAGCAGAGAAAGATCGTGCACGCGCCGAGTTGCTCGGGGGTAACAAATTCGTGGGAAGGTTGCTTCTCGGCGAGCAACTCAAACTTGGCCTTCGCGGCCTCAATGCCTTCCTTGGCCGCGCGTTCGTCGATCTGCTTCTGCACGAGAGGCGTTAGCACCCAACCCGGGCATATCGCGTTGCAGGTCACGCCCGTTGTTGCGGTCTCTAGCGCAACCACTTTCGTCAGTCCGACGATGCCATGCTTAGCGGCAACATAGGCTGATTTCTGGGCGCTAGCCACCAGACCGTGCGTGCTTGCGATATTGATGATCCGGCCCCAATTGCGGTCGAGCATGTATGGCAGCGCGGCTTGCGTTGCGTAAAACGCCGCTGACAAGTTGATCGCGATGATGGCTTCCCAACGGTCCGCCGGGAAATCTCGAACGAGCGCGGTGTACTGGATGCCCGCATTGTTGACGAGGATGTCGACGCCACCCCATTCCGTTGTCGCCTGCTTGACCATGTCGGCGATCTGCGCGGGTTTGCTCATGTCGGCATCGCTGTAGGCGACGCCGACCTTGAACTCGCTCTGCATTTGAGCACGCAGGGCATCAATTGCCGATCGATCGCCAAAACCATTGAGCAGAATATTTGCCCCGGCCGAGGCAAGCGCACGCGCCACGCCGAGACCAATGCCAGATGTCGAGCCGGTGACAACCGCGGCTTTGCCGCTCAAGGACATGGAACGTCTCCCCAGCTGTTTCTTGATACGAAAGTCTTGTTGGACGCGCGTCGACCTATGGAGCGTATTAGCGTCCTTGGCACCTCAAAGCCCACGAGGTCGGTGATTTTTTCGAGAAGCCGCACGATCGGGTTTCGCGCCGCAACAAACGTTCCCTCAGGACGCCGGCCCGATTGTCGCAGTCAAAGCTACTGTTAGGACCGCCGCTGCTTGGGCAATAATACAATCTTTCGACCGAGGCGTTCGGATTTCGAGATATCTCGCTTGACAGTCGCAGACGCCGTGGCTCCTTGTTCGCAATTGGTGGAGGCCCCCAATGCCGGTTGACCTCAGGCAGCTCCGTTACTTCCTTGCGATCGGCGACTCCGGCGCTCTGTCCTATGCTGCGCAAAGCCTGAACGTTGCGCAGTCGGCTCTCAGCCATCATCTCCAGGAACTGGAAACGAACTTCGGTGTTCCGCTCGTTACCCGGCATCCGCGTGGTGTAACCCTGACTCCCGCGGGGCGGCGTTTATACGAACACGCGCGGACCATCATGGCGGCCGTGGCCCGCGCCGAAAGCGATGTGCAAGCATTTGCTGAGCGAGCAACGGGACCAGTCTCAGTCGGGTTACCGCACACGGTAACCATGCGCGTGGCGCTACCGCTCATACGGGCAATCAAGCAAGAGTTTCCGGATGTGATGATGGGTCTGGTGGAGGCCATGAGCCATCCGCTCGTCGAACGGCTCGTGCAAAATCAGCTCGATATTGCCGTTGTTTACAATGCTCCAGACGATGCGCGACTCTCAAGCATCCCGATCCTGGAAGAGAGCTTGTACCTGATCGGGACACCGCAATTCCTGAAGGACCTCCCGAATGAAGTCACCTTTGATAATGTTCTCAAGCTCCCGCTAATCATGCCGCATCCGGATTCGACGACTGCATCCTTGGTCGAGAGCTACTATCTGCGCAACCAACTCCCGGCTCGCGTTATGGAGTTCGATTCCTTATTTGCGATTTCGCACGCCCTCGCGGAAGGCATCGGTTGTAGTATTTTGGCCAAGTCAACCGTTACGGAAATACTCGGTTCCGGCCAAGTCATCGCGAAACGGATAGTGGAACCAGAAGTCACTCGAACTCTTTTTCTCGCCCGCAATCGCGACCTCGCGCGCACGCGCGCATCGTCCGAGATTTGCAATCTGATTATGCGCGTGATCGGCGAAGAGGTTCGGGCGGGACGTTGGGAAGCGCGTTGGCTCGAGCCGACCGTGTCCGCTATCTAAATCCGAGATAGTTGGCATATTGAGGTTAGGCTTGATTCAAGGGCAAAGCTGCGTTTCGATTGACCCAATAGCCCTAAGAACATGGCAAAGGGAGTCGAAACGGTCCGACAGATTTATTGTCGTACAGCTCACTCGGGTCGCCAGCGGTGTGCCTGAACGCTGAACCTCGCGATAACCCCAAGCCTTAACAAACAACCCGCTAGCGAATTTCGCTGAATGAGCGAGGCTCGAGAACCATGACACAGTACGAAATTGTTGTGATGCCAGGCGACGGAATTGGCGTCGAAGTGATTGATGCCGCCCTGGCCGTGCTGAAGGAATGCCAGAAGCGCTATGGACTCAAGCTGAACTATACTTTCTCCGACTTGAGTGCGGATCTGTATCGCCGGACCGGACGGAAAATTACCCCCGCCGACATGGATGAAATCGGAAAGGCAGACGCCGTTCTCTTCGGCGCCATGGGGCTGCCGGACGTACGTGGGCCGGACGGCCTCGAATTGGGCGCGCAGGTGGAAATGCGAGCTTATTACAAGCTGTTTGCAAGCCTTCGGCCGGCCCGGCTCTTTGAAGGAGTTGAGAGCCGCGTGAAGGCGAAGCACATTGACATGCTCGTCATCCGCGAAACCTCCGAAGGAATGTTCGCGGGGTTAGCGGACAAGCACGAACCGAGCGATGAGAGCGCAAGTGATCGCATGACGATCACGCGAGCCAACTGCGAGAAGCTGTTTGAGGTGGCTTTCTCCCAGGCAAGGGCCCGGCGCAAACGCGGCACGCCGGGACACGTCACGTTGCTTCACAAGTCGAATGCGTTGCGAAGCAACGTTCTGATGGAGAAGGTGTTCGACGAAGTGGCGGCGAAACACAAGGACATCGGGAGCGCGAAATTCTATATTGATGCGGGGTCGATGTATATGGTCACCGACCCCGAACGATATGACGTCGTGGTCTCGGAGAATATTTTCGGCGACATTGTTTCCGAAATTGCAGCGGGCCTTGTCGGCGGCCTTGGCGTGGCGCCCTCGGCGGATGTCAGCCTCACGCATGGCGTCTTTCAGCCGTCGCATGGCAGTGCTCCCGACATCGCGGGAAAGGGTATCGCAAATCCAACGGCGATGATCCTCTCGGCCGCCATGATGCTGGACTGGCTCGGCGAACGGCGCGGCGATGCTCTTTGCGCGAAAGTCGCGCAGAATATTCAAAGCGCCGTCGAGACATCTTTGAAGAAGGGTCCCCGTGCGCGCGACTTGGGTGGAACAGCCGGAACCAAGGAAGTGGTGGACGCGGTGATTAGCGCGTTGCCGTCCTAGTTTGCTCGGCGTGACGGTCAAGCGCCGCACATCAAGCGCGGCGATTGGCGCGGAACATCTGACTTGCGCGGGCTCAAATCGAGAGCGGGGCGTTGAATGACCGATCCGTGCGCCACAAGCGTCAAAAGGCGAAATATCGTGCGCTCGAGGCGCGGCTCGTCGGTCATTTTGCCCGGACATTGCATCGCAAATCCGTAGGATCGGGGCAGATAAGAGGAGAAGACAGATGGGACCGTTCCCGCATGATGCGCCGCCGCCGAAGGTCGATGCCACGAACCCGATGGGTACGGATGGATTCGAGTTTGTTGAGTATGCCCACCCCAACCCCGCCGAACTGCATGCGCTGTTCAAGTCGATGGGATTCACACCAGTCGCTCGGCACAAATCGAGGGCCATCACTTTATATCGCCAGGGCAATGTCAATTACCTGGTCAACGAGGCGCCGGGTACGCACGGCTACAACTTCGTCGCGGCGCACGGTCCGTGCGCGCCATCCATGGCATTCCGCGTGGTCGATGCGAAGCAGGCCTACGAACGCGCCCTCGCGCACGGCGCGGAACCCGCTGATCCGAAGGACGGCGAGAAGACGCTGAATGTCCCGGCGATCAAGGGAATAGGCGGGTCGCTGCTCTATCTAGTCGACACCTACGGGAAGAAGGGTTCGCCGTACGAGAACGATTTCGAGTGGATCGGCGAGCGCGACCCAAAGCCTGCCGGCGTCGGCTTATTCTATCTCGATCATCTGACCCACAATGTTCACCGCGGTCGCATGTCGGTCTGGGCGGGCTTCTACGAGCGCATCTTCAATTTCCGCGAAATTCGTTACTTCGACATCGAAGGCAAATTGACCGGTCTGTTCTCGAAGGCCCTCACCAGCCCCGATGGCAAGATCCGAATTCCGATCAACGAGTCGGCCGACGAAAAGAGCCAAATCGAGGAATATCTCCACGCCTATAACGGCGAGGGCATTCAGCACATCGCCTGTGGGTGCCGCGATATTTATACGACGATTGAGAAGCTGCGTGTCGATAACGTCGCGTTCATGCCGTCGCCTCCGTCCGTATACTACAAACGGATTGACAAGCGTGTCCCAAAGCACGGCGAACCTGTCGATCGTTTGGAGAAGAATGGCATTCTGATCGACGGTGAAGGCGTGGTCGAGGGCGGGTTAACGAAGGTACTGTTGCAGATATTCTCGGCGAACGCGATCGGACCGATCTTCTTCGAGTTCATTCAGCGAAAGGGTGACGACGGTTTCGGCGAAGGCAATTTCAAGGCGCTGTTCGAGTCGATCGAAGACGATCAGATTCGCCGGGGCGTATTGACGAATCCGCCGAACGCCGCCGAATAGCTGGGGAGGTTGGTGATGAACGTGCAAGCCCCATCACGCATTGGCGCCGGAGCAACATCGACAATTACGTCTGGGTACCTATCGGGCTTCGGCAACGGATTTGAAACCGAAGCGTTACCCGGCGCATTGCCGGTCGGACGAAACTCACCGCAGAAATGCCCCTACGGGCTCTACGCGGAGCAACTGTCGGGCTCGCCGTTTACGGCGCCGCGGACGACGAACGAGCGATCATGGCTGTATCGCATCCGTCCGACCGTCGTGCATTGGGGCGAGTTCAAGAAAGCCGATATCGGCCTCTGGCGCACGGCCCCGGTTCAAGAAGCCGAAGTTGCGATCGCGCCTCTGCGCTGGGATCCGATTCCGATTCCGGGCGAGCCGATGTCGTTCGTCGAAGGCGTGCACACGATTACGACGGCGGGTGACGCGGGCAGCCAGGCCGGGATGGGCGCGCACGTCTATTTTGTCACGCGCTCCATGAAGGACGAATATTTCTATAACGCCGACGGCGAGATGCTTTTCGTACCGCAAGAGGGGAATTTGCGGCTTTGGACCGAGTTCGGCATCATTGACATTGAGCCCGGCGAGATTGCCGTGATCCCGCGCGGCGTGAAAATCCGCGTGGAATTGCCGAACGGACCGGCGCGAGGCTATCTCTGCGAGAACTACGGTGGCGCTCTGACGCTGCCTGAGCGCGGGCCGATCGGCGCGAACTGTATGGCGAACCAGCGCGATTTCCTGACGCCGGTCGCCGCCTATGAAGACCGCGACGCTCCCTCAAAGATGTTCGTCAAATGGGGAGGATCGCTCTGGGTGACCGACCTCGACCATTCGCCACTCGATGTCGTCGCATGGCACGGCAACTACGCGCCTTACAAATATGACCTTCGGAAATATTCTCCCGTCGGCCCGATCCTCTTCGATCATGCCGACCCATCGATCTTCACCGTTATGACGTCGCCCTCGGAGACGCCGGGCACGGCCAATATCGACTTTGTCATTTTCTCCGATCGTTGGCTGGTGGCGGAAAACACGTTCCGCCCGCCCTGGTACCACATGAATGTGATGAGTGAGTTCATGGGTCTCGTCTACGGCGTCTACGACGCCAAGACCGGCGGCGGCTTCGCGCCAGGCGGCGTTTCACTCCACAATACGATGCTCCCGCACGGACCGGACGTTGATGCTTTCGAAAACGCCTCGAAGACTGAGCTCAAGCCGCATAAGCTGGAAGGGACACTCGCCTTCATGTTTGAGACGCGCTTCCCACAGAAGGTCTCTGCTTTCGCGGCCGAACACGCATCCTTTCAGAAGAGCTATGCGCGCTACGGTAAGACATTAAAAAAGCATTTCGATCCGACGCGTCCCTGAAGGGCGACAAGCTAGAGACGTGGCAACCGACTAGCTCTCAGAGCGGGATCAAGGACAGACGCCGATGGATCAGACACACGATGTCAATCAGAAGAGTTGGATTGCATCTGCCAACGGCCATCCTGATTTTCCAATCCAGAATCTGCCCATTGGAATCTTCTCTCCCAAAGGCGGTGCTTCCCGGCCAGGTATCGCCATCGGTGACTCTATCCTTGATTTAGCTGCGGTCGGTTCCTCCGAACTGTTCGACGAAGCAACTCAAATAGCCCTGTCGCAATGCGGGGAGAGCCTAAATCATTTTCTCGGCCTTGGCAGCGCCGCGCGGCGGCAGTTACGAGCTCGCCTTTTTGAGTTGTTGAAAGACGGCGCAAAGGAGCGATCCAAGATCGAACCTCACCTTCATGACAGCAACGACTGCAAACTGCACGTGCCGGCCTCGATCGGCGACTACACAGACTTTTATGTCGGCATCCACCACGCGGTGAATATCGGTAAGCAATTCCGGCCCGACAATCCGCTACTGCCAAACTATAAATATGTGCCAATCGGCTATCACGGCCGCGTCTCGACGATTCGGCCTTCTGGCACTCCGGTGCGGCGTCCCAATGGGCAGACGAAGGCTCCGAATGCAGAGATCCCCGACTATGGGCCGTGCCAAAGACTGGACTATGAACTTGAGTTGGGTGTCTGGATCGGGCCAGGCAACGAGCAGGGCACGCCGATTCACATCAACGAAGCGGCCGAGCATATTGCGGGCTATTGCATCTTGAATGATTGGTCGGCGCGCGACATCCAAGCCTGGGAATACCAGCCTTTGGGGCCGTTCCTGTCGAAGAATTTCGGCTCGACACTTTCGCCCTGGATCATCATGCCCGAGGCGCTATCGCCCTTCAGGATCGCTCAGCCGAAGCGACCGGAGGGCGATCCGGCTCCCTTGCCATACCTATTCGATGCCAAAGACCAGAGTGAGGGTGCGTTCGATATCGATCTCGAAGTTCTTCTGCTGACAGCGAAGATGCGCGCGGCGAAATTGTCACCGCACCGCCTTTCGCTGTCCAACGCGAAGCACATGTATTGGACCGCCGCGCAAATGGTCACCCACCATACGAGTGGCGGTTGCGGCTTGCAGCCGGGGGATTTCCTGGGCACAGGCACCATATCCGCGCCGGACCCCGCGGGTTGCGGATCCATCTTGGAAACCACGAAAGGCGGTACTGTTCCTATTCGACTGGAATCCGGAGAAGAGCGCCGCTATCTCGAGGACGGTGACGAGATCATTATGACGGCGCGGTGCCGCCGTGATGGGTACGCGCAAATCGGCTTTGGTGAATGTCGAGCGGAAATCCTTCCTGCGCCCTCATTAGGTGCAAAGACCTAACGCAGTCGTTTGGGAGGATCTGTCGATGGGATGGGAGCATCTCGCCAATACGTCCGATTTCGAGCAGTCCAGCGTTATCGGTCGTACAAGCGGCAGTCGATCGATCGCGATCTATCACGTTGATGGCAAATATTACGCGACTTCGGACATATGCACCCATGCAAATGGCGTGTTGTCCCAAGGCGACGTTGTCGATGGCTACATCGAATGCCCGCTTCATTTTGGATTATTCGAGGTTTCGACGGGCAAGGCTCAAGGCGCTCCGGTCACGCGGGATTTGCTGACTTTCTCTGTCAAGGTGGAAGGGGCGCGAATTCTAGTCGACCTACCCGATCACTCTTGACCGCCAAGCCTGCGAAGGTGCTTTGTCAGCAGCAAGCGACCCAAAACGGCGGAAATATGAAGGTCCGCCTCGCGGCTTGCTGGAAGTCTTAAACGGGGCAATTCCGGCTAAAACGTCATGAACCTCTGGATCCAGCCACTCTCGCCGCAACGGCGATTACGACGGCACTGCCTTACCTGCTGACGCGGGGGGAAAGAGAATGCCAAGGAGGCAGCCGGCGCAACGGGAAAATCAGTCTGGGAGTAGTTCAAAGGCAGGTTGATGTCCGAAGCCGGTAAGGAGGCAGTGCGCGATATTGAAGTCGATCGCATGTATGAGGTCAACCGCAGTGCGGCACAGGCGGCGCTAAACTGCTCTCGCTAGTGAAGCCATAAAGTTGAAGAGGTCGATGGCGTGGAAGTGTGTTCTCCTTGACGAATGTCATCCTCCGAACCCACGTCCAGAACCTACGGTTTGCGCGGTTACTAGGAGGTGACCGCGAAGCTGACTGCAAGCGCCTTTGATCGCACTACTCGTTGTTTTTGCTGTCGCTTTGAACAATGAGATAGCAAGGCGAACAGCGGAGTGGTCGAAGAACCCTCCTCCGAACTCACGGTGAAAAACTACGGTCTTGAGCGATGAATCGCGCAGCATCGCGTAAATGTTCGGCGGATTCGCGGTGGATTCGAACAATCGGATACAGTGGAGAGCCGTAGCGTAGAAATGGCGGAGAGAGTGTCAGTCAATCCCCGTTGAAAGATAAAGCATTTTCGACCTTTCTAGACCAAAACCTACCGTTTGAGCTACCGCCAAGAGGTAGGGCTTCGCCTACGACACAGGCCAATCCTTAAGTCACTACTTGGGCGCTGCCCCGTGCCGAGCCCCCTCAGCGCTAGAGTCTCGATCTAAACGGGGCTTCGACAACACGTATCCCTCGCGCGTCTGCGGCAGCTTCCAACCTAAAACCTTGCTCGCGACGAGAGTACGCAGCACCTGCGCTGTGCCACCGCCGATCGTGAACATGCGCACGTCACGGGCCATGCGCTCGAGCGGAAAGTCGCGCGAATAGCCCCGGGCCCCAAACACCTGCAGCGCATCGTTGACGATCTTGATCGCAGCTTCCGACGCGAAGATCTTCGCCTGGGCAGCGAGTGTCGGGTCGGGAAATGAGCTGCCGCCAGGACCTCGCGACGAGGCGGCCGCATGCAGCATCAAGCGAGATGCCGTGAGCTGCGTCTGCATGTCGGCAAGCATCCATTGCAGCCCCTGGAACTCGCCGATCGGCCGATCAAACTGCTGGCGCGTCTTAGCCCACTCAACGGCGTGTTCCAGCGCGCCGGCAGCGATCCCCATCGCAACTGTCCCGGCGCCGACACGCTGGCTGTTATAGGCGTTGATAAGGTCGGCAAAGCCCCGCCTGAAGCCGGACGGAGGCAGCAGCACCATGTCGGGCGTTATCTCGAGATCTTCGAATACAAGCTCGCCCTCGGGCATGCCGCAGAGCCCCATGGTCGTTTCGCGCTTGCTCATGCGCAGTCCTTCGACTTCCCCGCGCACCGCCAGGAAACCGCCGACGCCGAGTTCCTCACCACTCTCGTCGAAAACCCGGGCGAAGATCAGGTGAAGGCGCGACACGCCGGCCCCGGTGATCCAATGCTTCTTGCCATTAAGCACGTAGCGATTGCCGCGTTTGTCAGCCCGGGTCTTCATCCCGCTCGCGTCACTGCCCGCATCAGGCTCAGTAATGCAAATCGCCGGTTTGTCGCCTGCAAACACGAGATCGGCGGCGCGCCGGCGCTGCGCATCGGTGCCGTACGCCATGACGGTCGAGATGGCACCCATGTTGGCCTCAACGACGATGCGCGCCGAGACCGTGCACGAGCGCGCCATTTCCTCAATGACCAACACCGTATCGAGGAAGCTCCGGCCTTGGCCGCCGTATTCCTCCGGAATTGTCATTCCCATGAAACGTTCGGCTTTGAGCGCTTCAACAACATCCCATGGATACTCGCGCGATTGATCGATCTCGGCGCCGCGTTTTCGTAGCAGCCCGTTTGAGAGAGCGGCGGCTCTTTCCTTCAGGTCCAACTGCTGGGATGAGAACTGCATAGCGTCCTTCTCCTCTTAGCCACGACCCATGGAGTAGAATTCGGCGTTCGGACGCATGCTTGTCACGTTGGCAAGCCGGTTCGACAAGCCGAAAAAGGCCGAGATCGCGGCGATGTCCCAGATGTCTTCCTCCGTGAATCCGTGCGACTTCAGCGCGGCGAAGTCGCTCTCGGAGACCTTCTGAGCCTCGTTGGAGACCCGAACGGCGAAATCCAGCATCGCCTTCTGGCGGTCGCTGATGTCGGCCTTGCGGTAGTTGACGGCGACCTGATCAGCGATCAGCGGATCCTTGGCACGGATCCGCAGAATCGCCCCATGCGCCACAACGCAATACTGGCACTGGTTGAGGTTGCTGGTCGCGACCACGATCATCTCGCGCTCGGCTTTGGTCAGATTGCCGGGCTTGTCCATCAGCGCATCGTGGTAGGCGAAGAAGGCGCGGAACTCCTCCGGTCGGTGCGCGAGCACGAGAAAGACATTCGGAATGAAGCCCGACTTCTCCTGAACGGCCAGGATGCGGTTTCGGATGTCGTCCGGCATGTCAGCGAGTTCGGGGACAGGGAAGCGACTGACTGCAAGTGCTTGGGTCATGACTTTGGCTCCCGTCTTACTACGCGTTGGAGATTGGCACCATCACTTCGGCCGCACACCGTACCTGCAGTGATATCTGCAACGGGGACTCTGAAATTCATGGCCACCGTCCTCTTCCATCACTTGTGCACGGATCATCGCGAAAAAGCCTTCGGCGAAAACATCGAGCGCGTCGGGGCGCTGCTCTAACTTGGCGCGCAGCACGGCGCCCTCCCAGCCGGTCCAAAAAAACTGCGCGAGACCCTCGCAATCGATGCCTGCGGGAATCTCGCCCGCCTCTTGCGCCGAGCGCAGGCAACGGGACGTCCGCGCTTCCCAATCCCGGAAGACGGCAGCGAGGCGTTTTCGGAACGACTCAGGCAGGACACCCATCTCTTGTCCAAGATTGCCGACGAGGCAACCGCGCCGGTAGCGATGCCGCGCCATCCCCGACCGGGCGTCTGCGATGAAATCACGCAGACGGTCGAGTGGAGCATGGTCAGTGTTGTCGAACCATCGGTCCAACTTGCGTGCGAAGTAGTCGGCATAGGCGTCAATCAGCTCAAGACCGAACGCCTCCTTGCTGTCGAAATAGTGGTAAAATGAGCCCTTCGGGATCTCTGCAGATTCCAGGATCTCCTCAACCCCAACGGCACTGAAGCCCTTCTCGGTCAGGATGGCGACGCCAGCACGCAAGAGCCGAGCGCGCGGCGCGCTTGGCCGTGTCTGGTCCTTGGGCGGACGGCCACGGCGACGGCGTCCGGTTGACGGAGAAATCGCGTTCATAGCAATTTATTAGACCGATCGTCTTGTAAAATCAAGACCACGACTCGCCGCTCGCCAAAGAGGTGTCGCGCCATCGGCTACCAGCGGCCAGCGACCGACGGCCTCCCCGATCGTCGAAAGCCCCCTTCGTCTCCGAAGCCGGCCGACCGAAGCAGTATGGTGCGCCGGGTACCTTGCGTTTTGCCGATCCTCAGCGACGCGCTACAGGTAGGAAACCCGCCCGGTTACTGGGGCCGGATCGAGGCCCATGCTCAAGGCTGATGACCCAACTTCACAACCATCTTCGGATGGCGTTCACTCAGGGCTTTCAACGCGAGCAAACTCTTCCGTTCGCTTTCCCGGTTGTCCGTGTAAGTCCCAGGCTCGACCTCATTCTCCCAACCCCAACGCGTGTGGGCAGTGTCGCCCGTCAAGAGCACGGGACCTGTTGGCGTGCGAGCGAGATAGGAGACATGGCCCGGAGTATGTCCCGGGGTCTGGATTGCGAAGAATGAGCCATCACCGAAGACGTCGATCACGCCTTCGAAATTCCCGCCAGGGTCTTTCGAGAACTGGAATTCCCGAAGCGCAGGCCTTCCTTCAAGGAGGCTATCCTCCGTTCCCTGAACTGCCATATGCACGAAGCTCGAATACTCAGGTTCGCCGGGGCCGGTGTAGATCGGCACGTCCTTTGGAACGTCCGGCATCCCGGAGATATGATCGAGATGCAGATGGGTCATGAAGACACCCTTGAGCGGAACGCCTTCCGCTTTGATGACCGACGAAGTGTCTTGCCGGACCTGCATCCTCTGGATCTTCGCGAATTTTCTCAACACCCAGCCGACCCCTACGCTTTCGGGATCCTCCACCAGTCGCTTTGAGACACCGGTATCGACGAGGAAAAATCCCTGCGTCGGATGCCGCACGACATGCGTATAGACCTTGATCGGCTCCTCGTGATCCTTGAGGCCGGCCTGAACGGCTTTCGGATCCTTCAGATTGAGCAGTCCTGAAAGATCGGCAATCCAATCCGCGCCGACGACGGTCCCGAGCTCGATCGGTCCCGGTTGATCGATCAATCCTTCCATGGCCTTCGAGCTGATGGGCTTGCCGAGATCGGCGGACTTCGCAGGATGCGAGGTCTGCGTGCACGCGGAAAGCCCGGCGATGGAAAGGGCACTGGCGAAAAGGATTCCTGACTTGCGGA
>Ga0306921_10001332_pt1 | contig 23785 bp, 15 predicted proteins | sample sta12Cox44000080_FD_203760 | JGI IMG/M metagenome (GOLD analysis project Ga0306921, IMG submission 203760) | Lab enrichment of tropical soil microbial communities from Luquillo Experimental Forest, Puerto Rico - statoxic.12C.oxic.44.000.080 (v2)... | ecosystem: Environmental > Terrestrial >...
CTACTTTCCGGCGTTTGCCATGGGCAGCAACACCCTCAGCCTGTTCCTCGGCGGCACCAACACCGTAGTGCTGCTCGCCAGCAGCTTTACCATGGCGATGGGCGTCTGGTCGGCGCAGGTTGGCAAGAAACAGCTCCTTACCATCTTCCTTTCACTCACACTCGTCTTGGGCTTCGTCTTCCTCGGTATCAAGTACATTGAATATGCTCAGAAGTTCCATCACCATCTTGTTCCCGGCAGGAATTTTGACATCACCTACTGCGTCAATAATCCCGCTCGGTGCGACGACCTCAGCCCCTCCGAACTCGAAGTCGAACGCGAGGAACTCGCCAAGGCTCTGAACGCCGATCCCGCCCTGAATTCTCACGCTCAGCTCTACTATTCCGCTTATTTCGGCATGACCGGCCTCCACGCCCTCCACATGATCATTGGCGCGGGCCTGCTTCTGTGGCTCTTGAAGGAATCGCTGGCCGGCCGCTTCGACGCGCAATACAACAACCCAGTCGATATCATCGGCCTGTACTGGCACTTCGTCGACATTGTTTGGATTTATTTGTTCCCGTTGCTCTATCTGATTGATCGGCATAAGTAGGGAGTGACTCGCGTGTCTGAAAACGAACACACGAACCATATCGTCCAGCCTGGCACCTATACCGCCATCATCCTCACGCTCCTGACGTTGACGGCCTTAACCGTGGCGGCCGCCTACGTAAACCTTGGACCATTCAACATCGTCGTGGCCCTCGCCATCGCCACCATTAAAGCTACCCTCGTTGTCCTATTCTTTATGCACGCTAAGTTTGTGCCCCGCCGCACGCAGCTCATCATCATTTCCGGAGTCTTCTGGCTTATTATTTTGCTCTTCATGACGTTGAGCGACTACGTCACGCGCGTCGATTACCGCGGGGTTCGCTTCCCCATTTCGCAGAACTTCTCCGCGGGCCTCCCGCCCCGCGCATAAACGTTTCTTCCCGTTATCGAGAGCGTGGCTTGCCCGGCCGGCCGCAGGCGAGCGGAGCGTGGCATTCCTCTCCGCCATCCCGGGCAGCGCGAGGGAACCCTCTTTGCGCACGGCGGCACCTCTACGTCCTTTCTCTTCGATGGAATTTGTGGAATTTCCGGGTGGCAAAAAAAAATGAGGGGAAGAACGAACCGGCCCAGCCCTCAATCCCCTAAAGGGATCCTCGGCTCGTCTCCCCCACGGGCCAAGAAGGTAGCAACTCGCGGACCATACTAACCCACTTGTTTTCTTTATATTAAAACTCCGTGGGTCGGTAAAAATGCGCTACCCCCACGCAAATTTTTACACGTAACGCGGGTGGCAAAAACTTTCCCTCGCTCTGAAACTTCGCATCTTTTTCGCCCTGTTTGTCCCCACGTCTTGACCGCTCCTGCCGCCTGTTGCTATTTTGAAAGACTATACTGGGCTCAGTCTACTCACTGGGTGCCAGCCGCTCCCGTGGAGGGAGCACGCATCCGCTTATGGGACTGACGAAACTGGTTGTGCGCGGCGCTCGCCAGCACAACCTCAAGAACATCGACCTCGAAATCCCTCGCAACTCTCTCACTGTCATTACAGGACTTTCAGGTTCGGGCAAATCTTCTCTCGCTTTTGACACCATCTACGCGGAAGGCCAGCGGCGGTACGTCGAATCGCTCTCCGCCTATGCCCGCCAGTTCCTCGATCAGATGGAGCGCCCCGAAGTCGACGTCATCGAGGGCCTTTCCCCGTCCATCGCCATCGAGCAGAAGACCACCACGCGCTCTCCGCGATCCACTGTCGGCACCATCACCGAGATCTACGACTATCTCCGCGTGGTCTACAGTTCGGTTGGCGTCCCTCACTGCCCCAACTGCGGGAAACCCATCACCCGCCAGTCCAGCGAACAGATTGTCCAGGCTATTCTCCAGGGCGAACTCTCGAAGCCCGACGACCGCGTCATGATCCTGGCCCCGATTGTCCGCGGACGAAAAGGCGCTTACCGCAAGGAACTCGAGAAGCTCGCGCAAGATGGTTTCGTCCGTGTCCGCATCAACGGCGAACTCCTGCCTCTCGACGAAATTCCCGTCCTCGACAAGCGCAAGAACCACACGATCGAGGTGGTTATTGATCGTTTGCTCGTCAAGCAGGGAATTGCTTCACGCCTCGAACAGTCCATCGTTACCGCGCTCAAGCTCGCGCAAGGACTCGTCACCGTCGCGGTTGTTGGCGGCAAAGAACACGTCTTCTCCGAGAAATTGGCCTGCCCCGATTGCAGTCTCTCGGTTCCGCAACTCGAGCCCCGCTCTTTCAGTTTCAACTCGCCTTATGGTGCCTGCCCTGCCTGCAATGGACTCGGCTCAAAATATGACTTCGATCCAGCCAAGGTCATCGTCGATTGGACTCGGCCCCTGTTTGACGGCGGCCTCGGCCCCGGCTCCGGCTCGACGATCCTCAAACGCACCCTCGAACTTGGCGCCTACGCCCACGGATTTCACCTCGACATGCCCTTCGAAAAATATCCGGCGCGCGTCCAGAACCTTCTTCTCTACGGCTATCCTCCCTCCGGCGGTAAGAAAATATCCGACACGGCTGCAAAATCTTCCGGCGCTGATAAGGGTTTTCGTTTCGATGGCATTTTGAAATTTCTCGAGCGCAATTTCGAGGAATCCAATTCCGATTCCTATCGCGAATGGATGACCCAGTACATGTCGGCTACTCTCTGCAGCGCGTGCCTCGGCAGGCGTCTGCGCCCGGAGTCCCTCGCGGTTAGGCTCGCGGGCTGGTCGATCGCTGATTTCACCGCGCTCGCTCTCAGCGATGCCCGCCCGGCCGTCGACAAAATTCTTTCCCAGCTGACGCCTCGCCAAAAGGAAGTCGCCGGGCGCCCTCTTGGCGAAATTGGCGAGCGCCTCGACTTTCTGCTCGCTGTTGGCCTTGGCTACCTGAGCCTCGAACGCTCCGCCGCCACACTTTCCGGCGGCGAAGCCCAGCGCATTCGCCTGGCCACGCAAATCGGGTCGCGTCTCCGCGGGGTGCTCTACGTTCTCGACGAGCCTTCCATCGGTCTGCATGCCCGCGACAACGACCGCTTGCTTCACTCCCTCGAGCAACTGCGCAATCTCGGCAATACCGTCCTCATCGTCGAGCACGACGAAGACACCATCCGCCGCGCCGACTTTGTGGTTGACCTTGGCCCCGGCGCCGGTAACGCCGGAGGCCACCTCGTTGCCCAGGGGAAGCCCGAAGAGATCGCTGCGGCTCCCGATTCGCTCACCGGCCGCTATCTTTCCGGCTCCGCCCAGATTCCCGTCCCCGAAAAGCGCCGCAGCCCGAACGGCAAAGCCATCCAGATTCTCGGTGCCCACGCCAACAACCTCAAGGACGTTGACATCTCTCTCCCCTTAGGCCTGTTCACCGTTGTGACCGGCGTCTCCGGTTCCGGCAAGTCCACCCTCGTCAACGACATTCTTTATCGTGCCCTGGCCCAGAAACTCTATCGGTCCATGGAGCCCCCCGGCCCCCACCGCATGCTGCTTGGCATTGAGCACATCGACAAAGTCATCGAAATCGACCAGGCCCCCATTGGGCGTACTCCTCGCTCGAACCCGGCCACGTATACCGGCGTCTTCGCGCCCATCCGGGAACTCTTCGCCATGCTCCCGGAATCGCGCGAGCGCGGCTATCGTCCCGGCCGTTTCAGCTTCAACGTCAAAGGCGGTCGCTGCGAAGCCTGCCAGGGCGAAGGCCTGCGCCGCATCGAAATGAACTTTCTACCGGACGTCTATGTCACCTGTGAGGTCTGTCGCGGTCGTCGCTACAACTCGGAAACACTGGCCGTTCGCTACAAGGCACACAGCATCAATGACGTCCTGAATCTTCCAGCCAGCGACGCATTGAAACTCCTCGAAAACATTCCCCACATCCAGCAAAAGCTCGCCACCATCGTCGAGGTGGGCCTCGGCTATGTGCAACTCGGTCAATCGGCCACAACTCTTTCCGGCGGCGAGGCTCAGCGCATCAAACTCGCCCGCGAACTTTCGAAACGCCAGACCGGACGCACCATGTACATCCTCGACGAACCCACCACCGGCCTGCATTTCGACGACGTGCGCAAGCTACTCGACGTTCTCCAACGCCTCGTCGATCTGGGCAACACCGTGCTCATCATCGAGCACCATCTCGACGTCATCAAGCAAGCCGACTGGATTATCGACCTCGGTCCCGAAGGCGGTCAGGGCGGGGGCCGCGTCGTCGCTCAAGGTACCCCGGAACAGGTCGCCCGCGCCAAAAAGTCTTACACAGGCCAGGCCCTCGCGCGCGTTCTCGGCCTCCAGCCCCCCTCCAATGGCCACTCCAACGGTGATCTCAAACCCGGCTAAGTTTCTCTGCGCGCGGCAGCGGTGTGCACAAGGTTAGGCGTCCTGTCGCTTGACGGAATCTGCCGTGCCCACTCCGCACGATTCAAAGATTTCTCGCCCCCGCGCACTTGCGCCAACCCATCCTTCCCCGTACAGTAAATAGACCGAATGAGCCTCTATCCCATCCAGCCGATCACCCTCGGCGGCGTGCACACCTATCCGCTGGCTTCCCGCAAGAGCAAGGTCAACGTGCGCGACTTCGCCAAGCCTGCGGGACGCGCCTCTTCCCTCGCGAAATTCCTCGACTCTCTCCCCTCCATCCTCGCGGCAAAGGATTTGCGCGAGCTCGCCACCTCCATCCGAAAAGCCCGCAAGCGTAAACGCGCGATTCTCTGGGGAATTGGCGGCCACGTCATCAAAGTCGGCCTCGGTCCCGTTCTTATCGATCTAATGCAAAAAGGCTTCGTTTCCGGGATTGCCATGAACGGTGCCGCCCTCATCCACGATTTCGAAATTGCGATGGTTGGCACTACCTCCGAAGAGGTGGCGGCGGGCCTCGGTGAAGGCCAGTTCGGCATGGCTCGGGAAACCGGCTCTGGAATAAACGAGATCGCTAAGCTCGCTCATCGCGTCCGGATGGGCTACGGCGAAGCCGCGGGTCAATATCTCCTGAGCGGCATGCTCGAGCCCAAGCACCCCCACACGAGCGTGCTCGTCGCCGCTTACAAGCAAAAGATCCCGGTTACGATTCACCTCGCCATCGGCACGGACATTCCGCACATGCATCCTGCCGTCGACGGTGGCGCTCTCGGCTCAGCCTCCCACTACGATTTCCGTCTTTTTTGTGCCCTAGTCCAGCGAATGCATGATGGCGGCGTCTATCTCAACTGGGGATCGGCCGTGATGCTCCCCGAGGTTTTTCTCAAGGCGGTCTCCGTTGTGCGCAATCTCGGTGTGCCCCTCAACCCCATCACGACCGCCAATTTCGACTTTATCCAACACTACCGCCCGCTGCAGAATGTCGTCCGTCGCCCGACGATCGCACGGAAAGGGACGAAAGACCGCGGCTCGAAAGGCTACGCCATCACGGGCCACCATGAACTTTTGTTGCCGTTGCTTGCCGCTGCTCTCGTCTCTGGCTGGCCCGGCCCCGGAAAGCGCGCCTCACGATGAATCCATTTGACGAGACGCCCCAATCGCCGCAAGACCCGGCACCGGCTGCAGGAGATACTGCGACTGAAAAGGAATTGCTTCCGGATTCCGTCGTGGCCGCCGTGGAAACGCCGGCCCAACCGCAGCTCGAAACCCCTCCTCCCCCCGCCGCGACCGCCTATCCTGCCGATTTGCAGATCACGTGGTCTTGGCCTCATTTCATCTTGTTTATCTTTTTCGGCTTTGCCAGCCTGATTTTCATTCAGAGCATCATGGCCGTCCAATACGCTCCCAAGAACAAGCACCTGACCACTTCCCAGCTCCAGGACTATCTGCTCTCCAAGCCGCAATTTGCGATTGGCAGCATGTTGCTCTGGTACGCCGCGATTTTCTTCTTCCTGTATGTAACGCTCTCGGTTCTGCGCGGGCACTCCTTTTGGGAGTCTCTCGGCTGGCGGTCTCTCAAATCCCGTCCCGGCGAGTTGCCTCGCAATCCGTTGGTCTATTTTGCTTCGGGTTGCGGCCTGTCTCTGTTTGTCGCGATTGTCTCCGCGCGCATGAAAACGCCAGAGAACCTTCCAATGGAGGAGCTCTTCAAATACCGCCAGGTCGCCCTCATGTTCATGGCCATGGCCGTTCTCGTCGCTCCTCTGGTCGAAGAGACTCTTTTCCGCGGCTACCTTTACCCTCTCTTTGCCCGCTCCTTCGGCGTTTGGCCCGGAATTCTCCTGACCGGCCTCCTGTTCGGCCTCATGCACGGCGCGCAACTCGGTTGGACGTGGAGTCTCGTCACTATTCTCATTGGTGTTGGCATCGTCTTCACGCTCGTCCGAGCCCGCACCGGCAGCGTCTTTGCCAGTTACCTCATGCACCTCGGCTACAACTCCCTGATCTCGTTCTTCGCCATCCTCGGCACGCATGGCTTTACCAAGCTTCCCATCGACCGCTGACGATTTCATTTCTCGCATACCTCTTCGCTACAATAGAAGTGACATTCTCAAATGCTGTTCAGGGTCGAACCTGCCGGTTGTTTCACCGGGAGAAAGAACACAAGCGCATGTACGTTGCTCAGCCTATTGAATGGACCGACCGCGGCGTGATCATGCTCGACCAGCGCCGCCTTCCCGCCGAGGAAATCAGCTACACCTACACCGACTATCGCGACGTCTCGAAGGCCATCCGTGAAATGGTCATTCGGGGCGCGCCGGCAATCGGTGTTGCCGCCGCCATGGGGGTTGCCTTGGGCGTTCAGAAGTCCCAGGCCAGTTCCGTTAACCAGCTGAAATCCGAATTCACCGAAATTTGTGAGGACCTCGCCAAAACTCGTCCCACGGCCGTCGACCTCTTCTGGGCGCTCGAGCGCATGAAACGCCGCTTCAACGAGCTGCTTCAATCCACAGCAGACCTGGCGGTGATCCGCAAAGCGCTCGTCACCGAAGCGCAGAATGTTCACCTCGAAAAATTCGCCACCGACGAAGCCATCGGCCGTTTCGGCGCGGAATTTATGCCAAAAGAAGGCCAGGTGATGACCCAGTGCAACGCCGGCGCATTGGCCACAGCGGGCATTGGCACAGCCCTCGGCGTGATCCGCGTTGCATTCGAACAAGGCCGCAAGCTCCACGTTCTGGTGCCGGAAACGCGCCCCTATCTTCAGGGCGCCCGCCTCACCGCTTGGGAACTTCACCGGGGCGGTATCCCGCTCACTCTCATCACCGACAACATGGTCGGCCATTTTCTCAAGTCCGGGAAAGTCGGAGCGATTGTCACCGGCGCCGACCGCATCGCCTCGAACGGGGATACCGCGAACAAAATCGGCACCTACCAGATTGCCGTTCTGGCCAAAGAGAACAACGTGCCTTTCTACGTTGCCGCGCCCATTTCCACTTTTGATTTATCGATTCCAGACGGCGAGCACATCCCCATCGAAGAACGCACCGCGGCTGAAGTCACGCACTTTCAAGGCGTGCGCATAGCCCCGGATGTAGAGGCGGCTCACCCGGCCTTCGACGTCACTCCAAATCGCTACATCAAGGCAATTTTCACCGAGCGTGGCGTCGCCACCTCCCCCTACACCGAATCCCTCAAGCGACTGGCCGCTGCTCCCGCCGTCGGCGTCGCTCGCTGATTCTGTCATTCGTTCGCAGCGCCTCCACTGCATCGAGCCGCGCCGCCTTCCACGCCGGATACACCGCGAACACGATCCCACTTCCGTAGGGTCTCGCGGCTCACCGACCATCCCTCCTTGGCTAAGTGTTCGGCGGCCAGGGTCGGCCCGAAGTTCGCATAGCGCTGCCGTACACGGGCCAGAATCCTCTGCTCGAACGTGGCGTCCAGCTTGCGATTCGATGGACGGCCTCGTAGCCCATGACTCCATCTAGGAAAGCGGACATTTCTACTTTGCTCAAACCGGACATTCTCATTTTGCGACGACAAGTGCCGCCGGGCCTTTGACAGTTCTCCTCCCCAGAGGTAAGCTGCGCCAAACGAAGGCTCTTTCTATGAAAGACGTGAGTCGCAAATGCGCGAAAGGTTGGTTGCGGTTCCTAGAGGCTAGCCGTAGGGGACTTCGTAGGAAGATGATGATGCTAGGCAGCCGACAGTCTGAGGTCCTAGTGATACTCCTTCTGAGTATATCTGCATACAAATCGTCTGCACAGGGTGTGATGGTTGGCGGTGATTCGGCGCAGGTTGGCAACGTACGTGTTCACATCGTGTATAGCGATAGCAGACCCGCAACGCGCCACATCCGTGTGCGTTTGATGAATGGATCAAGCTCCACAACCATTTCCGAGAGCTTCACAAACGAGGACGGAACTACCCAGTTTGTTAATATTCCGATCGGCGAGTACCATGTGCTTGTCTCCGGTGAAGGAATCCAAAATGCAGACAGCGGCGAGTTCGAGGTCGACCGCCGGAAGATCAGCCAATCCGTCTTTGTTACCGTGCGGCCGATCGGCGAGGGCACTTCCCAACCGGTTGAGCAGAAGGAGCCCTCCGTTTCGAAAGCCAACCTGGCGATCCCGCCCCAGGCGCGGAAGGAGTCCGATCGGGCCATGAAAGCGATGAGCGAGCAGGATTGGGCCAAGGCCCTACAGCACTTGCAGCGGGCCATCGAAATCTATCCGGATTACGCCATGATTTACAACAATCTTGGAGCCGTGTACGCTCACTTGAATGACCCGCAGCATGAACGGGAGGCGTTTCAGAAAGCCATTGACGTCGATAGCAACTTCGCGCCGGCGTATGTGAATCTGGCCAGGGTTTACCTGCGGGAGCAGGATCCCGGCCGCGCGGAGGGCCTCTTGGAAAAGGCCAACCAGGCTGAACACAATAATCCAGAAACGATGACGCTTTTAGCTCAAGCGCAACTCCTCAACAAGCACTACGATGCGGTCGTTGAGACGTCACGTGAGGTTCATGCCATTCCGCATCAGAATCTTGCTGTTATTCATTACATTGCCGCGCGCGCCATGGAACGCTCCAACCGTCCCCAAGATGCTCTTGTCGAACTTCAAATGTTTCTAAGCGAGGAACCCAAAGGTGACCGCGCTCAACATGTTCGCGAGGAAATCGCGCAGCTCGAGCAGAAGCCCAATTGATCTCGCAAACTTTTCTTCCTCCGGTTCCGTCGCTGTGTTAGGGGACCTCGTCGCTGCCTGAAACCGTGGCGTGTGTAAGATGGCGCCGCCAGGGGGGGCCGGTGCGATGCGCGTGCCGCTGCCTCGATGCGCATTATGAACCCAGGGAGGACGAGGGTGAAGTAGACGAGGACGGCGAGGGAGGTATGGCGGCTGGTCCTTCGCGTCCGCTCGGCGTGAACAAACAACGTGACGGTGAGGCAGAGATGCGAGTGTCAGGGATTGGATAGGAGAGCGAGGGAAGCGGGGGTGGACAGATCGGAGCTGGGCCGGGGAGGAAGGGATCGCTCTGAGACGAGGGAATCGGCTTGCTCGATCTGGCGGCGAGTCATGATCTGAGAAAGATTCCTGAGACACTCCACGCTCGAGGCGTCGCCCGCGGCAACGGCGTGAGAATACCATGCATAGGCGGAGACATAGTCAAGAGGCACCCCCTTGCCCCGCTCGTAGAGATAGGCGAGATCGTGCATGGCAGCCGCGTAACCATTCTCTGCGGCGAGGGTAATCCAATGCGCCGCGACCTTATGGTCCATTGAAACGCCGATGCCCTTGAAGTAGAAGAAACCAAGATAATACTGAGCTGCGGGTTCGTCCTGGTCTGCGGCCGCTTGAAACCAGAGCAGGGCTTCGGCCTCATCGCGGGCGGCGCCGTACCCCTTGTAATACATCAAAGCGAGGTTGCACTGCGCGAAGGGGTCAGCCTGTCGCGCCGCAGCAAGATAAAGCTCGAAGGCCTTGGAAAAATCCTTCGCGACTCCCAAGCCGTGTTGATAGAGAGAGCCGAGATTGTTTTGGGCGGGAGCGTAGCCGCGCAGGGAGGCAGCCTCGTAGTAGCGAGCAGCCGCGGAGTAGTCCCGGGGAACGCCGCGGCCGTGCTCGTAGAGATAGCCGAGTATAAATTCGTAGTAAGGGGTGTTCTCAGCGACGGCGGAGCGGAGCCAAGTGACGGCCAGCTCAAAGCCGGAGGCGGACGGGTTCGCGGTGAGAAGAAATTGTGCGAGTTGGAATCTGGCGGGGGAATCGCCTGAGTCTGCGCGAGCCTTGAGTTCCTCGACAGAAAGAGCGCTCGCCTCCTGCTGGGATCGGGGTGCGGAGAGACAGCGAGATGGGGCCAAGAGAGAGACAAGAAGAAGCACGAAAAGCGGGAAAAAACGGGTCGAGCGACGCAGTGGAGCAACCATAGCGATCCTCCGAGGAGCGCTCAGCCCGATCGCACTGGCGCCTCCGGTGAGGGTCGGAGACGACAGGCAATGCGAACAAGAGCACACGTTCAACGGAGCCGCGGGAGGAAGCTCCGCGAACAGGAGGGGAACTGTCTGCACCCCCACTGGCGGCGCGCCGAACCCGCAGCGAACCCACAGACCACATCGCTATTAGGCTGTTAAGAATCAAGACGAAGAAAAACGAAAAAGGTTTCGTTGGGGAGAGGATTTCTTCCAGGAGGCACTGGCACGTGAGAGACCGAACTAGGCCGTGCCATGGACCGGAGTTGAGAATGGGGGCGGTCCCGGGATCTCTCGTCTGGGCCTCCTCGCTGCGAGTGGCATGACAAGGTGATCAAATTGAGCCACAGCCCTGGGCTCTAGGAAGGGGTTGGAAGTTTTCACAGCATTCCGGGGCTTCATCGGGGGCGCTGCTGCCTCGCCAGGGACCGAATGGCACCCACACCTTCTCGATGCTTCCGGACGTCTATGCGCTAGCGGATACGCGAGAACGGTGCCGCCACAAATGAAAAAGGCGGCCTCGGGACGAGGCCGCCTTTCTGATTTTGCGGTTCTTAGAACTTGAACTTTACCATCAACTGCAGGATGCGGGCGGAAGCATTCGCTCCCTGGAAGTTGCCGTACGGGCTGTTGGGTTGGGTTACGCTACTCTGAATCGTGCCAAAGGAATCCGTGGCGGCGTTGTTGAGTGGGTTGGCGAAGTTCGGATGGTTCAGCACGTTATACGCCGTCGCTCCGAGTGTGAACGCCATCTGCTCCTTGATGTGGAAGTCCTTGAACAATAGGAAGTCCATGTCGAAGTAGCCTGGTCCGCGGAAGAAGTTGCGCCCCACATTTCCGAAGTCCGATTGCGTTGTGTAATCGGCGAACGTCGCAGTTGGGAGGCAGTTGCCCGAGCCGCCGGCTCCTGCCGGACCCGAGCAGGTCCTTGTCCCGCCTTGGTAGTCGGCGATCACTCTGGTTAGGTAGGTACGGTTGCCGAATAGCTTTCCATTTAAGTTTGAGTTATAGACCGTGAAGGGCTGGCCGGTGCGGAAGAAGATCGTGCCACCCGTGTTCCATCCGTTGACCAATATGTTCAGCGCCTTATTCTCTGCCTTGAATGGCAGGGCGTAATAGAAGTTTGCGCTGATGTAATGGCGGAAATCATAGTCGGAATTGCCGTAGTTCTTATTGATGTTGTGGGGATCCATCTGTATCGTGATGGAATCGCCGCCGGTATTTGTGCTGTAAGGTAGCAGGCCGCCATTCGAAACGTCATCCAGGCTGTGGCTGTAGGTGTAGTTGAATGTTCCCTGGAAGCCCTTGCTGAAGCGCCGCGTAACGTTCAGCGTCAGCCCGTCGTAGTTCGAGATGCCGCCATTCTGGTACTGGCGGACGCTCGCAAAGCGCGCGTCCGGTGCCGAATTCGGCAAATCGCCAAAGTTCGCCACAAAACCTGGCTTGCCGCACGCCGCGCAGTACGTGTTCATTCCGGCGACGTTCATGAAGATGTTGGTTCCGTGGTTGCCCACATAGTTGGCACTGAAGACGGTGTTCGAGCCGATGGCCTGTTCTACTTGCAGGTTCCACTCGTAATAGGTCGGATTGTTGATGTTGTTGGCAATGGAGTTGAAATTCGGATGGATCCCCAGACTGTCGTGGGTGCCGCCGTTAGCGAAGCCTGCCTGCAGGGCGGCGTTTTGGGTCGCCAGGTCCGTCCACGCGCTCCCCACCTCGCCCGGCGTAATCGGCCCGCTCGTTGCGCTAAACGAACTGACGTTCGGAAGGTTGGTGATGAAGCGGTCCGCCAGGAATCCGGGATACAGATCCGGGAAGACTCCGAAACCTCCGCGAATGACGGTCGAGCCTGGTTTCGAAAAGTGAGTATTGGGCGTCCAAGCGAAGCCGATCCGCGGTCCCGCGGAAATCGTTTGCATGCTCGGAAAAGCCTGGTGCAATCCCGTGACCACAGCTTGGTTGTAGGGAATCGTGGGGTCGTGGTTCAGGTCTTGAAACTGAGTCGCGAAGCGGCCGAAGCAGTTGGCCGCGCAAGTTTCGGGAGAATTGCGGTCCAGGCGCAGCGCCAAGGTCAGCGTTAGGTTTGGCGTGACCTTGTATTCGTCCTGAATGTAGAAGCCGAGGCTGTAGTAGATGACCCGCTGAACACCGAAGTTCGTAAAGGTGTGGTTTAAGATACTTCCGCCGTCTGCGCTCATCGCTCCGTTGTAGAAGTCAAGCATGCTGCCGAAATTGACCGAGCCGCTGGTACCCGGGTACATGGAAAAATCGCTGATGTAGTTCTTGCGGAAGTTGCCGCCGAACTTGATGACATGTTTCCCTTTTGTCCAGGAGAAGTCATCGACGAATTGTATCTGGGTCACGTTGCGGCCCTGCGGGAAGTTGCTGTTGCCGGCGCCCCCATTGCCGCCCCCACCCATGTTAGTGTATGGCGCGCCGTCGCTGAATTGAAGCGTGGTTGGAAAGACGGCCAGAGACGCCTTGATATCGGGCGGACCGAAGATAGCGCTGTAGTACATGCCCGCCATGATGAACTGGTTGGTCATCGTTGGGTTGAGTACATGCGTCCATACCATCTGTCCGTCATCTTCGGGTTGGATGCTGTTGGCGTTGAATGCTGCGTTGATTGGATCCGTGCCCGTGGCCTGCACGCCGCGGTCGTTCTTGTAGCGGAAGCGCAGTGTATCCTTGCCGGTGACGTTCCAGTCGACCGTCGCGGCAAACAATCTCTCCGTGTTCAGGTTGTTCACATTGCTGCGAAACGTTTGTGCGCAAGGGATCCCGAATCCCGCCCCGTTGTCAAAGGCAACCCCGTTGATCAGTAGGCCCTGCATCGTGCCGCAAGCACCCGGAACTATCGTTGCCCGGTCTATCCCCGGAGCGCCCGCGTAGAGTTTGAAAATATTTTGATAGAAAGCGCTCGATGCGGAGGACGCGCCAAAGATGCTGTTAATATTCGCCTGTGCCGCCGCTGCGAATTGCGGCGTCGGCACAAAGACTGTCCCGCCACCAGCCAGTACGTAGCGCAAGCCTTCGGTATCGAAAAAGAAGAACAGTTTGTCCTTCTTGATCGGCCCGCCGATGGATCCGGCCCATTGGTTGCTGACAGCGTGCCCCCGAGGAGTGCTGGTGGCATTGTTCAACCAGTCGTTTGCATTCATCGTGGCGCCGTTGTAGTACCAGATGGCGTTGCCGTGGAATGTGTTCGTGCCGCCCTTCGTCGTGTAGTTAACATTTGCACCGGCCTGGCGACCGTACTGCCCGGTATAACCGTTGGTCACCACGGTGATTTCCTGCAGCTCGTTTGCGCCGAGGAGCAAGTTGCTGGCACCGGAGTTATTGAGATTCAGGTACGGATCGTTGTAGTCATTGCCATTTACCGTGTAGAGATTCGATGTGCCCGGCAGACCGTTCGCGGTCAAGTTCCCATATCCGGCTCCCGTGCTCAACGCGACGCCGGGAGTGGTCATGGCATAGTTGGTGATGTCCTGACCGGGGCTCGGGATATTCTCAATGGTGTTCCGATCCACGGTTGTCGCCAAGTTTGCGTTTTCCGTGCTCAGAAGTGGGGCTGCTCCGGTAATCTCTACGGTTTCGACCATGCCCCCTACTTCCAGCGGAATCGGCAAGTTCTGGGACTGGCCTAGCGCGACTTCAACGGTGCGCTTTGTGGTCCTGAAGCCGTCTTTTTTGACGGTTACTGTGTAGCTGCCCGGCTTAAGAAGGGCAAAATGGAACACTCCTTCTGCATCCGTCGTTGTGACCGCGCTAAAGCCCGTGTCGGTGCTAACAAGATTTATTGATACGTTCGGCACAACGGCACCCGTGGGGTCCGTTACTTTACCGTCGATCTGGCCCGATACGAGGCTCTGCCCTGCGGCGCTCGTTGCGTAAGCCACCACCACCAAGCCAGCCAACAAAATAAACACGAAAAGTTTAGACAATTTCATTCAAGTTCCTCCCCTCAATCCATCCTACGGTCCTTCAGTGATGCGCGGGCTCTCCTGAAGTCCTGCTGAACCAGCCGAACGAGCGATCGGCGGTCCTGCAACCCACAAGACGCCAAAAGCAAAAGACCTATCAGTTTTTCCGTAAGCGGAAACCGACCAAACTATGCCCGTGACCGGCATAATCGCAATTGAACAGCCATTTTCGCATTAATTTTAGTACTTAAGTTTCAGTACCTTACGGATCGTGGGGGGGGCTCCGAACCTACTGAATCTACGCTATTTGGTAGGTCTTCGCATCCGTCTACGGGAAATGGTAACTCCTGGAGCTCCGTCGAATCTAGTACTAAAACTGTCTCAGGCGTCTTTTCCGTGACGAATTCTCTCCGCCAACGCCCGTGCTCTTTGCCGCGCGATGTCGACAAAGCGGTAGTCGCCTGCGATCTGGTCGAGGATCGGCAATACCCGCTGCGGCTCCGGCAGCACTCCCTTGCTGATATCCGTGTCCAACTGCAACAGTGCATCGTTCACGCCCAGCCGATCGTACTTCATTCGTCGTTGTAGCAATTCAATCAGCTCTTGTTGCCGCGCCAAGCCCTCGCAGATCTGCAACAATTGCGTCGCCGCCGTGTTTACCGTGTAATTGAATCGTACTTCGCTCGTTTGTCCGTCCCGTTCCCAACGAAACGTCTTCTCGCCAAGGTTGGCAATCTTGCGGTGTACGTCCAGGTCCAACCCGCGGAAATAACTCAACTCCGCGATCAGCTCAAAAATCTTCGAACGCAACGCGCTGCTCACTTCAAACGGAGACGCCCCGGGGTCGTCATCGAGTTGGCGTATCTCGTATGTCGACTGGTCCGAGCCTTCGTTGATTTTGATTTCAATGAATTCCGGCGAACTCGATTTGAAAACTCTGCGGTAAGTGAACACGCCTCCTGACGGCGGCGCCGCCAGCACGCTGCCTGCTGCCAGCAGGCAAAAAACAAGCGTAACCGCGACTAGAAAACTCCGCTGGGCCCTCATCGGTTTGGTTGGATGCGCGCGCCGCGAACCGGCGTTGCGTGTCCCGCACCGTTCGCCTGGTTCCGCGAACGAGGCTTCGCTCTTGCCGTTTCACTCCCTCGTGGTAGACCGAAGCGCTTTTCCATTCGGTCCGCTTCGAGGTAACAAAGCGCCACGGCCAGTGCGTCCGCCGCGTCCGAGGGCTCCGGCAACTCTTTCATTCCCAGTTGCGCGCGTACCATCAACTGCATCTGCCGCTTGTCCGCCTGTCCATAACCCGCCACGCACGCTTTCACCTCGCGTGGCGAATAGCTGCGAACCTCCACGCCGTGCTGTTCCGCTGCCAGCAGCACGACCCCACGCACTTCGGCCAGCTTCAGCGCTGTTCGCATATTCAACGCCGTGAACACTGATTCGACGGCCACCGCTTGTGGTTTGAACTCTTCGATGAGCCCGCACAGCAACTGGTGGACTTCGCGCAGCACGGCGCCGCCGGAAATTTGCCGCTGCTTCGCGCCTACTACGAGCGCCCCGTAACGCAACACCCGGCAGACTCTCCCGTTGCTCTCGATGATTCCATAACCGGTTGGGCCTGCCGACGCCGGATCGACGCCCAGCACTCGCCGGCACTCTTCGCTGTTCGGGTTCGCTGGATGCAACGCCATATCGGCCGTCCGACGCCGCGCCCATTCGCGTCCGTCGGACCCATTGTCGTCCTTTTCGCCACAAATGCAAAACGGCCATCGCCTCCAGCACTGGCTTGGCCGTTTCAATTCTTCGGGTTAATTTGCGCCGACCACTGCCTGGATCTCGGACTCGTCAATATCAAAATTCGCGTACACATGTTGTACGTCGTCGTGTTCTTCGAACGCTTCGACCAGCCGCAGCATCTGCTGCGCCTGCTGTCCCGTCAGCTTGATGTAATTCTGCGGTACCATCGCGATTTCCGCCGACTCGGGCTTGATTCCCGCTTTCCCGAGCGCCTCTTTCACCGCTTCGAGCGACTCCGGCGGCGTCACGATGTACCACGACGACCCGTCGTCCTTCACATCTTCCGCGCCGGCATCGAGCGCCAGTTCGAGCAGCTTGTCTTCCGAAGCCGCTTCCTTCGCCACCGTCACCTCGCCCTTGCGGTGGAACATCCAGCCGACTGCGCCCGCCTCCGCCATGTTCCCGCCGTTCTTGCTCATCAGGTGACGGAATTCCCCCACAATCCGGTTGCGGTTCGTTGTCACCACCTGAATCAACATTCCCACGCCGCCCGGGCCGTATCCTTCGAACATCGCTTCCTCATACTGCTCGCCCTCGAGCTGGCCCGTCCCCCGCAGGACGGCCCGCTCGATGTTTTCATTTGGCATGTTCTCGTTTTTCGCCGCCGCAATCGCCGTGCGTAAACGAGGATTTGAGTTGGGATCGCCTCCGCCGATTCGTGCGGCGATGGTGATTTCTCGGATGATTCGCGTGAACACCCGCCCGCGCTTCGCGTCGGTTGCGGCTTTCTTGTGCTTAATTGTTGCCCACTTTGAATGCCCAGACATGACAATTCCTCTCTTCTAGCCCGTGGCCGGATCGGCCACCTCAATTTTTTGGTTGGCACCCCGCCGCTGCCAAGGAATGGACGCGTGGCTCATTCTACCTGCATTGCGGGGTTACCGGTGCGGAGACCTATGGTGTACCACCAAATACCTTGGTCCGTACTGCCCCTGGGACTGCCGGAACCCATGCATTCTAGCACACTGAAAGCCCCGGGTAACCGTGCTTGCTTCCGGGTCTTCCGGGTAAGCTGTCTTGTCGCGACTCGCAACCCTCATCGCGGCGACAACCGGTGCTAGCCTTTCATTTTTTCCAGCACGGCCTTGCGTGTTGCTTCGAGCGTGAACTCCAGCGTCTCCCTCGGAATCGAGTGAATAAACGGTTCGATGAGCCACCCGAGCCCCGTGGGAATATCTCTCGTGAGCGTGACCACCTGGTTCTGCACATAGACGCCGCCATCGCGCTCTTCCATCCTCCACCAGGTCTCCATTCCCCACAAATATCCGGCGTCTTCTCCGGGCATTTTTTCCTTCTCTTCCGGACTCCCCGCGTCCTCCACTTCCGCGATCCGAACCGCCGAGCTGCGGCTGTGTTCCTTCGTCGCCGAATCGCGGTAATACGTCACCTCGTGTTCCGTATCAATCACTACGGTCACGATCTTGTGTCGCCGAAACCTGAGAAATACCCGGTAATGGTCGCCGTTGTGCGACTCGATCTTCGATCTCTCCACGTCCGGCGTGTAATAGATCGACTGGTGATCGTAATCCTCCAGCACTTTCAATACGTCCCCCAAATTCGCGCCCGGCACAAACACGATTCCTTTCCAGTCGTGGATCATTCCACCGGGAGTCTCCGCGCTTCCCCGTCCTTTGCTGCCCCCGACGCGCTCGATCTCCACTTCCCCGTGCATCAACCTCGCAAGCGCCGCTTTTCGTTCCGGCTCTGGCAGGCCATCCACCCAAAGAAATGGTCCTCGGCTCAACGACTCATTGTTCTGCGATTCCGTGCCGGCCACGTAAGCCTGGAAGGCACGAACGGTCGCGACCCGCAGCGAAAAGAATCCATGCGCCTCTTCACTGGCCCCCGCAGGAAAGATCCCGCAGAGAACGAGCAGCCCGGCCGCGAACCTTGCCGCCGTTCTGTCCGGAAAGCCTTTCATCCGTCCTCTCTTCCCTGCAGTCAGCCCGCACCCTAGCTCTCTAAGCCTCACAAGCAGCCTGGCTTGTGCCAGCTCCTCTCTTATGGATGCAACACCGGTGCCAGGGGTCGTGTGTCATCGGGAGAAGCGCATCGTTGGCCCGTCGCACGATCGCAACCAGCACTTGGGTTTGAAGTTTTGCTTGGAAGTTCTGTGCTTCGTTGCAGGGAAGGATTTAATCGCGGCGCAAAGCTTGAGGAGGGAGGAATTTGGGTGGGTTGGGTAGCTCGCACACGGCTCCTCGCGGAACCGCTGTCCCCGCGCGGCCCCCAACCCATCGTGACTGAGTACATCCTAAAAGTTGATTCCGAGCCTCTCCAATGGCCCGATGGCCCCACTCGATGGGTACGCCGGTGTTAGTACTTTGGCCCCATTCCGTGGCTTCTCGGTGTGCCCTATCTATTACCAATGAAATCAGCCTGGTAGCCGGTTCCATCTTCGTTCTGCCTGCTTCTCTCTGAGCAGGTTCCTCCGCACCTACAGCCCCCGTTTGGCCACCCTCGATTCGTAGCATTCGGGGTCTCCGGTAGCATTGCGCCAGCGCAAGCATCGTTAAACTAGCGAATCGGTAAACCTGCGGCTTGCTCCTGGCCCTGCCAGCAGGCGGCGTGCCTTACGCAAGCTTGTTTTTTCTGAAACGGAGCAGCTATTTTTCGAGAAAGGTGGGTTTTGCCTTTTTCTTTCACCCGTCACAAGTTATTGTGCTTTGTGCTTCGCCGGCAATTCTCCGCTGAGCGCCGTATTCCCGTTCAGCAGACGCAGCGTGATTTCCTTCGTCTGCCCCTTCCTCAGCGGAATATTTCGCTCCCAATCCGAATACGCTCCATTCGACGAAGCTCGGATGTCATAGGAGTCCTGTTTCAATCCCGTGATTACGTAATGGCCTTTTGAGTCCGTGTGCACCGCTCTCGGTTTCATGCCCGCCGATGATTGGCACGTCACCGCCGCGGCCGGCACCGGCTTTCCGTCGGCGCCCAGGACGACGCCTTTGATGGTTACCGCGTCCTTCTTCAACGTCTGTGCTTGTGTGCTGCCAGCGCACAACACCGCCACCAGAATCGCACCGGCCACGCTGCTTCTCATTATCGCTCGTCTCCCTGTCGACCTCTTTAGTCTAGCCCTCCTTTGTGCGCGCCTTTCTCCTCTTCCCTTTCCTGTGCTCCACCATCAACCTGTCACCCCGTACAGGCCTCTTTTTTCCATTCCTGCCATCGCGCAGGCAAAAGCGCCGTGATCCTGAGCGACGGGCATCTTGCGCCCGAAGGATCGCAACGAAATGTCGATGATTGATTTGCTAACCTGCTGGAGGGAGGAAATTCTCGACCAGCTGCCAAACTACCTTCACACTCACGGCAGCTTCAAATCTACCGCATACACATCCACGTCCCCGTGATCCACGGTTACGTACACCGAGCCGTCGGGACTCAATCCTGTAAAAATCGCACGCGCCGCGCCCGTGCTCAGCAAATCTCCTAGCCGCACCACTCGTTCCGCCTCGCGTTTCGCCATCGGCACTCGGAAAATGGTCTCTTCCACATCATCCGTGTCCTGGTAGTACAGTGCGTCTCCTGCCGGCGACCATCGCAGCGCCGACGGGAAGTTCGCCTCCGCCAGCACCGACCACGTTTGCAACTTGCAGTCATACAAAAATACTTGCTTCTTCTTCGGATGGAGCGCCGCTATGTATCTTCCGTCGGCCGACCACCGTGGCTCCAACAGTCCTTCCGAGTCTTCGAGCGTTGATAGCTTCCCGCTCTCCAGATCGAATATGCGTATGTCGGGGTCTCTTCCAGACTCCATTTCCTGGACATCCAAAACGATCTGCCTCCCATCCGTCCTCCAGTCTCCGGAAACGGACGCCCATTTGTTATTCGAAGGCAAAACGCTCTTCGGTGCTCCTCCTTGTGCCGACACGACGTACAGCCGCGGCTGCCGGTCCAGGAGAAACCCCGTGAACAAAATCTCCTTCTGGTCTGGAGACCAGTGTGGCGCGAAGGCACCGGTTGCTCCGGCCGTCAACTGCACACGGTTGCTCCCGTCGATCCGGCTCTTCCACAGGGTTCCGTTTTCACGCGCCGCGTACACCACCCACTGCCCATCCAGCGAAAAATCCATGTCCGTTGCGCCTGATTCCGCGAGCATCGCCGTCTTCGCTAGGGTCCTCGGGTCCATGCGCAGTAACTGGTATTCGTTGTGCGATCCAATCGCAAATATTCGCGATCCATCCCCGATCGCCGTTGGATGGTCGAAGGCGATCGGTCCTCTCGTCAGTTGTACGGGATCTCCGCTCCGGCTTCGAAACAGTCCGCGGTTTTCTTCCATTACCCATAAGCTCGCGTGCGTATCCACGGCTAAACTCGCTCGCAGATCAACGCCCGACGAAAATGCGAAATAGCGTCCGCCCGCCAGCCACGTCCCGCTGCCCTCGTGCGGCCCTCGCTGCCCTTCCGGCAACACCTGCCTCAGCGACGACCGGTCCGCCCCCATTTCCCACATCGAATCCGTGCCTTCGATCAGGTCCGTCTGCGTGAACCGCAGCCGCTTTCCATCCGGCGACCACACCAGCGCATGCGGCGCCGGATGAAAGCGCGCTACTTCCCGGATGTGGCCTCCCTCCGGGTCCGTTGTTTGAATGCTCTCTCCTTGCACGAACGCGATCTGGTTCCCGGTCGGAGACCACACCGCCTCCTGCGCCGTTACGTCCCCGAGCCGGCGCGGGGCGCCGCCTTGCACCGGCCACAGCCACAGCGCCGTTTCTTCTCCGCGGTGCGTCAATTGCCCGATTAGAAATTGCGAATGATCCGGCGACAGGTCAAATATTCTCGTGTTGTCGAATGGCGTTGGTGTTCTCTGGATGCTTCCGCCTTCTACCGACGTTTGCATCAGGTTCCAACCCGTCACATCCCTCACCACAAAATAAATGCGGCTTCCGTCCGTGACCAGTTTGCCCCACGGATCCACCTGCCCGGAGTGGGTCAACTGCTGGACTGCTTGCACCCGCGGTTCCGGCCTCGGCCACATCACATACGTCAGCAGCGCGCCCACCCCCGTCAGGATCGCTAGCGCTTCCCACCAGCGCGGCCCTGGCCTTCGCTCGGGGGGCCGCTTCTCCGGCACGGCCTCCGCTTCGTTTGCCGCGGTTTCTAGCCCCTCGAGCACATCTTCCTTGCTTTCGATGCGGATCGCTGTCGTGATGGTCGGGTCTTCCGCCACGAGTTCCACGGGCGCGATGAACCGATATCCCTTCCTCGGAACCGTCTCGATGAACACGGGATTGTCTGCGCTGTCATTGAGCGCCGCGCGCAACTTCATCAGCGCGGTGTTCATGCTCCCATGGAACTCTACGTATGTCCCATCGGGCCAGATCTTCTTCCTCAACTCCTCCCGCGTTAACACCTCTCCTCTGGACTCCAGCAACAGCGCCAAAATCCGAAACGGCTGCTCTTGCAGCTTCACGGCTGCTCCTTGGCGCGTCAATGTTCCTTGTTCTAAGTCAGCCTCGAACAAGCCGAAGCGGTAAACCCGTCGCTCTTCTGTTGCACTTGTATCCACAACCCTCCCGCCGTAGCCCCTTGGACCCGGCCATCTTACATCAAAACCCAAGTTGATAAAAGAACATAACCTTCACGAAAACCTGGAGTTAATAGTTCATAAAAGAGTTCGTTTGACGCCATCCGCACACTTACCTCATCCTCGCACGGTTAGATTCTCGTTCTGGCCTGGTACCCCAAATGCCCGGCTTAGGGCGACCCCAATTGGGGGCACGCTGCACAGGCACGCCCCCACTCTGAACCAACGGGATTGTCCGCGTCCCGTGTCCTCCGTCAGCTTTATTGGACACGGACGCGGCGACTCCCAGCTTCCACCGGCAAATTCGCTCCCTCCGGTAATATTTCTACGGTTCAGTACTCCCTGGGTACCCGGCCCCGGCCCTTCCTTTTCCTGGCCACTCCCATCTATCTTGCTCATTCTTCAGATTTTTATCGTTCCGTTGCGCTTTTCCTGGCTCTTTGGCTCTCGGCTTGCCCGTCTTATCTGTACCCGCCCGAGATCGTTGCTCGGAGGTTTTTCCTAATGCGACTTCGAACTGCGCTCTCCTTAGTCTCATTCTTCCTGGTCTGCCTCACTCTCGCGGTCTGGCGCTCCCCGGCCGTCGTCCTGATGAACGACAAAGACCCTGCGTTCGAGATACAATCGGTATCCGGAAAGATTGCGGCTGTCGGTGATGCCGAGTTTACTCTGGACCTCGGCAAAGACCGCGATCCCGACAAGCTAAGGTTTCTCATCGACTCGGAAACGAGGTTGGAAGGCAAGCTGGCTATCGGTGCTAACGTCACGGTCGACTATCGCTCCGCCGGCGGCAAGAACATCGCAACCCGCGTCGTCGTGGTGGCGGCTTCCGGGTCGCGGTCTTACTAAAGGATTTGCGCTTGGCCCTCGGCCAAGCCCTCGGTCTTCGATATATCAACGCACTGTGCGCGCACCGTCCCGCGCCGGTTTTCTTGAGGTTGAGCCTGGCTGATCCTTTTCGGGCCGGCTCACATGCTGGAAGTTCTATCGGATTCACCTGAAGTGGAAACGGCGTGGTCTGGTTTTCGCGACTCGTAAGCGAAGAATTTTATGCGTACAACTCTTAAACTCGTCCTCCCCCTCGCCATAAGCGTGCTCTGCGTTTCTACCGTGTACACCATCTATCAGGTGCGCACCGAACGTCGTAATCTTCGCAATGACCTCTTGCATCGCTCTGCGGTTCTTGCCGAAAATCTTCAGGAAAGCCTCGAGTCTTCCTCCGGCCGCGCCAACGACCGCTCCTTGAATCACATTGTCGAGCGATACGGTCAGCGGGAGCACCTCGTTGGGGTCGCCGTCTATGACGCCGACGGGAAGGCCATCGCGATCACCCCCGGTCTTTCCTCCACTTTTTCCGCTCGCCCCCCCCAAGCCACCCGCGCCGCGCAAATCGACGGGGGCGTCGGCGATTTCCCTGTCGTTCGCGGCTCTCCCTTCCACATCTACGCCTTGCCCCTTCACCGCAACGGCCAGATAAGCGGCTCGCTCATCGTTGCTTACGACACCCGCTTCATCGAGTCCCGCCTTGAGCACACTCTGCGCGACTCTCTGGTCAACGCTCTCGTCCAGACTCTGCTCATCACCGCTTTCGCGTTCCTCCTTGTCCGGTGGACCTTCGCTTCGCCTCTCGCCAAAATGGCCAAATGGCTCCGCACTCTTCGCAACGGCTCACCCGAAACTCTCCCGGCTCTCCCGCAGGGCGAAATCTTCGATCAACTGCACAACGAGGTGCGCCATCTGGCCCACGATCTCACTTCCGCTCGCGCCGCGGCGCGCGAAGAAGCCCAACTCCGCGAAACGCAGTCCGCTCTGTGGACCTCCGATCGTCTCCGCGTGAGTCTCGAGTCCAAGCTTCAGGGCGACGCCCTGTTCGTCGTCTCCAATCGCGAACCCTACATGCACGTTTTCAACGAAAATGACGGCTCCGTCCGCGTCATCGTTCCTGCCAGCGGCCTGGTCACCGCGCTCGAACCCGTTCTTCAAGCCTGCCACGGCACCTGGGTGGCCAACGGCTCCGGCAATGCCGACCGCGAGGTGGTCGACGAACACGACCGCATCGAGGTTCCTCCCCATCACCCCACTTACACGCTCCGTCGCGTTTGGCTCTCCGAAGAGGAAGATCGCGGCTACTACGAAGGCTTTTCGAACGAAGGTCTCTGGCCTCTCTGTCACATCGCGCAC
>Ga0306921_10001333_pt1 | contig 23769 bp, 19 predicted proteins | sample sta12Cox44000080_FD_203760 | JGI IMG/M metagenome (GOLD analysis project Ga0306921, IMG submission 203760) | Lab enrichment of tropical soil microbial communities from Luquillo Experimental Forest, Puerto Rico - statoxic.12C.oxic.44.000.080 (v2)... | ecosystem: Environmental > Terrestrial >...
CCCGCGTCTCCGCGCGCCGCCCGGTCCGCCGCGCCGGCCAGGCGGACGGCCAGCACGGTGGCCGCCTGGGATTCCAGCGTCAGGTCGGCGAGCACGTTCGCCATCAGCGGCTGTGCGGCGAGTTCTTTTCCGAACGCCAGCCGGTGGCTGGCGTGGTGCACCGCGGCGACCGTGGCTGCCCGGATGCCGGCCGCGCTGCCGATGACGCAGTCCAGCCTGGTCGCGCTGACCATCGCGATGATCGTGGCCACACCCCGGCCCGGCTCGCCGACCTGCCAGGCCAGCGCGCCGTCGAACTCGATCTCCGCCGAGGCGTTGGAGCGGTTGCCGAGCTTGTCCTTGAGCCGCTGCAGGCGCATCCCGTTGCGGGCGCCGTCGGGCAGCACCCGGGGGAGCAGGAAACAGGTCAGCCCGGCCGGGCCCTGGGCGAGCGTGAGGAACAGGTCGCACATGGGCGCCGAGCAGAACCACTTGTGCCCGGTGAGCAGGTGGGCGCCCTCGCCGGTGCCGGGGATGGGCTCCGCGCGGGTGGTGTTCGCCCGGACGTCGGAGCCGCCCTGTTTCTCGGTCATGGCCATGCCGGACAGCAGGCCCCGCTTGCCCTCGGGCGGGCGCAGCCCTGGATCGTAGGTGCGGGCGGTGAGCAGCGGCTCGAACCTGGCCGCCAGGTCCGGGCTGTGCCGTAGCGCGGGCACCGCGGCGTAGGTCATCGAGATAGGGCAGCCGTGCCCGGCCTCGGCCTGGGTCCAGACGTAGAACTTCGCCGCCCGGGCCACGTGCGCGCCGGGCCGCGGGTCCGCCCACGGCGCCGCGTGCAGGCCGTGGCTGACCGCGGTGTCCATAAGCGCATGCCAGGCAGGGTGGAACTCGACCTCGTCGATGCGGTTGCCGTACCGGTCGTGGGTACGCAGCACCGGCGGGTGCTCGTTGGCCAGGCGGGCCTGTTCGGCGGTCTCGGCACGGCCGGCCAGCAGCCCTAGTTCGTGCAGCGCACCCGCGGCCCAGCCTGTGCCCTCCCGGTCCACGGCCTCGAGCAGCGCCGGGTCATCCGCCACGTCGTGACCGGCCAGCACCGGCACCTGGTTGAGAACCTCATGGGTGACCCGCGGTCCCAGGGTCACCACGCCCACCAGCCCCTTAAAGGTGCAGGCCGCATTCGGTCTTTCCGGTGCCCGCCCAGCGGCCGCTCCGCGGGTCAGCGCCGGGCTTGACCGGCAGCGTGCAGGTAGCGCAGCCAATCGAGGGGTAGCCCTCGTCGACCAACGGGTTCAGCACGACCCCATGCTCGGCGATGTAGGCGTCCACCTCTTCCTGGGTCCAGCCCGCGATCGGGTTGACCTTCACCATCGCGCGCTTGGGATCCCACTCGACCGCCTTGGTGTCGCTGCGCGCGTCGGTCTCCTCGCGGCGCACACCGGTGATCCACGCGTCATAGGGATCCAGCGCCCGCTCAAGCGGGACCACCTTGCGCAGGTAGCAGCACAGGTCGGGGTTGCGGCCGTAGAGCCGCGGGCCCAGTTCGGCGTCCTGCTCGGCCACAGTGCGGGACGGGGTCACGTTGATCAGGTTGATGGGATAGACCTGCGACACCGCATCCCTGGTCCCGATGGTCTCGGGGAAGTGGTAACCGGTGTCCAGGAAGATCACGTCAATGCCGGGCTTGACCTCGGCGGCCAAGTGGATGATGACCGCGTCGGTCATGGAGGACGTGATACAGATGCGCTCGGCGAAAGTCTCCACCGCCCACGCGATCACCTCGCGTGCCGGGGCGTCCGCCAGATCCTTCGCGGCCTGCGCGGCCTGTGCAGCAAGTGCCTGCCGCCGCGCCGCCTCCTCAGCGTCCCCCGCCGTGACCTGCTCGGGGTACGTAGGCCTGGTCGCGCTCAATCTCACAGGAAGGCTCCCATCGGTTAAGCGTAGCCGGTCACGCCCGTACAGCCCCTGCAACCACATGCCTCGCAGGAAATGTTCCCACGAACCGACGCTTGTCCGCGCTGCTTGTGGCTCATCGGAAGTTTCCCGAAAAAGTCCCGATCACACACACTCGGCGTACCGAAGTCGTCACTCCAGACCGACACGTCACAGGCGCTTCAGAGGTCTTCTCCTACCCCTGCCGGATCCAGGCCATTGGCGGCTGGGGCGGCTTGTGCTGGCAGTCGCACCAGTTACCGCCCCGGCACTCTTCGTGGTGCGCGGCCCGGCAGGCAGAGCAGACCATGCTGCCATTATCAAGGTTTCTGACAGCATCCTGGGCACCGTTTCGCGGCGCAGTCCTACAGCTCACGGCGCAGCCGACACCAAGCAGCGTTGACGTCGGCCAGCGGGGGTTCCGGGGGTCATCCCCCGGGCTAACACCGCGGGCTAAAGCGAAGTTGCCGAAGGCAACAAGCAGCATCGGCCGCCACGGCAGCGAGCAAGATTGGCCGGCCCGGCTAAGGGGTCTTCTTAGGCGGCGTTGGCGCGGCGCATCCGGCGACGCCGTTCGGAGGCTCGCTCTTCCTCATTCAGGCCGCCCCAGGTGCCGTACTTTTCTGGCCGGGAAACGGCATAGGTGAGGCATTCCCCGCGCACCGGGCATGCGGTGCAAACCACCTTCGCCTTGCGTTCCCGCACCTCACGCTCGGGCTGACGCTCTCCGTCCGGCCCGAAGAACAGCACGATGTCCTTGCCTCGGCACGCGGCGGCATCTTGCCAAGCCCAACTCGGCCGTGGAGGCATGGCCACCTGCCGACGTACCTCAGACATGAAACGGTCTCCTCTAATTTCCGTGTGTTCCTTCAGCCCAGCAAACGCCGTGTTGGACGGACACGCGGTCGTACGTCTTCGGCATTCACCCCGTCCATCCATCCAACGCACTACGCCGCCCCCGTGTTCCCGCACATACGGATCCCGCGCAGCGCTGCGCGGGGCAGGAAGTTCCGGGGGCAATCAAGGCGCCGGACGGGAGGGGGCCGTTACGCGCCTGCCGTCCCGACGAAGCCAGCCGGTTCAGCCGAACCGACGCTCAATTGTGCCATCCGCTATGACCGTTCCGCAGGCAGGCGAGAGAATCAGGCAGGCCCAACTGCGAGCGCAGGGTTACTGGTTGCCGATAAACGATCACCAACTGGACAAAGCTGAGGATCGAGGGTCACCATGGGCAGCATGTCGGCGTCGGACGCAGCACCGTTGCCCCGGCGTGGCGAGGTCTATTTTGACGTCAGGGGCGAATCGCGCAGCATGCGGCTGAGCTGGTACGCGGACACGGGGGTAGCCGTGTTCAGCATCTGGCAGGGCGGCACCTGCACCGGGACGTTCCGGCTGCCGATCGCCGACCTGCCCCGGATGATCGAGGCGCTACAGCGCGGGCCCCACGGCGACGCCAGGGAAGTGGGAGGCCCGTATGACGACCCGCGGGCCACCGAATCGCAGGGCATGCCGGGCCAGGAGGGCAGGGCCGGGCACGACGCCGGTCATGCCTCCGGCCAGTACGGCCCCGGCGGCTACGGCCCGGGCGACCACGGGAGGACGGAGCGGTACGACGTCCCCGGCCGCGACCTGGGGCCAGAGCCCGACACCGGCTACTCCGACCCGGGATTTCCGGCCGCCGCGTCGAACCCGGAAGGGTACGGGCGCACCGGTGCGCACGCGAGATATGAGGAGACCCGGGCGCTCCATCCGGACGAGGGACTTCCCGCCGCTGGCGGTTACCGCGAGGAGCGCGGGGGCGCCTACGCTGACGAACCGGCGACCGGCGTGTACCGCGGCGGGAGCGAGGACACCGGCGGCGGGCGGCCGGACCGGCGCGGCGGGCACCAGGATGACCCGCTGTCACCCACCTACCGGGCAGACGCGCACGACGACCCGCTTTCCAGCGGCTACGGCGACGATCCGCTGCCGGCCGGCTACCGGGAGGCCCCGCACGACGACCCGCTCCACGGCGGCTACGGCGATGACTCGCTTCCCGGCGGTTACCGGGATGAGTCACGCGGCGGCCCCTACCGGGCCGACTCACTTCCCGGCGGCTACCGGGCGGATATGGGCGGCGGGCACCATGACGACCCGCTGTCGGCCGGCTACGCCAGCGAGCCACGGCGAGGCGGGCACCGGCCGGACCGGCACGGCAGTGATTACGCCGACGACCCGCTCACCGGTGCTTACCCCGGCGAACGGCATACCGGCGGCTACGCCGACGATTCCCGCGACGGCTACCCCGACGATCCCCGTGGCGGCTACGCCGACGAGCCGATGACGGCGCGCTACCGGGCGGACTCGCCCAGCGGCGACTACCCGACGGGGCCTTCGGACCCGGCCATTGACGACCCGGACTACCTGCCTCCGGCCGGCAATGCCGGATATTCGCCCGCGCGGCCATACGTGGCGCCCGTTCCCGAAGGCCCGCGAGGGACCGGCGAAGGGCGCGGCGGGCGGCGCCGGGGCGGCGGCCAGGAGGAAAGCGACCCTTCTCCCGATTCCTTCCCTTATGGCCGCCCGCCCGCTGAGCCCGAGGTGCGCAGCCGGAGAAGATAACCCGGCCGTATTGACCTCCTCGTGCCGGTTGAAGGGCGCCCGGCCTGGGCCCGCAGGGCTGCCGGACAGGTCACAGCGGGCCGCCAGCAGGCCCGGTAACCGCGAATGGCGTTCAAAGCATCACGCAGAGTGTGCCAAGTACGGCTTCCGCCGTTCCTTCACGGGGTTGACCTGGGTGTCGTTGCGGTTGAGCTGCCGCAGGGAGGATATATTTGGCACAAAGGGGAAGGGGGGGCCAGCAGTGGCACAGAAGGTTTCCGTCACATACGCGTGTGACTACGACTCGAAAGAGATTCCGCAGGGCCAGCACAGACTGCGGAGGTTCAGCATCGATGGCCGTGACTATGAGATTGACCTTTGCCTGAAGCACAGCGAAAGGTTCGACGAGGCCGTCAGCCGCTATGCGTCACACGCCCGTAAGGCATCGGCGCGACTGGTGCGGACAAAGCGGAGAACGGCCGCGCACCGTAAGCACAGTGCGCAGGTGCGCGCGTGGGCGAAGGCGAATGGGTTCACGGTGAGCGAGCGCGGCCGCATTCCCGCGGACGTTGTGAACAAGTACGAGTCGACGCACGGGTAGACCGTGGCGGCCAAGGCTGCTCGCTGCCGTGGCGGCCAAGGCTGTTCGCTGCCTTCGGCAGCTTCGCCGTGGCCCGCAGTGTTGTTCCGGGGGGCGACCCCCCGGAACCCCCCGGCTGGCCAGCGTTGGCGGTGGTTGCCGTTGGCTGTGCCGTGAGCTGTTGGGTTGCACGAGTTGTGGGTGAGTGAGAAGGCTGATCCATTGGCTCGGCCTGCGTGCCGCTGTGGCTTGCCGAGATACTCGGGACCGAGGCGCGCCCCGGGATCATAGGGGCTCAGCTGGGCGGTGCACTGCGGGCGAGAACCCGGGACAGCCCGGCCCTGGTGGCGATCACGTAGAGCCGGTCCTGGGCGTCCAGGCGCAGGTCCCCGGCGGGGGACCAGTTCACCGGGCCGCCCCCGGCGGGCTCCACGGCGAGGACCCGCACCAGGCCGGTCTGGTGCACGGCCTGCACCGCCGTGCCGTCCAGCTCCGAACCCGTGCCCACACCGAGATCGGCGATCAGCAGCACGTGCCGGCCCACCGCGATCGTGCGCAGCACCTGGTGCTCGAGCATGGCCGCGGCAAAGGACGGGGCCGCCACATAGGACACGCTGCGGGAGATCGTGTGGCCGACGCTGTGCTGGACCCGCGCGGCCAGGTCGTCATTGCCGAGCCGGAGCACGATCCGGATCTTGCTGGCCAGGGCGCGGGCGTGCAGCGCGGTCTCCAGGTTGACGCTGTCGCTGTTCGTCACCGAGACCAGGGCCTGGCACGTGGTGACCCCGGCCGCGCGGAGTATGTCCTCCCGGTGCGTCTCGCCGATCACCACCCGCATCCCCAGCCGCCGTGCCATGGGCACCCCGGCCGCGTCCTCGCTCTTGTCCACACAGGCCACGCTGATGCCCAGGTCGTGAAGCTGGCCGACGATCCGGGTGCCGACGTTCCCCAGGCCCACGACGATGACGTGGTCGCTGAGCGGGCGCTCCCTGCGCTGCAGCGACCCGGTCAGCCTGGCGCCGACCACCACGGCCGTGATCACCGGCAGGAACGCGAGCCCATCGAAGGTAAGCAGCACCTGCGCGATCTTCTCCGACGTGGGATAGCCCGGCTTGGTAACCGCGGCGCCCGCGGCATCCAGTGCGGTCAGATAGGCGGCGTTGGCCAGGGAGAAGTGGCTCGCCGTGGCGAGCAGCACGAACCCGGCGACCAGAATGGCGAACAGCACGCCGAAGGCCAGCCCCAGCCTGGTCCAGAGCAGGTGCCTGGCCAGATCGGTGACCGCGCGCACCGGGTTGCGACGCTGCCGGGCGAGCGGGTTGCGGGGCGCGCCGTCGGCCACCGCGAGCACCAGGTCCGCATGGGCCGCATCCGCGGGGAGCAGCCCGGGGGACTGCGGATCCTGCGTCATCGCCAGCCCGCAGACCACCCGCCGGGCATGGGTGTCGGTGCGCCGCGCCACGAACAGCGTGCGCCCGGCGATCCTGATATGGCTGGGCGCCGGCTCGCCGAGCGCCGCTGCCACGAACGATGGCGCCGCCATGGACGAGCTGGACAGGACCGCGCAGTCGCGGAAGAACGTTCTGATGCGCTCGCCCAGGCTGGTGTTGAAGATGGCCACCACCAGGCGCAGTTCCGGGTTCAGCTCCTGGGCACGCAGTGCCGCGTGGAAATTGCCCAGGTCATCCGCGCGCAGCAGGGCCAGCGCCCGGGCCGACTGGACCCCGGCGGCGATGAAGGCGCTGGCATCAAGCTCCTCCCGCTCGATGATCCGCACCTTGGCCAGCCGGGCGATGCGCGGCCCCTGGTCCTGCTCACGGGACCGGAGCAGGACCGTCACCTCTTCGCCGTAGGTGGTGGTCAGTTCCTCGATGACACGGGCGGCGAGGGTGTTATCACCGCACACGACAAGATGGTCGCGGCGCGCCGCGAGCCGGGAGAGGGGAGGCACGGGCGCGATCCTAGCCGGGTCGGCCTTTTGCGGCCGGATCGGGGCAAAACAGATAGAACCCCGGCCGCGGTCAGGGCGAGGCGATCCGGCCGAGCTGCGGCGGCAGCCTGCTCGCCGCGCCGCGGTCGAGCAGGAACAGGGTCCGCTGCCTGCCCCGCGCGCCGGCCGCAGGCAGCTGTACCGGGCCCACGTCCGACAGTGCCAGCCGGACCGCCCCCGCCTTCTCCTGGCCCGCGGCGAGCACCCACACCTCACGTGCGCTGCGGATGGAGGGCAGCGTGAGCGTCAGCCTGATCGGCGGCGGCTTCGGTGCGCCACGGACCGCGACCACGCTGCGGTCGTCGTACAGCGCGGGCATGGCGGGGAACAGGGACGCGACATGGCCCTCGGGGCCGATGCCGAGCAGCAGGACGTCGAATCCGGGGACGGGGCCGTGGTCCTCCGGGCGGGCCGCGGCGCGCAGTTCGGCGGCGTACCGGGCCGCCGCGGCCTCGGGATCGGGCCCGTCCGGGCCGTCGGTGCCGGGCATCCGGTGCACCCGGGCCGGGTCCATGTCGAGGTGGCACAGCAGGGCCTGCTGCGCCCCGGCCTCGTTGCGCTCCGGGTCACCGCTGGGCAGGAAGCGCTCGTCGCCCCACCAGATGTCCAGGTGGCGCCAGTCGACCGCGTCCCTGGCCGGGGCGGCGGCCAGCTCGGTCAGCACGGCGGTGCCGATCCCGCCGCCGGTGAGCACCAGCGATCCACGGCCGGTCGCGGCCTGGACGTCCACCAGCTTGGTGACCAGCCGCGCCGCGACCGCCTTGGCCAGCAGGCCCGCGTCGTAGTGGACGATGATCTCAGGGGGACTCATCGGAGAGGGCCAGTGCTGGCCCGGGGGGGCGACCCCCCGGAGCCCCCCGATGGCCTTCGGCCCCGTTCCTCCGTCACGGCGCCGAAGTCCCGGTCTTGAGGAACCGGGCGAGGGTCTCGGCGTACACCTCGTCCGGGTCGAGCCGCCGCAGTTCCTCTTCCAGCAGTTCGGGGGTTTCCCTGCGGTGCAGGGCGACCCGGCGCTCGGGCTGCCCGGGGCGGCGCAGGTGCGCGACGCGCCCGTCCGGCCGGGTGATCACGATCTCCCCGTCGCCGGTGGCGAAGCTGACCTCGGTGATGCCCGGCCCGGCGGAGGGCTCGCTGGTGACCTCGACCCCGTAGGCGTGCGAAAGCCAGGCCGCGATCAGGTCGGCGGTCGGGTTGCCCGCCTCGGCGCTGACCGTGCCGCCGGTGATCTCCCCGGCCGGCTGGTCCATCGTCGCGGCCAGCAGTGCCCGCCAGGGCGTGGCCCGGGTCCAGGCCAGGTCGGTGTCGCCGGGGTGGTACCCGGTGGCGAGCAAGGTCAGCGCGTCGCGGGGCGAGTCGGCCGCCGCGGCGTCGGTGATGCGCCGCTGGGCGAGCGCACCGATGGGATCCTGCCCCGGGATGGGCGGCACGGTGTCCGGCCACCAGGTGACCACGGGTGTGTCCGGCAGCAGCAGCGGGGCTATCACGGAGTCCGCGTGCTGGCCGAGCGGCCCGTACATCCGCAGCAGCACCGTCTCGCCGGGGCTGGTCTCGCCGACCCGGATCTCGGCATCGAGCCGGGACCGCTGCTCGGGACGGCGGATGATCACCACGAGGATGCGGCACGGGTGCTGGCGGCCGGCCACGCTGGCCGCGCGGACCGCGTCGTACTGCTCGCCCTCGCTGGTCACGATGACCAGGGTGAGCACCATCCCGCTGGCCACGCCGCCCAGCCGCAGCCGCGCCTGGCGGAGCGCGTCGTTGATCGCGCCGGTGGTGGTCTCGGTCAGGTCGATCGTCATGTCACAGCCTCCGCCACGCCCGGCCGTCCCTGGCCAGTAGCGCGTCCGCGCCCGCCGGGCCGGTGGAACCGGCCGGGTACTGCTCCGGCTTGCCGTGCTCCGCCCAGAACTGCTCGACGGGGTCGAGCACCTCCCAGGACAGCTCCACCTCCTGGTGCCGGGGGAACAGCGGCGGGTCGCCGATGAGCACGTCGAGCAGCAGCCGCTCGTATGCCTCGGGGCTGTTCTCGGTGAACGACTCGCCATAGGCGAAGTCCATGTTCACATCCCTGACCTCCATCGCGGAGCCGGGGACCTTGGAGCCGAACCTGACCGTCACGCCCTCGTCCGGCTGCACCCTGATCACCATCGCGTTGTGCCCGAGTTCCTTGGTGTCGGTGGCACTGAACGGCAGGTGCGGTGCCCGCTGGAACATCAGGGCGATCTCGGTCATCCGGCGCGGCAGCCGCTTGCCGGTGCGCAGGTAGAACGGGACACCCGCCCAGCGCCTGGTGTCCACGCCCAGCTTCACCGCGGCGTAGGTCTCGGTGTGCGAGTCGGGGGCGATCCCCTCTTCCTCCAGGTAGCCGGGAACCTCGATGCCACCCTGCCAGCCTGCCCCGTACTGGCCGCGGGCGGTCCCGGTGGCCAGGTTCTCGGGCAGCCGGACCGCGGAAAGTACCTTCTCCTTCTCCGCGCGCAGCGACGCGGCGTCAAAGGAGACCGGCTCCTCCATCGCGATCAGGGCCAGCAACTGCATCAGGTGGTTCTGTATGACGTCGCGGGCGGCGCCGATCCCGTCGTAGTAGCCGGCCCGGCCGCCGATCCCGATGTCCTCGGCCATGGTGATCTGGACGTGATCCACGTAGCTGCGGTTCCAGATCGGCTCGTACATCGTGTTGGCGAACCGCAGCGCCAGGATGTTCTGAACCGTCTCCTTGCCCAGGTAGTGGTCGATACGGAAGACCGAATCCGAGCCGAACACCGAGTTCACGATCTCGTTGAGTTCCCGGGCGCTGGCCAGGTCGTGGCCGAACGGCTTCTCGATCACCACGCGGCGCCACGGCCGGTGGCCGCCGGGGCCCTCCGGCGCCGCGGACAGGCCGGACCGCTTGAGCTGCTCCACCACGTCGGGGAAGAACTTCGGCGGCACCGACAGGTAGAACGCGTAGTTGCCGCCCGTGCCACGCTCGGCGTCCAGCTGAGCCACGGTCTGGGCAAGCCGGTCGAAGGCCGCGTCGTCGGCGAACTCGCCGGGCACGAACCGGATCCCCTCCGACAGCTGCTGCCAGACGGTGTCGTTGAACGGGGTGCGGGCGTGCTCCTTGACCGCATCGTGGGTGACCTGCGCGAAGTCCTCGTCCGCCCAGTCCCGGCGGGCGAAGCCGACCAGGGAGAACCCCGGCGGCAGCAGCCCTCGGTTGGCCAGGTCGTAGACGGCGGGCATCAGCTTCTTGCGGGACAGGTCACCGGTGACGCCGAACAGCACAAGGACGCACGGCCCGGCCACCCGCGGGATCCGCCGGTCCCGCGGATCCCGCAGCGGGTTGATCGCGCTCACCGGCCCGATCCCGTCGTGCCGGCCCGGGCCGCGTCGAGCACCTGGGCCACCCCGGCCGCGCGGTCGCGCAGGTGCAGCCGGACCGCTGGGCGGCCACGCTGATGCAATGCCCCGATGTCGCCAAGGGCCTGGGCGAGCTGGAGCCTGCCCAGCGTGAAGTCCCGCCCCGGAACCTGCACGTCGCTGTGCACCGCGCCGGTGATCTGCAGGAACACGCCGTCCTGCGGGCCGCCCTTGTGGTACTGGCCGGTCGAGTGCAGGAACCGCGGGCCCCAGCCGAAGGTGACCGGGTGGGTGGTCCGGCTGGCCAGTGCGTCCCGGAGCCCGGTGGCGGCCGCCTCGCCGTCCCGGTCCAGGTACGCCATGATCGCCAGGTATCCCCGGTCCGGCAGTGCCATCAGCAGTGCGTCGAGCACACCGGCCAGCCCGCCGGCCGCGGGCAGCCGGCCCGGGTCGGCGTACACCTCGACGGCGCCGTCGGTGAGGACCGGCTCGCCGGCCGGCAGCGGGCCGGTGCCCGCCTCGGCCAGCAGCCGCGACGTGTTCTCCTTGGATTCGGCCACGTTGGGCTGGTCGAACGGGTTGATGCCGAGCATCTGGCCGGCCACCGCGACCGCGTACTCCCAGACCAGGAACTGCGCGCCGAGCGGGCCCGCCACCGAGGTGTCGGCGGGGGAGGACGGCGTGCCCAGGCCGACCAGGTGCAGGTCGGGACCGGGGGAGAAGCCGGGGGCGTTCTCCCTGCCGACCACGACGGGCAGGATGCCCCGGCCCTGCTTGCCGGTGGACTCGGCGATGAGCTGCTCCGCCCAGTCACCAAAGCCGGGCAGCCCGGAGCCGCAATCCGCGAGCACCGCCTTGTCGTGGCCGGCCAGAGCGTAAGCGCCGAGTGCGGCACCTAGTTCGAGGCCGGGGTTGCCGTCGCCCGAGGCTAGCGCGGGCAGTACCGCGTCGGCCTCGTCGAGAAGCCGCGCGGGATCCGCGCCCGCCAGCGCGGTGGGCACCAGGCCGAAGGCGGTCAGCGCGCTGTAGCGGCCGCCCACGTTCGGGTCGGCGAGCACCACGTGGTACCCGGCCTGGCGGGCCGTGGCCTCCAGCGGCGAGCCGGGGTCGGTGACCATCACGAACCGGCGGGCGATCTCGGCGGGGGCCAGGCCCGCGTCGGCGAACGCCCGCTCGTAGATCCGCCGGTGGCTGTCGGTCTCGATGGTCGACCCGCTCTTGCTCGAGATCACCACCAGCGTCCGGTCAATCCGGTCGGCCAGCGCCCGGAGCACCGGGTGCGGATCGGTGGTGTCCAGCAGGGTGAGCGGGACCTTGGCCTCCCGGCTGATCACCTCGGGGGCCAGCGACGAGCCGCCCATCCCGCACAGCACGATGTGCTCGAGCCCCTGCTCGCGCGCGTCGCTGGCGAGCACGGCCAGCGAGCCGAGGAGCGCACGGGACGCACGTGGCGCGTCCAGCCAGCCGAGCCTGATCGCCGCCTCGGCGGCCGCGTCCGGGCCCCACAGCCCGGGATCCTTGGCCGCCAGCGCGGCCGGCAGGCCGTTAGCCGCCAGCTTGGCCGCGGCCGGGCCGGCTACCTCCCTGACCGCGGCGCTGCGCCAGGCGACCGATACTCCGGGCGGCCGCTCCACTTCACCGGGCTGCGTCATTGGCGCTCCAGCTCCGTTTGAATCGTCTCCAGCAGCTCCTGCCAGGACGCGGCGAACTTCGACACGCCCTCTTCCTCGAGGACCGTGACCACGTCCTCGTAACCGATGCCGAGCTCCGCAAGCTCGTCGAACACCTTCCTGGCCTCGTCATAGGTGCCGCTGACGGCATTGCCGCGCAGCACGGCGTGGTCGGCCACGGCCAGGATGGTGGCCTCCGGCATGGTGTTCACCGTGTCCGGCGCGACAAGTTCTACCACGTACTTGGTGTCCGGGTAGGCCGGGTCCTTGGTGCTGGTCGAGGCCCACAGCGGCCGCTGGAGCCGTGCGCCCTTGCCGTGCAGCGCGGCCCAGCGCGGCGAGGACTCCCCGAACCGCTCCTCGAACAGCTCGTAGGCCAGCCGGGCGTTGGCCACGGCAGCCTTGCCGCGCAGCGCGGCGGCCTCCGGCGTGCCCATCTTGTCCAGCCTGCTGTCCACCTCGGTGTCCACCCGGCTGACGAAGAACGACGCCACCGATGCGATCGAGGACAGGTCATGGCCGGCCTCGGCGGCCCGCTCCATGCCGGCGAAGAAGGCGTCGATGACTTCGCCGTAGCGCTCCAGAGAGAAGATCAGCGTCACGTTGATGCTGATCCCCTCGGACAGGCACTGGGATATCGCGGGCAGCCCGGCCCGGGTGGCGGGGATCTTGATGAACAGGTTCGGCCGGTCCACCAGCCACCACAGGGCCCGGGCCTCGGCGATGGTCCTGTCGGTGTCACCCGCCAGCCGCGGGTCCACCTCAAGCGAGACGCGCCCGTCCACCCCGTCGGAGGCGTCGTAGGCGGGCCGGAGCACGTCGCAGGCCCACCGGATGTCAAAGGAGGTGATGGCTCGGGACGCCTCCTCCACCGACACGCCGCGCAGCGCGAGCTGGGCGAGCTGCTCGTTGTAGGCATCGCCGTGGCTGAGGGCATGGTCGAAGATCGTCGGGTTGGAGGTGACCCCGACCACGTGCCGGTCACGTGCGAGCTCGGCCAGGTTGCCGCTGGTCAGGCGCACCCGGTTGACGTCGTCGAGCCAGACGGCCACGCCTGCGGCGGACAGTTCGGCGAGTGCATCGGAATGTGTCGTCATGGCTGTTGCTCCCTTGCTAACCCCGGGCTCGGCTAACCTGCCGCACCGGTATCCCTTCCCGCCATCGCCAGGCTCGACCGCGCCGCGGCCACCACCTTCTCCGCGGTCAGCCCGAAGTGCTGGTAGAGGTCCTGGTAACTCGCGGAGGCGCCGAAGTGCTCCAGGCTCACGCTCTCGCCCGCGTCACCGGTGAACGCCCGCCAGCCGAGCGCGATGCCCGCCTCGACGCTCACGCGCGCCCGCACCTGGGGCGGTAGCACCTCCTGCTGGTAGGAAGCGTCCTGCGCGGTGAACCATTCCACGCACGGCATGGAGACCACCCGCGCGGCGATGCCGTCGGCCGCCAGTTGTTCCCGCGCGGCGACCGCGATCTGCACCTCGCTGCCGGTGGCGATGAGGATCACCGCCGGATCCCCGCCCGCGGCCTCGGCCAGCACGTACCCGCCCCGGACCGTGCCTTCCGCGCTGCCGAACCCGGCACCGGGGCCGCGGTCGAACACGGGCAGGTTCTGTCGGCTCAGGCACAGCCCGGCCGGCCGGTCGGTGTGCTCCAGGATGGTGCGCCAGGCCACCACCGTCTCGTTGGCGTCCGCGGGCCGGACTACGTCAAGGCCGGGGATGGCCCGCAGCGCCCACAGGTGCTCGACCGGCTGGTGGGTCGGCCCGTCCTCGCCGAGGCCGATCGAGTCGTGCGTCCACACGTACGTCACCGGCAGCCCCATCAGGGCCGCGAGCCGCACCGCGGGCCGCATGTAGTCGCTGAACACCAGGAACGTGCCGGCGTAGGGCCGGGTCAGCCCGTGCAGGACCATGCCGTTGCAGATGGCCCCCATGGCGTGCTCGCGGATCCCGAAGTGCAGCACGCGGCCGTAGGGGTTGCCCGGGAACATCCGGGTCTGGTGCTCGGCCGGGATGAACGACGGCTCGCCCTTCATCGTCGTGTTGTTGCTGCCAGCCAAGTCGGCCGAGCCGCCCCAGAGTTCGGGGAGCACCTTGACGAGCTCGTTCAGTACCGCGCCCGAGGCCCGGCGCGTCGCGGTGCCCTTGGCATCGGGCGGGAACGAGGGCAGCACCGAGGTCCAGCCCTCGGGCAGGCGGCGGGCGGATACCCGGTCGAGCAGCGCCGCCCGGTCCGGGTTCTTCTCCCGCCAGGCCACATAGGACTCCTCCCACTCCGAATGGAGCTTCTTGCCACGCTCTGCCACCTTGCGCGCGTGGCCGAGGGCCTCGTCCTCGGTGGGGAAGTTCACCTCGGGGTCGAAGTGCAGGATGCTCTTGGTCTTGGCCACCTCTTCGGCGCCGAGCGCCGACCCGTGCGCCGCCCCGGTGTTCTGCGCGTCCGGCGCGGGCCAGGCGATGATCGTCCGCAGCGAGATGAACGACGGCTGCACGGTGTTCGCCCTGGCCGCGGCGAACGCGTCGGCCAGGGCCGCGACGTCCTCGTGGTAGCCGTCGGCGATGCGCCAGGAAAGCCGCTGCACATGCCAGCCGTACGCCGCGTACCTGGCCGCGACGTCCTCGGACTTGGCGATGTTCGTGTCGTCCTCGATCGAGATCGAGTTGTCGTCGTACAGCACGATGAGGTTGCCGAGTTGCTGATGCCCGGCGAGCGAGGAGGCCTCGTGGCTGATGCCCTCCTCGATGTCACCGTCGGAGACGAACGAGTAGACGTAATGGTCGAACGGGCTGGTGCCGGGCGCCGCGTCCGGGTCGAGCAGGCCGCGCTCCCTGCGGGCGGCCATGGCCATGCCGACCGCGTTCGCGATGCCCTGGCCGAGCGGGCCGGTGGTGGTCTCCACCCCGGGGGTGAGCCCGTGCTCGGGATGGCCGGGGGTGATGCTGTCCCAGGTCCGGTAGCGCCTGATGTCGTCCAGGGTCAGCCCGTACCCGGACAGGTAGAGCTGCAGGTACAGGGTGAGGCTTGAGTGCCCGCAGGAGAGCACGAACCGGTCCCGGCCCAGCCACTGCGGGTCGGCGGGATCGTGTCTGAGGATTCGCTGGAACAGCAGGTAGGCCGCGGGCGCCAGGCTCATGGCCGTGCCGGGGTGGCCCGACCCGGCCTGCTCGACCGCGTCCATCGCGAGCACGCGGATCAGGTCGACCGCGCGCTGGTCCGTGGCTGACCACACCAGGTCCGCGCCAGATGGGTTGTTCACAGTGAGATCAGCGCTCCTCTCCAAGCGCAGGCGGGCACAGGCCGAAGGCGCGGCCGCCGGGATTCACCACTCACCCGACCCTATCGGCCGGTACATCAGGGCTTCTCACCCGTATCTGGGTCAGTAACCTTCCAGGCATGCTGACCCAGGACCCGCTGGCGGTGGTCGAAGGGCGACCGTATGGCCGTGGGCTGATCATCGGCGTGGCCACCGGGCTGGCCTGCGCGCTGATCCTCCTGGCCATCGACGTGGTGGAGAGCGTGGACAGCGCCCAGCACAGCGCGGCCCCGTTCCTGGTCGCACTGGGGCTGGCGCTGCTGCCGGTGCCCCTTTTGATCGCGCTGGTCCTGCTACTGGACCGGCTGGAGCCCGAGCCGCCCGGCAACCTGGTGTTCTGTTTCGCCTGGGGCGCGGGCATCGCCGCGCTGCTTGCGGGCATCATCAACACCGCCGGGCTGCTCTATGTCACCCAGCCCGCCCTCGGCAAAGGCAACGGCCAGTTCGTCTCGGCCGCGATCGGGGCGCCGGTGGTGGAGGAGACGCTCAAGGGCCTGGTGCTGGTGTGGCTGCTGTGGCGGCGCAGGCAGGAACTGGACGGCCCCACCGACGGGATCATCTACGGGGCCATGGTGGGCCTTGGCTTCGCGATGATGGAGAACATCGGCTACTACATCTCGGCCCTGGCCCGGCCGGAGGTCGGCGGCGTGCCGCTGCTGGAAGCCACGTTCGTGTTCCGCGGCCTGCTCGCGCCGCTCGCGCACCCGATGTTCACCGCCATGACCGGGATCGGGGTCGCCTACGCGGCCACGCACCGCCGCGGTGGCTGGGCCGTGGCACTTGGCCTGTTCGGCGCGATGTTCCTGCACGGCCTCTGGAACGGGCTCACCAGCCTCGGCCTGGACGGCATCGTCCTCGCCTACGGGCTGCTGGCCTGCGTGCTTGTCGTGCTGATCACCGTAATAATCACCGACCGTCGCAGGATGGTCCGCGACATCCGCCGGTTCCTGCCCGCCTACCAGGCCGCCGGGCTGGTCAACCAGGCCGACCTGCGGATGCTGTGCAGCCTGTCGCAGCGCCGCCAGGCGCGGCAATGGGCCCGCCGCACCGGTGGGCGGCCCCTGGCCAGGGACATGGTCGCCTACCAGCTCGCCGCGACCGAGCTTGCCCTGGCGCACCAGCGCGTGGCGCGCGGCGGATTCACGCCAGCAGAGTTCGAGCAGCGCCGGCACGTACTGACCGGCGTGATGGCCTCGGCCCGGACGGCATTCATGAGCCCGCGGAGACCCTAATGCGCGGCTGCAGGCTGGGCGGCGGCCGTGCCCGGCGTCTCGGGCTCCCCGGTGCCGGGCACCACGGCGCCACGGTCCCGCAGCGCGAACATGAGGTACAGCGCCGCGATCCAGATCAGGGTCGAGCCGCAGACGTGCACCCAGACAAGCCCGGCCGGCAGCCCGCTGAAGTACTGGATGTACCCGATCAGGCCCTGCAGGCCGATCAGCGCGAGCAGCGCCCAGCCGAGACGGACGGCCGGGGCCGGGGCGTGGGTCAGCCACAGGCCAACGGCCAGCGGCACGGCGAGCCCGCCGAGCAGCCAGCCGATGTCCGCGTGGAACTGGGTCGCCCCGGCGAGCGGCAGATGGAACCGCGGGACCGCGCCCGCGCCTGCCAGCGGCCCGGTGCCGGCCACCACGGTCCCCGCGGCCAGCATCAGCGCCACCGCCGCCACCACGCCGTAGGCCAGCAGCCGCAGGTCGGTGCGGACGAGCGACCGGGCCGGCGCCTCGCCCTCGGCGCACCGGACATGTAGCGCTACGGCTGCCGCGAGGACCGCGATCGAGGCCAGGAAGTGCAGCGCCACCATGGCCGGGTTGAGTTTGGTGAGCACCACGATCCCGCCGAGCAGCGCCTGGGCGAGGATCCCGGCGGGCTGGACCGCGGCCAGCCAGACCAGGTCCCGGCGCCTGCGGCCGCCGGGGCGGAACCGCCACGCGGCAACGAACACCACCACGGCGATCAGCGTGATGGCGACCGTGACCATACGGTTGCCGAACTCGATCCAGGTGTGGAACATGGGGTCACCCGCCGAGTGCGCGGCGACCAGGCTGCTGCGGGTGCACTGCGGCCAGTCCGGGCAGCCGAGGCCGGAGTCGCTGAGCCGGACCGCCGCGCCGGTCGCGATGATCCCGGCGGTGCTGATCACCCCGGCGAGGGCGATGCCCCGCATGGTGGCCGGCGAGGGATCCAGCACCGCTGCCACCGCGTGGCGGGTGAGCGCGCCGGCGCCCGGTGCGGGGCCGCGCTGGCGCTCGGTCTCCTCGGCAGGCATGGAGCCAATGGTAGGAGCGAGGTGCCCGGTTCGCACCCCGGGGTGAGGTTTCTTACCTCACGCTTCCGGTGCCCCCGGCTCGCGGGCGCCGCGGGCTGCACCCGCGCAGGCGACCATGACGCAGCCGATGGCCAGCCATTCCCTGACCGCCAGGGACTGGCCGAGCAGGACCAGCCCGACCAGGGCCGCGACCGCGGGCTCCAGGCTCATCCAGATGCCGAAGACCCGCGGCGGGATCCGGCGCAGCGCCTCCATCTCCAGCGAGTACGGAATGATCGAGGAGAGCAGGCCGATGCCGAGGCCGGTCAGCAGGATGCCCGGCCGCAGCAGCGTTGTCCCGCCCGCGGCGACGCCCACCGGGGTGATCACGACCGCGGCGACCACCATGGCGATGGTGAGCCCGGTGGAGCCACCGAACCGCTGGCCGGTGGCCCGGCTCAGCAGGATGTAGCCGACCCAGGACAGGGCCGCCAGCAGCGCGAACGCGACCCCGATGGCGACCGTGCCGCGCCCGGCCGCGGTGGACAGGCCGCCGTGGGCGAGCAGGGCCACCCCGGCCCCGGCCAGGGCCACCCACAGCAGGTCGAGCAGCCGCCGCGAGGTGACCACGGCCAGGCCGAGCGGCCCGAGGAACTCCACGGTGACCGAGATGCCCAGCGGTATCCGGGCGAACGACTGGTAGATGGAGAAGTTCATCACCGCGAGCGTCACGCCGAACGTCGCCACCACGGCCGCGTTCCGCCAAGCCCGGCGCCGCGCCAGGCCCGTGATCGCGTTGCGCAGCGGCCGGGCCCCCACGGCAGCCATCACGGCGGCGGAGGTCCACAGCCGCAGGCCGGTGACGGCCGCCGGGGCGATCTGGGTGAACAGCTTGGCCGCGAGCCCGGCGCCGATCTGGACCGAGAAGACGCCGGTCAGTACGAGCGCGGAGGGCGGGACCGCGGTCCACGGCGCACGCCGTGCCGCGCGGCCGGCCCGGTCGCCCCCCGAGCCGGCCGCCGGGCCGTGGTCCTGGGCTTTCGATTGCTGCGGCTGCCGCTTTCCCATGTCAGCCACCAGGAAGGGAGCGCACGCGCGGGTTACTCCCAGCGAAACAGTCGCGCCGCCAGGGCGATGCCGACCGCGGCCCAGACGATCAGCACGGCGACGTCGCGCACCGGCAGCCCCGCCCCGTGCTGCAGGACACGGTGCAGCCCGTCGGACAGCGCCCCGGAGGGCAGCAGGGTGAGGACGGGCCGCGCCGCGGCCGGGAACTTCGTCAGCGGGAAGATGATCCCGCCGATTCCCAGCAGCACCAGGTAGACCAGGTTGGCCAGGGCCAGCGTCGCCTCGGCGCGCATGGTGCCGGCCAGCAGCAGCGCCAGGCCGCTGAAGGCGGCCGTGCCGGACAGCACGAGCAGGGCCACCCAGGCCGCGGCGCCGGGGCCACCGTGCGGCCGCCAGCCCAGCGCCAGGCCCACCCCGACGAGAATGACCACCTGCGCCAGTTCCACGCCGACGACCGTGACGGTCTTCGCCCCGATCAGCCCGGTGCGAGACAGCGGGGTGGAGCCGAGCCGCTTGAGCACCCCGTACCGGCGCTCGAACCCGGTGGCGATGGCCTGGCTGGTGAAGGCGGTGGACAGCACCGCGAGCGCGATCACCCCCGGCACCAGGAAGTTGACCCTGGCCCGCTCGCCGGAGCCCACCTTGACCAGGTCGTCCAGGCTGAAGGCGGTCAGCAGCAGCACCGGGATGATCAGCGTCAGCAGCAACTGCTCACCGTTGCGCACCAGCGTCCTGGCCTCCAGGCCCGCCTGCGCCATGATCATCTTGGCCATCGGTGCGGCTCCGGGGGCCGGCGCAGGCCAGTCCACCGCCTCTGCCATCGGTGCCTGGCTCATGACCGCAGCTCCCGGCCGGTCAGTTCGAGGAAGACGTCCTCCAGGGTGCGGCTCTCGATCCGCAGTTCCTGGGCCAGCACGCCGTGCTCGGCGCACCACGCGGTCACCGCGGCCACCAGCCGCGGATCCACCCGGTTGTGCACCTCCACCAGGTAATGCCCGGCCGGCGATTCCTTGGCCGCGCTGCCCACCGGCAGCGCGGCGAGCAGGCCCTCGATGTCCAGCCCTGGCTCGGCCCGGAAGCGCACCTGGCCGGCGGTGCCGGTCAGCTCGGCTGGCGTGCCCTCGGCGACCAGCTTGCCGTGGTCGACGATCGCCACGTGGTCGGCGAGGTGCTCGGCCTCGTCCATGTGGTGGGTGGTGAGGATCACGCTGGCGCCGGACGCGCGCAGCCCGGTGATCAGGTCCCAGGTGGCGTGGCGCGCCTGCGGGTCCAGGCCGGAGGTGGGCTCGTCAAGGAACACCAGTTCCGGCCGGCCGATCACCGCCGCGGCCAGGGATACCCGCTGCTGCTGCCCGCCGGATAGCCGCCTGACCGGCGTCCGCGCCGAGGCGGTCAGCCCCAGCCGGTCAAGCAGCCACACCGGATCCAGCGGATGCGCGTGGAACCGCGCGAGCACGCCCAGGTACTCACCGGGCCGGACGGCCGGCGGGATGCCGCCGGACTGCAGCATCACCCCCACGCGGGGGTGCAGAGCGCGGGCATCGGCGACCGGGTCGAGCCCGAGCACCGTCACGCGGCCCGCGTCGGGCCGCCGGTACCCCTCGCAGATCTCGATCGTGGTGGTCTTGCCCGCCCCGTTCGGCCCCAGCACCGCGGTCACCGCACCGCGGCCGGCCCGCAGGCTGAGCCCGTCCACCGCGGTCGTGTGCCCGTACCGCTTGACGAGATCACAGATCTCGACCGCGGTGGTATCAATCACGCTCGCGAGTTTAGAGGGACATTCAGCTGTGCTGGCCCGGGGGACGACCCCCGGAACCCCCGATGGCTCAACGCCCCGTTCCTCCGTCACGGGGCCTTGGCCCTGCTGGCCCAGGGGAGCGACCCCCCTGGAACCCCCCGGTGGCTCAACGCCCCGTTCCTCCGTCACGGGGCCTTGGCCGACGCGGCGCCGACCAGAGCCTTGATCAGGCGCGGGTCCGCGCCTGCCTCGGGGTGCCATTGCACCGCCACGAAGAACGGGCCGCCTGCGCCGGCGGGCTCCACCGCCTCGACGACGCCGTCCTCGGCCCACGCGGTGGCGACCAGGCCGTCGCCGAGGCGGTCGATGGCCTGGTGATGCGCGGTCGGCACGTCGACCCCGGTTCCGTTAGCGCCGAGGATGCCGTCCAGCCGCGTGCCAGCGGCGATCCGCACCGGGTGTGAGCCGAACGTGCCCGGTTCCGGGGTGTGCCCGGCGCCGCCACGCAGGTGCTGGCACAGCGTCCCGCCGCGCGCCACGTTGACCAGCTGCAAGCCGCGGCACACCCCGAGCACCGGCGTGCCCGCCGCCACGGCCGCGTCGAGCACCTCAAGCTCCGCGGCGTCGCGCTCCTGGCTCACCCGCGAGGTGGCCGGATCCGGCTGCGCCCCGTACAGGCCGGGGTCGATGTCGCCGCCGCCGGTCAGCAGCAGCCCGTCGAGCATGCCGACCGCCGCGGCGATGCCGGGCACCGGCGGGAGCAGCACCGGTATCCCGCCGGCCGCGGTCACCTGCTCGGCGTAGTTGGCGGGCAGCAGCACGGCCGGCCGGTTCCAATGAGACCACCGGGCCTGTTCGCAGTAGGCGGTGAGCCCAATAACTGGCTGGCGGCTCATTGGGGTGTCACGTATGCGCCGGAGATGCCGCCGTCCACCAGGAACGTCGTCGCGGTCACGAACGAGGCATCGTCACTGGCCAGGAACGCCACGGCGGCGGCGATCTCCTCGGGCTCGCCGAAGCGGCCCATGGGCACATGGACCAGCCGCCGCTGCGCCGCTTCCGGGTCGGCCGCGTAAAGCTCCTGGAGCAGGGGAGTGTTGATGGGGCCCGGGCACAGCGCGTTCACCCGGATCTTCTCCCGCGCGAACTGCACCCCCAGTTCTCTGCTCATCGCGAGCACGCCGCCCTTGGACGCGGTGTAGGAGACCTGCGAGGTCGCCGAGCCAAGCACCGCGACGAACGAGGCCGTGTTGATGATCGAGCCGCCGCCGGCCCGCTGCATGTGCGGGATCACGTGCTTGCAGCATAGGTACACCGAGGTGAGGTTGACCTCCTGCACGCGGCGCCACGCGTCGAGCCCGGTGGCCAGGATCGTGTCGTCCTCGGGCGGGGAGATCCCGGCATTGTTGAACGCGATGTCGATGCGCCCGAACTCCCGCGCCGCGGTCTCGTACATGCCGCGCACGTCATCCTCGCTGGTCACGTCCGCCTGGACGAAGATCCCCCCGGCCTCGGTGGCGGCCGCCTTCCCTGTCTCGCCATCGATGTCCACCGCGACGATCTTGGCCCCCTCGGCGGCGAGCCGCCGCGCGCAGGCCAGCCCGATGCCGCTTCCGGCCCCGGTGATCACGGCGACCCGGTCCAGCAGGCGTTGCATGAGCGCTGATCACACTCCCAGTGTCAGGTGCCCGGCCAGCCCGGGCCGTCGTAATGCAGTGTTAGTTCCGGCCCCGCCACCCCGCCCAAGTTAGTTCCGGCCCCGCCACCCCGCCCAAGTTATTCATCCGTCGCGATGAAGACGTTCTTGGTCTCTGTGAACGCGTCGAGGGCATCCGGGCCGAGCTCACGGCCGAGCCCGGACTGCTTGAAGCCGCCGAACGGGGTCCAGTAACGGACCGAGGAGTGGGAGTTGACCGACAGGTTGCCGGTCTCCACGCCCCGCGCCACCCGGATGGCCCGGCCCACGTCGCGGGTCCACACCGAGCCGGACAGGCCGTAGGGCGTGTCGTTGGCCATCGCCACCGCCTGGGCCTCGTCTTCGAACGGCACCACCGCGACCACCGGGCCGAACACCTCCTCGGTGTAGGCGGGGTCGTCGAGGCGCACCGGCGCGAGCACCGTGGGCGGGTACCAGTAGCCGGGGCCCGCAGGGACGGAACCGCGGAACGCGACGGGCGCGCCCGCCGGCACGTAGGAGGCCACCCGGTCGCGGTGCTCGGCCGAGATCAGCGGCCCCATCTCGGTGTCCTCGCGGGCCGGGTCGCCGACCGCGACCGCCGTGACCGCGGGCTCGAGCAGTTCGAGGAACCGGTCGTACACATCCCGCTGGACCAGGATCCGTGACCGGGCGCAGCAGTCCTGGCCGGCGTTGTCGAACGCGGCGACCGGCGCGGTGGCCGCGGCCTTCTCCAGATCGGCGTCGGCGAACACGATGTTCGCGCTCTTGCCGCCCAGTTCCATCGTGACCCGCTTCACCTGCCGGGCGCAGCCGGCCATGATCTCCCGCCCCACCTCCGACGACCCGGTGAAGACGATCTTCCGGACGCCGGGGTGGTCGATCAGCCGCTGGCCCACCACCGAGCCCTTGCCGGGCAGCACCTGGAACACGCCCTCGGGCAGCCCGGCCTCCAGCGCCAGTCCGGCAATCCGGATCGCGGTCAGCGGCGTCCGCTCCGCGGGCTTGGCGATCACCGGGTTGCCCGCGGCCAGCGCGGGCGCGACCCCCCAGCCGAGGATCGGCATCGGGAAGTTCCACGGCACGATGACGCCCACCACGCCGACCGGCTCGTGGAAGGTGACGTTGAGCCCGCCCGGCACCGGGATCTGCCTGCCGCACAGCCGTTCCGGCGCGGCGGAGTAGTAGCGCAGCACGTCGCGGACGTTGCCCGCCTCCCACCGTGCTTGGCCGGCCGGGTGGCCGGAGCCGGCCGTCTCCAGTTCGGCCAGCTCGCCGGCGTGCGCGTCGACCGCGTCGGCGAAGGCGCGCAGCAGTGCCGCCCGCTCGCCCGGCGCCACCTTCCGCCAGGCCGGCTGGACGGCCACGGCGCGCGCGACCGCCTCGTCGGCCGCGGCCGTGGTGGTCTGCTCGACCTCGGCCACCGGTTCCTCGGTGGCCGGGTTCAGCACGGTAAAAGCAGGCATCGGCGTTGATCCGCTCCGGGTCGGCTAGGTCCGCTCGAAGCCGCGCTGCAGCTCCCAGTCGGTGACCGCGGCGTCGAACGCGGCCAGTTCCACTCTGGCACCGTTCGCGTAGTGCTCGACCACGTCGTTGCCGAACGCCTTGCGGGCAAGCTGGCTGTTCTCCCAGACCTCGAGCGCGTCCCGGAGCGTCGAGG